>Ga0307471_100000562_pt1 | contig 19136 bp, 16 predicted proteins | sample atmos_gasesAM3C__2_FD_204566 | JGI IMG/M metagenome (GOLD analysis project Ga0307471, IMG submission 204566) | Hardwood forest soil microbial communities from Morgan-Monroe State Forest, Indiana, United States - atmos_gasesAM3C_515 | ecosystem: Environmental > Terrestrial > Soil > Temperate...
AATCGAATCCCCCGCACAAGTGGCATTGCGGCCAAAATAATCGGTGAATTTGGTGTCGACTTTGTAAGATTCTGCATGCGCGCTTGTGAAACGGCGCAAATCGTCGCGCTTCACTTCGCTATCCTCCACCACCAGATAATCGCCGGGTTTAAGGAACTGATGAAAATAATTCAGCACGGCTTCGACATTGATATGCGCATCCTCGATCACCAGCCACGGGCGCGGCGCGTTTTGCAATATTTCGCGAGAAAATAAAGATCCCGGCTCATTGCAATCGCCGCGATGAAAAGTTATGCCGGCATGCGCCAAAGCGGGGGGATTGATGTCAACCGAATGCACCTGCGCCTCGACGCCGAGCATTTTTAGATGATCGGCGAGCCACAGCGCGCTTGCCCCCAACCCGGCGCCGATCTCGAAAACCGTGCGCGGGCGCACTTCCGCCAGCAGCATCGGATATATGGCGAAATCGAACACCGTCTTCATCAACGGCAGGCTGCGCCATTGCAAAAGCTGCGGCGCGCCCTGCGCGGTCAGGAACACGTCGCCGCTGAATTCGGTGCCGAAGCGCGCCGCGTAATGCACACCGGAAGCCTCGCGCTGCGCGTAATCAACCAAGCGCCCCTGCTTCCAGCGGTCCAGAAACAGGCGCATGCGGAAAAAATCCCAAGCCAGCGCGTTGCCCGATTGCGGCGAGCGCATCATTTCGTCCTGCACGCTTTGCTCCCACGGCCGCACGCGGTCGAATTGCATGAAGCGCGTCAGCACCTGCGTGAACCATTTGTCGAAAATGGAGAAAAAACCTTTCTGCTCGCCCGCGATCTTGTCGTGCAAGGCAGCAGCGCATTGGCCCGCCGCCTGTTTCAGCGCATCGCCCGCGATCAGGGAAGATTTTTCATTGCTCATAGTGGCTAGTGGTTAGCGTTTAGCGGTTAAGTATAGGAATGGTAGCAAAGTTAGGACTAATCGCTAGCACCTAGCCACTAGCCACTAATCCCTTCTCGCCATCCGTGAACAACTGGTCATTTTCGCCGGAGTAAAGCCCCTCGCCCGCTTGCAACAAAGCGTTGTTGGCGAGACGCAACCGCGCCTCTTCCTCGCCGTAAAGAAAAGGCACGAAGGCATAACGTTTGCCGCGGGTGACCGGCGTCACCTGATGCAGGGCGCCGGTCGAGAACACGATCGCCCCGCCATGCGGCGCGCGATACAAACGGCGGCCGAATTCCGGAAACATCAAATCGCACCCTTCATAATCCTTGTTGAGATTGATGGAAACCGCGAAGCGCCTGTGGCGCGCACCCGCATTCACATTGTCGCGGTGGCGCGAGAAATGCCCGCCGCTTTCGGCCGCATAGCAGGAAACCATATAACGGTCCATGCGCGTGGGGCGGTATTGAAAAAAACGCTCGATCGCCGGGACCAGACGCCGCACCACGCGGTTGCGGATTTTGGCGCGGATGTCGGGATCGTTCAGCACCAGATCGCGGCGGCTTTTAAGGAAATGATTGACCACAGTTCCGGTCTTGCCGCCCTGATCGAGCATGAAGCCCGATTCATGGCCTCCGTCATCCTCATAAAGACCGATCAGCTCGTTGCAGAAAGGAATTTCCAACACCCGCGGCACGACGAGAGCCGGCGCGCAGAGTGGCACCCCGGCGGCATCGTCGACTTTGGGCAATTCGCGCAAAAATTTTCGGACTTCATCATTTGGCCCGGGACCAATGGGAAAATTGCCATAAACGCGCAGCAGCGGATCGAGCACCACCACGCGCGAGGAACCAAGCGCGCCATAGCGTCGCGTAATCTCGCCGCCCTTATCGACGATAAAACCGAGCGCCGGATGGCTGACCTGCGCCAATTGCGCGGCTTCGGCTGGCGTTTCGGTCATGATGCCGTAGAAAACCAGATGATCGTCTTCGAACAATTTGGCCTCGCCGACCAATTCGGCCAAGGCGCGGCTCGAATCCGGATGCGCCAGCGCGTTGAGAAAGCACAAGACCACCCAGCGCCCCGCCACCACGCCGAGGCTGATCGAGGCGCCCGCCAGCGTTTGCGCGTCAAACCACGGCGCCGGATCGCCGGTCTCGAGTTTTTCGGTGGGGGGAATAGGCATACGATTCTCTGACAACAAAACGATTCTATCACCATAACCCCTCCCCCCCGCGAGGGGGAGAGGAAGCAAAAACTTAGGCTTGCGCTTTTTAGCAAGCCTTAGTTTTTGCAGGTGAGGGGGTGTGCCGGGCTTTAGGGGGCAAAACTTCAAGCACGGCATTGGCTGAGCGTCCCCCCTCACCCTAACCCTCTCCCCCCTGTGGGGGGAGAGGGGAATCCAAGTTTGAGCGTTCGGATAGAATCACTCATACTTAAACGCAACAGGATAAACCCCGCATGGATTCCGCCGCCATACTCGCCAAACTGCTCGATGCGCTCTGGGTGCAATACAAGGACCGCGTGGTCTATGCGCGCCAGTATGAGAAAATGGTGCAGGCGAGCGGTGGCAAGGTGCAGAACGATCATATTGCTTTTCGTACCTTTAACACGGATGTTGGTGGTCAGCCGGCGGGCGTCGAGGGCATCGCGCGTATTTTTCTTGCGCTCGGCTATCGGCAAAAGGATAAATACCTGTTCGAGGATAAACAGCTTACCGCTTGGCATTACGAGCATAAGAAGAATCCCGATAATCCGAAAATTTTCATCAGCCAGCTGGAAGTCGATAACTTATCGCTGCCCATTGCCCGAATGATCAAGGACAACGTCGCCCATGCGCCGGATCTTTTGTCGCCGGACGATTTCAAGCGATTGAACGACCTTAACAAAGGCAAAAACATCGATGACAGCGCGGGTTTTGTGCTGGCCGAAAATCTTGTGCGTTTCTTTTCACGCCCGTGGCCGCCGCCGCAACGCGCCGTGATCGCGCCGATTAATAAGGAATCGCAATACGCCGCCTGGACGCTGCTGCACGGCAATGCTGTCAACCACTTCACCGCCTATATCAATGCGCAGAATGTACGCGATTGGCCGGATCTGGAAACAACCATCGAGGCGTTGCGCCGGGCGGGGGTGCCGATGAAAGACGAGATGGAAGGCGAGCGCGGCAGCAAATTGCGCCAATCCTCCACGCAAGCGGTCGAAGCCTCATGCGAGGTGATCGAAACCAATGGCCGTAAAAGCAAAATGATGTGGAGCTATGCCTATTACGAATTCGCCGAACGCGGTAAAGTGCCGGGGCCCGACGGCAAGCCGGTTCTGTTCCAGGGCTTCCTCGGCGCGCAGGCGACTAATTTGTTCGAGATGACGCGGAGGGATTAGATTAACTATAATTCATTCGAATCTTGCAGAGACAAACCATTTGTTGCTATCATTCAAAATCAATTATAGGATTTTCTAAATGACTGACTCAGCACTAACCATTCCCGAAGTTAGCCAAGAGGCTGGCTGGACTTTTTCACTCGTTGTCAAAGATTATGATATAGTCGGTAAATCGCGACATGCGAAAAAAGAGATTACGGTTCGCCAGATTTCTAGCTTGCATGATTTGTCCCTGGATAGAGCTATGCGTGATCTTCGTGTAGCCGTGCAGTTAAATCAAACTGATTTGCATGGTGTCTATGATATTTCCCAATTTGGCGGCTCTTATGAAGTTTTGGAAGCTGCTGCATTTAATCGGAGATTGGAGATTGCTTTATTTCTGGATACCAATAGTTACCCATTCCGGCCATCTGATACATTGTTATCTGCTGCAGAAGCCGACCGTTTATTGAAAGAATCAGTCGAACAACACACCCCGCGTTTTTAAATCCTGCTACCCGATTCTAATAGCCAGCTTTTCGTGCCCGATTTAATGTCTTGGGTGTGCTGATTCTCCCGAGACCAGAATGAAAATCAAACATCCCCTCATCGCCGGCCTGGGCGGCGTCGGTTCCCTGCTCGCGGTCCTGTTGCAGGAGCGCGGCATGAAAGTGACCGCGCTCGACAAAAGTAAAAACGCGAGCGCGCCGAAGGGCGTCAAGATTATCTCCGGCGATGTAGAAAACGAGGTCGCCTTCGCCCGCATCCTCAAAAATCACGATGCGGTGATTTCTTGCCTGCCCTTTCACCTGACCCTCGCCGTGGCGAAAGCCGCGCGGCGGGCGGGTATTTTTTATTTCGATCCGACCGAGGATGTGAAAACTACCGAAGCCGTAAACAAACTCGCGCGCGGCGCCAAGAAGCCGATGATCCCACAATGCGGTTTGGCGCCCGGCCTGATCGGCATTATCGGCGCGCATCTGGCGGCCGCCTTCGACAAAGGCACTTTGCGTTATCTCAAATTGCGCGTCGGCGCGCTGCCGCAGCATCCGACCGGCCAATTAGGTTATGCCGGTAACTGGTCGCTGGAGGGCCTCATTCACGAATATATCGCCGATTGCGACGTGATCGCGGACGGCAAGCGCCAGAAGGTCGCCCCACTGCGCAATGTGGAAATCCTGCGCATCGAAGGCATGGAATATGAGGCTTTTACCACCTCCGGCGGCCTCGGCAGCATGACGGACACATTCAAGGGCAAGGTCGAGACGCTCGATTATAAAAGCATTCGTTATCCCGGCCATCTGGCGGGCATGCGGCTTTTGCTGGAGGATTTGCGCTTCCGCAAAAGCCCCGATGAGCTGGTCAAGCGCATCCGCTTCGCGCTGCCGCCCGACGATGAGGATCGCGTGCTGATGCATATCTCGGCCGAGGGCGAAATCCGCGGCCGCCTGCAAACGAAAGTGCTGGTCGCGCAATATGATCCGCTCAAGATCGCCGGCAAGATGCGTCCCGCGATTTTGTGGACCACCGCCGCTTCCATCGCCGCCGTGATCGAGCTTGCCGGCAGCGGTAAATTGCCCACGCATGGCATGATCAAGCAGGAAGACATTCCCCTGCCCGCTTTCCTCGCCACCGCGCATGGGAAATTATTCGCCGAACAATGCCCGAAACTTGAGAGTTTATAAAAGGAATGAATATGCGACAGGTGCGGTATTTTCCTCTCCCCTTGAGGGAGAGGATAGAAAATCTTAGCGAATTTCCTTTTTCGGAAATTCGCTTAGATTTTCTTGGTGAGGGGGAATGTGGTCGGCTTCAAAATCCCCCTCACCAAGTTTTTCTAATCGTTTTTCGTGAAGGGCGAAAAACGCTAAGAAAAACTATCCTCTCCCTCAAGGGGAGAGGAAATACGGTCTTTCTTGCAAATTTAGGAATCAGATCATGAAAGTTGCAAACCTGCTTTCCGAATTAGGCATAGACCCGAAAAAACACGCCGGGCGCGGGCTGGCCGTGCATTCCCCCATCGACGGCAGCAAAATCGCCAATCTCAAAACCGACAGCAATGCGGATGTGGATGACAAAATCAAAAAAGCCGCGGCAGCGTTTGAAATTTGGCGCGCTGTGCCTGCGCCCAAACGTGGCGAGTTGATCCGCCTGTTCGGCGAGGAACTGCGCAAGCATAAGGAGCCGCTGGCAAAACTGGTGACGATCGAATGCGGCAAAATTCTCGCCGAAGGGCGCGGCGAAGTGCAGGAGATGATCGATATCTGCGATTTTGCCACCGGCCTTTCGCGCCAGTTGCACGGCCTCACCATTGCCTCCGAGCGGCCGCAGCATGCGATGCAGGAAACATGGCATCCGCTGGGGGTGGTTGGCGTCATCAGCGCCTTCAATTTTCCGGTCGCGGTATGGGCGTGGAATTTCGCCCTCGCCATTACCTGCGGCGACCCGGTGATCTGGAAACCTTCAGAAAAAACGCCTTTATGCGCAATAGCTTGCCAGGCGATCTTCAATAAGGCCCTGAATTGTTACACCAGGAATGGCGGGCAAGCGCCGCGCCATCTGAGCCAGCTCATTATCGGCGACGCCAAGGCTGGTGAAAGACTGATCAACAACCCACGCATCGCCCTTGTCAGCGCCACCGGCAGCAGCCGCATGGGTAAAATCGTCGGTCCCAAAGTGGCGGCGCGTTTCGGCAAGAACCTGCTCGAGCTCGGCGGCAACAACGCCATCATCGTCAGCGACAAGACGGATTTGAATCTGGCGCTGAATTCGATTTTATTCGGCGCGGTCGGCACCGCGGGCCAGCGCTGCACCACCACGCGGCGCGTGATTGCGCACCGCGCCATCTACGATAAATTTTTTGCACAGCTGGAAAAAACCTACGCGCAAATCGCCAAAACCAAAATCGGCGATCCGCTCGATGCCAAAACCTTGGTCGGGCCGCTGATCGATGAAGCGGCCTATACGCAAATGCAAAAAGCCTTGCGGCAAGCGAAAGCCGAAGGCGGCAAAGTTCATCTCGGCCGCCGCGTGTTGGCCGATAAATATCCGGATGCTTATTATGTCGAGCCCGCCTTGGTCAAAATCGCGCGCCAGAGTGAAATCGTGCAGCGCGAGACTTTCGCGCCTATTCTTTACGTGATGCCGTACAAGAATCTCGAACAGGCGTTGGAAATCCATAACGATGTTGCACAAGGCTTGTCGTCGGCGATCTTCACCACCGATATCCGCGAGGCCGAGTATTTCCGTGCCAACAGCGATTGCGGCATCGTCAATGTGAATATCGGCACCAGCGGCGCCGAAATCGGCGGCGCGTTCGGCGGCGAGAAGGAAACCGGCGGCGGCCGCGAAAGCGGCTCGGATGCCTGGAAAAACTACATGCGCCGCCAGACCAGCACGGTCTTCTACGGCCTCGAAAAACCCGCGCTGGCGCAGGGGATTAAGTTTGATGTCAGATAAATTGCTATGCAATTATCAGTTAACAAGTACCATCAATTCGACAACCTTTTCCTCGCGGCTTTTCTCCTGAACCGGAAGGCCGTATTGGAGCTCCTTCATCCACTCGGGAAATTGTAAATGGACGGTTTTCTGATAGGGCCTCGGCGTCTCTCGCCGCGGCTCTTATTAATCTATAATCTTCACCCGTCAGAACTAATTCAGCAGCATTACTCAAAAGATCGCGGGCACGACTGACAGCCCTGCCTACAGGGTCATATTTCTGGATAAGGGGTAATAGTACGTCTTTAAAAGCAAAATTTGAAGTCATGACACATAGCGTACGGCTTTCGTAAAGATAGGTAATTATATTAGCGAGCGCCGTAGCATCCGTACTTTTAAATTGGTCAACACTGCCGTATTCAGCAAAAACATCATCCATTAGTATAATTTTTTTCTTATCGAATGTATAATCAGCTACTCCTAATAAGCAGTTTCCAACAAAATTTCCTCTCGCTAGATAAATTTGGCTCAAGAGATCAGGAGACTGCCGACTGACAGCGTTCACTATAGATTCCATCAGATGCGTTTTTCCTAATCCAGTTGCACCAGATAAAATCCATAAGGCCCCATACTTTAGAGGACTAGTCGCTCTTTCAAATTCACGTGCATTCAAAACTAGTTCGTCAGCAATAGCCTGCATGGCATGCAAGACCTTCTCCTGTTCCGGAGTCGAAGGTTGGTACGCCGTAAAGGTATGGGCTGGGTTTACTTTTTCAATTTCGTTTTGCATTTTAAAACATCCGCATTCTTACAATTCTTCAATTATGTCTACGATATAGCACGAGTTATCGAAACTAATTCCTCCAATTCAACCGTTCTTATATCGCTTTGATAAATTTATATATTTTCATTGATAACCCTTTGGTCTTAACCGAATATGCTTGGTAAATCATCCTATGCCTATTCTAACCCAACTCAAATCCCTCCTCGGTCCCGGCTGCTTCATCGAAAAGCCCGGCGATATGGAGCCCTATCTCAAATCCTGGCGCGGCGGCTGGCAGGGCAAAACGCCTTTGATCGCGCTGCCCAATTCGACCGCGCAAGTGGCCGCAATCGTCAAAATCTGCGCGCAGAACAAAACCGGCATAGTGCCGCAGGGCGGCAATACAGGGCTTGTCGGCGGCTGCATCCCCTCCAGCAAAGGCGACGAGATCGTCATCAACCTGTCACGCATGAATAAAATCCGCGCGCTCGATAAAATCGGATCGTCCGTCACCGCCGAAGCCGGCGTGATTTTGCAGAACCTGCAGGAAAAAGCCGCCGAGGCCGGCTTCCTGTTTCCGCTCAGCATGTCCTCGCAAGGCAGCGCGCAAATGGGCGGCGTGGTTTCCACCAACGCCGGCGGCACGGCGGTGCTGCGCTACGGCAATATGCGCGAGTTGGTTTTGGGCGTGGAAGCGGTGCTGCCGAATGGCGAGATTTTTTCCGGTCTCAAATCGCTGCGCAAGGACAATATGGGCTACAATCTCGGCCAATATTTTGTCGGCAGCGAGGGCACGCTCGGCATCGTCACCGCCGCCACGCTGAAACTGTTCCCGAAGCCGCAGCAAAGCCTCACGGCCATCGCCGCCCTGCCCGATGCCGAAGCCGCGCCTGAGTTGCTGAACGACGTGCGTGCCGAATGCGGCGAATATCTGAGCGCGTTTGAGATCATGTCGCACGCGGCCGTGGAGCTGGCGGTAAAACATATTCCCGGCGCGCGCCGGCCCGGCGGCGCATCGGCCTATTACATCCTGATCGAACTCGACGCCGCTTCGAAAAATGCGCCGCTGCCTGCCTTGTTCGAAAGCGTGGCGGCGAAGGCGCTGGAAGATGGCGGCATCAGCGATGTCACCGTCGCCGGCACCATCGCCCAGGCCAAGCAATTCTGGCATTTGCGCGAGCATCTTTCGGAAGCCCTGCGCAAGGAGGGTCCCGGCATTCATTTCGACATCGCCCTGCCGCTCGGCGAAATCGCCGATTTCCTTGCGCATATGGGCGGCAAAATATGCGCGATGGCGCCCGACATTATCCTGGCGCCCTTCGGCCATATCGGCGACGGCAATCTGCATTACAATATGTGCTTCGCTAAAGCGCCGGCCGATTTCGCCGGCATCAAGAAACGCATCCAAGATCTGGTTTATGGCGAAGTGATCAAGCGCAACGGCAGCCTCAGCGCCGAGCACGGCATCGGCCTCGAGCGCAAAGCCGAACTGCAGCGCACTAAAACGCCGCTCGAGATCGAATTAATGAAAAAAATCAAGCGCGCGCTGGATCCCGACGGGATCATGAATCCGGGCAAGGTGATTTGAGAAGAAGTTAGGCCGGTGCGGGACGAAAGCGCTGAGCTAACTCAAGGCCAAGCTTCGGCATTCTGTTATGCAAGTCCAGCTCGCGTTCGGTAAGCAGATGAAATTTTTTGGTTTGAGGGTTATAATAAGTAGCAGGGCCTATAATGTTACTGCGGCTGCCCGTCAGCAGGGAAAACACGCTGCCCGGCTCAAGCGATACGATTTCGCCCAAATTGGGATCGAATACTCTATCTTTTCCTTCCAGAAGCGAATAACGAAGCTTCACAATTGCATTATACTGTTCGACAAGCTGTTCTCGTATTTCCCCGGTTGCGAGACCAATCTTTCTGTCTGCCGTCATATAAAACATCGGCGCCACAGGGGATTGTGGTGGAATCAGCCACACCACGTGTTCGTCGGGCAGCGTCAGGAAGAAGAGCGGATCTTTTTTTGCCAGATGATCGAACCAAGCGCTTATTTCTGGAACAAAGGTTGGGTCGCTTTCGATGGAATGTCCAAATATATCGGCATAGGTTGGTTCGCACGGCCGTTCCGGCTCTCTTTCCGGCTCTCTGGCTAAAGCCTCAAGATAGGCGTTATAAGAAACGGTTTCTTGTCCTTCGAGTGTGCTTTTAATGTCTTGAGTACAACCTGCCAGCGCCAACACGAACTGTTCTGCCTGTTGTTTGGGAATATGAAATTGAATTTTTCCGTAATTCGCGGCGGTAGCGGTGTAATCGAATTCGCTTTTGATTAAGAATAAAGGAAAAACCCTTTTTCTGACGAGGTGGGTTATGATGGCTTCGGCTTTATTCTGGTCGCCGCAATCGACCGTGAAATAAGAAACCCCCCTCGGCATGGTAAATGAACGGGGTGGTATGACTTTACCTTCACCGAATATATGAGAAGCTAAAATAGCTCCAATTTCATCGGGCCATAATTGTTGGGTCACATTACATCTCCTCAATATGAAGAAAAATAAATAACCCATTCTAGGGTTTTGTAAATGGTTAAATTGGTTGCGAGCATTTCAATCGCTTGAATAATAAGCAAAAGTTGGACAAAATCGGTTACCGGAAACACGTTCAACATGATTTACTCCGTCAAAGAGATATACAAAACCCTGCAGGGCGAGGGCGGACAGGCCGGGCGCGCGGCCGTGTTTTGCCGCTTTGCCGGCTGCAACCTGTGGAGCGGGCACGAAAAAGACCGCGCCACCGCGCGCTGCAATTTCTGCGACACCGATTTCGTCGGCACCGATGGCCCCGGCGGCGGCACCTTTTCCACGCCCGGCCAGTTGGCCGACGCGATCGCGCGCAAATGGCGCGCGGGGGAAGAGCGCAAGCTGGTGGTCTTCACTGGCGGCGAGCCATTGCTGCAACTGAATTTTCCGCTGGTCGAGGCCGTGCGCGCGCGGCATTTCGAAATTGCGATTGAGACCAACGGCACCATTCTGGCCCCCGTCGGCGTGGATTGGATCTGCGTTAGCCCCAAAGCCGGCGTGCCGCTTAAGCAGATCCGCGGCGATGAGCTCAAGCTGGTGTATCCGCAAACCGGTATCGAGCCCACCGATTTCGAAAATCTCCAGTTCAATCATTTCTTCCTGCAGCCGATGGATGGTCCCCAGCTCGACGAAAATACCGCGCTCACCGTCGCCTATTGCCTGGATCACCCGCGCTGGCGTATGAGCCTGCAGACGCATAAATATATCGGGATTGCGTAGAATATTTTCTGGTGATGTGGAACAATCTCGAGCCAAGACAGGCGTATTCCCCTCCCCTTGCGGGATCAAATCCGAAGGGATTTGATGCCCGAAGGGATTGGGTTAGGGGAGGGGTTCGTTCCACAAGGTACCAAGTTTGACACTTGTTGAGAGAACCCCCCTCCTAACCTCCCCCGCAAGGGGGGAGGAACGCCTCGGTGCAATTTGATAGAGATGTGCTCAAATGTTCGAACTCAGCAAACAATTCCGCTTCGACGCGGCCCATACTTTGGAATGCGAGGTTGATCGCGAATCCAACCGGCGCGTGCACGGCCATTCTTACCGCGCCGAGGTGACCGTGCGCGGCACGCCCGATGCAAAATCCGGCATGCTGATCGATCTCGGCCTGTTCGAGCGCGCGCTTGAGGATACGCGGCAGGCCCTCGATCACCGCATGCTGAACGACGTGCAAGGCCTTGGCCCGGCGACATTGGAAAATCTCAGCGCCTGGATCTGGAAAAACCTGGCGCCGAAAATTGCCGGCCTCGCGAAAGTTGCCGTCTATCGCGACGGCAGCGGTGACTCTTGCGTTTATCGCGGCCCCGGTAAGGCGGCGGCATGAGCAACCGTGCGCTGATGTTGTTTTCCGGCGGGCAGGATTCGACCGTCTGCCTCGCCTGGGCGCTGGAAAAATTCGCCACCATTGAGACCATCGGATTCGATTACGGCCAGCGCCATCGCATCGAGCTCGATTGCCGTACGGCAATCCGCGAAAAAATTACGGCGCAATTTCCGGCCTGGAAACAAAAGCTTGGCGAGGATCATCTTTTAAATCTCGCCGAACTCGGCCGGATCAGCGACACGGCGCTGACGCGCGACGCGAAAATTGCTTTTGAAAAAAACGGCCTGCCGAACACTTTCGTGCCCGGCCGCAATCTGTTGTTTTTCACTTACGCGGCGGCACTCGCCTACCGGCGCGACATCGAACATCTCGTCGGCGGCATGTGCGAGACCGATTATTCCGGCTATCCCGATTGCCGCGATGAAACGCTAAAGGTGCTTAATAAATCGATCAATCTCGGCACCGACCGCACCTTCACCATTCACACACCCCTGATGCGGCTCGACAAAGCCTCAACCTGGCAACTTGCGCAGGAACTCGGCGGCGGCGGGCTGATCAATCTCATTCGTGATGAAACCCACACCTGCTATCGCGGCGAACGCGGCGCGCGGCATGAATGGGGCTATGGCTGCAGCACCTGCCCCGCCTGCGAATTGCGCGCAGAGGGGTGGCGTAGGTGGCAGGGAAAAAAGAAGGCGGCATAAACATTAGCGTCATCCCGGAAAACTTTCTCTTCGTTCCGGCGTAGCCCCGTGTCGGGTCACGGGGCAGGCCCCGCGAAGCCGGAACGAAAGAAAGTTTATCCGGGACCCAGTTACGTTTTCAGAAAGATCGGGTGAACGGAATACGCCACTGGGTCCCGGATCAATTTTCTTTCGCCTGCGGCGAAAAGAAAATTGTCCGGGATGACGTTAATTTCACCCCGCCGCCCGCTCATAATAATGAAAGCTCATCCGCACATCGCGGTTCACGTTCCATTGCGGGTTGTCATAGCGCTTGTAAATAGCCTTGCCGAAACGGCGCAAAAGATAACCGCGATTGGCCATTTCCAGAACATACTGTTCGGGGTCGCGGTTAAACACCGGCGGATTGCCGGCGCGCCGCCAGCGAATATCCATGATCTCGCCAATCACCACCACCGGCGCCGCCGCGCAAACGGGCGCGAGGAAACGCGCCAGCTCCTCGTCCGGAATATGCAGCGCGACCGTGTAAATGAGAGCCACATCGGCGGCGGGCAGCGGCGCCGCGGGCGCGATGTGTTCAAAGCGATAGCCGGGATTATGCCGCCGCGCGGCCTCCACCGCCTTCGGATTCACATCGACGCCGGTGTATTTTTCCGGCGTGAAGGCACGGCATAAACGGCCATAGCCGCAGCCGATTTCCAGCACATTCTTCGACGAATCGACGATCTGCCGCAGCAATCCGAACACGTCGAAGCCTTCGGGAAATTCCTCGCCGACATTGGGAATGACGTGATCGAGCCCCTCTTCGGCCCAGAATTCGGCCAGCGCTTCTAGTGTCGGCATGGTCGTTCCTTTCCAATCCCGGATTACTAGAAACAATGCAAGGACTGTAGATTCACGAAGGCTGGGATGTTAACGCTCTAAATCTTTTCAGTTTGGTATCCAAAGTTTCGCTTCGTTCAGGCGAAGGATGATAAAAGTTATAACCATTCCAGGTATCGATAGTAAAAATGGTAGTCTCCGGTTGTAGACAAAAGTAATGCTCCAAACTATCGCCCATCACCACGGCAGCCGTACGCATTTTTAATGGCTTTGGTATTTTTCCCCTAAGCCTTCCAAAAAATGGTCCTGTTATTCCATTTTTCAGATTTTCCAGATTCTTCATAAGCTCCAAAGTGTCAAAGACACGTCCTAAATAATGATCACTTTCTTGCTCGGACATCAGATAGCTCCCTATGTACTTTTGATAAGAAGTTTTTGCTTTAGAATCCAGCCTAATCCAGCATAATACATAAGATCAACTTTAAATAAGCCCTCTCCGCACGGGGTCGATTCATGAGCAAGACCGCTCTCACCTTCGTCACCATCAAATGGGGCGCGAAATACGGCGCCGATTATGTCAATATCGTGCATGACATGGTGTGGCGGAATATGCCGCCGAATTATCCGTTTTCTTTTCTCTGTTTTACCGACAATGCAAGCGGCCTTCTGGAGGGCATCGAGACGCGTCCCTTGCCTTCCGGCCTTACCGGCTGGTGGAACAAGCTTTATCTGTTCAAGGCCGGCGTATTTCCCGAAGGCGCGCGTATTTTTTACCTCGATCTTGATACGGCCATCACCGGCGATCTGAGTGCCATCGCTTCTTACCAAGGCAGTTTCGCCATCCTGCGCGATTTCTATAAGCCGCAAGGCTTCAATTCGAGCGTGATGCTGTGGCGCGGCGGCTTCGGCGCGTCCATCTGGCAATCTTTCGAGGAAGCCGGCCGGCCCGATATCAGCGGTGGCGATCAGGTCTGGATCGACCGTTGCAAGCCCGAAGCCGACATTCTGCAGGATCTGTTTCCCGGCGCCTTCCTAAGCTTCAAACAGAAAGCGCAGTTCGAATTGCCGGCCGGCGCCAAAATCGTCTGTTTTCACGGCGATCCTAAGCCGCCGCGGATCAAAAACGGCTGGGTCGAAAAAGTGTGGAAAATCGGCGGCGCACCGCCGGTGGCGGAACAATCCGCATCCACGGCACCGCAAGAGCCGATCGAAAATGTCCGGCATGCCTTGTCGCTCGATTTGCCGTGGCTCGATACGCCGCACGCGACCGATTACACGCGGCAAGTCTGCATCGTCGGCGGCGGCCCGTCGGCCGGGGATGTCGTCGAGGAACTAAAAAAACGGAAGCAGGAAGGACAAACGATCTGGGCGCTCAACGGCGCTTTGCAGAAACTGGCCGCACATGGCATCGCGGCCGATGCGCAGATTATGTATGCCGCCAACGCGGCCCGCAGCGCTTACGTCCCCTTTGAGACGCAAGCCGCGCTGCTCTATGCCTCGCAATGCCACCCTTCGGTATTCGAGCGCGCCGCGCCTATGGCCAATCGCGTTATTATTTGGCATCCGCTGATTGACGGCATTCGCAATCTGACCGGCGCGCGCAAGGCCGTATTCGTCAGCGGCGGCGGCACCACCGGCATGCGGGCGGTCAATCTCGCGCAATTGCTTGGTTTCGGCCAAATCCATTTGTACGGGTTCGACAGCAGCCTGCCCGGCGATTCGAATGTAGCGCCGAATCCGGCCGCGAACGAGGATGATCAACCGATCGAGGTCGCAATCGACGGTCTTACTTTCGCCAGCACGCCGCGGCTGGCCCAGCAGGTCAATGAGTACCGTCTCTTGCGCCAATCGTTAAAGCCGAGAGGGATTCGCCTGGCCGTGCACGGCGAAGGCTTGCTTCCTTATGTCGCGCAGAAGCTGGCCAAGCATAACGCGCTCTGAAAACAAGCCACAGTCCAACATCTTTTTTGGCTTTGGCTGGTTAAGACTTGTTGTTAACCATACAACAGTGAAGCGAAAAGTAATTTCATCTTTCATTATCAAGCCAAAATGAGGTAATTATTGGCCCGTTATTTTCGATTTCTTAACCCGGAAAGATCATCGAGTTTCGATGGCTCAAAGTCCGCTCAAAACCAAATTCGAACCGGCGCTGCGGGAACAGGAAATTCCGCACGAAAATCTTTCCGTCCCCGGAATTACCGGCGAGGTCATCAATCTCGCCCGTGAACTGCATTATCACGAAACGCCGGTCGTAGAGATCGCGGACGATACGTCGTCGGTTCAGGATTTCGCCGCTACCATCCGCACATCCGGGCGTATGCTGCTGGTGAGCGATGCGATTGCGTTGTTCTCGGCGTTTCTGTTCGGCGGCCTCGGCGCCTGGGCGCTCAATATGTACGCGCTGACCGGCAGCTTCCAAAATCTGGTCGGCGTGGATTCATTGCAAGAACTCGCCGTGTTCCTGGGCCTCGGCGCGATGTCGCTTTTGTGGCTCGACACCAAAGGCCATTACCGCCAGCGCCTGCCTTATTGGGAAACCGTCGGCCATATCGTGACGGTGGCTTTGATTGGTTTCGTCTTCGCCGGCTTCGTGCAATTCGCCGCCAAGAACGCGTCGTCGCGTTTGTGGCTGGGCTTGAGCTGGAGCTTGTTCGGCATATTCCTTTTGATCGGCCGCGCGCTGATGCGCCGTGCGCTTGATCTGCACGGCTTGTGGCAAGTGCCGGCCTTGCTGGTCGGCGATGGCGCGACCGCACAGGCGGCCCGTAACGCGCTGACGCGCGATTATGAAATGGGCTTCAGGATCGTGGAGCAAATTCCGTCATCTTCGCTCGAAGAACTGAAGAAGCCGAATGCCTGGCGGCGCTTTTTGATGGCGCACGGAGCGCGCTACGTGTTTCTGGCGCTCGAAGGCGGCGAACTCGAACGGCAGCAGACATCTCTCAAAGCCCTGACACGCGAGCGCCTGCCCTGCTCGATCGTGCCGCCCTGGCTCGGTCTTCCTTCCAGCACGCTGTCGCCGCATCATTTCATGATGCACGATGTGATGCTGCTGCATGATACCAACCGCCTGACGCTGCCGCTGCCGCGTTTTCTGAAACGCAGCTTCGATATCCTGCTCGCGGGCCTCGCGCTGACGCTGACCCTGCCGCTCTTCGCGGTAGTGGCATTGATCGTACGCCGCGACGGTGGGCCGGCTTTCTTCCGCCAACAGCGCGTCGGCAAGAAAGGCAAGATTTTCTCCTGCTATAAATTCCGCTCGATGCGCGTGGATGCCGAGGAAATCCTCAAGCATTTCCTCGAGCGCAACCCCGACAGCGCCGCCGAATGGCGCGAGTTCCAGAAACTGCGCAACGACGTGCGCGTCACCGGCTTCGGCGAATTCATCCGCCGCACCAGCATCGACGAGCTGCCGCAGCTTATTAACGTGCTGAAGGGCGAAATGAGCCTGGTCGGCCCGCGCCCCATCATGCCGGGGCAGGAAAGCTATTATGCCGACGATTTCATCTATTATGGCTCGGTGCGGCCCGGCATCACCGGCCCCTGGCAGGTCAGCGGCCGCAACAAGCTCACTTTCAAGGAACGCGTGGCTTTGGAGAGCTGGTACGCCCGCAACTGGAGCTTATGGATGGATATCGTGATTATTTTAAAGACGGTGCCAACATTGCTTAAGAAGGATCAGGCGTTTTAATACTTCATCCAATAAATCTTCGATGTGGACTAGCCATCACCCTCATTTGTCTCAAGTTTACTCGACTGTAAAGCGAGGCATAACTGTCTACAGCGATGCCATGCTCAATCTCATGCTCGACCTGGGAAGAGAGACAGAGTTCGCCGCACTGTATAATCTAGCCAGATACGGGAAGCAAAAATATAAAGGGCTTATCAATGAATATGCATATTTCTCGATTTGGAATCCCTGCGATTATATTGTCTACGACCATTCAACGATCTTTCAACTTCTTGATAAATTTCGAATCGACAGAGACTGTTTCTTGACTCGCAGAGAAGCTGGGACTATGTGGGCTTACATTCCAACCGAATTTTATCACTCACTATTTTCGCTAGAAACCAATAATGCCGGTTTTGTTCGAATAGACCGTGTTATTGAATCTTTCGATCATATGATTGAGCAATTTGAATCCGGGCAGCGTGATTTAGTTACGTCGGGATTTCACCTTAGGGCAGTAAAACAACAGAATCTTGCCTGTTGATGTGACTCAAATATGTAGCCACCCCTCCTTCAACGTCCCCCACATCGGCCCGCGGTCGAAATCGGCATCCAGCGGCAAGGCACCGGCAAGGCCGGGATTGTCCTTGCGCAGCCAGCTATAGCGGTCGCTTAAGCCCCAGGTGAGCAGCATTTCGATGGCGCCCTCTTCCTGCACCAGATCGAGATAGGCGCGCAGATAATTCTGCGCAAGCTTGATCCGGTCATCCATGCGGCCAAACAGGCGGCTGACATCGAGATCGAGCTCGGTAATATAAAGTGCGAGGCCGAGCGCGCGCACGTCCCGCAAAAACGATCTGAAATCGTTATGCGCAAGCGGCATATGCGCCTGCAAATGGCTCTGCAAACCGAGCGCATGCACAGGTCCGCCCGCACGCAGGCATTTTTCCAGCATACGCAAGGTGCAACGGCGCTTGCGCCGGTTGCCGCCGTCGCCCTGCTCGAGGCCATAATCGTTATAGGCAAGCGTGAGGCCGGGATCGGCCGCATGCGCGAGTTTAAAGGCAAGCGGAATGTAATCTGGCCCCAGCGCCTTCAGCCAAATGCTTTCCTCGCGCAGCCCGTCTTCGCGCCCGGATTCGGTGTCGATCGCCTCATTGACCACGTCCCAATTGCGGATCAGGGGCGCGGTTTCCTGCGTCACGCGCTTGATATGCGACGCGAGGATTTTTTCGGCCGTGCGGCGATCGGTGAGCGCACCTTCAAGCCAATCCGGGTTAGCACGGTGCCAGACGAAAACATGCCCGCGCATGTCCATATCATTCGCATGCGCAAAAGCAGCCATACGGCGATAACCGCTGAAATCAAATACGCCCGGCGAAGGCTGCACGCTAAACCATTTGAGCTCGCTTTCGGGCACCAGCATGCCCGACTCGCGCCGCAGGGCGGCAGCGAAAGCTTCATCGCGTAGCAGACCGCTTTGCGTTGCAATGCCATAGTGCCGATTCTGCCGGCGCGCCAATTCGCCAAGTCCGGGCTCTTCTGACTTGATTCGATTGGATATTCCGGAAAATTTGCAACTTGCCAGTGCGACACCGGCAAAAGAAATTTGCGCGAGCCGGCGCAGAAACGCGCGGCGCGGTAAAATTTTTTGCCAAAAACGATCGTCAGTTCGCATGTTTATGTCCGTTACGGCAAAAACGCCTTTGGCATCAAGGAGAGATCTTAAAGTTTTAGGTAAAGTTGAGACCAACTGGAGAGGCTAATTAAAAGGAGATTAGTAACCTGCACCTAGAATGAGGCCATATTTAAACAAATAAGTGGCCCATTCAAATGAAGAATACCCCTATTCTCCTTCTGCTTTTTACCATGTTTTTCCTCACCAATTGCGCCGATGGTTCGGTGGCCGACGGTACCATGATTCCGCCCACAACCGTGCAGCCGCTCGCCTCCTGGGTCGAGCAGCAAACCGGCGTGCGGATGGCGGCCCTACCCTTAACCGAAGCCAGCGGCATGCGCCTGAAAACCTCTTTGGGCCTCGAGGGCGTGCAACAGGCGCGCGCGGTGGCGGCCTATATTCCAGGCCAGATCATCATCAACAACGTGATCTGGGATCCGGAATCGGTGGTGGCAAGAAGCTATCTGGTGCATGAGCTCGTGCATCACGCCCAGCTTTTCAGCGGCAAGACCTATCTTTGCCCCGAAGCTAAGGAGCGCGAAGCCTACACGCTACAGAACAAATGGCTGGTCGAGCATGGCGAAGACCCGATCGTCAGCGCGGGCTGGATCGCCAATATGTCGGAGTGCAAGGTCAGCTCGCGGCAGTTGTTCTAGGCGACAGAATCCGGAGCAGAATTTCTACGTCGCGGAAGACGTGGCGGGATTTTTGGACCGCCGCCAGTCATGAGCGGTTCGTAACGCCATTCCTCCCCGTTGGGGGCTCTAATTACAAGTTCGCCGCCTTCTAGTCCTATATCTGTCAAATCCTGAAAAACTTCTCGTGCCGCTCTCACAATATCCGTTCCGGAGAGTTTCCACGCACATGAAAGTCCCGCCAGACGCTTATCGTCCTCCGGAAAAAATA
>Ga0307471_100000563_pt1 | contig 19092 bp, 13 predicted proteins | sample atmos_gasesAM3C__2_FD_204566 | JGI IMG/M metagenome (GOLD analysis project Ga0307471, IMG submission 204566) | Hardwood forest soil microbial communities from Morgan-Monroe State Forest, Indiana, United States - atmos_gasesAM3C_515 | ecosystem: Environmental > Terrestrial > Soil > Temperate...
AATATTGAACGTCGGGGCTGCCCTAAAGCAAAGTGTAGGCCAGGCGTTCATAATAACCATCTCAGAACACCCACCTATAGAAAACTGATGCGTTTTCTATACTTTGACGACCTGCGAAATGATTTTGTCGATTCATCGGCTTGGCTGTGTGGGAAACCGCTTTGAACAATTACAGAAATGATCACCGAGAGCTATGACGAAATTTGTCACTGCCCTCCAGGGGAGTCTTCGAGCAGATTATAATTCTTGGCGCTTAACAAACCGTATTTTTCGAGCCGGTGACGCAGTGATCGATAATTAATTCCGAGTATTTCAGCAGCCCGTTTCTGTACTCCGTTTGCTCGTTTGAGGGCACCCAGAAGGATGCATTTCTCGTGCGTTTCTAACTCCGCGTCGAGAGACAAACCCTTGTTAAAAAACAGATCAGCTCCTCCCGGAGCCGTTTTCTCGAAAAGATCGACCTCTTCCGTCATACGAATACCTTTCACGTGGGAAGGCATGTCGTCCTCAGTGATGATGTTTTTGTTGGTAATCGCCACTGCATGTTCGATGATGTTCTCAAGTTCGCGCACGTTGCCCGGATACGAATAGTTCATCAGGTGCATAAGCGCGCTGCTGGAAATTTCTTCGACCTCTTTGTCATGTCCGGTCGCAAATTTCCGCAGAAAGTAATGCGTCAAACCGGGAATATCCTCTTTTCTATTGCGCAGAGGCGGCATTACCATCTGGACGACGTTGAGGCGATAGAAGAGATCCTCACGGAATCTTCCCTCCTCCATTTCTCTGCGCAAATCTCTGTTCGTCGCAGATATGACTCGAACGTCGACTTTCATTGACTTGCTCGCGCCCACGGGGCTGAAGGTCTTTTCCTGAAGGACTCGAAGCAGCTTGACTTGAAGATGGAGCGGCAAATCCCCGACCTCATCAAGGAAAATTGTTCCCTGGTCCGCTTGCCTAAAGAGTCCCACATGGTCCGAGACTGCCCCGGTAAAGGCCCCCCGAACGTGACCAAAGAGTTCGCTCTCTATGAGAGTTTCTGGAATCGCCCCGCAATTTACGGCGACAAACGGTTTATCTCTGCGCGGGCCGTTAAAATGGATGGCGCGCGCCACCAATTCCTTCCCCGTTCCGCTTTCTCCGGTAATAAGCACATTGGTACTGCCGGCCGCCACTTTTTGAACGAGTCGGTAAATTCCTGCCATGCCACCGTTTTTGCCGATGACGCCTTCGAAATGAAACTCGGCGTCCGCAAAGTTCTTCGAGCGGGTTTGTAGTTCGACCTCCCGCGCTTGTCGTAATTCCTCCTGCAGTCTGACCTTCTCTTCGAACTCTTTTTGTTTGGTGATGTCCTCGAAGATCGATACATATCCGATCAGTTGTTGGCTCGCATCGCTCAATGGCGCCAGTGTTAGCCGGACTTGCTTTGGGGATCCCTGGGGGCTCGCGAGCTGAATTTCGTCGGCGATAACTCGACTACCGTTCTTTGGGCCTTCGAAGTTATGGCTGAGGCCGGGGAATATCTGATCTAATCTCTTGCCCTTAACGCTTCCTTCTTGAAGCGATGTCAGATGCTGCGCCTGTGCATTAAAGTAATTGATATACCCATCAGCGTCGGTAATGGCCACGCCGCTTCCTATACCTTGCAAGAGGGCGTCTTTAAGCGCATCCAATTGCTGATAATCGATTTGCTTCTCTTTCAAGAGTTTTTCGGTTTCGCCGAGTTGGCTCGCGAGAAAACCAGAGAGCCAAGCGATAACGAAGAAACTGCCGATATTAAAGACAATGGGCATAAGGAGCGACCACGAGACGGCAACTCCGCTTCCATGACTGGCGGTGCCAGCGACCACGAGCAGCACCGCATAACATAGACTAGCAAATCCCGCCGTGAAGAAGGCGCCGCGATAAAAGAGCAAGATGGCCCCATTCATAACCGCCAGGTTGTAGAGAAACGAAAATGGACTGGCGATATCTCCCGTGATCCAAATGATCCCCGTGATCAAAAGAACATCGAAGTCAACTTGAAAGTGCGCGAACATTCTCAAATCGCGCATGCGTGGAAGAAGCAAAACCGATCCGACGGAAATTGCATAGGCGACAAGCAACGGAATTAAGAGCGCATAGAAGAAACGCGGATCACCCTCTTGCTTAAAAAAATGAAAGAGTGCCGCGGCTCCCAAAAAGAACGACAAAGTGACTACTCGTAGCACAAGCAGCCACCTTATTTTCACCGCTAGATTTTTACGTTCGTCGCTCACAAAAGAACCTATGAAACGAGGACTAGTGCTCGAACATCCTATGAGACCAGAGATCCCAACTGGAAGATGGGCAAATACATCGAGATCACAAGGCCGCCAAGAATAACGCCTAAAACGACCATGATCATCGGTTCCATAAGCGCAGTCAGATTATTGACGGCGTCGTCGACCTCTTCTTCATACAGCTCGGCAACTTTTTTCAGCATGTTATCCAGTGCTCCAGTGTTCTCACCCACCGCGACCATTTGGCATACCATCGGCGGAAAGATCTTGCTTTCTTTCAGCGGTTCTGAAACAGTTTTCCCCTGACTGATGCTCACCCGGGCTTCCATGATAGCCTTCTCTATGACCTTGTTACCGGCGGTTCTCGCGGTAATCGCCAATCCGTCCAAGATGGGTACACCTGAGGTTAATAAAATTCCCATATTTTGCGTGAAGCGAGCCACCGCAACCTTGCGCAGGAGGTCTCCAATAATCGGAAGTCGCAGAAGTAATCGGTCAATATTCATTCTTCCATTTTCGGTCTTATAATAGAGGGTGATCGACACGATCACGGCTATCAAGCCGAACGCCATGTAGTACCAAAACGCCACAAACCAATTACTAATATTGATTGTGATCTGAGTAGGCGCGGGAAGGGCCCTTCCCATACTGCTGTAAAGTTCAGCGAACACCGGAATAACAAAGATGAGCAAAATCGCAACGACGATGACGGCCACGCTTACAATCGTGGTCGGATAGATCATCGCGCCTTTGACCTTTTTTTTGAGCTTGCTGGCTTTCTCGATGAATAGAGCAACCCGATTCAAGATCGTGTTTAACACTCCTCCCATCTCGCCGGCTTCGACCATGTTAACGTATAAATCATCAAAAACTTTGGGATGTTTCCGAAGAGCTTCGGCGAGTGTAGATCCACCTTCCACATCTTTCTTGATCGACTGAACAGTTTTGCGCAGGGCTTTATTTTCCGCCTGATCACTAAGGATGCTCAAACACTGAACAATGGGCAGACCTGCATCGATCATAGTAGCGAATTGGCGGGTAAAAACGGACAAGTCACGCGGTTTGACTTTGTCACCGAGTCCAGGAAACTTTATTTCCTTTTCCAGCCCGGCTCCCTTTTCACGAACACGTTCCGGGATCGGGCGGATTCTCCTTTCTCGAAGTATCCCGAACACCGTTTCCAGGTTGGGGGCTTCGATCTCTCCTCGCAACACTTTTCCTTGAGCCGTCTTACCTTCCCAAAGGAATGTCGCCATATTTATCTCCGCGTTTCTCTCCGGACTCGGTTGTGAAAGCAGCCGTCATGGGATCAAGATCACAGTCAATAAAAGTCATGCTTGGCAAACGTGCGATAGCGCCGAAGTACAACGATGCTAAAATCCTAAAGAAAAGACTGATCCGAAACCCTTATCGGCATCAGTGACGCGGACGGTCTCTTCAATGGTTGTCAACCCTTCGCGAACTTTCTGCAGCGCGCTCATCCGCAGCGTGCTCATTCCCAACTTCACCGCCTCTCGTTTAATCTCAACCGTGGATGCGCTTCTCAACACCAGTTCCTTAAGCGCTTCGTGCATCACCATGATCTCGTAAATAGCCAATCGCCCTCGATAACCGGTTTCGTTGCAGGTCGCACAGCCTTTCCCGTGAAACGGCAAAAAAGAGCTGCCGACTTCGGCAGGGTCTACACCCAGGGTGATTAATGCTTCTGCGCTGATACCCGCTGGCTCTTTGCAGTTTTCGCAGATCCGGCGGACCAATCTTTGAGCGGCGATGAGATTAATAGAAGAGGTCAGCAAGAAAGTTTCCACTCCCATGTTGATCAATCGGTCCACAGTCGAAGGAGCATCGTTCGTGTGGAGAGTACTGAGCACCAGGTGCCCTGTTAGTGACGCCTTGACCGCAATCTGCGCGGTTTCTAGATCGCGAATTTCTCCCACCATGATGATGTCTGGGTCTTGCCGCAAAAATGATCTTAAACAAGCGGCAAAATTCAACCCGATCTGATCTCTAACTTGTACTTGATTGATTCCCATCAAGTTATACTCGACAGGATCCTCGGCCGTTGAGATATTCACATCGGTCTTATTGAGTTCGGACAGCGCGGAATATAGCGTTGTTGATTTTCCACTTCCGGTCGGGCCGGTTATCAGTATCATCCCGTAGGGCTTATGTATGGCTTCTTGAAAATCCTTCAGGGTTTGGGGATCGAAGCCTAGTTTGGACATGTCAAGTTGCAGATTGGACTTGTCCAACAATCTCATGACGACTTTTTCGCCAAAGAGTGTGGGCAACACCGATACGCGAATGTCCATTTCCCCGCCGAGCCCCATTTTCAGTTTGATCCGGCCGTCCTGGGTAAGACGCCGTTCCGCGATATCAAGACCCGCCATTACTTTGAGCCGAGATACCAAGGGGTTTTTCAGCCGAAGCGGAGGACTCATGATTTCATGAAGGACCCCATCGACGCGAAACCGAACCCGAAATACTTTCTCGTATGGCTCGATATGAATATCGCTGGCTCTTCGCTTCGCAGCGTCGGCTAAGATGGCGTTGACCAGCGTAACCACTGGGGCTTCCATGGTGGCCTGCTGTAGCTCTTGGAGATTCACGTCCTCGTGGTCGTGGATAACCTCCATGTCGCCATCGCCAAACTTTCTTAGAACCTCGTCATAGCTCACCCCGCCGAAACGGTGTTCCAATGCTTTTTTGATCGCCGATGGCGTAGCCACCACGACCCTGACACCATAGCCAGTGATGAACTTGACTTCGTTGATGGCAATTAGATCCGTTGGATCCGCCATGACCACTGTCAGCGTAGATCCCAATAACTTCAGCGGAATGATTTGGTGCTTCTGAACAAGGTGGGGTGGAACTAAGCTAAAAACCGAGTCTTCAATTTCCGCGGGATTGGGCTCGACTATATCGATGCCAAATTGCTTCGCGAGAAATTGGGTAAGGCTAGCTTCAGTAGTAAAACCGAGTCTGACCAGCTCTTTTGTTACACTTGAGCCGTTATCACGTCCCTTTTCTTGGGCTTGGGCCAGTTGCTCACGGGTAACTATCCCGCCCCGGACCAACAGATCTGCGATGCGCTGTTCCATGCGAAATTAGCAATCGGAAAAAGCCCAATTATCTTAAAGGATAGAGAGCCTGTCAACGCAAACAACAAAACACTGTAGTCTTATTTGATTGGAAATGCCGCTGAAGTAACTGGAAAGCCTATCGTTTTCCCCGCAGGGCTGCCTGGGCGGCTGCCAGTTTCGCAATCGGCACACGGTAAGGAGAGCAGCTCACATAATCGAGACCTATTTCATGGCAAAAAGCGACTGATTTCGGATCACCGCCGTGTTCTCCACAGATACCCATTTCAAGATTGTTCCGCACTTTCCTACCTTTGTTCACGGCGATACGCATGAGCGCTCCGACTCCGTCCCGATCGATACTCACAAAGGGATCTTCGGGTAAAAGACCCGAGAGTACATAGCTGGGCAGAAATTTTCCCGCGTCGTCGCGTGAAAGGCCAAGGCAGGTCTGAGTCAGATCATTAGTACCAAAGGAGAAAAACTCTGCTGCTTCGGCAATCTCATTAGCCACAAGACACGCGCGCGGCAGCTCGATCATTGTTCCGATAAGGTAGCGGACTTTAACCCCCCAGGCCTCCATAGTTTTTTTAGCGACACCCTCAACAATCTCCCGTTGCATCGATAGCTCCTGGAGGGATCCAACCAAAGGAATCATCACTTCCGGAAAGGGATTCTTTCCTTCCTTGCGCAAGGCGCACGCCGCCTCAAAGATGGCCCGCGCCTGCATCTCGGTAATTTCTGGATAAGAAATTCCTAAGCGGCAACCACGGTGCCCCAGCATGGGATTGAACTCATGCAAAACCTTTACTTTGTCTCGCAGTGTTTGAACGGGCACTCCCATCACCTGAGCAAGTTCCGAAATCTCCTCTTCGCGGGTAGGAAGGAATTCGTGCAGCGGCGGATCTAAAGTGCGAATCGTCACGGGGAGACTGCCCATGATTTCTAGGATGCCTTTAAAGTCTTCACGCTGCATGGGAAGTAGTTTGGCTAGAGCCCGCCGCCGCCCCGCTTCGTCATCCGCCAGGATCATCTCCCGCACGGCTTGAATCCGATCCGCCTGAAAAAACATGTGCTCGGTGCGGCATAGGCCAATGCCTTCCGCTCCGAAGGCTTTGGCCACGCGTGCTTGATCTGGCTGGTCGGTATTGGTGCGGACGCCGAGCTTCCGCGTCTCATCGGCCCACTTCATCAGCTTTGCGTATTGTTGGTAGACCAAGGATTGACTGCCGTTTAAAGTTCCGCTCTGCAATACCTGAAGAACTTCCGAAGGAAGAGTGCGAATTTCGCCTCGTATGACTTCTCCGGTACTGCCATCGACGGAGATCCAGTCACCTTCTTTTAGAGTCGTTTCCCCGACTCGCATCATCCGCCCAGCGTAATCGATGTTTAAAGCCTCGCAACCAGCCACGCACACTTTGCCCATTTGGCGCGCCACCAGAGCTGCGTGGGATGTCATGCCACCCCTTGCCGTGAGAATTCCCTCCGCCGCTTCCATTCCGCGGATATCATCGGGGCTCGTCTCGGTTCGGCATAGCACCACTCGTTCACCGTTTTTCTTCCATCCGACGGCATCCTCAGCGTAAAACACTATCCGTCCGGTAGCCGCCCCGGGGCCTGCCGGTAGTCCTCTTGCGAGGATTCGACTCTCGTTAGCAGCTTGATTCTTATCTTTACTGTCGAAAATGGGCCGCAAAAGCTGGTTGAGATGATCCGCTTCGATCCTGAGCAGTGCTTCTCTTTTGGTGATGATCCGCTCGCCCACCATGTCGACTGCGATTCTGACCGCGGCAAAGCCAGTTCGCTTTGCTGCGCGTGTCTGGAGCATCCACAATTTGTCGTGCTCAATGGTAAACTCAATATCTTGCATGTCCTGGTAATGTTTCTCCAACAAATTGGCGACTTTCTGGAGCGAAGCATACGGTTTGGGCATGATCGTTTTGAGCTCGCCGATGGGCTTAGGCGTGCGAATCCCCGCGACTACGTCCTCACCTTGCGCGTTGACAAGAAACTCCCCGTAAAAGTTTCTTTCGCCGCTGGAAGGATTACGGGTGAACGCCACTCCAGTCGCGCAATTTTCTCCCAGGTTGCCGAAGACCATCGCCTGAATGTTCACCGCCGTCCCCCACTGTTGCGGGATGTGATAGAGTTCCCGGTAGGCGATGGCACGATCGTTGTTCCATGACCCAAAAACCGCACCGATAGCGCCCCAAAGCTGCTCATAAACATCTTCTGGAAATTCTTTTCCCGAGCGGGTTTTAACCTCAGCTTTGTAGTTCGCGACGACTTCTCTTAGGTCATCTGCCGTGAGCTCTGTATCAAAACGAACGCCACGATGCGTTTTTTTACGGTCCAAGATAATCTCAAAAGGATTGCGTTCGGTCTTATCTTTAGGCTTCAGCCCTAAAACAACATCGGCATACATCTGCACGAAGCGACGATAAGAGTCATAGGCAAACCTTGGATCTTCTGTTCTGCGGATCACTCCTTCAACGGTCTGATCGTTAAGACCCAGGTTCAGAACCGTATCCATCATTCCAGGCATCGATTCTCGCGCGCCCGACCGAACGGAAACCAGCAGAGGATTGTCCGCATCGCCGAAGCGACGCGCGAGCGATTTTTCAATCCTGGCGAGCGCCTCCCGAACATCAGATTCCAGTCCCCTGGGATAACGATGATCATGTGCGTAATAGTGCGCGCAGACCTCGGTGGTAATCGTAAAACCTGGCGGAACAGGGACTCCAATGCGCGTCATTTCATGCAAGCCAGCACCCTTTCCTCCCAGCTGCTCGCGCATTGCTGCCGAGCCTTCCGCTTTCCCGTTACCAAAGAAGTAAATATATTTTCTCTTGACCGGCATAACTAATAATCCTCACGATGAGCGGACTCTGCGGTGTCTCTTTGGCACCGGGTCGACACGTAATGCCGTTTACAGCGCACAGAATCTAATGAGAAAAGGAGCTGACTTAATCTCTCTACCAATTTGAAACTGAATGAATCGCAACAAGATATGACGAATTTCTCCTAACACAGAGGATGGCATGAGAGCGCTGGACAACATCTCGCCCTTGTGCAGATCGGTTAATGCCTTAAGCGCCGCCACGCCAACCGGAAGGCTTTCTCTCGTTGATCGAGAACAACGCTCACAAAGAATTCCACCTTCCATGGGGTTGAAATGCCATCGGACTGTCAAACCGCCGTCACGTTCTTTGCCGCAGCTTTTGCAACCAGCCAGAACTGGTTGGTATCCCGTCAGACGAAGAAGCGTGAGCTCAAATGAAGTAAGGAATAATAACGAAGCGCCTTGATCCGCCAAAAAATTGAGACCACTTTTTAGGTGATGAAAGACTAGCGCATTGTCGTCACGGTCGCCTATAAGTCCGTCGGTAATTTCAACCATATACGAAGCAAGAGCGATTTTCTCAAGAGAGGAAATCAAATTGTTGAATCCCAATAACAAATCGGCAGCCACTATGAAAACTAAATTACTATGCGGACGATCTTGAAAGCGCAGGTCAACAAGAGAGAAAGGCTCTAGCGAGTTCACAAACCGCTTGCGTGAACGCTTGGCCCCTTTTGCAATGCCAGTGATCTTTCCGTGCTTCTCGGTCAAAAAGGAAACTATTCTATCAGACTCCCCATAGGGGCGAGCGCGCAAAACAATAGCGGGAGTGACAAGGCTGAAAGGCATACGTCGTACTTATTCCATGTGGTGAAGATTTAGCATTTTTTACCAGTGCAGACAAGTTGTTAGAATATAAGCAGTTTCTTCGAAATCCAGCTTGACAAGTAGAATACCCATGATTAGATTTTTGTAACTAATTGTGCAGGAGAAATTTTTGGCATGAGCGAAGAAACTAAAAAAATTCACGAAGCGAATAGCGCCGATAGTAACGTAGAAGAGCCAACGGCGAGTGAATCGCAGTCTTCGGAGAATTCCGCTCCTGAAGACCCTGAAGTCAAGCAACTCCGTCAAGAACTTGATGCCAAGCGCGAAGAGGCAAAGAGCAGTTATGACCGCTTTGTTCGGCAAGCCGCGGAGCTCGAGAACTTCAAGAAGAGAGCAGCACGCGACAAGGATGAAGCGGTTCGGTTCGCCAATGAAAGTTTAATCAGGGATCTTTTGCCTGTGATAGATAACCTGGAGAGGGCAGTTTCACATGCCCAGGGGGGAGGGAACGGCCAGCCTCTCGTCGAAGGTGTTGAAATGGTCTTGAAAGGGCTCCTCGACGTTCTTGCGAGGCATGGAGTAGCGCAGATATCGGCTGTTGGCCAGCCCTTCGATCCGGGAAAGCACGAAGCCATGGCTCAGGTGGAAAATGAAAATCAGACGCCCAATACGGTCATAGAGGAACATCACAAGGGGTATCTGCTAAAAGACCGACTCCTTCGACCTGCCCTCGTAACTGTGGCTATGTCTTTAAAAACACGAGAGAAAAAAAACGGCGGAACCGAGGTTGAAAACGGTCCAACCGATGATTAAATAACTTCTGTTTGTTTATTCAGAGCATTAAGGAGTCAATAAGATGGCAAAAGTGATTGGAATTGATCTTGGAACAACCAATTCATGTGTGGCAATCATGGAAAGTGGGGACCCGAATGTCCTTGCCAATGCCGAAGGCAGCCGTACGACGCCTTCCGTGGTCGCCTTCGCGGATAGCGGCGAGAGGTTGGTGGGGCAGATTGCCAGACGCCAGGCTATTACAAACCCGGAGAATACTATTTTTGCGGTTAAACGTTTGATCGGTAGACGTTACGACGATCCATTGGTTCAAAAGGCACTCAAAGTATTACCCTACAAGGTTTCACGCAACGAGAACGGCGATGCTTGGGTGGAGATAAGGGGCAAGCAGTATAGCCCAGCGGAGATCTCGGCCTTTATTCTGCAAAAGATGAAGCAAACAGCGGAAGATTATCTCGGTGAGAAAGTCACCGAAGCAGTGATCACCGTACCGGCTTATTTTAATGACAGTCAAAGGCAAGCAACTAAAGACGCTGGCCGGATTGCCGGATTGAATGTTTTGCGTATTATCAACGAACCTACCGCTGCGTCCCTGGCCTACGGTTTGGATAAAAAGAAAGACGAAAAAATCGCGGTCTTTGATCTAGGAGGCGGAACGTTCGACGTGTCCATCTTGGAATTAGGTGACGGGGTTTTCGAAGTCAAAGCTACCAACGGCGACACGTTTTTAGGCGGTGAGGACTTCGATCAGAGAATCATCGACTATTTAGCCGACGAGTTCAAAAAAGATCAGGGGATCGACCTGCGCAGGGACCGGATGGCGCTTCAGCGCCTCAAAGAGGCAGGGGAGAAAGCCAAATGTGAACTTTCTTCTTCTATGGAGACAGACATCAATTTGCCATTTATTACGGCGGATCAGCAGGGACCTAAACATCTAAACATCAAGTTGACCCGTTCCAAGCTCGAAGCCCTCGTGGCCGACTTGATCGATCGTACCGAAGCGCCTTGTCGCCAGGCGCTTAAAGACGCCGGTCTTACTCCCAGCGACATCCATGAAGTAATTTTAGTCGGCGGCATGACGCGTATGCCAGCGGTCCAGGAACGAGTGAAAAAAATATTCGGGAAGGACCCTCACAAAGGAGTCAACCCGGACGAGGTTGTCGCCGTCGGAGCTGCCATCCAAGCCGCCGTGCTCAAAGGCGAGGTTAAGGATGTATTGCTTCTCGACGTTACGCCACTGTCTCTCGGTATCGAGACCTTGGGCGGCGTCTTTACCAAACTCATAGAGCGCAACACCACGATTCCGACTAAGAAAAGCCAGGTTTTTTCCACCGCCCAAGATAACCAGACAGCGGTTTCCATCCGCGTTTTCCAAGGCGAAAGAGAGATGGCGGCAGATAACAAGTTGCTCGGCCAGTTCGACCTTGTGGGAATCCCGACGGCGCCGCGCGGTATGCCTCAGATCGAGGTGACTTTCGACATCGATGCCAACGGCATTGTTCACGTCGCAGCAAAAGACCTGGGCACCGGGAAAGAGCAATCGATCAAAATCACGGCGTCCAGTGGCTTGAGCGAAAACGAAATAAAACAAATGGTCAAAGACGCTGAAGCCCACGCCGGTGAAGACAAGAAGCGTAAAGAAACAGTGGAAGCTCGCAATCACTTGGACTCGCTTGTGTACTCCACGGAGAAGTCACTGAAGGAGTATGGCAGCGACCTGGATGCAGGCGTTAAAGAGAACATCGAGGCTGCGCTAAAGAAGGCGAAAGAAGCTCTCGAAGGCCAGGACGCTGAAGCGATGCGAACCGCTGCCGAGCAGCTGAGCCAGTCGTCACATAAGTTGGCAGAAGCGATGTATTCGAAGGCCTCGCAACAACAGGGGTCGCAGCAGCAGGGATCAGAGGCGCGAGATAATCAGGCTGGCAGCGACGGCAAGAAGAAAAAAGACGATGTGGTTGACGCGGACTTCGAGGAAGTTAAAGAATAGTAACTGGGCGATATCATAAGTTTCGTCCAAAAAAATGCCCCTACTCCCTTAACCATTGAGGAGAGGGGCTTTTTTCTTTATAAAGAAACTCTAGAGGTCAAAGTTGAGCGGCAAAACAGACTACTACGAGTTGTTAGGCGTTAATCGCGCCGCCAGCGAAGAAGAGATCAAGAAAGCCTACCGGAAGCTTGCCCTCCAGTATCACCCGGATCGCAATCCGGGCAACAAACAAGCTGAGGAAAAATTCAAAGACGTTTCCGAAGCTTATCAGGTCCTTTCCGATCCGCAAAAAAGATCTCAGTACAACCAGTTCGGTCATGCGGCCTTTGGAGATGGCGGTCCGTTCGCTGGCGGCGGCTTTGATTTTTCGGCGGGCTTTGAGGACGTCTTCGGAGACATTTTCGGAGAGTTCTTTGGCACGGGAGGAGGGCGGCGACGTACTCGCGGCCGGGGAGAAGATCTCCGATACAATCTGACACTTTCTTTTGAAGAAGCCGCTTTCGGTACGGAAAAGAAAATTAAGATTCCTCGACACGGCTCCTGTGAAAGCTGTCGCGGAAACGGCGCCAAACCGGGTACCGCGCCGCAAGCCTGTCCCACATGCCGTGGCAAGGGCCAAGTGAGTTTTCAACAGGGATTCTTCAGTGTTTCCCGGACGTGCAATCAATGCCACGGCCAGGGAACCATCATAAAAGATCCCTGCGCGACCTGCGGAGGCGCTGGCCGCGTGCGCAAGTTGCACACGCTCAGTGTAAAGATCCCGGCCGGTGTTGACATCGGTTCACGCCTCAAACTCAGAGGCGAGGGCGAGAGTGCTCCGGCAGGAGGGTCTCCCGGTGATCTTTTCGTCGTGGTAGAAGTAGAGCCTCATCCTATATTCGTACGCGACAATCTTGATATAATATGTGAAGTCCCTATTAGTTTCGCGCAAGCCGCGTTGGGAGCAGAAATTGACGTGCCCACTTTGGATGGCAAGGTCAAAATGAAGATCCCGTCCGGTACTCAATCCGGCAAGATCTTTCGCATGCACGGCAAAGGGGTTAAAGACGTTCAGGGATATCGTCAAGGCGACCAACACGTCCGCATCACCGTGGAAACACCAACTCACCTTACGGCGCGCCAGAAAGAGCTTCTAAAGGAGTTCGCGGCCCTGGGCGGGCAAGAAGTGAATCCGCTCGCAAAGGGTTTCTTCGACAAGATGAAAGAGTTGTTTGGCTAGAATCCATCAGCTCTGGACCGACATCTATAAATTGCGTCCTTTCCAGATCTAAACTTTTTTGAAAAGAGTCATAATATTCTTGTTGACCTCCATAGCCGGTGGAACTAAGCTAACCCCCTAAAGTAAAGGATTGGAAATCTATGAGTGACTCTGAATGGAACGTTGAAGGACAAGAAACCAAAAGCTCCCCTGTGGAGATTCCGGACGTTCTCCCGCTCTTGCCAATTCGCGACATTGTGATTTACCCCTACATGATGCTGCCGCTGTTTGTCGGCCGCGACGTATCCATTCGCGCAGTCGAAGAGTCTTTGTCCCGCGACCGACTGATTTTTCTGGTCTCGCAAAAAAACTCCAGCGAAGAGAATCCGAACTCCGCCGACATCCACCGCGTCGGGACCATTGCGTCGATCATGCGCATGCTGAAGCTCGCCGACGGTCGAGTGAAAATCCTTGTCCAGGGCCTTTCCAAGGGAGAGGTTGACGTCTACCTCCGAGAGCGGCCTTTTTTTGAAGTTAAAATTCGCAAAGTCATCGAGCCGACGCTGTCGGAGGTGCCCATCGAGGTCGAGGCCCTCATGCGCACGGCCAAGGAAAAAATCGAACAGATTTTGAATCTCAAAAACCTGCCGCCGGAAATAGTAATGGTCACGGACAACATCAGCGACCCGGGTGTTCTGGCGGACCTCGTGGCTTCCAATCTGCGGCTGAAGATCGAGGAAAGCCAGGCCATCCTCGAGATTTTCGACCCCATCGAGCGCTTGAAGAAGGTCAACGAACTTCTGAGCCGTGAACTCGAGCTATCCACGATGCAAGCGCGCATCCAAAACCAGGCGAAAGAAGAGATGAGCAAAACGCAGCGCGATTATTTCCTTCGCGAGCAGCTCAAACAGATCCAGCAGGAACTGGGCGAGGGTGACGAGCGGGCCGAAGAGATGACCGAGCTGCGGAAGCAGATCGACAAAGCCAAGATGCCGGCGGAAGTAAAAAGGGAAGCGGACAAACAGCTGCGGCGTCTCGAGCAAATGCATCCCGAATCTTCTGAGGCTTCCTTGGTTCGCACGTACTTGGACTGGCTAGTGGATCTTCCCTGGGGCAAGAAAACCAAGGACAATATCAATATTAAGAAAGCCAAACAGGTGCTGGACGAAGATCACTACGATCTGGAGAAAGTCAAGGAACGAATCTTGGAATATCTCGCCGTTAACAAACTGAGGAAGAAAATCAAGGGCCCGATTCTCTGTTTCGTCGGGCCTCCAGGAGTAGGGAAGACTTCGTTGGGACGATCCATCGCCCGGTCACTCGGGCGTAATTTCGTTCGCGTTTCGCTTGGCGGCGTTCGCGATGAGGCGGAAATTCGCGGCCACCGGCGGACCTATGTCGGCGCGCTGCCGGGCCGCATCATCCAAGGCATCAAGCAAGCCGCCTCAAATAATCCGGTCTTTATGCTCGACGAAATCGATAAAGTCGGCGCCGATTTCCGCGGCGATCCATCGGCGGCGTTGCTCGAAGTTTTGGATCCGGAGCAGAACCATGCTTTCAGCGATCACTACTTGAATTTGCCTTTTGATCTCTCCAATGTCTTGTTTATTTGCACGGCGAATCTCCTCGATCCCGTTCCTCCAGCCTTGGCCGATCGCATGGAAGTGATCCAGCTCTCCGGTTACACAAACGAAGAGAAACTCGAGATCGCGCGCAAATTTCTTATTCCTCGACAGCGCGAGGACAACGGGATTTCTACGAAATATTTTGAGATATCCGACGATGCCGTGTTGCGTATCATTGCAGAGTACACCAAAGAGGCCGGCCTCCGGAATCTGGAGCGGGAGATTGCCTCCATTTGCCGCAAAGTGGCACGCAAGGTGGCCGAAGGGAAAAACGAATTGAACCGGATTACCCGGGCAAATATTCATTCGTTTCTCGGAGCGCCGAAATTCCTGCCGGAAACTGAGCAGGAACATCATGAGGTGGGCGTCGCTACCGGATTAGCTTGGACCAGCACGGGCGGCGAGATCCTCTACGTAGAAGCTTCGCTTTCGAAGGGGCGCGGCAATTTGACTTTGACCGGACAACTCGGGGACGTAATGAAGGAGTCAGCACAGGCGGCGGTGAGTTACGCCCGGGCCCATGCGAAAAAGCTAGGCATCGAAGAGGACTTCTACCAAAAGCTTGATATCCATATCCATGTTCCCGCCGGGGCGATCCCCAAAGATGGACCTTCCGCCGGAATTACCATGGCCACGGCGCTCATTTCCGCACTCACTAAACGGCCGGTAAATCGGGATGTAGCTATGACCGGCGAGATTACTTTGCGGGGCCGGGTTCTGCCCATCGGGGGGCTAAAAGACAAATCTCTGGCCGCCTTTCGCGCCGGCATCAAGACCATTATTGTGCCCGATAGAAATCAGAAGGATTTGGATGAAATCCCAAAGCCCCTACGGCGCAAGCTCCACTGGGTCGTCGCGCAAAATATGTCGGAGGTGTTAAAAACCGCCTTGCTGCACCCACAGAATGGCGCTTACCGCTCTAGAGGTATCATGGCGAAGGCGAAGGTCAGCCGAAGCACGCAATTAAAGCGCCGCGCAAGAGCTTTGCGCAAGAGTCATCGAGACAGATCCCTTCCCCTGCGACCCTAGCCCTATCCGTGATTTTCACAAACCCTCCGATGCTCATGAGGTTTCATCGCCTAACCACGCAAGATTAGCCAACAGCGATCGATGAAACTAAGCCGGCTAGGAGAATTCGGCCTGATCGAACGGCTTCGCCGCGCTACGCCGAAAAGTCGCGGGGTCTTATTAGGGATCGGAGACGACGCTGCGTGGGTCGCAAACAAAACCGGATCATGCCTGATTACTGGGGATATCCTCATAGAAGGCGTTCACTTCAACCTAAAATGGACTTCTCTTTCTGACCTCGGCTACAAAACGCTGGCGGTAAATTTGAGCGACATCGCCGCTATGGGCGGTATACCCGCTTATCTGATTCTGTCCATCGGGATTCCCCCGAACTTTGACAGCGCTGATATCGATGAATTTTACCGCGGGATTAAATCGTTGGCGGAAAAGAGCGGTGTCGCGCTGGTGGGCGGCGACACAAGTGTGGCGGCGGGACTATTTATATCCGCTTGTCTGATCGGTCATGCGCCCTTTCGACCGGTTACCCGCGGCGGGGCAAAACAAGGCGATGATATCTATGTGACCGGAACCCTAGGCGACTCGGCTTTAGCGCTCAGCTTGCTCCAGAAAACAGCTAAACAAACCGCACGCGGGCCGGTCAAATACTTGCTATCGCGCCATCACCGACCCACACCGCGGCTGACTGCCGGCGCCGTCCTGGCACGTGAGAGATTGGCAACAGCGATGATTGATGTCAGCGATGGCCTCTTGCAGGATTTAGGTCACATATGCAAGGCAAGCAGCGTTGGCGCTCTGGTCTGGGAAAATAAGCTCCCTCTTTCACGGGCCTATCGCCTAATAGCAGGATCAGATGACACAAGCCCCGCTTTATCGGGCGGTGAGGACTACGAGCTTCTTTTCTGCGCTCGGGAGCGCCACCGATCGCGCATCGAGAAACTGCCGCAACAAGTGGGGGTAGCAATCACTCGCATTGGCACTTGCGTTCCTCGCAGGCGCGGGATCATAGTCTTAGATCACTCAGACAAGCGACGTGCGGTCCGCTCCCAGGGTCACGATCATTTCAAAGGCAATGACTTGGGACCGAGGTATCAGTAATTTCAAGCGTGATTGAAAACGCGTGAAAGAAAACGCAGATGGACTCGGAGCGCCTCGTAGAACTTTTGCAAAAGGTGCGGCAGGGAAAAATTAGCGTTGGGCAGGCGGTCGGCCGACTGCGCCACCTGCCGTTCGAGGACCTTGGCTTTGCCAAGATTGATCATCACAGGGCGCTACGCCAGGGCTTTCCTGAAGTCATCATGGGCCAAGGCAAAGAGGCTAAGGAGATCGCCGGCATCGTGCGCGCCATGCGCCGGCGCAAAGCCAATGTCCTGGTGACCCGTGTCTCATCCGAGAAGATGACACGACTAAAAAGTTTGATCACCGGCCTTACCTATCATCTTGCGGCGCATGCAGCGACGTGGACGGCACAAGCCATCAAGATCACCGGAAAGGGCACGGTGCTTGTCGTATCCGCCGGCACGTCCGATATACCCGTCGCGGAAGAGGCAGCTCTGACGGCCACCATGATGGGCAATCAAGTAGAACGACTCTTCGACGTGGGCGTGGCGGGAATTCATCGCCTGCTGGAAAATCGTTCGCGGCTAGACGCTGCTTCGGTCTTGATCGTTGTCGCCGGCATGGAAGGCGCGTTACCCAGCGTCGTCGCCGGACTCATCGGTAAGCCGGTGATCGCGGTTCCCACGAGCGTTGGATATGGCGCAAGCTTCAACGGTCTCTCTGCTCTCTTGGGCATGCTCAATTCCTGCGCGCCAGGCGTAACCGTGGTCAATATCGATAATGGCTTTGGAGCGGGATTTGCGGCCAGCCTCATAAACCGGGTATAAATGAGTACGAATGCAGTGCACTCACTGCGGCAGAGACGTCCGGGAAACCGTCCATTGGCAAAAGAGTTATAAGGTAGACTACTATCTACTCCATACAGGGGAAACAGAATGGGCGTTGTTTACCAATCCTAAAGAGGATGCGCCGCCTCTCCGATATCTCAAGTTGACCCAACCCATCGACATCATCACATGTGTGCACTGTTACGCCTATCCGGAGATCCAACGACGGTTGGATGACGACTTCAACGGCCGCCGTTTGTTCAGTGTTATGGGAGCTGAAAAAATAACCCCTCTCCTTTCCAAGGGCTGATCGATTATGGAGAACCCAAAAAGTTATCGCTTAACCACCAGGCAGTCGGAACTCGCCGTGAGGGTCGTAGGCAATTCTCAAGCCGAGCTATTTGCCAACTCGGCATTCGCACTGTTCGACGTCATGACCGATGTCGATAAGATCGAGATCAAAGAACAGTTGCCGCTTGAAGTGGAGGGAATGGATCGGGACGATCTTTTAGTGAACTGGATGCGCGAGCTGCTTTATCTTTACCAGGGGAGTGGTTACATGCTCAAAGAATTCAGGATCCACGATGTCAAGGATACAGTAGTGAAGGCGGAGGTTTGCGGCGAAAAGATCGATCCCGACCGGCACGAGATTCAGAAGGAGATCAGCGCCGTAGCTTATAATCAAGGCCGGATGCAGAAAACCGGCAGCCAATGGACCGCGCAGTTAATTTTTGAGATCTAACCATGAGCGCACCGCTAAGCGATAGCGAATATGAAGGAACGGCGCTGATCGCCGATCCCATACACCGCTACATTCAGTTCACCGTCCCGGAGAAAAAGGGCGAGGTGACAGAGAAAGCGTTGATCGATTCGCCGTGGGTACAGCGGCTGCGTTACATTTACCAGCTGCAAAGTGCGCGTTGGGTTTATCCGTCCGCGGAGCACAGCCGTTTCCAACACTCCCTCGGCGCCATGCACCTGGCCGGCGAATTCGCCAAACACCTCTATCCGTCGCTCAAGAAAGTCCTCGGCGACGAGTGCCCGTCGGCGCCGTTTGTCGAGGAATATATGCGCGTTACCGGCTTGCTCCACGACGTGGGCCACGGGCCGTTCGGTCACTTCTTCGACGATAACTTTCTCCACGGTTACGACCTAACCCATGAAGACTTAGGACAGACCATTATTCAGAAACATCTCGGTGACATCATCCGGCAACTACGCCGCAGCCCCAGCGGGCCATTTGCCGACGGCGAGGAACTGCGACCGGAAGACGTCGCCTTTCCGATCAAGAAAAACGGTAAGGAGGATCATCGCAAGCCGAAATGGGTAAGGTTTCTGCAGCCGCTCACCGGTGGCATCTTCACTTTCGACAACCTAGATTATGTCTCGCGGGATTCCTACATGTGCGGTGTGGCCGTCGGCCCCATCGACCGTGAGCGGCTGATTCACTACACCTTTTTCACTCCAAAGGGACTTACGCTCCACAAAGCCGGCAATGGCGCGTTGACTATGTTTCTCAACGCCCGGCTCTACCTCTACACCAACGTCTATTACCATCGCACCACCCGCG
>Ga0307471_100000564_pt1 | contig 19086 bp, 20 predicted proteins | sample atmos_gasesAM3C__2_FD_204566 | JGI IMG/M metagenome (GOLD analysis project Ga0307471, IMG submission 204566) | Hardwood forest soil microbial communities from Morgan-Monroe State Forest, Indiana, United States - atmos_gasesAM3C_515 | ecosystem: Environmental > Terrestrial > Soil > Temperate...
TCAAAAGTCCCAGACACATCCCAGGCCTTGTACGGATCGCCGGGATTCTCGGTGAAATACGGTGTTCCCGAGGCGGCAGTAGCGCCATTGATGGGCGGCAGCAAAACCAGATAGCGTCCCGGATTATTGATTTTCCCTCCGCCCAGCGTAAACGCGTACTTGTCGCGATCGAACCACAAGCGGTTGTAGATCATGTAACCAAGGAAGCTCTGCTTGGGACCCTTCGCAGAATTACCGGCGCAACTGACGCCACCACCGTGCTCGCAACCCATATCGCCGGTGAAAGTAAACGCGGCTTTGCTGACAAAATTTTCCGGATGGTCGTAGTATTTGACCTGGATGCTGTCGTCGGTGTGATAGCGCACGCGGCCCGGCGTGTTCAGCGCATCTTCGCCCAAGGCATACTGATTCCCCAGGACCGATAGCCAGCCATTCGGACGCCACAGAATTTGCAGCCCGATACCCGGCCGATTGTTGAAACGCCCGTAGGATTGCCAGCCATTCGTAAACCACGGCTCGATTTTCAGGTGTTCAGTGGGAAAAATTTGAACACGCACACCGTTGAAGAACCACGGTGTGTTCGATGAAACATAAGACGGCTGATACGCCCAGTTGTCGAATTGATAGTAGCTGAACAGACCGACGTAGGACATGAAAATGCCGGCATCCACGTTGATCCCGTGCAGCGCGTTGAAGTGGTAGCCGCCATAAGCTTCCGAAAGATAGCGGTACGCATTGTCCAGATTCCACTGGCCGCGCGAAGGGCTTGCGTCATTCCTCGGTGTCGTTTGCGAGTACAAGCCGAACTGGGTCATTAATCTTGCGCGCACATTGTCGTAGTGAAAGTCGCCCCCAACGCCAAGTTGCGTTACCTGAACTTCATTAGCGCGGAAAACTTCGCTCGAACCGCCGATGGAGTTGTCCTTCGGATGATTGAAATCGTAGATGTAATCAACGTCGGCGCGAATTTCCGGGGTGAAGAATTTAGAATCCATCGGCGATTCTTTCGTGCGGGCGTTGCCGGTCAGCCAGGTAAAGTCGGCAAAGGCAAAAGGCTCCGCATTCGCCGGTTTCGTTCGTACCTTTTCCTGCGTGCGAGGCGTAGCGGACAGGGCCGCCGAGGGGACAACGCTCGCCACTTCCCCACTGCCAACAGTTCCTCCGATGCCAGGCTGCGCGGTCGCAGGCACGGCCGCGGGCGGTTGTGATGCGGCGGGCTCGCTAGAGGAAGGAACCGCCGGTTGGCCCTTTGCTTCAAGCTCGGCGACGCGCTTTTCGAGCTGTTCCATGCGGTCCAGCATCCAGCGCTCCCGCTCCGTCAATAGAGCTGGCGCTTCGATTTTCGCTGTTGCCGCTGGCTTGGCCGGGGGTTCCCCTTTGCCGTCGTCGGCAAACGTAACAACGGGAACCGCGCTTCCGCAAGAGGCTGCGACCAACACCAGCGACACAAGTCTTTTCAACTTGAGAATGTGCATTCTTCCCTCCTATTTTTTCTTGCCCAGCCTCAACGATCCCAGGATCCTCTCGTACGCAATCCGTTCGCACTCATTGCATCTTGGTTCGCGACCGCGCGAATGTTCTTTGATGCTCGGAACCTGAAGCGACGTGACCGTAGTTCGATCATGTCGTTCGGCAGCCCTCCAGGAACCAACGATGTACGGCAGTTTCTTCTCGCACGTCTCTCCGCCTATGTTATCGGCTTTAGGGAGATGTGTCGTCTTGGCCTTCGTGTCTCGCATCCATTGAAAGAGGACGCAAAGGTAGAAGACACATGCGAGAAAACAAATCGTCGATAGAACAGTGATCGTCACGGCACACAGGGTGACGGGGCGTACGATTTGATTCGTCTCACTTCAACCGATTCAACGAACGGAATCGTTCCCCACAATCAAGGACAACTTAGCGAATGACGCCCGAGAAAGTCCTGATGCCTTCATAAGGATTTCATAAGGGCAGCCAGGTATGGCGTAAGAAAAACAAGCACCTAGAGCGGCCTCGGAGCCGTCGAGACTCTACTCCTTCAGGCGCGCCACGTCTGGGCGAAGAGTCTCGGCAACGTTGGTGGCGATGCACCCACGTCGTTCAATCCTGACCGCTTAATTAGGAAACTATAAGTCTTGAAGAACAGCCTCGGTGTTTTCCCTGTCTGGCTCTCAAGAAAATAGAAGTCGGGTGGGACTAGGCTCGCACCCGAGTTTGACCCACGTTAAATTCCCGCCCTCTACCATCAATACAAATCGGCGATAGATGATATTCAAATTTTGCGTTTGCCTTGATGTCGCTAGGGGCTCAGGATTCTCGCCAGAAGGGTGTTCCGAGCTGTCTTGGTTCCCCCCTAGTTCCCCCCGGACCTTCTTGCTAGAGGAGGAGAGCAGCATGAAAAAGCCAGCGTTGATTTCAATGATGGCCGTCTTAGCGTTGGTGCCGACCAGCACTCTAGGTGGGCAGAACGCCGATCCTGCGCAATACCACAACTCTACTTCGCAAAAAAAGTCCACCAAGCCAGCCAGCATTTTGGGTAAGGTTGGTAGCGATTGCAAGACCTTCACCGCAGATAAGGACAGCAAGATTTGGAAGGTCAACAATCCGGAGGCTTTAAGCGGGATCGAGGGGCGTCACGTAAAGGTAAAGGCACATGTGGACGCCGCCCAAAACCAAATTCAAATTGTATCGGTTCACGAGATTACGGAGGAACAAACTGGAGTAAGACTCCATGACGCTGCCTTCAGAAGGTGATCGACGCGATAGCTCCACAACAAATCGCCTGTAACTTACTCGCACGCCGCGTGCGGCCCTCTCCTCAACTGTTTCCTGCAAACCTGCCTTCGCCTGTTTTCCTCGTTACGTTGCCTGACCTCCCTTTGGGGTTTACACTGTCGCTGGAACATCTACACAATGCGTGTATCCGAACTCCCGCGGCCTAGTCCCGAGCGGCTCCTCCGGCAAGCACAAGCGGAAGAGAACAAGCGTCTGGAACTTTGTATCGCCACTTTCCTACGCGCGATGCCCTTATCGAGGCCGTCTATCGAACTGAAGTGGAAAAATTAGCCTCCGCAGAGCGGAAGTTCGCCGAGTCCATGCCCCCGATTGAAGTGCTACGAGCCTGGATGTTGTTGTTCGTGGACCACATTGCAACGAAGCAGATCATCGGGCCGGCGTTAAATACGTTTGTCGGAGGGCCCTCGAAGCTGTATGAAGGCTCCCGCAGTCAGATTCACGGAGCAATTGATGCGCTGGTGAAGCGCGCAATCAAAAGCGGTAACATACGCAAGGACCTGGATCCCTTCGATCTAATCCGGGCGCTTATACGTGTCTCTAACGTGGCATCCAGCGGCGACTCGCAACAAAGCGCCAAAAGACTGGTCCGCAAGCAAGGGGGCGCAAAGCACAGAGCATTGGATGCTGATTGGGAAATGGGATCGAGGAGCTTACCAGTTTTCAGGCCGAGGTCCGTTGTTCCCGGAATCCTTCGCGTTACCCTTCATGCGTGGACCAGCTCGCGCCGTTTAAGCGTGGGAAGTGCCTTGATGGATTTTCCTACCTTCTCCTGGGCGAGCCGCAGGTCGTAGAGGCTCTGTAGATTCAGCCAAAACTGAGCGCTCGTGCCAAAGAAATGAGCGAGGCGCAGCGCGGTGTCGCCCGTGATGGCGCGCGTTCCGTTCAAGATTTGCGTGATGCGATTGGTCGGCACCTTGATCTTTCGCGCTAGTTCAGCCGCGCTCATATCGAGTGCTTCCAGTTCTTCAGCGAGGTGTTCACCCGGATGGATAGCGGTCAATGCCATAGCGATGCTCCTAGTGATAGTCAACAATCTCCACGTTCGAGGGCCCCGGCGAGCGGTCGGCCCACTCAAAGCAAATCCGCCATTGATCGTTAATGCGGATGCTGTACTGGCCCTTGCGGTCGCCTACCAGCGCCTCAAAGCGGTTCCCAGGCAATGCAGCAAGGTCCCTCAGCGACGTAGCCGCTTCCATACGGTCAGGCTTCAGGCGCGCGGATCGTTCAAATCCGCTTGACCCGTTTCCCGGCGGCGAATTCTCCGGTCCGCTTGTCCCGATAGCTGACGATCACTGCTCAAAAATACCAGGAAGTACGCGTTACGTCAAGCGTAAAGGGCGAAACATGTGAAGCTGATAAGCTGGATTAAGCGTGCAATCCCCGTCGGGCCGGGATTCTGGACCTGCCATCAAACTGCCATCAACGATTCCAGATCCAAGCCAATGCAGGCAAACGGATTCAGCAGACAGAAGTGGCTACGTTGCACCCTCAATTCTTTGCCCGTGTAGTCTTACGAAGAGTTTGCGGAGAATCGTCTCCTCGAAACCATCCGCGGCAGACGCTGATGGACCAGCCACGCCCCAGCGGAATGATGCTGCAGCATGTTGACCTCCTCACGATTCGCGTTATAGGTGAGGCGCTCATTGTCCCTTGCGTACGCTTCTCTGCGCCTCCAGCTGAGTTGGCGATCATGCTTCTGCAGCGCTCGATTTCTTCAAGATCGCAGCCGCGGCGAGGCCCATCGAGATCAACGTAATCAGCCCAGCGATCATCCAATGCAATACCAATGTGTGTGGCAGATTGTAGACAACATAATCGTTGATCGTTGACGGCATGACGGTGAAGAGAGTCATCAAAACCCCGTAGCGGATTCCTTGACCCACCCAAGGGTTCTCCACTCTCCTCTTGGCGTACATCCATACAAAGAGAATGGAATACAATGCGGCACTCACCCAAATGAGCCAGAACCTGTGGCGCATCGCTTCTTCGGGGCGGAACGAAAAAACGGAGTCGCGCATTTCGCGATACGTCGTTCCCAGCCACACGCCGTGAACCAGAAACCCCGCTACGAAAAGAATAATAAATACCGCAACAGTCCCCCAATCAGTTTCTTCATATCCATTGTTCCCTCCTGCAGGCGTTCCTTTGTAGGGGCGTGGAAAAACCCTTTGCCAGTAGCGGCAGCCTAGCACTGACACAATCATGGCGGAAAGCGCTTTCCTACCCAGGTGGAGAGTTGTCTTTGCAAGGCTCATCTCGCGTCGGTGGCGTCGGATTGATTCTGCAATGTCAACGCGAATAAGATGGTCGGTGATTTTACCTCGGGGAGGAGACCATGCCCCACTATGAATACCTTTGCCAAGCCTGCAACAAAAAGTTCACGTTGGTTCTTACGGTTGCCGGACATGATAAAGGCAAGATCAAGTGCCCAAAATGCGGGAGCTCTAAAGTGGAGCAGCAATGGGCTGCTTTCTACGCCACGACTTCGAAGAAGAGCTGAAATCGAGTAGTCAGCAGCATGAATCCTAGCGCAAAACCTGCAGCCAAGGATGTGCCGTTGCCGACCGTCAGAGATGCGGCAAGCTGCAGGGCGCTCTTATTTGCCGAGCGCGACGAATCAGAGACGCCAGCTGAAGCAGCCCAGAGACTCGTCCGCCTGCAATGACAAATCAGCCGATTTCGTCGATTGGCCACGTGCCGACACCGGGGCGGAATTAGCGATCCAAACGGGTGTCAGGCGAATGCTCACCTGATGCGGGCGCACGCAGCGCTTATGATTTTTGCGCTTCTCCTCGGCGCAAGCGCCGTCGTGCTGGTGTGTGGCGCCGTATACCAAATCATTGGAACATTGCGGGACCGTCGGCGGTTTGCGCCTCCCGGACGCCTTGTCCGATTCGACAAGAGCAAGGATGCACATCCATGTAATCGGGGAAGGCACACCACGGTGGTCTTCGAATCGGGCATGGGAGCGTCCAGCCTGAGCTGGACCCAGGTGCAGCGGGAAGTGGCGCAGTTCTCTCGTGCGGTAAGTTATGACCGCGCCGGACACGGCTGGAGCGATGCGACCTCTGAGCCGCGCACGGCACGGCAAATTGCGAAGGAATTGCATGCCTTGTTGAATGCGGCAGGTGTCCCCGGGCCATACGTTTTGGTCGGACATTCTTTCGGCGGCTATGTCGTAAGGGCGTTTGCCGATCTGTATCGCCACGATGTGGTTGGCATGGTGTTGGTGGATTCGATTCACCCTGCCGAATGGGTGAATCCGACCGCAGAGCAACTGAAGGTAATCCACGTAGGCATGCGATACGCTTGGATTGCCGCATGGCTGGCACGACTCGGGTTAATACGGTTCTGCTTGGCGCGTGTGGCGCGGGGCTCACCTCGCTTCGCGTGGGTTGCGGCGAGTGCGTTCGGTGCCAGCGCGACCTCGGCGGTTCAACGGATCGCAGGAGAGATTCGGAAGTTACCCGCAACGGTCCTGCCGAACGTCCGCGCGTTTTGGTCGCAGCCGAAAAGCTTCCTGAGCCTTGCACAGTACGTTGCCGGACTACCACTCAGTGCCATGCAAACCGCGGCTTCGCTCTCTCTTGGGATCTACCGCTGGTCGTACTTTCGGGAGACCATCATGTGCCGCCGTACACCGATTGGCAGCGCGACCTAGCGCAGCTCTCCTCGCAGGCGCGGCAACTGGTGGTGGCCGACAGTGGACACTGGATTCATCTCGACCGCCCGGAGATTGCAACGCAGGCCATCCGCGAAGTCGTGGCCGCTGCGCGGTCCGCTATGCTAAGGGAACCTTCCTCCCCAACCTCACCAAATGCCCAATGAGTTCGCTCGTACATTCCTCGAACAAGCCAAGCCTCCGGAAGCATTTAGACGCCGTCCGCGGGCACCCCGTATCACCGTATCACCCCGTATGGGTTGACAGGCCGGGACGATTTAGAATAGAGTATGGCGAATAAAAAGCGAACATAGATTGGACATTATGGCTGTGATTCCTGCATCTCACCGACTTCTTGAGCAAGGAGGGTTCGCACAAGGACTAGACGGGTTTACTGCCCGCGCCCGCATACCTACGGAGTACCAGGCCACCGGGATTGCCGAAGTAGATGTGTTATTGGGCGGTGGATTCCCTCGCGGCTCTCTTGTCGAGCTGTGTGGCCGCGGCTCGTCGGGACGAACCAGCCTGTATTTAGCTTTGCTGGCACAAGCGACCGGGCAGCAACAGGCGTGTGCTCTCGTGGATGTGTCGGACTCTTTGGATCCAATGTCTATGGCCGCCACTGGGGTAGATCTGGCGCGCCTGCTGTGGGTTCGTTGCGGAAGCGACGAAGTGAAAGCGTGCGACCAGGTCGAGCAGCCCTCTGTGACTCCTCCATCTCAGCGGATAGGAAGAACGACGAGGCGCGACGACATGCTACTCCCAAGGCAAGCTCGCGAAGCGCAGAGGGCGGGCTTCGCCTGGCAACATCCTCGCTACCAAATGCGTGGCGTTGAAAACTCGATTCCTTCTTTGGTCAGGGACGGCAAAGCCAGAATAGACGACACGGGTATTCAGGAAGTGCAAACTGCAGTCCCTCCATTGGCGGGCACCATGCCCGCCGGCCTCGTCGCAGGTTGGGCTGAAGAACAGGTAGAACCGGACCGCCAGTTTCCCCGGCGCGGGGGCAATGTTCGTTGTCGGCGGCATTTTCCACGGAGGCAGTTTCAGAACACGGCTCCCGCTAGAGCGGGCATCACACCGTGGCCCTTCGCGAAGCCATGGAAGAGGCTGGAACAAGCCCTGAAGACGACTGATCTCCTCTTGCACAGCGGTGGTTGGGGTGTCGTTGTGCTAGATCTGGGAAACATTTCCTGGGTGGATGCGCGGCGAATTCCGATGAGCACGTGGTTTCGTTTCCAGCGCATCGTGGAGAATACGCCGACCATCCTGCTCTTGTTGGGAGAAGAGCCTTGCGCCAAAGGTTGTGCGTCACTGGCCCTGCGATGCTGCCGCAAGCGGGAAAAGTGGGGCCTTGCTGCCTCTTCCAAGGTCACGAATGTTTCGACTTTCCAGGGTTTCGAAGTCGAGGGGGAACTCGTGCGTTCCCGAACGCTGGAGCCGGCCGGTTCCGCCCGCTGGGATACGCACAGTCTGTGGTCCGGTAGTTCTTAGAAGCCACCGTTTCATCGCCAGTTTCCGGTTCCTCCTCTGAGGAGTTCCATCGTGCCTTTCGCGTGCCTTTTCGTCCCCGATTTTTCGGTACAAGCCGTGGTTCGCTTGGAACCGGAGCTTCGAAACAAGGCGGTTGCTGTTTTCGCAGGAGTTACGCCGCTCACGAAAGTATTTGGTGCAAATTCGGCAGCGAAAACCGCCGGAGTGGAAATCGGAATGACAAAAACGCAGGCGGAAGTATGTCCCGGCATTGTGTGGCGCCAGCGCTCGCTTTCTCAGGAATCAACCGCCCATTCGGCCTTGCTCGACTGCGCTTGGACCATCTCGCCCCGCGTGGAAGGCAGCGGCCAGGAAGAGTTGCCCGACACGGTAGTCGTGGACATTGCTGGCTGCGAGAAACTGTTGGGGTCGCCCGAGAAAATTGCCGGCGATCTGCAGCGAGTTGCGGCGGAAGTGGGATTCGACGCGAACGTTGCGGTTGCCGCGAACGTGGAATCCGCAATTTGTGCGGCCCGAGGATTTCCTGGCATTACCATTATTCCCGCAGGGGACGAAGCCGCACGTATCGGTACCCTTCCGCTCTCCTCGCTCAAGATCCCCATGGAGCTGCTGGATACTTTGGCGCGCTGGGGCATTCATACTTGCGCAGAGTTTGCGGCTCTCCCCGAAATCGCCGTGGTCGAGCGGGTTGGACAGGAAGGCAGGCGCTGGCAGCTCGTTGCGCGGGGCGCCGACGCGAGACCACTGCTGCCAAAAGACCTTCCGCTTCAGTTTGCAGAATGCCTGGACCTGGAATTCCCCGTCGAATTGCTTGAGCCACTGATGTTTGTAATGAACCGCTTGCTCGATGAGCTGTGCACTCGGCTCAGGATGCACGCCCTCGCAACGAATGAAATTCAACTCACGCTAACACTGCAGGGGAATGGTTCGCGACGCAAAGAATCGCTTGTCCATGTCCGGACACTCCGGCTTCCCGTGCCTGCTCGAGAAAGCAAATTCCTGCTAAAGCTGTTGCAACTGGACCTGCAAAACCATCCGCCGAACGCCCCGGTCGTTGGAGTAAGGATATCGGCCGTACCGGCAGGCCCACGCACAAGACAACTGGGGTTGTTCCTGCCGCTGAGTCCTGAGCCGGAACGGTTGGAAGTCACGCTCGCCCGCATTCGGAACACCGTCGGTGATGACCATGTTGGATCACCCTTGCTGCTCGATACGCATCGCCCAGACGCATTCCGGCAAACTCATTTTGTCCTGCCCGAATCCACAACGAGGACAGCAACCATGCAACGCCGAACGACCGCCGCGTTGCGCATGTACCGCCCTCCGCTTCCCGCTGACGTCGAGCTGCGCGAAAAGAAGCCGGCGGCCGTTATCTGCGAGGGGGCACGTCGGCGGATCCTCGCACTTTCAGGACCGTGGCGGACCAAGGGGGAATGGTGGTCTGAAACCGCGTGGGCGAGAGACGAGTGGGATGTACTCATGGAGGCGCTACGCCCCGCCTATCGACCTGTCGCGAGTGAACCTCCGGAGGAAGAAACCGCCCTGTATCGCATCTACCGAGACCTCCGTTTGCGGCGTTGGTTTATCGAAGGAATCTACGACTGATGTATGTGGAACTTCATTCTTGCTCTGCATTCAGTTTCCTGGAGGGCGCTTCCCTGCCCGAGGACTTGGTTAGCGAAGCGGCACGACTTGAGTTGCCAGCCATCGCCTTGCTGGACCGCGATGGAGTCTACGGCTCCCCGCGCTTCCACATGGCGGCCAAGAAAGCAGGAATTCGCGCCCATGTGGGCGCGGAAATCTCCGTGGAAGGGTGCGGAACTCAAGCAGGCATGCCGTCCTGGATGCCAAACAAGATTCCTTCGAGACCGGTCCGGCTGGCTCTGCTTGCCAAGAACCGCACCGGATACCAGAACCTCTGTCGTCTGATGACCCGCTACAAGCTGCGGGAAAAGGAAAAAGGGACAGGGGCCGCGACGCTGGAAGAAGTCGCGGAACACGCCAAGGGGCTGGTCTGCCTCACCGGCGGCGAAGAAGGAATTCTGGCAGCGTCACTCGCGCAGGGAGGATCGGAAAAGGCCCGACGGGACATCGAAAAGCTTCTCACGATTTTTGGAAAAAGGAACGTTTATGTAGAGGTTCAGCGCCATTTCGATCCGGCCGAAGAAACGCGAAACCAAGCTGCCGTTTGCCTTGCAGAGGGCTTGCATTTGCCTCTGCTCGCGACCAACGGAGTTCGTTACGCTCATTTCCAGGACCGCGAGATCCTCGATGTGTTTACCTGCATTCGCAACCACTGCCAGCTCGAAACGGCGGGACGGCTACTGGAGCGAAACGATGAGCGTCACTTTCGCCCGGCGGCGGAGATGACTCGACTGTTTTCCGACCTGCCTCAGGCCATTGCGAACACGGGCGAACTCTCGGCACGGCTCAGATACACCTTGGCGGACCTTGGCTATGAGTTTCCCAGATACCCGGTTCCCTCCGGTGAAACGATAGATTCTTTCCTCCGAAAACGCACGGAGGAGGGTTTCCGCGCGCGCTATGCGGCGAAGAGCAACGACAACCTCTACGAGCGCGCCGAACGGCAGGTTCGGCGGGAACTGGCTTTAATCGAGAAACTGAAGCTTGCCGGCTACTTCCTGATCGTTTGGGACATCGTTCGCTTCTGCCGTGAGGAAGGAATTTTGGTTCAGGGCCGGGGGTCGGCTGCCAACAGTGCCGTCTGCTATTCCCTCGGAATCACGGCCGTTGATCCTGTAGGTATGGAGTTGCTCTTCGAGCGCTTTCTTTCCGAAGAGCGTGGCGAGTGGCCCGACATCGACCTGGATCTGCCGAGTGGCGACCAGCGTGAAAAAGCCATTCAGTACGTGTACCAGCGCTACGGGCAGCTGGGCGCAGCGATGACCGCGAACGTGATTACCTACCGTGGCCGTTCGGCGGCGCGCGAAGTCGGAAAAGTGCTGGGCTTCGATCGCGAGACTCTGGACCAGCTGTCCAGCCTGGTGAACACCTGGGGATGGCGGGATGCAACCGATTCGACGGAGCATCAGTTTCATCAGGCAGGCTTAGACCTTAGCCATCCCCGCGTTCAGAAATATCGCGAATTGTGCGAACGCATTCAGGACCTGCCGCGTCACCTGGGCCAGCACTCTGGCGGCATGGTGATCTGCCAGGGGCAGCTGGATTCCGTCGTGCCGCTCGAACCGGCGACCATGCCCGGTCGCGTCGTCGTGCAGTGGGACAAGGAAGATTGCGCCGACATGGGCATTGTGAAAGTAGATCTGCTGGGTCTTGGGATGATGGCGGCCCTCGAAGACTGTTTGGGACTCGTTCCAAAACACTACCGGGAGCCGCTGGATTTGGCACAGCTTCCCGCCGACGATCCTCTGGTTTATGAAACGCTGCGGCGCGCGGATACCGTCGGAATGTTTCAGGTCGAAAGCCGCGCGCAGATGTCTTCGCTGCCGCGAAATGCGCCAGAAAAGTTTTACGACCTGGTTGTGCAGGTCGCGATCATCCGCCCCGGCCCCATTGTGGGCAGGATGATGCACCCCTACATGCGGCGCCGTCAGGGACGGGAGCCAGTCGTGTATGCCCATCCTTCGCTCGAGCCCGTGCTGAAACGAACGCTGGGCGTGCCCTTGTTTCAAGAACAGTTGCTGCGCATGGCGATGATCGCAGCCAGCTTCACGGGCGGCGAAGCAGAAGATCTGCGGCGCGCAATGGGCTTCAAGCGGTCGGAAAGCCGCATGCGCGAAATCGAGGTGAAACTGCGTCACGGCATGGACCAGAACGGGATCCAAAGCGAGACTCAAGAAGAGATCATCACGCAAATCACGTCGTTCGCCCAATACGGATTCCCCGAGTCGCACGCGGCCAGTTTCGCGCTCATCGCCTACGCGAGTGCCTACCTCAAATGTCATTATCTGGCGGCATTCACGGCCGCCCTGCTGAACAATCAGCCCATGGGTTTCTACAGTCCGGCCACCCTCGTGAAAGACGCGCAGCGCCACGGCCTGCGAGTGAAACCCATCGATGCACGGTACTCAGAATGGCGTTGTACGCTTGAACGTGACCTAGACAAGGAGGGCAAGCCAGCGCCCTGCCTGCGAATCGGCTTTCGCTACGTCCGTGGTCTGCGCCAGGCTGCCGCCGAAGCGCTCGTCCGCCAGCGGCAGGTGTGTCCGTTTGCTGGAATCGAAGACCTTGTCAAGCGGGTCCCTGAATTGCGGAAGTCGGAACTCGTGACGCTCAGCGAGATTGGAGCCTTGAACGGGCTTGGCCGGAAAATCCATCGCCGCTCGGCTCTCTGGCAAGTCGAACGAGCCGCGCGCCCGGCGGGCCGCTTACTCGAATCAATTCCGGAGCAGGCCGACGCGTCTCCGTTGCAACAGATGACCGACGAAGAAAGGCTGGTCGCGGACTTCCACGGCTCGGGCATGACCGCCGGTCCGCACCCGATGAGCTACTGCCGCGCTCGGCTGGACTCGCTGAAGGTGAAGCGCGCCTGCGATCTCCATGGAATCCCGGATGGAGTACAGACTCGCGTGGCCGGATGCGTGATCGCCCGGCAGCGCCCCGGAACGGCCAAGGGCTTCGTGTTTCTCAGTCTGGAGGATGAAACCGGGATTGCGAATGTGATTGTCCATCCGGACTTGTATGAGAGACACCGGCTGATCATCAATCGCGAGAAATTTCTTCGAATCGACGGTATTTTGCAAAATCAGGACCAGGTGGTTTCGATCAAGGCCTCGCAGGTGATGCCCATTGTGATTAGCGCGGCAGAAACCGAGTCACATGATTTTCATTGAAGAGCGGCAGAGCTCTCCGGTTGCGAACCTCGTCCTCAGCTCCTCCTAGACCAGAACGTTTAGGCAAGCTGGAAACCAGGAAGGCGTCAGGACTTGTGGTCAAAAGGTGAGGGCGCAGGATCACCGGCTGTCTGTTTTATTGTCCGCCTTCCGCAATATGCTGAAATCGAGATCAACTTCGGACGCGTGAATCAGGCGGCATCATCCTCTGCCCTCGCTCACTAGCTGCGCGCCGGACGGTTCCGAGTCAAATCGAACCCTACAGACCACCATTCCCGCGACACAGTGGTGTAAAGTCCCAACGGGATGGCGGAACACCCGCAAAATCGGGATGCACAGGCAGAGGCTACCAGCGCGTCCCAGATCCGCCCAAACGAAAACACCTCAGAACGGACAGCGTGGCGGCCCTTGCGCCTGCCGATGTTCCGGAATTTATTGATCGCCGACCTGGTGTCCGACATCGGCACGTTCATGCAGGGCGTGGGCGCGGCGTGGTTGATGGTGTCGCAAGGCGCGGGGCCTTTGCTGGTAGCTCTGACTCAGACTGCTTCGGCGTTGCCCTTCTTTCTGCTGGCGCTGCCTGCGGGAGCGCTCGGCGATATCTTCGACCGGCGGAAGCTGATCTTAGCCACAGAAGCGTGGATGTTGTGCATTGCGACGGCACTCGCAGTACTGACTCTGCTGCACTCGATTACACCGTGGCTGCTACTGCTCCTGACGCTAGCTCTTGCCATTGGAGACGCGCTGGAAGCCCCGACGTGGCGCGCGGTCCTGCCTGAAGTCGTTCCCCAAGAAGACTTGCTGCCCGCCTTGGCGCTGAACGGCATTGAGTTCAATTTGGCGCGTGCGATTGGGCCCGCCCTGGGAGGATTCCTGATTGCGGTGGCGGGCGTAGCGACGGCGTTCACGTTGAATGCACTATCGTTTCTGGCTGTGCTTTGGGTCATCGCCCGATGGAAGCGGCCAGCGCGCCAGAGTGGTTTGCCTCGAGAGACTCTGAGCGGTGCAACTCGCGCGGCGATTCGTTACACAAGAAACGCGCCTGAGATGTTGACTGTTCTCGGACGAATCGCTTCCATTATGTTTTTCGCGAGTGCCTTTTGGGCGCTGCTCCCTACCGTTGCGCACGCGCTCGGCAGCAGTTCGACTCTTTATGGATTGCTCCTGACGGTGTTCGGCGGTGGCGCGGTCGTCGGAGCAATGGCGCTGCAGCGCGTGCGATCGTCGCTATCAGCGGAGGCCACGCTGGCCATAGGAACTACGTTGTTTGCGGGTGCGCTGTGGGCAACGACAACGTTCAGGTTCGTCGTGCCGCTGTCCGTCGCCATTGCGTTGGGCGGAGCAGCCTGGACGGCGGTGATGTCCCTGATGAGCGCGGTAATGCAGAGCGTTGCGCCAGATTGGGTCCGCGCAAGGGCGCTGGCTGTTTTTCTGCTGGTGTATATGGGCTCGTGGGCTGCCGGGAGCGCGTTCTGGGGATATGTCGCCGGGCACCGCGGCACCCAGTTTTCCTTGGTGGCGGCAGCCATCGGCACAGCGGCGTCTCCAGTGCTGATTCTGATTTCGCGGTTGCCCGATGCGACGGCAGACCTCGCGACCTGGGACCACTGGCGAAAGCCGAGACTGGTGGAAGCAACAGAATCCAGTGAGGGGCCGGTGCTGGTTACGGTCGAATATGAGATCGACGCAAAGGACTCGGACGAGTTCCTCATGGCCCTTGAGCAGTTCTCACGGGTGCGGCGGCGGGATGGTGCGTCGCGCTGGGCCGTTTATTACGATACCGAACAACCGACACGCTACCTCGAAACGTTTATCGTCGATTCGTGGGGAGAACATTTGCGGCAGCACACGCGATTGACCCAGGCGGACCGCGAAATAGAGGAACGCGTCGATCGGTTTGCAGCAAAGCCAGCCGAAGTGAGGCATTTCATTTATGCCCGGCGCAAGAACCCTAGATAGATAGGACGTGGCACCCGAAGACAGCCGAACTTCTTTTAAAAAGATGTCCGCAGCTTCGCGCGTCAAACGTCTACAGGTTAGAAGTAGCAACTTAAGGAGGATGACCATGAGCGAGTTTGTATTTCTTTATCGCGGCGGGGAAAGCGGGAGATCCCCTGAGAGAATCCAGCAGTCGATGCAGAAGTGGATGGCCTGGTTCAAGGAGCTTGGCCAGAACGGTCATGTCAAAGACCAGGGGCAACCGCTCGAGCGGACGGGCAAGCTGGTGAAAGGCAAGCAGAAGACGGTTACGGATGGACCGTTTGCCGAGGCGAAAGACATCGTCGGCGGGTACACGCTTATTGAGGCCCGCGATCTGGCGCAGGCTGTTGAACTGTCAAAAGGTTGTCCGATCCTCGATGTTGACGGTGCCGTAGAAGTACGTCCAGTGATGAAGCTGAATATGTGATGGAGCCCACTGATCATCTGTTCCGGCGCGAATCGGGGCGCATGGTCGCCACGTTGACGCGCATCTTTGGAATCCACAACTTGGCGCTGGCAGAGGACGTCGTACAAGACGCCTTCTGCCGCGCGCTGGAAGTGTGGAAATTCCACGGTGTGCCGGAGAACCCCTCCGCGTGGCTCATGGCCACGGCCAAGAACCGCGCGCTGGATGTTCTTCGCCGCGAACGCACGGCTCGCACCTTCGCGCCCGAACTAGGGCGAATGCTTGATAGTGAATGGACACTCGCGCCTGCCGTAGAGGAGCTATTTGGGGCGCCTGCCATCCATGACGGCCAGCTTCGCATGATGTTCTCCTGCTGCCATCCCCGCCTTCCCGAGGAGGCCCAAGTCGCGCTTATGCTCCACATCTTGTGCGGTTTCAGTGTGGACGAGGTCGCTGGGGCCTTCGTCAGCAGCCATGCCGCCATAGAGAAGCGCATTTCACGGGCAAAGAAAGTAATGGCAGGATCGAAGAGGCTGTTCGATGTATCCGGGCAGGGTGACTTGTCCGTGCGCCTTCCGGCCGTGCAACGTGCGCTCTACCTTCTCTTTAACGAGGGCTACCACGGGGCGTCTCCCGAGTCGGCCGTGCGAGCCGAGCTGTGCCGGGAAGCGATGCGTCTCACGGCGCTTCTCCTCGACCATTCGCCTGCGGCCACGCCGGCGACGCGTGCTCTTTCGGCGCTGATGTGTTTCCATGCCGCGCGTCTGCCGGCGCGCGTGGATGCGGCGGGCGACTTGCGGCCGCTCTTCGAACAGGACCGTTCGCGGTGGGATGTGCGTCTCATAGCCGAAGGCCAGAGGCAGCTTGATCTTTCAGCGACGGGCCCGGAACTGACCGAGTATCACGTGGAAGCCGCGATCGCGTGGGTTCACACAACCGCGCATGGAGTCGAGGATACGAACTGGGGAATGATCGTTTCGCTCTACGACCAGTTGATGGCCATTCACCCTTCACCAGTCGTAGCGCTCAACCGCGCCATCGCCACAGCCCAACGCGAAGGTCCGCAGCGCGGCCTTGAAGAGATTCGGAAGATTGCTCATTCAGACCGCCTGGCCAACTATCCTTTCTATCACGCCGCGCTTGGAGAGTTTGAGTTTCGAAGTGGAAGGCATGAAGTCGCGCGTGAACATTTCCTGACCGCACTCACCTTCGTGCGTAACCCGATGGAACGGCGATTCATCGAACAACGCATCGGTGCATGTAAGGTGGGGAGTCCCGTCGGCTGAAGAAGCAGAACCAGCAATAGAATTTCCGAAACGCAGAAATGAAACCCTTTTTTATTAAGCAAAACCAGAGTTGCGCCCATATAAGGAATCGCGCACCGAACGCTTTTCGCAAATGCCTCGGCGACAAGTGCGCCGACAGGCCGGATTCACCGATCCGGCCTTTCTCCGAACGGCCTGATTCCGCGTGAAAAAAGGTGTCCGTCCCAAAGCGTTTCAAACGTCTTGAGAATGGAAGTGGAAGTCATGGAACGAAGAGGGATCACATGAGCAGCACTCAAATCCTGCAGGAAAAGTACGCTGTTGTGTTCGGTGCTGGCGGCTCAATAGGAGCTGCCGTCGCCAAGGAGTTCGCAGCGCAAGGTGCCGAACTCTTCTTGTCAGGCCACACGAAGCCGGGCGTTGAATCAGTGACCAAGCAAATCGCGGCAAATGGCGGGAGGGCGCACGCAACGGTAATTGACACGCTCGACGATGCCGCTGTCAACCAATATATCGATGACATCGCAAGGCAGGCGGGCAAGGTCGACATCATCCTCGATGCCGCCGGCCCTCTCGCCAAAGAGTACGGAAACGGAAAGAATGCCGTGGATTTGCCGATTGAAGAGTTCATGGTGCCGCTGGCGACGATGCTAAAGTCGCGCTTTATCACCGCCCGCGCCGCGGCGCGCCTTATGATCAAGCAGCACTCCGGCGTGATCATTTTCGTTACGGGTAGCCCGGCTCGGGCACACGTTCCAGGCGCGACGGCGATCGGCGCGGCGTTTGGCGCAATCGAGAATCTCACGCAGAATCTGGCCTTCGAGATCAGCCCCTTTGGAGTGAGGGTCGTCTGCCTTCGAACGTTGGCCAACACCGACAGCCGGTCCATTCAGGACACGATGGACTTGCTGGCCGACAAACTGAACCTCACAAAGGACCAGGCGATGGCACAAATCGCGCAGTCCAACTTTCTGAAGGTCCCCGCGACGGTCCAGGATACGGCGAATGCAGCAGTGCTGATCGCTTCCGACCGCGCGCGCATGCTGACGGGAACGGTGGTCAACGCGACGGCAGGAGCCGCGCTGGATTAAACGGCCGTTTGTCGGATTCCGGCAATTGTCGGAAACCAACACGCGAGATGGAGAAAAGGTCCACGGATTCAATCTCTTAATTGTGGTGTCTGAATTGCTGCTCGAGTTCGGTGGAAGTCACTTTGAGGGGGTGCCAGGCAAAGGACATGGCGATTACAACCGCAGCGACGGCAAAATTGACTGAACCCGAATTGATTCTTGCCGGCAGACGAGGCGATGAACGCGCAACGGAAGCTCTTTTTCGCCGTTATCAGGCTCTGCTGTTTCAAACGGCATTTCGCATCCTCAGGAACAAGCAGGATGCCGAGGATTCGTTGCAGGACGCGCTACTTTCCGCTCACCGTAATCTTAAACGCTTCGAAGGACGCTCGCAGTTTTCCACCTGGTTGACACGCATCGTCATTAACGCCGCGCTCATGAAGCGACGTAGCATCAAGGCACGGCGTTCCTTGTCGCTTGATGACATCCTCCAGGAGGACGAGCTGCCCGGGATTGGACGCTTTGCCGACCCAGCGCCGGATCCGGAGCAGATTTACCTGGGCGCTGAAATCCGCGAGATGATCAACAAGAACATCGAGCGACTCTCACCCCGTCTGCGCATCGCCTTCCTCCTGCGTCACGTGGTAGGTTACTCGACGGGGCAAGCCGCCAAGAAACTCGGCGTTGCTGAAAACGCGCTGAAAGCGAGGGTATGGCGCGCCCGCCACCAGCTCGCCGAGCGCCTGGGGCGCCCGCTGCAAGGAATGGCGGCACCCTCAGTAAGAACGCTCCTGACGACGAAAGCGGCGGCCGTCGCCACATTTTGGTCCCGTGCGTCGTCGTTTCGAGGAGAGACGGACGGTTATACCTGACATGAAAATCCCAGCGAAAGGCGCGCCCGGGCTAACTCTTCAAGAGATGAAGCAGTTCGTACGAGACCATTTTGAAGAATTCGTCAATCAAAAAAAGTCCGAAGTTGCATTCAAGAATTTCAGCACCGACTTCTTGGACCACGACGAGCCGACAGGAGTGGAAGTCGGGCCGGAGGCTGCCAAGAAGATGATGGAAACCGCCTACAAACGTTGGCCAGACCTGAAGGTCACCATAGAAGATATTCTTGCGGAGGAAGACAAAGTCGTCGTTCGCAATTCGTGGACGGGCACGGAAGCCGCAACAGGGCAAAGGATTGAATTCCATGGGTTCGTCATGTGGCGCTTTGCGAATAAGAAGATTGTCGAGCGCTGGGCAACCATCACGCCTCCCACTCCTATCAGCACAAGAGCTCCGCAATGGAATGATTAGCTGGCGGAGCCAGAGGAACTCCCATGGCAAGCGTGGCAGTAGTCTTCCAATCGGATCGCGGGCACACCAAGGTGCTTGCCGACGCGATTTTCAAAAGCATCAAGGCAGTCGAGGGAACAAAAGCGCAGTTCCTGGAGATCCAGGGGAGCGACGTTTTTGAAGGACGCTTCGCAAATGAAACATTGATGGACCGAACTCGACCGTTGTGACGGGATCATCTTCGGGTGCGCCACGTATATGGGGAGTGGATCGGCGATATTCAAGGCATTCCTGGAGGCCGCCTTTCGACCACGCTGGCTCGAGCAGCGGTGGAAAG
>Ga0307471_100000566_pt1 | contig 19051 bp, 22 predicted proteins | sample atmos_gasesAM3C__2_FD_204566 | JGI IMG/M metagenome (GOLD analysis project Ga0307471, IMG submission 204566) | Hardwood forest soil microbial communities from Morgan-Monroe State Forest, Indiana, United States - atmos_gasesAM3C_515 | ecosystem: Environmental > Terrestrial > Soil > Temperate...
AACGCACGAAATGGCGATGAAGAACGTATTGTTACCTCGGAAGGATCCAAACGCTGCACCGTTGTTGGTCACGTAAACAAGACTGAAGAAATCTGATATTAGGACGTGCGGCTCATCAGGACTAATAAATCGCAAGACCATCTGCTTGGTCCACTGATCCAGTGCGTAGAGCGGAAGCGAGAGGAAAAGGATGAACTTCATGCTGGTTAAATGACGAAGCACGAACGTCGAATGACGAACGAAGCCGGAATGCTCAAATGACGAAACCTGTTAGGATTTTGGCATTCGGGCTTCGTCATTAATTCGTCATTCGTCATTCGGATTTCGTCATTCCTCATGATGATCAGTCGGCGCTTTTTCCAATCGCTCTGACTACGCTCTCGCACCGATCACATAAGTCTGGATATTCTTTGCTTGTGCCAACAGCTGGACGGTGACGCCAGCAACGGGCGCATTTCTGGTATGCTGTTTTAGTGACGGACGCGCTCGCTTCGTCTGCCTGGCGAATCGTCAGATCGCTCAGAATGAAAAATTCCTCCAGCTCTTCCTTGCTAATTTTCGTCGTGACATCCGAGTTTGAATATAAAACGACAGCCGCCTCGAGAGCATTGCCGATCAGCTTCTGCTGTCGTGCGTGCTCGATCGCTTGACCGACTACACCGCGCAATTTCAGAAGCTCGGCAACCTGATCGATTGCTTCATGCCCTCGATGTTCCAGCGGCGGAAATTCCTGCAGATGGACTGACCCGCCCAGGGCCGAATGTCGCCACGATTCCTCGGCGGTGAATACGAGCACTGGCGCCAGCAATCGACACAGGTCGTTGAAAATTTCGTGCATGACCATTTGTGTTGCGCGACGGCGCGCCGAATCTGCTGCGTCGCAATACATCCGGTCCTTGGTGATGTCGATATAGAGGCTGCTCAGATCGACGGCGCAAAACTGGTTGAGCGCGTGATAAACCTTGTGAAACTCGAACGCTTCATATGCCGATCGGCAATCAGCGATCACGTCGTTCAAACGCTCCAAAATCCAGCGGTCGATTAATGTCATTCCGAGCGAAGTCGAGGAACCCCGCTGCGTTACCTTTAAGATTTCATCGCGGGATCCCTCGACTCCGCTTCGCTGCGCTCGGGATGACAACGCACTCGAATCGAAATCATAAAGATTTCCGAGCAAAATACGCAGCGTGTTGCGAATCCGGCGATACGTGTCGCCCAGACGTGTGAAGATCTCCTCGGAAAACGGAACATCAGCGGTGTAGTCAATGCTGCTCGCCCACAAACGAACGAGATCCGCGCCGTGTTCGTTTACAAAATGGCCGGCATCTACCGGCTTCTCGTAAGCGCTGGATTTGGAAATTTTCTTTCCGTCGAGGTCGACAACGAAACCGTGCGTGACGCAAGTTTTGTACGGTGCTCGATTATTCAGCGCGATGCTCGTGAGGAGAGACGATTGAAACCAGCCGCGATGTTGGTCTGTTGCTTCGAGATACATGTCGGCTGGATCGCGCAACTCCGGATGCAGCGCGCAGACAGCCTTGTGTGAAACGCCGCTGTCGATCCAAACATCGATCGTATCGTTGCGTTTCGTTGTACCAGCGGGGAGACCAAGTGTTTTGGCAAGGTCGGCATCCGTCAATTCAAACCAGACGTTTGAGCCTCGCTCGGCGACCAGATCTGCGAGATTTCGGATAATTTTTGCATCGAGAATTGCTTCTCCATCCTTCGAATAGAAAACAGGCAGCGGGACGCCCCAGCTTCGTTGACGCGAAATCACCCAATCGGGACGCGATTCGACAGTGCCCGCGATGCGGTTTTCGCCCCACGCTGGAATCCATTTCACTTCGTTGTGAATGGCAGTAAGTGCCCTGCCACGCAGCTCATCGATTCGAATGAAGAACTGCTCGACATTACGAAAGATGATTGGTGTCTTTGAGCGCCAACAGTACGGGTAGGAGTGGTGAAAATTCTGTTGCCCGAGCAACATTCCCCGCTCCCGCAGCAAGTTGATAATGTCCGTATTAGCATCGAACACGTATTTTCCGGTGAGCTTTGGCAGGTTCGCTTCATCAGTAAAGCGTCCATGATCATCAACCGGAGACAGAATTTCTAAGCCGTTGGCCCTGCCTAACCAGTAATCGTCCTCGCCGTGACCGGGTGCGATGTGCACCAGGCCTGTGCCGGTATCCATGGTCACGAAATCAGCTGCGAGGATGGTTGATTTTCGATCGAGAAATGGATGTTGCGCCTGAAGCCCGACCAGCTGTTTGCCAACACGAAAAGATGATTCTTCCGGGGCAACAAAACCAGTTTGTTGAATGAATTGTTCGCGAAGTCTGCGAGCAACAAGCACTCTCTCGTCCTGATTACCCAAAATTTCGTATTCGGCGGTCGGATCCACTGCGATCGCGAGGTTTGCAGGCAACGTCCATGGAGTTGTTGTCCAGATCGCGACGCTGACGGGCTTATCAGTTGGTAAACCGATTTTCGCCACTTGGTCGGGAGAAAGCGGGAATCGCACATAAACCGCCGTGTCATCCCGCTCCTGGTATTCCACCTCGGCTTCGGCCAGCGCGGTTTGCGCGCCTGTGCTCCAAAAAACCGGTTTCTTCGATTGATAAACGAGGCCTTTCTCAACGAATACGGCGAAAGCGCGCAAGATTTCTGCTTCGTATTTGGGATCCATCGTCAGATACGGATTCTCCCAATCGCCGAAGACGCCGAGCCGTTTGAATTGCTCGCGTTGGATATTGACGAACTTCCATGCAAACGCTTCCGATTTTTTGCGAACTTCGAGGGGAGAAAGGCCGCGGGATTCCTTCACGACCTTGTATTCGATCGGCAGTCCATGACAATCCCAGCCCGGTACGTACGGCGCGCGTTTGCCGAGCATGGTCTGCGATTTCACCACGAAATCTTTGAGGATTTTGTTGAGCGCGGTGCCCATGTGCACATCTCCATTGGCGAATGGCGGCCCGTCATGGAGCACAAATAATTCGCGACCCTTCTTCGAGTTCTGGATCTGCTGGTAGAGTCGGGTCTCTTCCCACTCTCGGAGCATTTCCGGCTCGCGCGCGGCGAGATTCGCCTTCATCGGAAACTCCGTGCGTGGCAAATTAAGAGTATTTTTGTAGTTCCGACTCATGGCAGGGAGGGCGAGGCTACGTAGCATTCACCATCGCGCAAATCAACGCGTGCATCGAGACATGCGACCGGGACGCGCGGCGCGTAACAGTGTGTACAGCAGGTTTGCCCACTATGACAACGCCTGAGAAATTGAAGGACATGTTGCGTATTTTCGTTCTGGCGGATACGCACAATCGTTTACCGAAAACGGTCAAAGAAATCGCCAGGGATGCTGACGAAATCTGGCATCTTGGCGATGTTTGCACGGAGACCATTCTCGACGAGCTCGGCGCGATTGGGCCTCGAATCACTGTCGTTCGGGGGAATTGCGACAGCAATTACGAATGGCCATTGGTTGTCGATCTTCTGCGAGGCGGATTGAAGTTTCGCCTGCAACACACGCCGCCTGACCATTTACCAAATGACGTTGATGTTGTCTTGCACGGACACACGCACGTTCCGCGACATGAAAAACGCGGGAATGTTTTATTTTTGAATCCCGGATGCGTGACGCGACCAAACCGCGGTTCTCCGCCGAGCGTGGCATGGCTTGAAATTGCCGGTGAAAAATTTACTTGGAGACTCGTCCCGCTCCGTTGAACGCAATTCCGCGCAGGCTGAATCCGAACGACAGATTTTTGTTACATATGTAACAAAAGATTAATACGGCGACCTGCGAGGCTTACGAGGCCGGCAATGGGACCGCAGCATCAGTGAAGGGCGAGTCGCAAGCCTGCTCCTTGCTGATTGACTCCAGAGCTTAAGATGATGGCCCGGCGCGCGCCCGTCACTGCCATGCGCGAACGCGCGAGCCGCAACGAAATAGCCGGGCTGGCGTGCAGCACAGGCGGAAGCTCGCCATGCCGCAGGGCTTGGGCTCCCAACATAACTTGCCACAGGCCCGAGGCGCCTACGCTTTCGCCTAGCGCCGGCTTTGCCGCGTAAGTAACGGCACCTGGGATCACCTGCTCCAACGCTCCCAGCTCTGCTTGATCGATGAACGTGCCGTTAGCGCTCGACATCACAAAGTCGATTTCGACCTGGCTGAGATCACGCAGTATTCGCTTCAGAATTTCCTCTGCTTCCGCCCGCTTTCCGTAGCAGCCGCCTGGATGAGCGCGTTCGATTGTAATCCGCCCTTCTCGTGCGAGCACGATTGCTCCTGCGCCTTCGCTCAAAATCATTCCTCGTTTTTGTTTACCGAATGGCTCAATCGGAGGCGCCGAACGAAGCAAACGCCATCGCCGATAGGCGTCGCATAAAAGCCAATCGACCTCTTCGGTGCCGACGACCAGGCAATAATCAAGCGACTTATCCATCATCACGTCTTCTGCCATTTTTATCGCCAGGAGACCCACGGCCCCGTCGCCGACAACAGTGTAAGTTATCCCAGTAACACCCAGAATCGCCGCCAGATGGCTCGCCGGGGCATTAAATACCGTTTCCGGAAACAAGAGAGGACTCGCCGACTGCGCACCGGTCTCGACGACGTCGCGGTAGAAGCGCTTGGTATAAATCACACCTCCGTTGGAGATCGCGAAGATTAGCGCAATTCGTCCCGCATTTTGCGAATTCACCTTTACCCCGGCAGCCTGCAAGGCGTCCAAACCTGCTGTTGCAGCAAATCGCGAAATCACACTGGCTCGACGAAGGCGTGGATGCGCCAAACCGGTGAGCGCCGATTCAGGTACGCGGAAAGCGCTGTAGGACCGTTCGGCAAACTGCTCAGAAATTGGTGTAGCGGACGCCTCATCGCCTCGAAGCAGACGCTCCCATACTGCATCGACGCCATTTCCAAGAGGGGTCACCCACCCCATTCCGGCGATCGCCAAACTCATGCTTCAACTCTACGTATCAGAATCGAAGCATTCGTCCCGCCAAAGCCGAAGGAATTCGAAATCGCCGTACGTACGGCAGCCGATCGCGATTCGTTCGCTACAACGTTTAGGTCGAGGCTCTCATCCAAAGCCTCAAAATTGATATTGGGAGGAAGAAATTGATGGCGCAGCGCCAGCAAAGAGATGACAGCTTCGATCGCGCCCGCGGCACCCAGCGAATGCCCCATCATGCTCTTGGTCGAACTCACGGGCACGCCATTAAACAACTGACTGATCGCCTTCCCTTCGGCTGCATCATTAAATATCGTGGCCGTTCCGTGTGCGTTGATGTAATCGACTTCGTCTGCAGAAATCTGCGCGCTCTGGAGAGCTCGTTCCATCGCCTGTCGCGGTCCAACACCGGAAGGATCCGGCTGTGTGATGTGAAAATTATCCGTGGAAATCCCGTAGCCGACAATTTCTGCGAGGACCGGCGCGCCCTGCTTTCGAGCAAGCTCAAGATTTTCCAGCGCGAGAATGGCGGAACCTTCTCCCAGCACCATGCCGGCACGATGTCGATCAAACGGGCGGCATTTTTCTGGTGTCGAGGCTTGAAGTGAATCGAAGCCCGTGAAGACCAGTTCCGAAAGAGCATCATAGCCTCCAGTCAATACGCGCTGGTAGCGACCTGACCGCACGCACTCGAACGCATGACCAATGGCATTTGTGCCCGAAGCACAGGCGTTCGCAATCACCTGACATGGTGCAGAAACCCCCAGAACCTCCTCTTGCGCATCGATTACCGGCTTTTGCGCCGGGTAATTAGCGATCCACGTCGGCGCGTGTCGCAGATTTCCTGATCGGCACAGCGATCGGTAGTATTGTTCCCCATAAGACATGCCGCCGCTTGTCGTTCCGATTATCGTTAACTCAGGCTCGAATTGAGGCACTTGCATCACGGCTTCTCTTAGCGCGTGAATCATCATGTGCGACGCCCGATGCAAACGTTTGGCGCGTAGCTTTTTATTCGGGCCAGCAAGGAGGCGATCATCGGGTACTTGACCGGCGGTTTTGCAGCGACATTCAGCTACCGAAAATCGGGTTACATCGGTAACGCAGTCGTTCGCCCTCCGTAACGAATTGAGCGTTTCCGCCAGTCCGAACCCCAACGGGCTCACCACTCCCGCAGCCACGACTGCAACCCGTTCACCGTTTTTTTTTCCGGTCGTACTACCTAATTGGGCCATGTAGGAGGCAAAAATTGTTACGCTATTTTCTATTGCTTTCCTAAGGGAAGCATTTTACAAGTGAGTCGAAGACGGAAACGGAAGCCTGGAAGTTGGTGGATTGTCAGTTGAGTTTATTCAGTGGCGATTTGAAATCCGATAAGCGGGAACAGTGACCTGGCAGCCTTTTCCAGAATAAACTCAATGGGAACTAAACTATACGTAGGCAATCTTTCCTTCAACACGACGGAAAACGAACTCCAGGAGCTTTTCGCACAGGCCGGCACTGTGCAGGAAGTTACCCTCATGCAAGACAAATTCACCGGCAAATCGCGTGGCTTTGCGTTTGTCACCATGAGCTCCGACGAGGACGCTCAAAACGCCATCTCAAAATTCAATGGCCAAACCGTCGAAGGCCGGGCGTTGACGGTGAATGAAGCTCGGCCGCGGGAACCGCGACCACCCGGTGGCGGCGGCGGACGCGGCTACGGTGGCGGTGGAGGGTACGGTGGTGGCCGTCGCGAAGGCGGCCAGCGAAGGGGCTACTAGGAATTCGCACACGGCTCTCGGCTACTTTTGTAGCCCCGGCAAAACTTGCCCGTGGTGGCGGGTCTCGCCGTGCTCAGGGATGATTCCGCCCAAGGCGTCTCGACGCACCAAGGCGACTACATCGGCGTCAACGTCTTGACAAAAGTTTGGGCAGGGCTGGATTCGAACCAGCGAAGGCGTAAAGCCAGCAGATTTACAGTCTGCCCCGTTTGGCCACTTCGGTACCTACCCGCTAGTACCACGAAAGCTTTCCGCGTTGATATAGCTCGCACTCTGCGGCTCGCAAGTAGTTTGGCCAGCGCTCGAGGCTTCAACTGAAGAATTCGGCAATCGCGCTAACCACGTACCGCTGCGCTTCGCGAGACATCTCGGGATAAATGGGTAGCGCGAGTGTTTCGCGAGCGGCACGTTCGGTCTCGGGAAAATCACCTTTTTTGTAGCCCAGATATGCAAAGCATTTCTGCTCATGGAGTCCGAGCGGATAGTAAATTGCTGTCCCGATTTGTCGCTTGCCCAAGTGCTCGCGTAAAGCATCGCGCATGGGCGTGCGGATGACATATTGATGATAAACGTGGTGATTCGTTAGGCCACGCTCGCGGTAGGGTTCGACGGGCACAGCGATCTTTTCACTCAACCCCGCGCGCGCGAGTTCGGCTCCGTAGAAATCCGCAGCGGCGCGGCGCGCGGCCGCCCATGTTTCCAGATGTGGAAGCTTAACCGCGAGGACTGCAGCCTGCATTTCGTCCAGGCGAAAATTGCCTCCAATGAAATGGTGAAAGTAGCACGGCTCCATACCGTGTTCTCTGAAGGTGCGTAGCTTTTGCGCCAGCTCGTCATCCTGGCAAACGACCATGCCGGCATCGCCAGCAGCTCCAAGATTCTTTGAAGGATAAAAGCTGAACAGCCCACCTTCGCCCATCGTTCCAGCTTTAGCGGTTCTCTCAGGAAACGGAAATTCTGCACCAATCGCCTGGGCCGCGTCTTCGATCAAAACAAGACGGTAATGTTCCGCAATCGTACGGAGCGATTCCATCTCGCAGCACAAACCAAACAGATGAACCGGAATCATTGCGCGAAGTTTTTCTCCGCTCTTTGTTTTCCATGTGCCACCCGCGTCAGGCTCACAATTTTTCTCGATGCATTCCTGAATCGCGGATGGCCGGATGTTGCATGTCTCTCGATCTATGTCGGCAAAAAGTGGTCGCGCCCCGACGCGGGCAATGCATCCAGCGGTAGCGAAAAATGTGTAAGGCGTCGTGATAACGGCATCGCCGCGTCCGATTCCAAGCGCCATCAAAATAGCCAGCAAAGCATCGGTTCCAGACGAAACACCCATCGCGTGTGGCGTATTACAATATGCGCGCATCGCCCTCTCGAATGCATCGACTTTTGGGCCAAGGATGAAACGACCGCTTCCCAGAACGTCGTTAATCGCCTCGCGAATTGAACCGCCCAGGGCACGATATTGTTCACTAAGATCGAGCAGCGGCACGCGCATGGCCAAATAGCTTGGCAGTTTCGCCATGCCATTCAAGAGGTTGTCGTCGCGTGGGGCGGTATTGATCGCCGTGTCCGCACACGTTAGCCTGTTTGTATGGCGCTCCTGCGCGGCCTTTTTTGGTTTGTTCTGTTCATTCTTCTAACTTTTTGTTTCGTCGTGCTGTTCGAGTATGGGCCGCACGATTTCGCCAATGGTGTTCAGAAGGAGTATGCGCGCGTGAAATCATTCGTGGTAAAGCAAACCGAAACGATCAGGAAACCGAAGAAGAACCGCTGATCAGCGGTCTTCAGCGTGGAACTGAAGATCGCGCCGCAATGTCTCTATCAAAAATCTGGGGAAGCTGTTTCGAGAACTTCTATCGGCAAAAGAGCAAGAAATTCCTTTGCATTCTCGATCTGCAAAACCGGCTTCGCAAGGTGCGCTGCAAGAAAACTGGTATCCGGCGTAACAGCAATCCCCGCTTGAGCCAAGATTTCGCATTCGGCTAATTGCTCGATAACACGCAAGACGTTGTCGTGGGACTGGCTTCCAGTCCGCCGCTGGACGGACTCGCCGTGGCGAGCCAATCGATTATCGGCAGGATGCCGATGCCACGTTGTGAATTGAACTGTGCAAATGCCCGGTGCGGTTGCTTCGACAAATGGGCTGAGGGTAAATGCGTAATGAAGCAAGATTTCCTGGATCGATTTTTCCTCCGTGCGGGCCCGCACTTTGATCACGACCTGTAAAGATCGCGCCAGAGCCTGGCTTGGAGTCATTCCTTGGTAGATCCCCGCCTTTTCCGCGACGTCGTTCAGCTGAATGATAACAGGTTTCTTTTCCTGTTCTTCAATTAAGGCTACCGGTTTTGCGCAAAGTCCGGGCTGATGCCGCATAGCGGCCTGCAAATAAAAGTTCGGCAAATAAATAGTCGCAAACATCGATTTAATTCATCACTGACTATTGCTTGCCACGCCGTAGCGCAGCGAAGGCGGGACCACTGATTTGAGATGCGATCGTTTTACAATGATCCGCAGTTGAGAAATCGCCTCCTGTTTTTCCAAAGTTTCCAGGTTCCAGGAATTTTCGAGAACAAGCTTGAGTTGCGCGCTGCTGACCATTTCATATCGGGTGAGAACCAGACATGCTGTGGGCACCGATTCGGCCAGTCGTTGCAAGCGATACCAGGTGGTTTGCGGAATTTTCCGCAGTTCTTCCGGCGAATTGAGAATCAGATCAACAATCACCAGGGGAAAGTTGCCATCTCTTAAGAGCAGATCCGCTGCTTTCACTGCTTCAAGGGCTTTCGTGCAGCGCACCCAAAGCAGTTGACGCAGAATGGAATTGGCCAGCGCACAAGGATCGAACGAATCGCGCCCATCGATCAGCGCCACGAAATACTTATCGCGATATGCAGCATGGATGAAAGTGTGAATGAGCGATGCGCTCCCCGCGCTTTCTGGCGGGCTGATTAATTCGGTGATCGCCCCTTTGGGCAAACCACCGCCAATAGATTGATCGAAGGAAGCTAAACCGGTGACTAAACTCGTTCCCACCAGTATGGGTGCCTGAGGGAAACGAATCGCAAGAAGATTGCGCAGATCAAGAATCTTCCCGCTCATAGCCATTGCAGAAAATGGCATGTCTAGAAGATATGTTCAAATGAACATTTGAAGGATTAGTGTTTCGAGTCCTTCACCAGCTTGCGCAAGCGCTCGGTAGTTTCTTGCCGATCGATTTTACTTGCCGCCACATCCAACATCAGCCTTTCCCATCGCCCACTGTCGGGGGCTGGGTCGATTCCATTGAGGCGCAAAAACACAATCGCCGACATCATCGCTGTACGTTTGTTCCCGTCGAGAAACGGATGATTACGACAAATGTAAAAAAGATACGCTGCTGCTACGTCGATAAGATCAGTGTAAGGAGATTTTCCCGCAAAGCTCGATTGCGGAGTCAGCACAGCAGACGCCAACAGGTTTTCATCGCGAACACCGTTTAGGCCACCGAACCTGCTCAGTGCTTCTCCGTGAATCTCACGCACCATGCCGATCGTGAGATGAAAGCAGTCATTCGGCGTCGCCATCACGCGAGTTTCCGCAATGTTTTGCGGTAATCGCTCGCCGTTTTCCTAATGGTTGATTTGATTTGCTTTTGTGAGGGCCCTTTTCGGATTGGCATCACCACAACCGCGCCGCTTTCCGGGATGACCGTCACGTTTACCTTATCGCCTACCTTCAAGCGCGCCAGGTCCATCAGCGCCGTGTCCAAAATGATCCCCTGAGAATTGCCTACCTTCGAGATCGTCTTGGTCATCGTGTAATACTATGTTTTACCAACAGTCCAATCGCAAGAGATTTTCTCGCATCTCCACATCAATTACTGCCTGGCACGCAAGGACGCTGAAGCGACGGGGAACCCATCATTAATGACGTTTTCTGCGCTCTTGTTTCCGAACCAGCGATACCATCACCCCTTGAATCTTCAGTTCGCGGGCCGGAACCAGATCTGGATAGCGCGGGTTTTCCGCTTTGAGATATGGCCGGCCGCGCTCGACGACATAACGTTTCAATGTCGTCTCGCCGTCGATCAATGCCGCAACAATGTCGCCGTCATTCACATCTTTGGCGTCTTCCAGAATCACAATGTCCCCATCAACAATGTGCGCGCCGAGCATTGAGTCGCCGCGGACGCGCAAAGCAAACGTGCCCCGATTTTTTTGCGCGTTGGCTGAGCGGGCATCGAGCGATACGTGGCCTTCGATGGTCTGCTCGGTCAAAGCCGACATACCGGCAGGAATCTGCCCGTAGATGGGAATATCGGTAATCCTGATCTTCATGGCTGGAGTGATCAACGCTCGGGCCTTGCGCGCATGCCGATCGAGAAAACCCTTTCGCTCCAGCGCGGCAATGTACTGCATTACCGATGTCTGGCTGGCGAACCCAAAATGATTTTGGATTTCACGCGTGCTTGGCGTGATCCCTTTCTCGCGTTGCTCGCGCTGGATGAAATCGAGAACCCTCCTTTGCCCGTCGGTCAGCATGTTTAATAATGACCGTGAACGGTCGCCAAGGCAAGTTCAAATGAACATGAAATCCTTTGGATCTCACCGGTCCAACCAGAGATAACTTCCCGCGCCAATGGTCATTCCGAGCGGGAGCGAGGAATCTCCCGCAGGCTGCTAAGTCACGCCATTTAGCTAAGGTGTTCGAAGCTCCAACTGTGAGGTCCCTCGCCTTCGCTCGGGATGACAGCCGTCGACTACAACCGCACGAGATCCACCAGAAATTGGCACCAAAGATAGAACATCCCGCGCCAGGAATACTTTACGTCGCCTGCTGCCGTTTGTTTGAGAACGCCCTTGTGAATATTGTGCGCGATCTGGTCGCGCAGATCGTTCTCCATTTCGGTTTCAATTTGTTCCTCGTTGAGCGGGTCGATTGCGGCGGGATTCACGCCGTTTCGCCGGAGAAATTCGCGATGGCTTTGATAAAGCTGCCAGAATGATCTGTCAGGACGTTGTCGATTAATCCGGAACAGGGGAGTTAGCTTCAGGCCATAGGAGAGTGGATAATTCCACGTCGTCCAAACCGTGCCGCCTTTGGTGCGCGATGAAATGCGCAGATAATAAAACGAGAAATCACGCTGTTCATTCAGGCAGATAGCAGCCTGGGCGCGATCTTCCTCTCTATAAAATAGTCGGAAAAATTGCCGGTAATCTTCCCAATCCCATCCTGCGTCGCCTACGTGCACAAACCCTTCATCCTCGATCTCGCGAGTGATTTCGCTCAGCGCTGGAAATGTGTCCGAAGACGGCGGGCTTTTCGGTCGAAGGCGTTTTTCCTTGGGAAGCCGAAGCGCCCGAATCCGAGTGAGAATCTCCAGCCACGGCAGAAAGAGCCAGCTCATTGCCCCGATAAAACCCCATATCCAGCTGTCGGTGATAAAATAAACACCGAGAAAAGTGGCAGCGAGAATCCCGAGCGCGCCGGCCTTTTGCGCAAACGAGTTTTGAAAACTGCGCAAGCCCGCGCTGAGCACGGCTACGCCAAGTGTAAGAAAGACGCCAAAAAGCATCAGGAACTGGTTTCCTGTGGATTGATCTGGTGCTCGGTCAGAAATTTCTCGAGCTGATTCGTATCAAAATTGGCCAAAACCTTATCGCCCGCCACGAACGTGGGCACATAAGTTTGAGCGGAAAGATTTTTCATGTCTTCGTACGCCTGGCGGTCTTTGCCGACATCAATTTCCTCGAAACGATACCCCTTCTCGTTCAGATAATCCTTCGCGTCGATGCACCACGAACACCACTTGCGGCTGTAGAGCGTCAGTTCCATCGCCAGCGCCGAAATAAACGAACGATGGCCGCGGCGTCAACTGACATGCTTTCCATAAGTCGCATGTGTCACAGTCCGCCCCATCACTTTAATACGATTTGGCCCAAACAACGCGCCGAGCACTTGGTTCGCCGGTGAAGATACAGTTCCCGGGCTCGGATGAATTATCCAGCGGAATAACGCGAATAGTGACTTTGAGGTCGTTCTTGATTTGTTCTTCGATTTCCCGTGAGCCGTTCCAGTGTGCGAGCGCAAAACCACCGTGTATCTCAGGTTTGGCGGCGTTTTTAGGCGTAAAGAAATCGTAGAACTCTTTTCTTGATTCGATCACACGCGTGTTTGCTTCGCGAAACTTCTCCGCACGTGCATAGAGAGAGCCCTGGATTGAACTGAGAATTTCCGGGGCGCGCGCGACGAATTCTTCCATCGGCATTGACTCCTTTGCCTTTACCGCTTGATCGCGTCGACTGACTTCGACGGAGTTTTTTTCCAGATCGCGCGGGCCAATCTCGACACGCAACGGCACGCCCTTCTTGATCCACTCCCAATTCTTGACGCCGCCGCCGAGGTCGCGCCGGTCGACCGCCACTTCGATGGGAAAATCGGCATATCGAGTCTCGCGCAAACGCGCTGCAAGCTTGTCGCAAGCCTCCAGAACCTTTGCGCGCGTCTCTTCCTTGGGTGTGACGGGCAGAATGACGATCTGAGTCGGCGCGATGCGCGGTGGGAGAACGACTCCGTCATCATCACCATGTGTCATCACAAGCGTGCCGACGAGTCGCGCACTTACGCCCCAGCTGGTGGTCCAGCCAAATTCTTGTTTGCCTTCTCGATTTTGAAATTGGATGCCACTCGCACGCGCAAAGTTTTGGCCGAGAAAATGCGATGTGCCTGCCTGAATTGCCCTTCGGTCCTGCACCATTGCCTCGATCGCGAGCGTCTGCACCGCTCCGGGAAAACGTTCGCTCTCGGATTTTTCGCCAGTGAAAACGGGCACGGCCAGATGATCGCGGACAAACCGTTCATAAAGGTCGAGAATCAATTTCGCTTCTTCGCGGGCCTCGGCTTCCGTTTCGTGAACAGTATGGCCCTCCTGCCAGAGAAATTCAGTTGTCCGCAAAAACAGGCGCGGCCGCATTTCCCAACGAACGACGTTTGCCCACTGATTGATGAGGACCGGCAGATCGCGATAGGATTGGACCCATCTCGCGTAGCTGGCGCCGATGATCGTTTCCGAAGTGGGCCTGACCACGAGCGGCTCTGTCAACGGACTGGCTGGCTTCATTTTTCCATCAGCGTCCACTTCCAACCGGGTGTGGGTGACGACGGCGCATTCTTTGGCGAAGCCTTCGACGTGTTCCGCTTCCTTCGCGAAATAACTCAGTGGAATGAAAAGCGGGAAATAAGCGTTGCGATGGCCGGTTGCGCGAAACATGGCGTCGAGTTGACGCTGCATGTTTTCCCAAATGCCGTAACCCCAGGGTCGAATCACCATGCAACCGCGCACGTCCGAGGGCTCAGCCAACTCCGCGGCGCGGATTACCTGCTGATACCACTCCGGAAAGTCCTGGTCTCGCCGTGGCGTGATCGCAGTTTTTGCAGAAGTGTCTGTGGGATTTGCCATGCAAAAAAGCAGAACAATTAAACCGGCACGACGCAATTAACCAGTAGCCGGTGTGGCTAACCAGTGCTAATTATTTGGACTGGAAATTTGACACCCCGCAGCGCGTTCCGTAGGTTTCGCGCCTTTTCCGCCCCTATGAAAACGTTTTCTGCCAAAGCCAGCGAAGTCCCACGCAAATGGTGGGTGATCGACGCCAGGAACCAGGTGCTGGGAAAAGTAGCGGTGAAGGCTGCCAATCTGTTACGCGGTAAGCAAAAGACCGTCTTCACGCCGCACGTCGATACAGGTGACTTTGTGGTCGTCATCAATGCGGACAAAGTGCGACTCACCGGAAAGAAAGAAGAACAAAAAACCTTCATGAGTTTTTCAGGATACGTGGGCGGCCACAAATCGGAGAATGTCCGGGCACGCCGCGTGCGGCATCCCGAACTGTTAATCGAGCGCGCGGTGCGCGGAATGATTCCACACAATCGGCTCGGTCGCCGTGTTTATCGGAAGTTGAAAGTTTATCGCGGTGATTCTCATCCGCATGCGGCGCAACAGCCCGAAGTCGTTAACCTCACCGGAAAATAGTCTTATGCCAGAAAGTGAGGAATTCGTTGCCACAGGTCGCCGCAAGACGTCAGTCGCGCGCATCCGGATGACGCCGGGTACAGGAAAGATCGATATCAATGGCCGCAGTTTTGAAGATTATTTCCCGACTGTGCCTTTACAGAACGTCGTGCTGCAACCGCTTCAAACTGCCAAGGCAGTAAATGCCTACGATTTGTCGATTAACGCAACCGGCGGCGGCATCATGGGGCAGGCTGGCGCCGCGCAGCTTGCGATCGCGCGTGCTCTTCTTCAGGTCGATGTCAATTTCCGAAGCACGCTGAAAGCTGAGGGTTTGCTCCGCCGGGATCCGCGCATGAAGGAGCGCAAAAAGTCCGGTCAACCCGGCGCGCGTAAACGCTTCCAATTCTCGAAACGTTAATGGACGCGTAGGGGTCTACATGCCCGCGAGCACGCGCACAAGACGCCAGCGCATAATAGTTGTAGCCACCTCGCTGTCTCGAGGCGTTTAGCGCTGTTGCCCCTGAGCCGGCGGCACAGCGCCATGGCTACAACACCGCGCATCTTTGGAACAGGTTCTACGGCTTGTTTGGCGACGGCGCGCCTTGAGGCGCCGGAGGCGCTAAGAACGGTGGAACTGTCGCTGCCGGTGCCATGGCCGGTACCGGCGTGTTGCTCGGTTTGAGCAAGCGCAGTTCCTGCATCGCCTCGCCGGCCCAAAAGCTTGTTCGATATTGTGTCAGGATGGTTTCGCAGACGCGGCGCGCTTCCTCGCTCTTATTTTTTCCCTTTAAAATGTACACCTGCGACAGCAAAGCCAGGGGCGCGTTGTAACTGTTCGGATAAGTTGTTGCAATCTGTTGGTAGGCCGCCAGCGCTTCATCACTTTTTCCCATCGACTCCAGATTGGCAGCCATCGCCATCCGCGCCGTGCTCACGAAATCGTGCTGCGGAAACTTCTCGAGAAAAGCCTGAAGCGTTGTGTTTGCCTCGGCAAATTTCTTTTCGCTCCGCAGAGCTTCAGCGAGTAACAGGTAAGCATCAGCGGCCGCTACGCTGTTTGGGTAGCGATCAATCACCTCTTGATATTGCTGAGCAGTCTTCGCGCCCGCCAACGAAGCCGCCGCCGCCGCGGCGCGTCGATCGGAATAATAACGGTAACCCGCAAAGGCGATGACAGCGAGCAGAGCTACGATCAGCACCGTGGTGATCTCTTTCTTAAAGCGCTCCAAAAAGAAGCGCGTTTCCAGCGCAACATCGCGAGAAGCAGGTGGAGCTGTCGGCATAAATTTTATGTGCTCTGCCGGTTCAAACCGGGCGAGCGGTCGTCTTATGCCACGCGATGGTTTCTCGCGCAAGCGGTACTACGGCCCCGCACGCTCGACCAGGCTTTTTGAGGCTATACAATCATATCTATGAATGCACTCTGGAATACTTTTGAAACTGTCCTCGGCTTAAGCGTGGAACCGAGAAATTTGACGTTTGTTCAAATCTCTCTGCGCGGGATAATCGTCTTCCTCGCGACAGTGGCGATGGTTCGGCTTGGGCACAAACGCTCGCTCTCGCGCAAGACGCCGTTCGACGCCGTTCTGTTGGTAATCCTCGCCTCGGTACTTTCACGCGCAATCAATGGTTCGGCCGCATTTTTTGCCACAATCGGCGGCGGCGTGGTTTTAGTCCTGATTCACCGTCTCTTCGCGTATTTTGCATTCTATTCACACGGGTTTGGCATTTTGGTCAAAGGCAAACCCGATCTCATCGTGCACGACGGCGAATGTGATTTCCCGGCGATGCGACGGAACCATGTTTCAATCCACGATTTGGAAGAAGACATGCGTCTCAACGCTCACCTTGACGATCTGTCGAAAGTTCGGGTCGCTCGTATCGAACGCAGCGGCGACATTAGTTTTATCAAAAAATAATTTGACCGATATGACCTCCACGCCTATGGGAACCATCCAGTTTATGACACGAACAAAGAAGCAGTGGGTCAAACCGATGCTGAAGACCGTTCCAATCTTTTTCGAGTGCACCTGTTACGCAGGCGCGGTTTGATCGAACGTGATTATCTGACTCCGAAAACTCCGGGTTGATCCGCATCCATATTCTAGGCAGCGCAGCCGGCGGCGGCCTGCCACAGTGGAACTGTGCCTGCGCGAACTGCGCGGCTGCGCGTACCGGCAAGATTACGCCGCTGACGCAATCGAGCATCGCCATCAGCGGCGACTCCGAAGGTTTTCACCGCTGGTTTCTGATTAACGCATCGCCGGATTTAACCCGGCAAATCGAAAGCATGCCGCGGTTGCAGCCGCGCCGTGATTCGCCACGCAACACTCCAATTGCAGGCGTTCTTTTGACAAATGGCGACATCGATCATGCTCTGGGTTTATTGCTCCTGCGGGAACAGGAGATACCGCTGGTTGCTTACGCGGCCGACGAAACACAAGCCGCGCTCGCCTGGCTCGATGACCTCCTTGCGAGGTTCTGCGGAATCGAATGGCACAAGACGAGCCCTGAGTTTCAAACCCTGAGTGGTGCCGTCACGTTTCGTGCGATTGAACTGCCCAAGAGCATCGCGTTTCAATTTCGGGACGACTCGTCAGGAGCAACCGCACTCTTCGCGCCGAGTGTCGGTGAACTTACGGATGAATTGCGAAGTGCCGTTCACGAATCCGACGTTGTTTTGTTCGATGGCACATTCTGGAGTGACGGCGAACTGGCCGCTATTCGCCCGGGGGCCCGCAGCGCGCGACAGATGAACCATCTGCCCATCAGCGACGGGAGCCTCGATTTCTTGCATCAATCGCCGGCACGCCGGAAGATTTACACGCACATAAACAATACGAACCCGATTCTTATGCCCAGCTCCCGGGAACGCGCCCAAGTAAAGCAGTCAGGAATCGAAATCGCGCGCGACGGATTGGAAATCGTCATATGACTACCGGACTTTGGGACCGCGAAACTTTTCTGGAAAATTTGCGCGCGATTGGCACGCGCGCTTATCACGACAAACATCCGTTCCATGTCGGTATGAATGAAGGGAGGCTTTCGCGGGAGGCGTTGCGCGGCTGGGTGGCCAATCGCTTCTATTATCAGCAAAACATTCCAATTAAAGACGCCGCGATTCTCTCCAACTGTCCATCGCCCGAAGTGCGCAGGTTGTGGATTCATCGCATTCTCGACCACGATGGCGTTATCCCACGGCAAGTAGAGTCCGTCGTTCTCAGCGGAGAACGGTCCCAAGATGCGCTCAGGACAGCCCAGCCTACATCAACCGCATCAGAAAACGAAGGCGGAATTGAGGCGTGGCTGCGGCTCGGCGAGGCATGCGGTTTATCGCGAGATGAATTGCTGGAGGATCGACTTCTGCAACCTGGAGTTCGTTTCGCCGTAGATGCTTATGTGAATTTCGCTCGCACTCAGCCGTGGCCGATTGCGGTTGCATCGTCGCTCACTGAACTTTTCGCACCCGATCTGATGGCAACGCGCCTCGCGGCTTTCGAAAAATATTATTCCTGGATCGATTCGCGCGGTCTTGATTACTTCCGTCGAAGGGTGACCCAGGCGCGACGCGACTCCGATGAAGCGCTCGCGATGACGCTGGACCATTGCAACACGCCTGAACTGCAGCGTGAGGCGGTGCGCGCGCTCCAGTTCAAATGCGATGTGCTTTGGTCCATGCTCGATGCGATCCATCACGCGTACGGTCCTTTTTAAATGCAAACTCCCACGATCGCTGACTCTGCTCAGCCAACACTCACCCGCGGAGTTCGGTTGCAAACCGATCCCAAGACCGGGAACAGCGTTGTACTTTTTCCAGAAGGCGTCCTCGAATTAAACGAGACCGCTCAGGAAATTCTTACCCGCTGCGATGGACGCACAGTGAGCGAGATCGTCCAGGCGTTGGCTGAAGAATATGATGTCGATCTTGAAATGCTTGTCGCCGATGTGCGGCAAACCCTTGCGGACCTGCAACGACGTAAACTGATCGCACTGACATGATCGCGCCGCGTCCATACGCTTTGCTCGCCGAGATTACGTATCGGTGTCCTTTGCATTGCCCGTACTGCTCCAATCCAATTGCTAGGCGTAATGGAAATCTGGAGGGCGGAGCTCCTGCGACGCCTGGGAAGACGGGCTCACAGGAACTCGCCCCTCTATGCAACGCGGAACTTTCCACCGACGAATGGACACGCGTAATTCGTGAAGCAGCTGCGCTCGGTATATTGCAAATTGGTTTTTCGGGAGGTGAACCACTCGCCAGGCGTGACCTGCCCGATCTGGTTCGCGCAGCGCGCGAGGCAAACCTTTACACCAACCTCATTACCAGCGGCATCGGC
>Ga0307471_100000567_pt1 | contig 19043 bp, 19 predicted proteins | sample atmos_gasesAM3C__2_FD_204566 | JGI IMG/M metagenome (GOLD analysis project Ga0307471, IMG submission 204566) | Hardwood forest soil microbial communities from Morgan-Monroe State Forest, Indiana, United States - atmos_gasesAM3C_515 | ecosystem: Environmental > Terrestrial > Soil > Temperate...
AAACCGGATGGCACTACTTATGAATCTCAACGACTCTATAAAGCTACTACGCATGGCGCAAGCGTTTGAAGAGCAGTTCTCTACGGACGGCGTATTTATCGCGGTGTTGGTTAAAGGTCGAGTAACGTTTGCGTGTACGCGGGTCCCGGAGAAGTTACGGGCATCTATTCACGAAACCACAGCAGAATCCATAGTAGACAAGAACACAGTTAAGATACTCAACGACTCGGGCGATCTTTCTTCACCCGCTCAGGTAGCTTGACCGGTCCACGAGCCTTATCGGCTGCGTGCCATTCGCGGGCGAGCCCTGGCGAGACTCCTGCTTTTAAAGCGAAAGCCGGGTTGTGCGCTGCTATATTGAAAAAGCGTTTTTGGGCTTCACTATTACTGGGCATTTCGTTCTACTTCTCTTGAAAGCTGTTGTTGAACACGCTGAAACCGCGCATTAACTTCCGCCAACCGCGAAGCCTTAGCCGTCTTGCTAAGGAGAGCATTTGATTCGATTTCCTTAATAGCCTTACTATGTTCACGCGATGCAGCATTAAATTTCTTTTCTTCATCGAGTTTCTTTTGAAGGGCGGGCGGAATACGCTTGCCCTCTTCCTTTAAGGCGTTAGCTTCTTTAACAGCATTTTGTAGATCGTTCTTTTCAGCGTAAAACTTATTCGAGGCAGCATACTTGATATCGCCCGTAGTCATACGCGGAACAAACGGGTAGTCTGTAAGTGAAGTTTCATGCCCTTGTTCTTGTTTATTCTCCAACTTAAAGCCGCGAAGCATTTCTGTCAAATAGCCTTGGCCATATGAATTGGCTAAGTACTCCAAAGACTCGGGGTAAACATCCGCGCCTAAATAATGGTGAATGCCCTGTGCTAATTCCTTCCATTCTGCCGGCGTCGAACGCTCCCCCATGTCCGATTTAAAGCGCGTATCGTTGTAGTGAGGCGTCGCGTGAATATCCTTGCCAAATGTCGTTTGGTTACGAGCTAACTCATAAGGCGCACGTAACGCTCCTGGCACTACAGCGGCCAGCAAGTCCAGAGCACGATCCCCGACCGTAGCATTATCCTTTGCTTCCATCGGCTTAAGCGGCGTTAAGTTTTCTGATAGCGTTTGTTTAATAGCCTCATAAGCATCTGACGTATCAGCACTACCCTCCGCTATACGCGTACCGATCATCCCGAGCCCGAGCATAAGACGCGGAATGCCTAAGCCCATTGGAATTTCAATCGGATCACCGTAGGGGTTCGGTAAAATAAAACTTTTCGATAGTGTTGTTAATTTCAAATTTTTCGCGTCGTCACCATAATACTGTTTCAGTACGAAATTCCAATAGGCTGCTGCCGATGCCGCACCCACCATCATAATCTTGCCAAACATCTTTCTGTCAAAGTCGCCGTTCGGCTTATGAACCAAGTCATACATACGCTGAGCATTAGCAACACCCGCACGCCAGAACGGAAAGAATGCGTTTAACTGTCTACTTCCTTCGCTAGTCTGTTCAAAATTCTCCATGCGTTTGACATAGTGCCCGGCTTCTAAGTCCGACATACCGTGTTCAACCAACGATTTAAACATCGCTACGCGACCCGCCGCAATAGACGACGTAGCTAGCGCGTCTAAAAATTCTAACGCCTTATGCCCTATCTTACCAACAGGCGAATTCTTTACGTAATTAAGTGCGCCTTTGGCTCCCCGCACTAGTATGTTTTTGGACTCGTTTTCTATTTCCTTAATAAGCCCCATTGACTTTTTAAAGTCGTTAAGCTCTGATTTGAAATCTAGTCCACCGCCGCTCTTGCTCAAACGATAAGCCCAACCGGGGAATGATTCTGGATTCTCCTTTGCCATCTTCTCCATAGCGTCAAACTTATTAACGCCTCTAAAGAAATTAGCATAGGTTCTCCATGCCCCCATTGGACCGCCAAAGCCAATGTAATTTTTAACATAGGTGCCCGCGACCGCAGGGCCTTTGTCCAGTGCGGCAAGAATAGGATACCCCGTAGCGTCACGCCATAACGCGCTCCACAACGTAAATACAGGGGAGTAGGAAGTCTTTGCCCGAGCGAGGAAGTTCGTCGCGTGTCCTGCTACGGCACTGATACCACCTAACGATTTGTCTTTTTCTATTGTCTTAATAGCCTCAAGCTCGCGCGATCCTTCCGGGAACTGCATAACATGCCAGTCCTTACCGTTTTTATAAATAACAGTATTAGGATCGCGGAAGATAGAAACCATATCCGATAACTTGCCGCCATTAGCAAGTGCATCGTTGGTCAATTTATTTATATCATACGATTTGATTTTAACGCCGCCAAGTTTTTTGTTAATTGTCGGGTCTGATACCATCTTGAAAATCGTCTTAGTTGCGTTCTTATACGCGGTATCTTTCGCTGAATTTATTAGGTCTTTAAAGAGATTTTCAACGGGATTGTTTGCCTGAGTTTGCCGGCCTTCACGCGCTGCGGTTGTGTCTCGATTAAACGCGCCAAAGGGTCTACGGGTGTTGTCCATACCCAAAGACATATCTTCAGCGAAGCCCTTAAAAGGCAGATACCATTTCGATCCGTAGGCTTGAACAATACGCTGTTGTTCGGGGGTGTAATTCCCCGCTTCAAGGTTATTCTCAGTTGTGCGCTGGCGAATCGGATCGAGCGCGGCATTTAAACGTTCCGCAACGGAGTCCGTGATACCTGCCTTACGGGCCATCTCCAAAAGCTGATACGCCTTTTCATCGGAGATACCACTGCCCATGCGAGTACCCCCCTTCTCAATAATCGCACCGGGCTTATTCACAACAGCCTTTAACTTAGCATACCATTCTTTCGGATTCGCTTTTGCGTTAAATACATCCTGTAATAGCGCCGCACGAGCAGTTTCACCTTCGTCATTAAGGCGAACCTTCATATAATAATCGAGTTTATTAACATCCAGTGCATGACGTGCACCAAGCGCATTCGTTACGTCACCAACAAACTTTTGAAATCCCTTTTCGTCTCTAACACCTAACTCTTTTGCTATATCAAAAATCTTTTGTTTCGCCGGCTCTGCATAGTTAGCGATATCGTGGTTAATAGCGTGCCGCGCCTGACCGCCCAAATTAGTCATAGCCAAAAACGCATTCTTAGATGCGTCAATCTTTACGCCGATTTTTTCAAGCGTTCGGTTTAATGCCTGAAGCGGGTATAACTCATTAACATGCTTCGTCCAAAAGTCTTTGGATTTTGTTTCCTTATCAAGCTGTACTTCTTTCGGCGTAGCCTTCCGCGCAGGGTTCCATGCCTCACTGATTTGTTCGGCTGTTTTAAAGTTGGAGGGTGTAGTGCGGCTATACGCCGGTTGATCTAAATAGCGTTGGTGCCCCTGGGGCTCCGTCGCACCGCGAACTAAACTACGGATAACGTCATTGTCCAAAAGCTTGTGGCGCGCGACTTCAGGCAAATGCTGCCCGATCGTTTTGTACACAAACGCTTTCATCGCAACCCACGCTTTATGCCAGATCGAGCCGAGTACTTCGCCCTTGGCTTGCACCATGTGGGCAATCGTTTCCTCTTCGACTAACCGCGTATCTGGATTTCCTTCAAGCGCTTTATTGTAAGCGTCGGTTAATTCCTTGTCTACGTCAATCTTGCCACGCACATAGCTTTTTAAACTCTCGTATAACTTAGGCGAAAGCATGCGCTTCAAGCCATAGTGTGTACCAATCTCGTGTAATAGAACGCCAACTTCGTGCCCCTCGGGCACATGATCCGCCACAAGGTAGCCGTTCCGACCGCTGTAATAACCCTGGGTAACAAATTTAGGATCAACAGAGCCCGGCTCCGCACGCTCTAAATCGTGTTGAGATTGAACTAACTTCAATACGCCGGTTCTTTCGAGAAAGTCAACAGCTTTCTTTCCCCACTTGTCGTACAACGCTTGGCGTAAATCATCCACACTACGGCCTGTTGTTCTATGGCCATATTCATCCGTGGTACGAGAGTGGGCGGCTTCGCCTTCCTGGCTAGCCGCCTCAGCTTTTGGGGGCGGCATCTCCCGTGTCTTTTTCAGTACATCTCTAAACGCCTGATTATTTTTCTCTTCAGGCGAAGGCATGCCCCTTGTCTTTTTTAGTATATCTCGAAACTCTTGATCTGACTTTTCTTTTTCTTTAGCAGCCTTTTCAGCCTCTTCACGAGCTTTCTTAATTCGCTCAATTTCTGCCAACGCATCTCCCGCCGCCTTGGTATCCGGCAAAGCCCGAGCTTTCTTTAAAACATCCCTAAACTCCTTAGCGCTTCGCTCTGCTACCTTCGCAGGATGCTTTTCAAATTCCTTAATACGCGCTTGGATAGCATCATTAACGCCGCGCAAACTACCCGTTAATTCCTTGGCTTTCTTATTAATATCTTCTGCCGAGGGTAACTCAGTCGGGTTCTTTTCAAGTAGTTGGCCAATAGCCTCACGCCGAGCGAGCGCCGGGATTTTTTCATCTACCCCTTTTTGGCGCATTGCTTCGTCTAACACCATACCAGCATGGTTATTAATTTCGTCCGGTGTGGGATCACGCTGCAACGACTCGCGCAGTTCTTGTGCTACACGCTCGGTAACACCTAACGGCAAACGTGTATCAATGCCCGGCTGTGTCACCAGTTCGCGCCCGCTGACCGGCTCGGGGCCTGGGGCGGCTTCTCGTGCCTCGCCGGGAGCCGCAGCGCTTTCGTCTAGCGCTTGGCGGACTTCGCCCGGTGCGATGGGCTGCTCGATCACGGGCGGCGATCCTGCGGCGATTGCGGGGTCTTGGGGCTCACCGCGAGTAACACCACGTACATTACCTTCTACATCCGTCTCCGTCATGCCCTCTATAGGCATTGGTTTTCCGGCTGCTGCCGCTGCCTGTGTTTTATCTAATACGCCCGCTGCCGGGTTTTCGCTAACGGCTTGTGCTGCCTCTGCATCAGTAGGCGCCGCTGCATTCGCTGCCGCTACTTCATTAACTTTCGCATCTGCCTTCGGCTCAGCAATAGCAAATTGCTTTTTCCAATCGTTTTCAAACTTCGCACCTGCCTGCGCCTTTTGCTCAGGCGTAGCTCCCTCGTGTAGTGCAGCATACCGAGCGTTAAATTGATCTAACGCCTCAATCATTGTGGGCGTAGCTTCCTCAATAGAAGTACCCGGCTTAACTTGATGCTCTGGGTCCGCCACAGTACCTTGATAAGCTTGTGAATAAGGATCATTTCCTAATGGGATTGCATTTGCCTTTGTTGTATCTAAGGATGCTGCACCAGCAGGCGATTTTGCTCCTGACTCTGTTGTATCAGGGCCGGCTTTAGCTCCCGACTTATTTCCATGTAAACCACCAAAACCGGCACCTATTAATCCTGCACCTAATGCACCTTGTGTTAATGAGTTACCCGCAATAGCATTAGTAAGTGTATTAGCACCCACACCAATACCAGCGCCAACTGCAAGACGCTTAAGTAGTGAACCGCCCAGAGAGGCAGGCAAAAGCCCTGACACAACAGCGGTATTAATCAAAGCGCCCATTTTTTCTGGATCTACTTCCTTACCTTGATCTTGCATTGATTGAGCCGCAGCACCGCCAGCCGGCACACCATAAGTTGTAGCTGCCGCTACCTTAGCACCTAACTTACCTGCACCTAACGCTGCGGCCCCTTCACCGCCTGCACCCGCTTGAGCTAACGTACCTGCCACACGACTGCCAAATTGCGTCGCTGCCTGAAGCGCTGTAGCATCTTTCGGCGTTTCTAGTTGTGCCGATTCTTTTGAAAATGGTTCTCCCGTTGCGGGGTTAACATAATGTTTATTCACCCATTCCGCAATTGTCGGATCATCACTATTTTGGTGAATATATTTTTCGAGTTCAGGGCTAAACCGCCGTAAAATAAGCGCCGGCAGTGTATTTGCCCATAAACCCTTTACGGTATTTGCCGGATGTCCTGCAATATATCCGATACCAGAAAGTGCCTCATTACCTGATTGGGCTAAACCGCGAATTAATGGATTATCTGCACCGCCCGTATAAGATACATTACCACCGGCACCTAATTCTTGTTTAATAAATTTTGATGCATCGGATTCCTCAGCTGGCTTAGGAGCTTGACCTTTATTTTCTAAATCGGCTAGATGTTTACGAAAATCACTAAGCCGATTCGCAAACTGCATATTAAACTTGGCGACATGCGATTCGACTTCCGACTTATCGGCCTTGCGCTGATAAGCACCCTCTAGGGCACCGGGGATAAATTTCTTCGCGTAGTCATCGGCAATAGTAGCCAATGTCGCATCGTCCGCAGATGACAGCGACGGAATATCTTTCGCGTTGGTTAATTGATAACTTTTAAAATAATCATCCAAAGGCGGAAGCTCATTTGAGCCGTACCCACGTCCTTGCTGTTTACTACCTCCACGCGGCGATGAAAACGGATTGCCGCCGCCTAACATACGATAACCGCCTCCACCCCGCGTCTGTACGGCAGGAATACCCTGTTGCTGCTGGTCTGGCGGAGCACCGTACGGCGATGCGGTTGTTTGAATCAACGGCGGCGCGTTTGGATCGATATTAAATGCCATTAGGCTTCATCCACAATTTTTCTAAGAGCTGAACGTAAAAGACTCGTTTTGTATTCTTCTAGCTGCGGAAACATTTCGTCTTTTGGAGAATACTTCGTAATCAATGCAGTCGGCTTATTTTCAGCGGCGACCAGTGTAGGGCGCTGCCCATAGGGAGATTTCATCTGTACCACTAATGCCTTACTTGGCGATAGTGGTTTAGCGTCTATCCCACTGTCTGTTACATTAACCTGAGCGCGCTTAAGCCCATCTACATCTGCAGGCGATACGTAGTCAAGATAATTATAAAGGAGCCCGGTTGTCAGCGCTCGGTCGCTCAACGTTTCCGATCCCTTCGAGGTATTTGCTAACCCGCTCTGCCGGTAAAATCCCTTCGAGGTATTGCCGGACTGTCTGCGCTTTTTCAATCGGTTTGCCATAATGATCTACCAGAGGTTCATTCCACTTAGTCGGGTCACTCGCGAATTTAGGATAGTAGTGATTGGCTGCTACTTTAAATGGGTCACCTTGAAAACGTTGAACAGCTGCCATTAAATCTTGTTTCATTCTTGCATCTTGTACTTCAGGCGGTGCATCTTTTGCCCTCGGGTATCCTTGGAAATGATTCCAAGTGGGATCAGTATAACCATACGCACCCGAAGCTGTGTATTTAGGGTATTGTGGGTGTTGTGCTTGATAGTTATTAGTAGACTCTACATTTCTAAATCGCGGTAATAAATAATCTACAATTTCTCCATGATTCACTTCAGGATGTAACCCAAAGCCATTATTACCTACAACAGGATGTTGTAGCACTTGTTCATTAGCACTTACCGACGCAAAATCACTCCCCATCATACGATTTGGCATACCACCGTAATATTGCTGGGGTATGGAAGGGTGTGCTGTTTCTGTTGGCGAAGATGGCGTAAATCCCGGAGCCTGGGGTGCTCGGTAGGGCGATGACATGGGTTGAGCCTGTGGCATTGGTTGTGCCTGGGGCATCGAAAAACCTGCACCCGGACTGGGCTCTCGCAAATAAGTATCAGACATTTTTAAAAGCCTCCTGTCGCGCTATTAACTCGGGGATTACCCACGCCATACGGAGAGCCATTACCAATATTAGACGCCCCGGCACCCCCTAACGCTTGTCTTTCGTCTGCCCAGATTGACGTAGGGTTATGCGATTGCTGCTGTGCCTGATTGGGGTTTCGTAGATTAATAGGACTATTTACTCCTGGCGGCGCTTGTACACCGCCCGAACCCGCAGCAGGACCGTCGGCTCTATTCGCCGAATTTGGCGTACCAAAGATATGTGATGTTGCCTGTTCAAACGGACTAAACTCGGGCGTCTGCTGTGCTCCGCTTTGTTGCTGCTGCCAATTAGGCCCATAACGCAATGCCATTGTTTGCGCAAACTGTTCAGGCGATATATTTTCCACCTTCTGCGCATAGTGCGGACCAACCAACGAAAACGCCGGATCATAGGGGCTAATGGGATTACCTGTGGCCTCACCCGCCGCACGACGAAGGTCCAACTGACTACCAGCCGTTACATCACCAAAGCTATACCCCGGATAAATTCGATTTAAAACATCCGAAAAATATTGATTGCCCGGAGCACCTAATGCTGTTTTTCTAGCAGCATCCGATTCAAGATTTTGATTATAGCCTAAAGTGTGTTCACTAGCAGCAGTAGTAGCTTCCTGGCGGCGTAAAGGAGCATACCATTTCATAAACTCGGCATTTAAATCTGAGTCTCTAAAACTACGTGCGGCAGTACCCGCCCGAACGGTATCTTCTAACCCCGCTCTCTGTCCTTCAACATAATTACCGAAGGGGTTTGCGTAAACTACATTCGCCATACTTAACTCCCAAACCCGCCACTAAAAATACCATCTTTATTCGTAGATAACCCGCCGCCCGCTTGAGCGCCTTTAAAAGCTTTTCGACCCTTCATATCTTCGCGCATGCCTTGAGTCTGTTGCATATAACCGGCGAAAGTAGAAAGCCCGTTAGATAGCGCTCCATACTGCCCCGCCTTCTGCGCCTTTGCCTCACTTAATCCTTCAACCGATGTAGCTAAACCCGCGCGAGCCGCATTACCCGCACCAATACCCAGATTCAAAATTTCCGCTTGGTGGGCGTGGCGCTGCTCATCGTAAACCATCTTTCGATTATCTTCGTAACGATAGCCAATATTCCAACCTTCAAATTCTGCATTCAACCTAGCAGTAGCATATTTTAAATCTACCCTATGTCCTTGTCCAATATTATATCGACCGACCCTTCGTCGTGTCTGATGCCATTCTTTATCTATTTTAAATGATGCTCGGGATTGTCCTCGACCTAATGAAGCTAAATAATCCAATTGGCCATACTGCGGTAAAAACGTACCTGTAGTATAATATGGCCGCGTCATTCCCTCGTTAAGAGACAGCAGCATTCTTGGATTATATGTTGTATTCCAAAAATCAAAATCTTGTTTATTCGTAGTGTAATAGTTTTTAGCTATTGTAAGATTTTGTTTTAATGCTTGAAGCTGTTGGTAACACGAATAAATAGCCCAAAGGCGCGTGCCGCCCATTGCCAGATTAGCAACAGACGGATCGAGCGCACCGCTACCGATTGGTGACGTAGTTTGACCACTACCAGAATAAGTAACTGTACTAGGAGTTAATTCGGCCATTAGTTAGGAATTACATGAGTCATAAAAGATGTATTCTGATAATCAGGAACTGTGCCTAAATCGTCGCGTAAAGCCTTCTGCATTTGTCGATAACCGGCAAATGTTGCTAAACCATTTAACACTGTAGAATCTGCACTTATTAGTTGTCCTTGTGCTTTATCATAATCACTAAAGGCTGTACCCATTCCGCGTTCAACTGTATAAGCTTCTTTTACGCCATAAGATAAAGAACCCATCTGGTTCGCCCAACGTCGCTCATTAAAAACATCACGTTTATGTTCTTCATATCTATTCATATAACTATTCCAATCATCAAGAATAGCCGCAACTTCCATATTAAATGTTCCACTTATTTCAAGCTGAATAGCATCAGAATTAGGAGTATATCGGCTTGCGTATCCTGGCCAATAGCCATCAGCAATAGGTGAACCAATTAAATTAAGCCTATTATTTATTTCAAAATTAAAAAAATACCAAGTGCCGGGAGGGAAGTACCCAGAGTGAAATACGCCAATATAATCTGGAGTATAAAACGTAATTCCATACTGTTCGGTAGCAAAAGGCGCTTCACCATTTAACTGAAAATTATTAAAATAAAAATTACGCTGTGTTTGATATAGATTAAAGTAATTTGTCGCTAAATTATTATAATCATTCTGTACATTATTAACAGCATTAGCCACCAAAAAACCTACGACAGTCTCAGCAGCAAATTCTGCAATTTGACCATAATCAGCCATTAACTAACCTTTAAAAACTTCTCAAATGATTGTTTCATTTCTAACGACTTCTCTCGCATGGCGCTATATCCTTTAAGGCAGAATAAAATAGCCGGGAGAACTTCAAGCCATGACGATGAATGATGGTATTCTAATGGTGCCCATAGAGGTTGCTGTTGGGCTTTCAGCGTAATATTATCTTGAAACGCATTAACTGCCATACTAAGAATCGGCATCAAATAATTAGCATTCGCAGACCAGAATGTATTTACGTTAAGCCCGAACGTTAAATCTGCGATAGCATTACTACTCGAAAAATTCTTAATACCTGCCATCGTGCCGAACATATTAACGACGCAGCAAACAACTTCTACAGCCGCTGTAGCCATCGCTAATTTACGTGCATATTCAGCTGCTACTATTGCATCTTTCGGTTGTTCCGTTAATTTCTCGGGCAATAAATAATATTGCGCTAACATTCGTATATCATTAGTCGCTTGGATTCTAAGAGTTAATAAGTTATCAATTTCTTGGTTTACCATTATTCACTTCCTGGGGTTTCTGTAAGTTCCCGCTCCGAAGTCGCAATGTGAAACTCTTCGACTGCGCTAGTACCACTAAGTACAAAATCAAACTCAAGACACTTAAACTGATGAGGAATTCTAAAAGGGTTACTATGAGATAGTGGACGCGTATATACAAAAGATGGCGTAGTTTCTTGCCCACTGTTATACCCATTTATAGTTACATTTAAACTACCCGATCCATCATTAACACACTTGGCCGCTGCGAATGTCGTAAGCCCTGGCATTACATAACGTTTGGATTTCCATGTATAAGTCGCCTTAGGAGCACTATCATATCCATAACCCGGCAACGCAAACTTATAAATTGAATTACCGAAAGCAGTAAAAAAACCTGATCCCGTTGCTACGCTCGGACCCGGTACAGGATTCGGTAAATCAATAGTGACTAACTGTCCCAGAGGGTATTCATTATTACTCGGGTTAGGTTGATTAAAAATATACCCACCATTAGGCGTAAATCCAAAATAATTGCCGTTCCACCAGCCAGCCCTAACTGCATCGTAAAAATGGTATGTAAATGTACCTGTATTTAACGGATCACCGGGGCTAGCTATACGCTTTGAAGTTACGTTTTCACTTTCAGCACTAAGAGCAATAAGCCCATCTTTACTTGCATAAATAGCGCCAAAATTTGTACCTACCATCGTTCCAGAAACGCAAGCATATTCGTCCTTAAAGGGTTTTACTGAAATATTAAGCGCCTCAGCTTCACCGACTCCGACATGTAAATAATAAGGAACTGATTTAGTGCCCACAAATACATCATCATAATACGTAGCTATCCCAGAAATTAAATCTGGTAACAAAACACGATTCTGCGGTGGCCACGCATGATACATATATCGTTCAGAAAAATCTACTGCATTGGGGGGAAATCCTATAGCGCCGTTATAATGTGCGTGTACGCCCCATCCGCTTTCTGTCTGTCCAAAAAATAAAGAATCATTCGGATTAGACAATGAGGGAGGCGGCGGGGGCATCCATTCGTCACTTATTAATAAATCTCCCTGCAATTGAGAACCATCTACACCATCAACAAATATCGCAGTCGGCGGAGGAGAAGTTGGAAAAAAATTAAAACTACCAGCTAAATGAAAACCAGTTTCTAACGGATTACCTAATTGCTCTGATGTATCAAAGCCAGGAATAGTTCTATAAAGTCTAACTCCAGTAATATTATATTGATTAATTGTAAGAGGATCAAGTGTAAAAGTTATCTGAACTGAGTCACCTTCAAATAAAGTACCATTGGTTCCTATTTGCGGTAATATGGTAGGCGCACCTTCCTGTTTACCAGAAACATAAGTAATTGCATAAGTACGAGAAATAGGATAAACACTAAAATTATTATTTGTTATTACTTGGGTTAGTCCTAGCGCTGAGGGTTGAGGTACACCAACAAAGCACCGTGGCCCACCGGAACTTATATAAGTAGTTAAAACTCCCGTTGAATTAATCGCAGTACCAATACCTATCGGTAAATTATTGTCAAATGGTTCACTTAAATTTTGTAGTGCTTGACGTAAAAATAAATCGTATTTATACCCATTAATAGCGGCTGGGTACTTAAATAAAGATTGTGGTGTACTGCCTACAGTTTGATCTATCTGCCACTGTGGCATAGGCCGTAAAAATCCGTCCCACAATAAACAATTATGGGCAATCTGCGCCCTATCATTAGGTAATGCTTTCGGGTTAACCTGTGGTAATAAACCCCCAAAACGCATAATTTTTATACTAGCCATTAATTAGATGTAACCACCGCATAATAACTTCCAAGTGTCTGCGTACCTGCAAGTGCTGTAGTATTTACAGTAAGCACCGCTGTAAGAGGGCCATTTACTAAATATTTTAAATTTCTAAGAGAACTAGGTACTAGATTACTTACACCTGCTAGTAACGATCCTCCATTAAATAACCCAATACCAAAATTCTGAGGTACTGTAGTTGCAGCAGAATCATATACCTCTACATAAATATCTACTATAGCTTTTTTACCCGATGCTACAGTTACAGAAATTGGTAAACCGACTATTAAATTTGTATAAGTACCCGCTGCTAATGCAACCTGTGAACCCGATACCGCAAAATTTGCGGGATTAAGATTTAATGACGTAATAACGGCGTCCACGCCTGCCGGTGTAACTGCTGAAGTTGCATCACCAGCATTACGTGAAGCACCTGCTGTAGCCGCTGCTAATTTAATTAATCCTTGTGTCGCTGTACTGGCTGTACCAACATTAACCGTCCAATTACCAGAAGTGGGATTAGCTACCGTAAATCCGGCAGTACTAGTAGAAATATTTGTTACAAGTCCTGCACCTACTGCTGTAATCCGACCATATGCGTCAACTGTCCAACCGCCATACGTACCTGCTGCAATGCCTGTAGTTGTCAAAGATACCGTGGGGTTAATGGTCGGAGTACCACCACTAATCAAAATGCCCGCACCGGCAACTAAATTAGTTACTGTACCTGTACCACCTTGAATACGGGTATTCGTTATAGTAAAATTCGGATACGAACCTGTTACGCTAATGCCCGATCCCGCCGTAAAGTTCGGCGTAGGAACGTCCACATTAAACACCCCGGAACCCCCCGACGCAGCGGCAATACCCGAAGCCGTGACAGTTGTAGAAGGCCCTGCGGGGCCTGTAGGGCCCGTTGCTCCTGCCGGGGCCGTACTGCTGATAACCGGGGCAGTCGGAGCACCGCTAATCGCAATCCCCGCACCCGCAATAAACGTATAAATGGGTGATGTAATTACATAATTTGGACCACCAGTAACATTGGTACCGCCGGCACCAGTACACGTAACCGTTCCACCGGGGGCTGTAGCTAAAATACCTTCAGTCAACCACACATAGCGAAACGATGCACCCGATGCTAAATTAACCGCTGTCGTTCCACCTTGCGCACGAGTAACCGTAATTGCGCCAGAATCGACACCGGTAATATGAATCAGTTCGTAGTTAATTCCGTCGCTAATCGCTGCCGTAGTATAATTACCACTAGCCCCCAATTGGGCTAAGATCAACGCAACCGTCGCTGAATCGGATGTAATGGATGTAGCCGCCGCACTAGTAAACGACGTAGTTTTAGCTTGAAGATATTCAATCGCTATAAATGCCATATCTTAGCTCGGCTGTAAATCGTTATTGAGCCCACCGCCAATACTTACCGTATACGGTTCAAATACACTACAGGTATCGCCAACATTCATTACAATAGAACCACACTGCTTACCCGTAACAAAAATGTCGCCAATATACTGTCCAGAACATGTACCAGTAAGCAGACTATCTATATAAAAGCAAGCTGTTATTCCTGTCAACGAATAAGCATTATACAAGACAAAATAAGTAGGCGTGGGGCCCACGTTGGGATAATACGGAGTCGCGCACGGTGCTACTGGATTGGTGCAATTAGGATAGTACGTTGTCGGAACAGGAACTGGGTTTCCGCATGTAATGAGACTGCCTGCTCGATATACTTTCATCTGTATATCAGCAATGGTGAGATTCGGACAATTTGTACAGTCAGTACATCCCTGACATGAAGAGCAAGTACAGCTACATCCTGTCGCTCCTAACTGAAAGCAAACTAGTGCAGTGGACGAATTTACCTTAACGATTTTCTCTCTAAGGCTTAGCACCACGATCCTCCACCAAAGCCCCAACGACCGTAACCGCGATTACCTGGGCCAATCCATTGTTTTGTTTTCATCTCACTACGCGGATTAAACGCTCTATCAATTTCTGCTCTGCACCGCGTTAATTCTTTTCTGAACTTTAAAGCAAAATCCGCTGCTAACTTAGGATCATACCAACTAGTCTGCGGTATCGTTAAAATGCGTTCAATAGCACCCGCCGCTATACCTTCTGCCCAAAACTCATAAAGGTAATTCTCCAAAACACAAGAATCTTGCTTGGGCTGTACAATCGTTTCTACTTCTAATCCTTTAGGATCATCTAATTGCGAGGGCCGGCGTAAATGAATCATCGTCGGCGACGACATATAATAAATATACGCTCCGCGCCCGCGAGTCAACTTTTCATTTACCGCCGTATAATTCCATGTCTTATCTACTGTGACACGAAACACACGAACTATTTCATAATTACATTCTGTAGTAAGCTGGTAATTCTCTACCTGCGCCTGTAAATCATATTGCTGAACATCGTGTAGAATACTACTACGCCGACACCATTCAATCGCCGAAGATCGTATATGATGTAATGCGATATCAGGCGGCACCCCTCGGACATAGGGCAGCACGTAGGGCATTAACGCGTCCCACGATAACGTACCATTCGGATCAACATAACATGCCATTATGCGGGCCTCTGTTTAGTCATATTCTGATCGCCGCCCTGACCTAAGAACGCACCCTTATTATAACCAGAACCTTGTTTGTACTGAACACCGAAGTAATTATATGCTTTCTGATAGAACTTATCGCTTTCAGACTGCGAAGTAGAAGATTCGGTATCCACTTCATACGCTCTGGCCAACATCCAAAACTTCAAAGGAGCGTAATAGTTCGGATCAATATTAACTAAACTATTCTGACTACCCGATGTAGTGTCGTATACCGTCGGTTCTTGAATCGCCGTAATACTAATATTCGCCGTATTACCCGCTGGAACCGGAGGGAACACATAAAACGCCCTAGGGTCTTTCGCATCATAACCATACGCTAAAACGCGATAATCCCCCGCTCCGCCTGTCGGTAGGCATGTCGCCTTGTAAAACGTCCGAGCTAAATTAAGATCACACTCCGTAATCGGTGCAAATGGGCAGTTAGAACTACCACTATTAAAATCCACTGTTTTCAACAAACGTAAAGTCGCCGGTAGTGTTTGCTGTGATCCTTGCGTTATTGTTATATCACCCCTAAAAATAAACGCATCGGGGCGATACGCACAAACAAACGAAAGACCTTCATTTAAAAACGTTGTAAGTTCTGCTAATGGCCAGCGGATAAAAGTAAACCCTACCTCTTGGTCATTTAATGACGTAGAGACAGAAGTAATAATTGCATTCGCTGTTTGGTATGCCATTACTCAGGGGCCATCAGATTATCGGTAGTGGTCAGAACCTTATCTGCCGGCGTGTCATACGCGCCGATACCGCGCTCACGCTGAAACGGACCTTTCGGTTTCGCCTTCGCCGGCTTAGCAATCTTCATATCCCGACCATCGGGCATATGCCTAAAAATCTCTACATCATCGCGCTTAGCGCCGTTTACTTCATACGGATATACACGCCCAGAAGGCAGATGCCGCATATACAATCCAGAGCCCAGTACCGTAGGAGCGCCAATCTCTAAACTATTGTCCACCAAGCCTTTACGCGTAGCATGCGCAAGCGGCGGAACCGTACCTGCAACCTGTCGAATAACTTCACTCATAATGTCACCTTTAAAAGTGGGGGCCGATGAACTGGCCCCCGAAGTGGATCAATTAAACACGACCAACCTGAAAGTTAAGATAAACCGGCGTTACCGTTAAACTTAACGCCTGTAAACCGCCCGCAGGAACAGTAGTGAACTTAGTATCAATAATATCAGGAGTAGCAAAATAATGGAAGAACTTCGGCCAAGTAACAGTAACCGTATCAAGCGTAGTAATTACACCCGCTCCATTATAAGGAACCCACGCACTAGTAGCCGTTGTAGTAGATACACCAGAAACAAGCGTCTGGGTAGTACCACGAACGATTAATGAAAACACACCACCAGTGACCGGAGTATTAACACTATACCAACAACCTAAAAACAGCGAAGTTGCGGGAACAACAGCTGTACCCACAGAATCGTTATTAGAGAAAGTCGGCGGCGTACCCGGTAAATTATGAGTATAAAAATACGCCAATGCTTGATCGTTAGTAAAGTCCAAAGTACGCGAGGCACCAAAGATAACCGGAACCTTATTCGCCGGGGCTAACGCTGCCGCATTATTGGCACTAAACGTCGCTGCCGGAAAAATTGCCCAGTCACTATTTTGCTGACGCGGACCACCGAGATAAAGCTCGTAAGTAGCCATTATTATATTCTCCTATTAGCTAAAGCGAGCATAAAGGGCCGCTACACCTTTCGGGTAGAGAACCTTGAAGCCATATACCGCAAGACCCTGATAATAGCGGTCCCACGAATCCTTGTCCTCGATTACGCGAGTCTGGTCGATCTGCGCTGCAAACGCCGTCGCCATCTTTACGCCTGCGGGAATCTGGAAGCAATTCGCGCTAACACCCGAGTCAAAAACCGGATTCAGGAAGTTAGAAACGTAAATATTAAACCCTGCAACCTGAGGCGGCAAACGCCCATTAATAAGCGGCGAAATATCCATGCCAGTCAGATACGCTGCACGAAGGTCGCTGTTCAGCAACGTGGTATAACCCACTGCCGGTAACACAATATAGCGATTCTCACGCGGAGCGCACTGTTCGTCCAACACGCCATGTACGTATGTAAGTACCTGGTTAATGTTAGTTGAAGTCACGGATACCGGATTGCCGGTAGTACCCAGATTATATGAGTGCGACACAAAACCTGCCGAAGTACCAGCATTGTCCGGGTCAACATCCATATAGATTTCAGAGAACAAACTTGTATCAATCGCCTGAGCAAGACGATAGGCCGCACGTTTTAAGAACGACTCACGCCAAGACGGCCAATTACAAATCTGTTTCTCATCAATCTGACTAATGACCATGCTAAAGTCTTTCGCCTTGTCGATAACCAAAGTCGTCGGCTCGGAGTCAACAGTATCATGGATAATCGTGCCACCCTTTTCATAGTCACGAATCGTAACTTCCGGCTCACGCCAGAAAGTTACCTGATCGCCGCACTTCTCTAAAGTACCGCTATATTCGGTTGTAGAAATTTCACCGTAAATAGAAGTACAGTAGAACAGTTCCAGCAAATCCATACTAAACATGGGGCTAATTAAATTACCACTATATTGCGGATAGCCCGGTGCAACAGGAACAGCCATTTTAATTCCTCACTGAAGTTTATTTTTGATAATCAATTCTGCCTTCAGCTTCAGCTTCCCTAAACATTTGATCCCACTTATTCCATTCGGCAACTTGCTCGGGGGTTTTAATACGCCCCATACGCTTATCGTCACTCATTTTCTTACGATCCGAGAACTTCAGCATAGGCTTTTGATTGCCGTTTGTACTAATAGGAGCAGCCCCACCGCCAAGCGAGGGACTAGTCATCGAAGCTAAAGCCGCTTTACTAGGTTTAAAACCGTTAAAAATTTCCAGAACGGAATCTAAGTCTCTATTACTATGAGCTACGTTAAGCATTTTACTTATCGTATCCTTCGTATAGGGAGCCCTTTGTTCCAGATAATCGCGCCATTCCTGGCTAACGATAATCTTATCAAAGTTTTTTACATTCCGTTTTACACTATCTACAAATCGCTCTTCCTCACTCTGAGATACACCGGATTCGACACGGCCCGTAGTCTCTTTAAGTTGAGCAATCTCTTTACGCAAATCCTTTAGCGCACCTTCCAATTCTCCTCTCGCAATCTTTCTAGCGATCTTTTGGATAATTGGGGCAGACGCACCATACACTTCCATTTCTTCCGTAGTCAATTCCTCATCAAGATTCGGCTGCGACGCAGGACGTGGCATAGCTTCACGCAATTCCTGTAATTCTCTTTCTAACTTCGCGCGTGTTTCTCTTTCCGAACGTAATTCAGGCTCTAGATTTTTAACGACGCCTTCCAGAGTCCTAAACTTATTTTCCCACTTTTCAGCAGTAATTCTATACTGCTCATCTAATGTTAATGGCTTATCAGCAGGTTCTGTCGGCGGAGTCTCAGGCGATAGATTGCTCGGATCACCTCCTTCAATAGAACCATTACTAGGTACATCAATCGGAATCACTACATTTGCTGGTTGAGTAGTATCTGTCAACTCAGGATGCTTCGCCCTTAAATCCTCACGCTTCTTGAGCATTGCTGCTGGTAAACCGGCCATACTTTATTCTCCGCGCTCTTTAACTTTAAGAGCGGTTAGTAGATCGTCAATTTCTAACGCACGACCCTGTACTTGTCGAAACGTATCAGTGTCGGCAACCTTTAAAGATTTTATTAAACTCCTAGCGCGATCTTCCAAAACAGTAACTAACACTTCACCAAAATTTGATCGAGCCAATTGGTCCAAGCGTTGTTGATCTGTAGTGGAAATGCCATACTTCATTTAATTAACCACAAAACGGACAGTCTTTTGCTTTACGATCATTACGAGTTTCATACAAGCCCGGATTCTTTTTCATAACTGGACCTGTCTTACGTTCAGTAGATTTATCCCCGCCAAAGCCGCCACCCCAAAACTTCGAGGGAGCTTTATTGCCCGGAGAGGGAGTAAAGTACTGGGAGCGATCCATGCGGCTATTAACAGTAGACATTTCTACTCCTTATCCCTTACGCATCTTATTTGTTGATTTAGCGCCCATATGCGGATTCGCGGGCATTC
>Ga0307471_100000568_pt1 | contig 19040 bp, 20 predicted proteins | sample atmos_gasesAM3C__2_FD_204566 | JGI IMG/M metagenome (GOLD analysis project Ga0307471, IMG submission 204566) | Hardwood forest soil microbial communities from Morgan-Monroe State Forest, Indiana, United States - atmos_gasesAM3C_515 | ecosystem: Environmental > Terrestrial > Soil > Temperate...
CAGGCCGTCGCGGGGCAGGGCCCCGCCGGCCGAGGCGCATCCGCTACGAGCTCAGGGTCGGCCGTTGTCGAATCGCTGCATGACGCCTCGTCCGTCGGGGCGCGCTCGCTCGTCGTAGCGGCCGCCGGTGTACTTGCCGATCACCCGACGCCAGAAGGTCTGCGCGTCGACGTTGCGCGTGAGCTGGGTGACCTCCCACTTGCCCGGATAGCGGTCGAACAGCCGGCGGGCGACCTCGCTGCCGACGCCCCGGCGGCGATGGCGGCGCAGGATGAAGAACTCGCTGATGTCCCGGGTTCCCTCGCCCGCGAAGTAGGCCCCGTCGCGCACCAGCACGAAGCCGGCGAGGACGCCGTCGACGCGCACGAAGAACGAGCTCATCTGCGGGTCCTTCCAGAAGCTCTCGATCGTCGCGGCGTTGCCGTACCGGCCGTCGTCGGCGATCGGCCAGTCGTCGATGGCGGCAAAGTCGTAGAGGTAGAGCTGCATCAGGCGCTCGAGGATCGGGAACTCGTGTGAGCGCGCCTGACGAAGCTCGATCTTCATGGTGCCGTGCTAGGCTACCGCTGATGCGATTCGAGCGCACGGTCATCGGCATGGTGCACCTGGTCCCCCTGCCCGGCAGTCCGCGGTGGGCCGGCTCGATGCGCGACGTGATCGCCGCGGCACTGGCCGACGCCCGGGCGCTCATCGACGGCGGCGTCGACGCGCTCCTGGTCGAGAACTTCGGCGACGCGCCCTTCACGGCCGGCCGCGTCGAGCCCGCCACCGTGGCGGCCATGAGCGTCGTGGCCGCCGAGGTTCGGCGCGAGTTTCCGCGCACGCGCCTGGGCCTCAACGTGCTGAAGAACGACGCGCGGGCGGCCCTGGGCGTCGCCGCGGCTGTCGGCGCCGAGTTCATCCGCGTCAACGTGCACGCGGGCGCGGTGCTCGCCGATCAGGGCGTCGTCCAGTCCGACGCCTACAGCACGCTGCGCGACCGCCGACTCCTCGGCGTCGACGTGGCGATCCTCGCCGACGTGGGCGGCAAGCACGCCGTCCCGCTCGCCCCGGTGGAGACCGAGCAGATGGCGCGCGATCTCGTGCATCGCGGTCTCGCCGACGCGCTCGTGGTCTCTGGCGCGGCCACGGGCCAGGCGACGCCGCTCGGCGAGGTCAAGCGCGTGCGGAGCGCCGTCCCCGACGTCCAGCTCCTGATCGGCAGCGGCGTCACCGCCGAGACCGCCGCCGAGCTCTTGTCCGTCGCCGACGGGCTCATCGTGGGCACGTCGGTGAAGCGCGACGGCGACGTGCGGCAGCCCGTCGATCGCGCGAGGGTGGAGAAGCTGGTTGCCGCGGCTCGTCGCCGCTAGCCTCCTCGTCGTCGTCCTCGCCGCCGGCTGCCGCACCGCGATCGCTCCCGATGCCGCGCGCTTGGCGGCGCTCGAGCCCGAGCTGGGCTCGCTCCTCCTGGTCGGAATCGACGGCATCGACGGCGAGGCAACCGACGTCGACCGCCTCCTGTGCGGTGCGCGCGTCGGCGGCACGGTGCTGTTCGCGCGGAACATCGTGGCTCCCGAGCAGCTCGCCCGGCTCACGGCCGCGCTGGCGGAGCGCGCCGCGGTCTGCACGGGGCTCAAGCTCCTCGTCGCGGTCGACGCCGAGGGCGGCAGCGTCATGCGGCTCGGGCCCAGTGCCGGCTGGCCGGGCACGCTCTCGGCCCAGGAGCTCGGCGAGACGAACGATTTCGTCCTGACCGAGCTCGAGGCGCGGCGGATCGGGCGCATGCTGCGCGCCGCCGGAATCAACTGGGACCTGGCGCCGGTCGTGGACGTCGGTTACAACCCGGCGAATCCGGTGATTGTCGGCACCGCGCGAAGCTTCGGCGCCAATCCCCGGCTCGTCGCAGAGCACGCGCGCGCCTTCGTCCTGGGCATGCGCGCCGAGGGCGTGCTGACCGCCCTGAAGCACTTCCCCGGCCACGGCTCGAGCTACGGCGATTCGCACAAGGGCTTCACCGACGTCACCGACACCGCGTCGCCCGAGGTAGAGCTCTTGCCCTATCGCACGCTCATCGACGCGGGGCTGGCCGACAGCGTGATGACCGCGCACGTCCTCAACCGCCGGCTCGACGATCGGCGGCCGGCGACGCTGTCGCGCGCGACCATCAGCGGCCTCTTGCGCGGCGAGCTTGGGTTCACAGGTCCGGTCGTCAGCGATGACCTCCGCATGGCGGCGATCGAGCAGCAGTACGGCCTCGGGGAGGCGGCGGTGCTGGCGATCGACGCAGGCGTCGATATGCTGCTCATCGTCGACGATCGCCTGCCCGACGGCCGCTCGGCGGCCCAGGTAACTCTCGGCGCGATCCGCGACGCACTCGCGAAGGGCGCGCTCGATCCGGGCCGCGTCGAAGCCGCGCTCGAGCGCATTCGCGCTTTTCGGGCGCGCCTGCCCTAGCCGGCTCTTTCCCCCGCTTGCAGCAGCCGATCGACCTCGGCGCGGGTCGGCAGCGACGGCTGGGCGCCGCGGCGCGTGCACGCGAGCGCGGCCGCCGCGTTGGCGAACCGCAGCGCGCTTTCGAGCCTATCGCCGCCGCCAAGCGCCGACGCCAGCGCCCCGTTGAAAGCGTCACCGGCCGCCGTCGTGTCGACCACCGACACCGGCAGGGCCGGTGCATGAATCTCCCCCTGCGCCGTGCCGGCCAGCACGCCCTCCGCTCCCAGCGTCACGATCGCCGTGCCGACACCACGCGCGCGGAGCGCCTGCGCCGCGGCGGCCGCGTCCCGAAGATCGCGCACGTCGGTGCCGGTGAGCCGCCCGGCTTCCCCTTCGTTCGGCGTCAGGTAGTCCACCAGCCGCCAGATGTCGGGAAGGCCGTCGCGGACCGGCGCGGGATTCAGGATCGTGACGATGCCGCGCCGCCGCGCTTCTTCGAGTGTCCAGGCGAGGGTCTCGAGCGCGGTCTCGAGCTGGCAGACGACCACCTGCGCCCACGCGAAGTCGTCGGCCCGCGAGCGAACGTGCTCGAGGGTGAGGCGCCAGTTCGCGCCGGGCGCCACCACGATCTGGTTGCGCCCCTCGCGGTCCACCACGATGAGCGCTGTGCCGGTCGCGGCCTCGCGCGTCACGGCGACGCCCTCGACACCGATGCCCTCGGCCGCCAGCGCGGCACGGATCTCACGCCCCGAGCTGTCGTCGCCGACGCACGCGACGAAGCGGACCTCGGCGCCGAGACGGCGTGCGGCCACAGCCTGGTTGGCGCCCTTGCCGCCGTGGTTGACGAGCAGCGTGCCGCCGGTCACCGTCTCGCCGACGGCGGGCAGGCGCGGCGCCGCGACGGTGAAGTCGACGTTCGCCGAGCCGACTACGAGGACGCGCGCCGCTCTGGCGTGGCTGGACACAGGCGATCGAGGAAGAATCCAATGAAGCGGTCGCGATCGATACCCTTGGCGATCCGGCAGTTCGGCGCGCCGCTCGCTCGCTGGGTCTCGCCGTCGGGGCCGATGGCCAGGCGCACCGCTTCCCATTTCACCAGCGAGGGATCGATGGCCACCGCGACGGCCAGCGGATCGTGAAGCGCCATCCCCGCTTCGCCGTCGGCGTGGGAAATCCGGAATCCACGCTCGCTGAACGCCTGGATACGCCCGGCGAGCGGGCCCGGCGACCGCGCCAGCGTGGCGCGCATGCCCGCGCGCGGCAGGACTGCCTGGCGCGTCGCGTCAAGCGGCACGATGTCGAGCGGCAGCCCGGCCGCGAAGACGCGATGCGCTGCCTCGGGATCGACGTTCATGTTGAACTCGGCCGTCGGCGTCACGTTGCCGGGCACGTCCACGGCGCCGCCCATGGCGACGACACGTCCGATCTGCCCCATGGCCGCCGCGTTTTCCTTGAGCGCCAGCGCCATGTTCGTGAGGGGGCCGAGCGCGATCAGCGTCAGCTCTCGCCCATACCGCCGGGCCGCGTCGACCATGACGCTGACGGCGCCCGGCGACTCCTTCAGGGGCTCGGCGGCTGGCCAGTCCGGGAGATCACCGAGCCCGTCCTCGCCGTGATAGCGCGTCGCCGTGTTCAGCGCCCGGGCCAGCGGGCCGGCGGCCCCCGGCGCCGCGACCGGGCGCGGCGCGGGCCGGCGGAGCGCCAGGAGGCGCGCGAGGTTCGTGTTGGCCGCGGCGACGGGAACGTTTCCGGCGACCGTCGTGATGAACTCGACCCGGATCTCGGGCGAGCTCCAGGCGAAGAGCAGGGCGAGCGCGTCGTCGATGCCGGGGTCGGTGTCGATCAGGACGGGCGTCAAGGAATCTCCTCCCGATGCTCGCTCATCATATTAGAATGTGGATCACTTCTCAGGGAGGAGGCGCGAATGAACATCCAGATCCGTTATTGCGGGGAGTGAAACTACCTCCCTCAGGCCTCCAGTTTGCAGGCCGCCATCAAGGACAAGTACGGGATCACCTCTGTTCTCAAGGAAGGGCACAGCGGGATCTTCGAGGTCTCTATCAACGACGACGTCGTGTACACGAACGAGACGACGTACCGGTTCCCGACCGACGAGGAGATCTTCGCGAAGATCGACGAAGCTAAGAAGTAGCACGCTGGAGTAGCTCCTCCCGAAATCGGGGATGGGCGACGGCGATCAGCGCCTGGGCCCGTCCCCGTTCACCCTTTCCTCGCAAGCCCGCCGCGCCGTGCTCGGTGACGACCCAGTCGGCCAGCGCCCGTGGATTGGTCACGGCCGCGCCCGCCGACAGCCGCGGGACGATGCGCGACACCGCGCCCTCGCGTCCGGTCGACGGCAGGGCGACGATCGCCGCGCCTCCGCGCGAGCGGGACGCGCCGAGCACGAAGTCGAACTGGCCGCCGATGCCCGCGACCTGGCGCGGTCCCAGGCTCTCTGCGGTGACCTGTCCGGTGAGGTCGATCTCGAGCGCCGAGTTGATGGCGACGAACCGGTCGATCTGCGCCACGATCGCCGGGTCGTGCACGAAGCCGGACGGCTCCATGTTCACCAGGGGATTGTCGTGCATGAAGGCGAAGAGCCGCTCGGTCCCCATCCCCTCGGCGATGTCGAGGCGTCCGCGATGCAGGCGCTTGGCCGCGCCCGTGACGACGCCGCGCTCGACGAGCGTCACCGCCGCGTCCACGAGGAGCGAGTGCATCGCCAGATCGCGATGGCTCCCCAGCGCCTCCAGCACCGCCTGGGGGATAGCGCCGACGCCCACCTGCACCGTCGCCCCGTCGGGCACGAGCGCGGCGACGTGGCCACCGATCGCGCGCTCAACCTCGCCGATCGGCGTCGCCGGATACGTCGCGAGGGGCTCGTCGACATCCACCCAGCAGTCGATCTGGCTTCGATGCAGGACGCTGTTGCCGAGCGTGCGCGGCATCGAGGGGTTCACCTGGGCGATCACGAGCGGGGCGCGACGCGCCGCCGGAAGGGCCACGCTCACGGAGACGCCGAGGCTCAGATAGCCCCGCGCGTCGGGCGGCGCGCAGTGGACCAGCACGCAGTCGGGCGCCCAGGCGCCGCCGGCGGCGAAGTGCTCGACGAGATCGAAGTAGCGCATCGGGACGAACTCGACGCGCCCCCGCCGGTACGCGTCGTCGAGGCGCGGCGACATGTGCCACGTGGCGAAGCGGAGCGCGGCGTGCTCGGGGCGCGCGAACGGATAGTCGCCCAGGTGAATGCCGCCCAGCAGCGTGAGATCGCGGAGCCGTTCGGACTGGCGGCAGACCTCGGCCACGAGCGCGCCGGGCTCGCCGGATCCGGGCGGGAGCAACACCTTCATTCCCGGCCGCAGCCGGGCGACAGCGTCGGCGAGCGAGGAGCGGGCGAACGTGCGGGGCATGAATCGCGGGCCTATTTATACTCGATCCCGCGCTAGAATGGCCGCATGAAATGGGCACGCCGCTCCCTCGCGCCGCTGGTCTTGCTCGTCGCGCTGACCGGCTGCACGAGCGTCTCGGACGGCGGCTCGTCGTCGGGTCGGGCCTCATCCTCACCGAGAGTGCGCTGCATGAGTGATCCCAGCCGTGACTACCAGTCGACCAGTAGCCCGATGTTCTTCTTCCTCTGCGCGGAGAGCCCCTGACGCCGACGGCGCCGCGCGTCGCCCTGGTCACCGGCGCTGGGCGCGGCATCGGACGAGAGATCGCGCTGGCGCTGGCGCGTGAAGGCTGCCACGTGGCGCTCGCCGCCCGCACGCTCGCGCCGCTGGAGACAGTCGCCGACGCGGCGCGGCGATTCGGCGTCGACGCGCTGTCCCTCGTGCTCGACGTGAGCGACGCCGCCGCCATCGCGGCGGCGGTCGACGACGCCCGGGCGAAGCTCGGCCTGATCGATGTGCTCGTCAACAACGCGGGCATCGCGGAGTCGGCCCCGTTCGCGCGCACCGATCCCGACCTCTGGGATCGTCACCTGCGGGTCAACGCGACCGGCCCCTACCTGCTCGCGCGCGCCGTCCTGCCCGCGATGCTCGAGCGGCGCTGGGGACGGGTGATCAACATCGCTTCCCTGGCCGGGCTCCACGGCGCTCCGTACGTCAGCGCGTACACCGCGTCGAAGCACGCGCTCGTCGGCCTCACGCGCGCGCTGGCCGCCGAGGTGGCCGGCAAGGGCGTGACCGTCAACGCCATCTGCCCGGGATTCGCCGCGACCGATCTGACGTGGGCGAGCGCGCGCAACATCGCGGCCCGGACCGGCCGATCGTTCGAGGCCGCGGTGGAGGCCATGGCGCGGCTCAATCCCGGGCAAAAGCTCGTCGAGCCGGCTGAGGTGGCCGCCGTGGCGGCCAAGTTGCTTCACGACGACACGACCAACGGCGAAACGATCGTGCTGGACGGTACGCAGTGAGGAGACCACGATGACCCGCCAGATCACGCTCCACAATCCGCCGTCGCTCATGAAGCCCAAGGGCTTTTCCCACGCAGCCGAGACGCGCGGCGGCCGCACGCTCTATCTCTCCGGCCAGGTCGCCAAGGACCGCGACGGTCACGTGGTCGGCAAAGGTGACCTGGTCGCCCAGTTCCGGCAGGTGTGCGAGAACTTGAAGACGCTCGTCACCGCAGCCGGCGGCCAGCTCACCGACGTCGTAAAGCTGACCATCTATGTCCTCGACGCCGGGGAGTTCAAGCGGCTGGGACAGCCGATCGGCGTCGTCTACCGCGAATACTTCGGCAAGCACTTCCCGGCGATGACGCTCGTCGGCGTCCGCGATCTCTACGACGCGTCGGAAGGCTGCCTGATCGAGATCGAAGGATTCGCCTGCCTCGCCGAATAGCGTGGCCCGCGTCCGTCATCCGCTCCCACCGGCCCGCTGGCCGACTCGCGAGGAGGCCGCCGGGTCTCGCTGGTTCTCGCCGATCCGGATCGGGCGAAGCCTGACCGCCCGGGAGCGCACGTGGGTGCCGGCCATGGTGCCGTGGCGGGCAACCGACGACGGGCTCGTGACACCGGAAGTACTCGACTGGTACGCGCGCTTCGCCGACGGGCAGCCCGGGGTCCTCGTCGTCGAGGCGACCGGTATCCGTGACATCACGAGCGGGCCGCTCTTGCGCATCGGCGACGATCGGTTCGTGCCCGGGCTGCGGACGCTCGTCGACACGGTGCGCGAGCACAGCCGGGGCCGGACGCGGCTCTTCATCCAGATCCTCGACTTCGTCGCGGTCCGGCGCCGTCCGGAGCCGGAGCGGTTCTTCAGTCGCTACCTGGAGGTGACCGACGCGCTGCGCGGGCAGCTCGCCCTCTGGCTAAACGACCCGCGCTGGCGCGAGGCCCCCGAGCAGCGCGTGCGGGAATTCCTCCTCACCGCCGACCGCGCGACCATCGAGACCGTGCTGAACGACCGCGAGCTCGAGGCGCTCGACTACGGCTACCGCGAGCGCATCTGGGACACCCACCTACCCCACATCAAGATGCTTCCGCTGGTGCTGCCCGGGCTCTTCGCGAACGCCGCCGGGCGCGCGCGCGAGGCGGGATTCGACGGGGTCGAGCTGCATTACGCCCACGCCTACACGATGGCGTCGTTCCTCTCGCGGCTGAACGTCCGCCGCGACGGCTACGGAGGCTCGCGCGCAAACCGCGTGCGCCTGCCGCTGGAGGCGCTGGCGGCGGTGCGCGAGCGCGTCGGCGACGACTACGTCGTCGGCATCCGCTACCTCGGCGACGAGGTGATCGAGGGCGGCAGCGATCTCGACGACGCGATCTGGTTCGGCGTGCAATTCGCCGGGGCGGGCGTCGACTATCTGTCGGTCTCCAAGGGCGGGCGCTTCGAGGACGCCAAGCAGCCGAAGATCGGCGAGGCCGTCTATCCCTACACCGGCTCGTCGGGCTACGAGTGCATGCCGACCGTCATCTCGGATGCTGAAGGCCCGTTCGGGCGGAACGTCCCGCTCGCCGCCGCGATTCGCCGCGCCGTCCGTGAGGCCGGCTGGCAGACGCCTGTCGTGACCAGCGGCGGTATTTCCACCTTCGAGCAGGCTGAAGCGATTTTGGAAAGGGGCGAGGCCGACTGCGTGGCGGCCGCCCGCCAGACTCTCGCCGATCCCGACTGGTTCCGGAAAATCCGGCTCGGCTACGGCGACCGGGTGCGACGCTGCGAGTTCACGAACTACTGCGAGGGGCTCGACCAGCGTCACAAGCAGGTGACGTGCAAGCTGTGGGATCGCGCGTTCGATCCCACCGACGCGGTCCGTCTCGCGAGTGACGGCCGGCGCCGCCTGAGCGCGCCGGCGTGGTCGCCGCCCGAGCAAGGCTGACTCGGGCGGACTTCCAGCGGCGTCCTGCCCGATTCCCGGCTGCGGTCGAGACGCGACACACACCAGCTCCGAGGAAAATCGGCCGTGACGTGACTGGCCCGCCCGATGCACTATGCGTCGCCGAAGGCACGCCGGACGGAGGAGCGCGATGGCGATCGACATCAGAGAACCCGCGGTGAAGGCGCCGTGGCCGCCGAAAGAAGAGAACGATCCCCTCTACCGCTATCCAAAGCCCTATCCGGTGGGTCGAGCCAAGGGCGAGAGCTTCTTCACGATCGCGAAGAAGCACCACCTGGGCGCGAGCGACCTGGTCAACTACAACTTCCGGACCAAGAACTCCTCGGAGATCAACTGGTACCTGGCGAACTACGTCGGCTGCCCGACTCCGAAGCACGGCCAGCGCTACTACGAGCTCGCCGGCGCGAGCTACGACCCCCTGAAGAACACGGGCGTCATCTTCATTCCGATGCACGGCGAGACCACGTCGAACGCCCTCAACCGCTTCGGCGAGAAGCTCGTGGAGAACTACAACAACACGACCAACAAGGAGCCGGGCGGGCTGTGCTACGAGACCTGTTACAACCGGGTCAAGGTGGGCGCCCGTGCCGTCGGCGTCACGATCCCGGCCTGGAACAACGGGAGCACGTTCAGCATCATCTGGGGCACGCTGATCGCCCAGAAGGGCTGGGACGACGTGCCCGACGAGTACAAGGGCCGCGGTGCCGCCGGTGCCATCGCCTGGGCCGGCCTCGCCACACTGGTCGACCAACAGGCGATCTGGCGGGGCGATCTCGAGCCGGGCGCCGTCATTCAGGTGTGGGAAAGCGAGGCCGCCTTCGAGAACGCCAAGGCCGGCAAGTCGGCGTCCGGCCATTCGTTCATCTTCCTGAACTACATCTACTCAGGCTCGGCGATCACCGGCATGGCCATCGCCGACCAGGGCTACGAGGGCGGCGCGCCGCTCCCCAAGAACGAATGGGGCGTCTGGATCGGCGCCAACCTCTTCAAGAAGCCGGACACGCCGGCGAGCACGCCCAGCCCGCAATGAGCTGTTGACATGTTGTTATAACAACAGTATCTTTCGGGCCGTGAAGCTCAGGCCCGGGTCGCCCCTGCCGCTCTACTACCAGCTCGAGCAAGACCTGCGAGCCCGGATTCGCGCCAACGAGTTCTCCGACGGCGCCCCGATCCCCACCGAGCAGCGGCTGTGCGAGAGCTATGGTGTCAGCCGGATCACCGTCCGCCGAGCCCTCGATGCCCTGATGGCCGGCGGCCTCATCGCCCGGCGCCAGGGTGTTGGCACCTTCGTCAATGCGCCCGGCGGGACGATCAAGTCGTTGAGGCTGATCGGATCCCTCGACGACCTCGCCTCCTACACCGCGCCGCTGACGCACAGGATTCTCGCGAAGGACGCGGTTCCCGCGGCACCGGCCATCGCCGAGGCGCTCGATCTGCCGGTCGGGACGCCCGTCACTCGCGTCGAGGCCGCGGTCTCTCTCGGTGGCGAGCCGTTCGCCCACGCGGAGCTCTACTGTCCGCCGGACGTGGGCGATCTGATCGACACGACCAGCGTCAGCGCGCACGCCTCGCTCATCGCGATGATCGAGGAGAAGCTCGGGCGGCCCATCGAGCACGCCGACCAGACGATCGAGGCGGCGCCGGCCGACCGGCGCGTGGCCGCACACCTCGCCCTCAAGGTGCGCGCCCCCGTCCTCAAGGTCGACCGCACGTACTACACCGACACGGATCGCGCCGTCATCGCGGCCGTCGTCCACTACCACCCGGAGCGCTACCGCTACTCGGTGCAGCTCTTCGCCAACGCGCGAGCCGCGCAGCGCTGAGCCGGTAGACAGGACATGCTCGAGAGCTCCCCTCACCCGCAGCGCCCGCGACTGAGGCGGCGCCACGTGATCCTCGCCCTCGTCGCCCTCGCCGCCCTGGGCGCCGGCGCCTACGGCGTGCACCAGTGGCGTTACTGGGATCGGCACGTCTCCACGGACGACGCCTTCGTGGAGGCGCACGTGTCGCCGGTGAGCGCGCGCATCCGTGGCAACGTCGTCAGGATCCTCGTGCGCGATAACGAGGAGGTGACGGCCGGGGCGGCGCTCGTGCGCCTGGACACGCGTGATTTCCAGGTGAAGGTCGACCAGGCGCGCGCCGCGCTGACCTCGGCCGAGAGCCGGCTACAGATGGCCAGCGCCGGCGTGCCCATGGCGGACGAGGGCACGGCCAGCCAGGTCGCCGCCGCCCAGGCGGCTGGGGAGCGGGCGGCGCTCGGCATCGATAGCGCGCACCGCGCGCTCGACGAGCGCAAGAGCCGTCTCCGGGCCCGTCGCGCGGCCATGCAAGCGGCGCAGGCCGACATCGCGGCGCGCGAGGCGGAGCACGATCGCGCTGGGCTCGATCGCGGGCGATCGCGCGAGCTGCTCGAGCGCCAGCTGATCGCGCGACAGGAGTTCGACCACACGGAGAGCCTGTTCAAGTCCACGGCGGCGGGCGCCGAGGCGGCGCGGCAGCGCTTCGACACCGCGCGCGCCGAGGTGGCTCAAGCGGAGGCGGAGGTGGCCACTCAGGAAGTCGCGCTCGCGCAGGCGGCCCGGCAGAGCCAGGAGGCCGACGCGACGCTCCGCCACGCCAGGAGCCGCCGCGGTGAGGTGCCGATCCGCACCGCGGAGGCCGCGAGCGCCCAGGCTCAGGTGGCCGAGGCGCGCGCCACGTTGAGAGAGGCCGAGCTGAATCTGGAATATGCGACGATCACCGCGCCGGTGGCCGGCCGTGTGACGCGAAGGACGGTCGAGGTGGGGCAGGTCGTGCAGCCGGGGCAGCCGCTGCTCGCCGTGGTCGACGTCGTCAACGTCTGGGTGATCGCCAACTACAAGGAGACGCAGCTCACCCACGTGCGGCCGGGCCAGCGCGCGTCGATCGCGGTGGACACCCACCCCGGGCTCGCGCTCCGCGCGCGCGTGGACTCGATCCAGAGCGGTACCGGCTCACGCTTCTCGCTCCTGCCGCCCGAGAACGCCTCCGGGAACTTCGTGAAGGTCGTCCAGCGCATCCCCGTGAAGCTCGTGCTCGAGCCGGGTCAGAACGGCCACGCGCTGCTCGTGCCTGGCATGTCGGTCGTTCCTGTCATCGAGCTGCGCTGATGGGCACGCCGCGTATCGAGACCCGGCCCGGGTCCCCCGGGTCGGGTCGAGCGTCGGGGGGTGTGGGGGGCCATGTCGGGGCCCCCCACGTCGAATGAGACCAGGACTGCAGCGCGCCATCGTCGCCGTCACGACGATGATGACCACCTTCCTGGTCATGCTGGACATGACCATCGCCAACGTCGCGCTGGACCACATGCGCGGCACGCTCTCGGCCGGCGTGGACGAGATCACCTGGGTCCTCACGTCGTTCCTCGTCGCCAACGCCATCAGCCTGCCTGTCTCCGGGTGGCTGACCGATCTCCTCGGCCGCAAGCGGCTCTTCATCGTCGCCACGGCGGCGTTCACGATCACCTCCGGGGTGTGCGGCGCGGCGCCCAGCCTGGCCGTGATCGTCCTCATGCGGTTCCTCCAGGGGCTCGCCGGTGGGCCGCTGGTGCCCCTCTCGCAGGCAACCATGATGGAGACGTTTCCGGCGACCCAGCGCGGGATGGCGATGGCCGTCTGGGGGGTCGGCATCATGTTCGCGCCGATCATCGGCCCCACGCTCGGCGGCTACATCACCGACAACTGGAGCTGGCGCTGGGTGTTCTACATCAACATCCCGGTCGGCGTCGCGGCGGTGGTGATGGCGTGGCTCTTCGTCCCCGACTCGACGACCGAGCGCCCCGCGGTGCGGCGGGTGGACGTGACCGGCCTCGTCCTGCTGGTCGTGGGCGTCTCCGCGCTGCAGTACGTGCTCGATCGCGGGCAGCGCGAGGACTGGTTCGAGTCGGCGCTCATCGTCAGCCTCACCGTGGTGGCGGCGATCGCGCTCGTCGGGCTCGTCGTGCGCGAATTGCGCGTGGAGGAGCCGGTGGTCGACCTGCGCGTGCTCCGGCACCCGACGTTCGCGGTGGCGACGGCAGCCATGTTCGTCATCAGCATCGCCTTCTACGGCATCATGGTGCTCTCGCCGCTCTACACGCAGATCCTCATGGGCTACACGGCGATGCTCGCGGGGATGGTGCTGACACCCGGCGGCATCTCCACGCTCGTTACCATGCCCATCGCCGGCGCGCTCATGAGCCGCACCGACCCGCGGTGGATGATCGTGTTCGGCTGCGCGCTGAACGCCTACGCCATGTACCTCATGGCCACTCTCTCGCTCGACGCGAGCTACTGGCAGATCATGCTGCCGCGCCTCGTCCAGGGCTTCGGCATCGGGTTTACCTTCGTACCGATGTCGACGGTGGCGCTCGGCGCCGTGCCGGCGCGTGAGCTCGGACACGCCTCGGGGCTCTTCAACTTCACGCGCACCATCGCCGGGAGCATCGGCATCGCGGCGATGTCGACCTTGCTGGCGCGCGGCAGCCAGGTGCACCAGGTGCGGCTGGCGGCGCACATGAGCCCCTACGATCCGGACGTGTGGGAGCGCGTACAGACGCTGACGGCGACGTTCATGGCGCGCGGCGCCGATGCGGTCACCGCCGAGCAGCAGGCGTGGGCGCAGCTCTACGCGATCGTGCGGCGCGAGGCGATGTCCTTGTCGTTCATCGACAACTTCTGGCGGCTGGCCTGGATCTTCGTGGCGGTCATCCCGTTCGTCCTGTTCCTGGGACGGCGGCCGCGACCCGAGGCGCCGAGCGACGTCGCGCGAGCCGCTACCGTCGTGGAGTCCTAGCGAGGCGGCGGAGGGCGGGTCCTGTGAGCCGTGTGAGGATCCACTCCTTGCGGAGCGTCGCGCCGAGCTTCCGATAGAACCGGATCGAGGGCGTGTTCCAGTCGAGCACGGCCCACTCGAGTCGGCCGCAGCCGCGCCGCACGGCGATACGCGCCAGCGCAGACAAAAGCGCCTTGCCGGCGCCGCGGCCGCGCTCTTCCGGGAGCACGAAGAGATCCTCGAGGTACAGCGTCGGGCGCCCGACGAAGGTCGAGAACGTGAAGAAGTAGAGCGCGAAGCCGATCGCGGTGCGGCCACGGCGGCAGATCAGCGCCTCGAAGTAACGGCGCCGGCCGAAGCCGTGGCGGCGAATCTGGCCGACCGTGGCCTCCATCTGGTGCGCCAGGCGCTCGTATTCGGCGAGCCCGCGGATCATTTTCAGGACGAGGGCAGCGTCGCGCGGTGTCGCGCGGCGGATCGACAGCGTGGACCGCTTCATCGGGCTCCTTCCTTCTGAGATCCCTCCGCGGCGCCGGCGGGCGAGAGCTCGAAGACCGGATAGCGTGCGGCGATCGGCGCGAACGCGGCCGGCGCTGAGCCGGCCGGCACGGGGAAGTAGCGCTGGACGACCGATCGGAATCGCTGGAGGTAAACGCTCAGCACCGGTGCCTTCTCGGTATCGGGTACGGCGCGGACCCGATAGGCGCGGCGGCGCGAGCCCCGGGAAAGCGTGACGTCCGGGGCGGCCTCGACATTACGCGCCCACTGGGTGCGCCCGCGCGGGGCGACCAGAAACATGGTGGCGCCGATCTCCACGACGCTCACCGGCATCGTGTACACGCGGCCCGTCCTTCGCCCCTTCACCTCGAGGAGATATGTGTGGCTCGGGCCCAGGCCCCAGCCGACCAGGACGCCGAAGGCCTTGTTGAAGAGCCGTTCGAGCGTGGTCGGCTCGCGAAACTCCGGGCCCGCTCCAGCCACCTAACGCTGGCTCAGGAAGTGCTCCGCGATCTCGAGGGGCCGGGCGATCCAGACGTCCTTCTTGGCCTGGATGTGCTGGATCAGGCGCTCGACCATCCGCATGCGGGACGGGCGGCCAATGACTTGCGGGTGGCCCATGACGTTGAAGAAGCCGCCCTCCTCGTACGCGCCGTCGAACTCTTCTTTCCAGATCTCGAAGACGTCCTCCTGGCTCCAGATACCGTTGCCCACCGGCGGCACGGCGCTGAACCCGAAGTACACCCAGTCGTCGTTGACCCACGCGGTCGGCAGCTCCACCAGCTCGCCGTAGGCCGTCTTGTGGCAGTACGGCAGGTCCGTGTCCATCAGGTTGCTGTGATAGACGAAGCCGTGCTTCCGGAGGAGCTCCATCGTGTGCTTGCTCGGATCGCAGGACGGGGCCCGCGAGCCCTGCGGCCGGATGCCCAGCACGTTCTGGAAGATGTCGAGGGTCTTCACGAGCAGCGCCTCTTCCTCTTCGCGGCTCGAGAGGAAGAACGGCTTCTCGTGCAGGTAGCCGTGGTGGCCGATCTCGTGGCCGCGCCGCAGCACCTCCCGGGCCATGTCGGGATACCGCTCGACGATCCAGCCCGGGATGAAGAAGCCGCACTTGATGTCGTACTTGTCGAGCACGCGAAGAATCCGCGGCATGCCGGTCTTGGGCCCGTAAGCGCCCATGCCCATGTGGAGCGGCCGCTCGGCAAGCGCGGGATCGCGCAGGATCCACGGGCTCTCACCGTCGACGTCGAAGGAGATCATGACCGCGCACCGCGCTCCGTTCTTCCATTTGATCGGCCGATCCATGCGTGTCTCCTCCCTAGGCCCCCGCCACGTTCAGCAGAAGCTCCGCGTAGGCGCGCACGCCCTCGCGCACGTTCTCGAGCGAGATGCGCTCGTCGTTGCCGTGGATGCGCTGGAGCTCGTCCTCTTCGAGGATGAACGGGCTGAAGCCGTAACCGTGAAGCCCGCAGCGCCGGAACACCCAGTTGTCGGTGAAGGCGACCAGGATCATCGGCGCCACCACCGCGCCCGGCGCCCGCCGCTGCAGCGTGTCCGCCATGGCTTTATAGAGCTCCGTGTCGGGCGGCGAGAGATTCGGGATCTTCGGCTCCCGGGCGATCTGAACCTGGACGTTCGGGTCGGCGACCGCCTGTCGCACCCACTCGGCGATCTCGTTCGGGTCGTCGCCCGCCAGCATCCGGCAGTCGATCTGGGCCGTCGCCTCGGGCGGGATGACGTTGCTCTTCGCGCTGCCGCGGAGCATCGTCACCGCGAAGGTCGTCCGGACCATCGCGGCATACTGCCGGTTCGCGTAGAAGCGCCGGCGAAAGGCCTCGTCGCGCAGGCTGACCTCGAGGTCGTCGTAGCCGGCCGCCTCCTCAGCGGGCAGCACGGTCGTCATGCGCGAGAAGAACTCCTGCACTTCCGGGAGCACGCGCGGCGGCCGCTCGGCGGCCAGGAGCCGGTCGAGCGCGCGGATGAGCCGGTTGGGCGCGGTGTCCGGCCACGGCATCGAGCCGTGCCCCGGCTCGCCGCGGGCCGTGAGCGTGAGCGGCAGGCCGGTCTTCTCCGAGATCACGATCGACGCGAGCGGCGCCCGCAGACCCGCATGCGTCTGGATCAGCCCGATCTCGGAGATGGCGTACTCGGAGCCGGCGAGCCAGTCGGGACGCCGGTCGGCGATGAACTGGGCGCCGAACTGGCTGCCGGCCTCCTCGTCCGCCGTCGCCAGGAACACGAGATCGCGCTTGAGCGGCACCCGCGCGCGCTTGAGGGCCAGAACGGCTCCGAGATGCAGGATGCCGGTCGACTTCATGTCGATCGCGCCGCGCCCGTAGAGGTAGTCGTCTCTGATGACGCCGCCGAACGGATCGACCGTCCAGTAGCGGGGGTCGGCGTACACGACGTCGATGTGATGGTGCAGGACGATCCCGCCCAGCGAGCCATCGCCGCGCAGGCGCGCGCGCAGGCTGGCGCGCCCGGGCGCCGCCTCGATCGTCTCGCTCTCGATGCCCTCACGCGTCAGGACGTCAGCGAGGAACCGGGCGCCGGCGATCTCATTACCGGGGGGATTGGTGGTGTCGATCTGCAGATAGCGGCGCAGGAGCTCCACCGTCTCGTCGCCCAGTGCTCCCCAGTCGGTCATCGGCTCTCCGCCTCGGGCGTCATCGCCTCGACGTCCCCAAGCTCCCATCGTGCCATGTGGCAGTAGAGATCGAGGAGCTGCATGGTGCGCTCGATGGCCGGGTTGTCGCTCGCCTGGCGGAGCTCGCGGACCCGCGCCTGCAGATCACGAAGGCGCTCGAGCGTCTCGGCGTGGGTCATGCGCTGGGCCTCTCGGCGAGCTGCCAGCGATGCGCGGCCGGGCGATGGTCGAAGAAGCGCTTGGCCTTCAGCTCGTAGCGCGGCAGGCTCCCGGGTTTCTGCACGGCGACGCCGATGCTGACGCCGATGACGGATCGAATCACCGCCTCGGCGTCGCGGGACAGATCGCCGTAGCGGCCCTCGTCGATCTCCGGCCGCGCCTCGGCCTTCACGGTGACGAAGTCGTTGGTGACGTCACGGTCGACGTGCAGCTCGTAGTGCTCGGAGAGTCCGCCGACCCGATGGAGCAGCGACTCCAGCGCCGAAGGGTAGACGTTCACGCCCTTGACGATGATCATGTGGTCGGTGCGGCCGAGCACGCCGCCCGGATAGTAGAGCCAGGTCGTGCCGCAACCACAGGGCTCGTCCGTCCAGCGCACCAGGTCGTGCGTGCGGTACTTGATGAGCGGCTGACCGTCCTGGATATAGCTCGTCACGATGTGCTCGCCCACCTCGCCATACGGCACCGGGACGCCGTTCTCGTCCACCACGAGCGCGTGATACCACTCTTCGCAGAGGTGGACACCTTCCCGCAAGGGGCAGCCCGGATTAGTCGGCCCGAGCTCGGCGATGCCGTAGAGCTCGTAGCATTTCGCGCCCCACAGGTCCTCGATCGCCTGGCGCGTCGCCGGGATGCTGCCGCCGGGCTCGCCGGCCACGATCACGTGCGAGATCGACGTCTTCGTCAAGTCCATGCCGAGCTCGCGGGCGGTCTCGCCGAGATAGAGCGCGTAGGTCGGCGTCGCCAGCATGACGTCCGGCCGATACTGCTCGATCTGGCGCAGCCGTGCCTTGCTGTCGAGCCCGCCCCCGGAGATGACGGTGGCGCCCAGACGGCGCACGCCCATGTAGGCCGACCAGAAGGCGGCGAAGATCCCCCAGTTGAATGGAAAGTAGAAGCTGTGGCGCGCGCGCAGGCCGACGGCCCAGTAAACGTACACCCACGACTCGCCCCACAGCTCGGCCGAGTGGTACGTGAGCGGGATGTGGAGCGGCGCCCCGGTCGAGCCGGACGTGGCGAAGCGCTGGTGGAAGAAGTCCTCGGACGTCGCAAGCGCCTGGCCGAACGGCGGGTTGACGGCCTGCGCGTCGAGGATCTCTTTCTTGTCGATGAACGGCAGCCGCTTCACGAAGTCGTCCATCGTCCGGATCTGCTCGGGCCGGACGTGATTGCGATCGAGCAGGCTCCGATACATCGGGCTTCGCGCGTACGCGTAGGCGATGACGGTCTGGAGCTTCTTCAGATGCAGCCGGTCGAGATCGGCCCGCGGCATGGCCTGCGTGTACGGGTTCCAGAACCGCTGGGCCTCGACCTCGGGCTTGTAAAGGCGCATGGGTTAGAGAGTCTCACGCACCTGTCGTGCCCCGGCCACCAGCGACTGGAGCTTGGCGAACGCGAGGTGGCGCGGCAGGCGCGCGAGCCCGCAGTCGGGATTGATCCACAGCCGCTCCGCCGGCACGCTCTCGAGCACCTTCCGGATTCGCCGCGCCACCAGCTCGGCGCTCTCGACGTAGAAGTTCTTGAGGTCGAGCACGCCGGCGCCCAGCTCTTTCGGGCAATCGAGCTCGCGCCAGAGCTCGGTCTCGGCCATCTCGCGGTTGGCGAACTCGAACACGAGCTGGTCGGCGCTCGAGCCGCAGATCGCCGGGAACAGCGTCCGATACGATCGCTCGCCGAAGCCGAACCCCTCCAGCGTCCCGAAGCAGATGTGCCAGAACCGCCGCTCGACCGCGACGCCGTCGAAGCAGCGGTCGTAGAGCTCCACCAGCCGCTTCGGCTCCATGATGAAGCTCTGGTAGACGTCGTCGATCTGGAGGTTGCGGGCGCCGGCGGCCGCCAGGGCGCGTAGCTCACGGTTGATGATCGGCGCCAGGTCGGCGGCGACCTCGAGCCGGTCCCGGTAGGGCCCGCCCTTCGTGACCTGGGTGGCCAGGGTCATCGGGCCCGGCAGCGTGATCTTGAACGGGCGCGTCGTCACGAGCCGGAGGCAGTCGAGCTCCTTCAGCGTGCCCAGCCCCTCGGGCGCCGTGATGCGCTCGACGGGCTCGTAGAACACGTGGCCGTCGTAGGAGAGGACGCCGACCTTCCGCCGCGGCTCGAGCGCGCGCAGCCCGTGAAAGTACTTGAAGATCGAGACGATGAATCCCTGGCGCCG
>Ga0307471_100000569_pt1 | contig 19023 bp, 19 predicted proteins | sample atmos_gasesAM3C__2_FD_204566 | JGI IMG/M metagenome (GOLD analysis project Ga0307471, IMG submission 204566) | Hardwood forest soil microbial communities from Morgan-Monroe State Forest, Indiana, United States - atmos_gasesAM3C_515 | ecosystem: Environmental > Terrestrial > Soil > Temperate...
AGGAAGACGAGGAGGAGTGAGCGGTGGGATCAGGTGCCCGCGACCGTCATGCGGGCGATCTTCAGGGTGGGTGAGGCGAGCGACGTCCGCAGGCGCAGATCGTTGCCCACCATCTCGATGTCGCGCAGCATGTCGTTCAAGTTACCCGCGATCGTGATCTCCTCGACGGGGTAGGCGAGCTCTCCGTTCTCGATCCACAGGCCGACGGCGCCGCGCGAGTAGTCCCCGGTGACGAGGTTGACGCCGAAGCCGATGAGCTCGGTTACGTAGAGTCCCTCGCGCACCGAGGCGACGATCGCCTCGGGCGCGTGCGGTCCCGGCTCGACGAAGAAGTTCGTCGGTCCGGCGCTGGGGACGTCGCCCACGCCGCGCGAGGCGTGTCCGGTCGGCCGGAGCCCGAGCCGCCGCGCGGAATACGAATCGAGCAGATAGGTGGTGAGCACGCCGCGCTCCACCACGGTACGGCGACGCTGGGCGACGCCCTCGCCGTCGAAGGGACGCGAGCCGGGCGCGGCCGGCAGCAGGGGATCGTCCACGACGGTGACGGCGCTCGCGGCGACCTGCTCACCCAGGCGGCCGAGGAGGAACGACATCCGGCGGTAGAGCGCCGGACCGGCGACGGCGCCGGCGAGATGGCGCAGCAGGGTCGCGGCGCTCTCGGGATCGAAGACGACCGGACAGTCGCGCGTGGGCGCGCGACGCGCCCCCAGCCGGCGCAGCGTACGGCGTGCCGCTTCCGCGCCGACGCTGACGGGCGACTCGAGCCCGGCCAACTTGCGGTGCGCGGTGAACCACGCGTCTCGCTGCATGGCGCCATCCCGGGTGGCCACCGGGACCACTGCGAGACTCGCATGCGAGCCGCGATAGCCGCCCGCGAAGCCCAGGCTCGAGGCGTAGGTGACCTGACCGACGCTGCTGGAGAATTCCGAGCCCTCGGAGTTCGTGATCTCGGGCGCGGCATCGAGGGCGGCTGCTTCCGCCTCGCGCGTCCACTCGAGGGGCTGGGCGGGATCGAGGGCCTCCAGCGCGGGATCGTGGAGATCGAGGTCGGGCCAGTCGCGGGCGAGATCGGCCGCCTCGGGCAACCCGGCGTGCGGGTCGGGGGCGGTCGAGCGCGCGAGCGTGCAGGCGTCGCGCGCGAGCGTGTCGAGGCCCTCGGCGGTCAGATCCGCGGTGGAGGCGATGGCCGTCGAGTCCCCGACGAAGACCCGGAGGCCGGCCCGACGCTGCCGGGCTCGCTTCACCTTCTCCACCTCGCGGAGCCGGACGCCGACCCCCAGGCCATCGCTCTCGGCCACCACCGCGTCGGCGTCGCGCGCACCGGCGCCCAGGGCCGCGGCGACCAGCTCGCGCGCCATGTCCTCGAGGGTCATCACCGTCCGGAGCGGACGATCGGTGGGGGCGCGCCGGCGGACGCGCTCACGCCTGCGTCCCGCCCACCGTGAGGCCGTCGATGCGCACGGTCGGCAGACCGACGCCCACCGGTACGGACTGGCCGTCCTTCCCGCACGTGCCGATGCCCTCGTCGAGCTGGAGATCCGAGCCGACGCGCGTGATGCGCGTCAGCACGTCGGGGCCGTTCCCGATGAGGGTCGCGCCCTTCACGGGGGCACCGACCTTGCCGCCCTCGATGAGATAGGCCTCGCTCGCCGAGAAGACGAACCGCCCGTTGGTGATGTCGACCTGTCCCCCACCGAACGAGACCGCGTAGAGGCCGCGGTCGACGGAGCGGATGATGTCCTCCGGGGCCTCCTCGCCCGCCAGCATGAAGGTGTTCGTCATGCGGGGCATGGGGAGATGCGCGAAGCTCTCCCGGCGGCCGTTGCCGGTGAGCGGCATGCCCATCAGCGTGGCGTTCAGGCGGTCCTGCAGGTAGCCGCGCAGGATGCCGCGCTCGATCAGGACGGTGCGGCCGGTGGGTGTGCCCTCGTCGTCCACGTTGAGGGAACCCCGGCGGCCGGGGAGGGTACCGTCGTCGACCACGGTGCAGAGCTCGCTTGCCACCCGCGTCCCGATCCGGTCCGTGAACGCCGACACGCGCTTGCGGTTGAAGTCCCCTTCCAGCCCGTGCCCGATCGCCTCGTGGAGAAGTATCCCGGGCCATCCCGGACCGAGGACGACGGTCATGGGACCGGCCGGCGCGTCGACGGCATCCAGGTTGACCAGCGCCTGACGTGCCGCCTCGCGCGCGAAGCGTTCGGCGCGGCCGTCGGTGAGAGTTCCGAAGGCGAAGCGGCCGCCGCCGCCGTAGGTGCCCTGCTGGCGGACGCCGTCGCGCTCGGCGATGCAGGTGACGTTCAGGCGCACGAGTGGCCTGACGTCGCCCACCACCACCCCGCCCGAGGTCATCATCAGGACGACACGGTGCTCGATCCCGATGCCGACCAGCACGTTGCTGATGGCCGGATCGACGGCGCGGGCGACCGCATCCAGCCGGAGGAGGAGCGCGGTCTGCTCCGCGAGCGGCGTGTCGACGGGCGGACGGGCGAGCCGGTAGAGATCGTGGCGCGGGCGCCCGGTGGCGGGGGCGGTCAGCGCCTCGGTTCCCCCGCGCTCCTCCGCGATCAGCCGGGCCGTGCCCGCCGCGATCTCGAGCCGCTCGAGCGACACCTCGTCGGAATACGCGTAGCCGCTGCGCGCGCCGGCGAGCACGCGCACGCCCACCCCCTGGTCGAGGGTACGGGTGGCGTGCTTGACCACGCCCTCCTCCAGGCTCGCCGTCTGGATGACGCGAAATTCGAAGTAGAGGTCGGCGTAGTCGGCGTGCCGCTCGAGCGCGGAGCCCAGCACGCGCTCGAGACCCGCGTTGGTGAGGCCGAAGCGCTCGCAGAAGAACCGCTCGACGCCCGCGACCTCCATCGTCACGAGGGTAGCAAACGCCCTCCGTAGGCGCCACACCGCGAGGCGCCGTTGCTGCCCCGTCGGGCGACGCATACGATGCGCGCGTGGCGTGGGAAGCGGTCGAGCGCCTGCTGGCCGAGATGAGCACGGCGCAGGACGCGAAGGTGCTGGCGCTCGCGCGCCGGATCGTGCCCCGCCTCACGCCAGAGGATCTCCGCAACCCCCACGATTTTCCGTCCCTCATGGAGAGCCCCGAATTCAACTACGAGGACGGCGTTCTGGCGGGCCTCCGGGCCGCCGAGATGGCGGTGCGGGCGGCCCGTCGGAAGGAAGAAAAGTGAGCTAGGGCACGGGGTTGCGCACCCAATCCGTCGGCGCGGGGGGCGTCACCGCGCCGCCGATGGACAGGCGGGCGGGGGGTTGAGATAATTCTCCCGCGTTTACGCGGGCTTTCCGCGTAACCTCAGAATGGCAATCGCCAGCAGCCGCGGCGTCCTGACGAGCCTGCTGCAAACGCTCGACCGGTCGGGCCCGCTCGTCATCCTGCCGCACGACAATCCCGATCCCGACGCGCTCGCCAGCGCTGTCGCCCTCAAGCACATCGTGACGACCCTCCTCGAGAAGGAGGCGCACATTGCGCTCGGGGGGATCGTCGGCCGGGCGGAAAACCGCGCCATGCTCACATATCTCAACATCTCGCTCGTGCCGGTGGGCGAGGTGTGCTTCGGCGGCGACACCCAGATCGCGCTGGTCGACACGCAACCACGACGATCGAACAACTCCCTCCCCGATGACATCGTCCCGACCGTCGTGATCGACCATCATCCCGCCTACGCCCTGTATCCCGACGTCCCGTTCCTCGATCTCCGCGATCAGTACGGCGCCACGTCGACCATCCTGACCGAGTACCTGCGCGACCTGAAGCTCGACATCGAGTCAAAGTTGGCGACGGCGCTGTTCTACGGCATCGCCGCCGAGACCCAGGATCTCGGACGCGAGGCGACCGCCGCCGACATCGAGGCGAGTCACTTTCTCTACCCCTACACGAACAAGCGTCGGCTGGCGAAGATCGAGAATGCGCGCGTCCCACGCGAGTACTTCCGGGTGTTCGGGGAGGCGATCGAGCGGGCGACGCTCTACGACCGCGTCGTCGTCTCGATGCTGGGCGAGGTGCAGTATCCCGACATGATGGCCGAGGTGGCGGACTTCCTGCTCCGGCTCGATCGGGTGGAGTGGGCCGCGGCGATCGGCGGCTACGGGAGCTCTCTCTACTGCTCGGTGCGCACCACCGAACGCGACGTGAACGCCGGCGATCTGTTGCGGAGCATTCTCGGCAGTCGGTCCGCCGGGGGTCACGACATGATCGCCGGCGGGCGCATCGACGTGGGAGACGATCCCGAGGAACGGGACCGTGCCGCCGTGCGCGTGCGCGACCGCCTCCTGGCTGCCCTTGCCGTCGACCCCACGCAGGGGCAGCCGCTCGTCGCGCCGTTGTGAGAGACCGGGGGGGCGCTCCCGTCTAGCCGTATTTGACGGCGTGGGCAGGCGCTGTTAGCTACGTCTGCCATGTCGCTACCTATCCTGCTCTGGCGGACGATCGCGGGCGCGGCGATCGCCCTGCTGCTCACGCCGAGCCCGGGCCTCTGTGCCGACGCCCCGAAGCCTGCCGAGGTCGTCGAGACCACCGACGTCCTGGGGCAGCTCCCGGACGATCTCGCGGGGCGGTGGCTCGTCGTGAACCAGATCAAGCTCCCGTCGGGTGAGCTCCGTTCCTACCCGCGTCTCTGGGAGATCCGACGCGGCCGCGAGCATCTCGAGGTCATGCTCAAGCGGGTCGAGGTCCCGGCCGAACTCGCAAAGAAGGTGCAGGAGGGCGGCAGCGGTCCGACACCGTGGACACCCGCAGCCGACGATCTCCGCATGCTCGACGAACGCTGGGATCAGCTGCCCAGCACCAACGCGGACTGGGCGAAGATCGAGCATAAGCTCTACGGCGCGGACGCGTACACGGACGAGCTGAAGAGCGACGAGGAGACCAAGGGCAGCAAGTTCGCGCTCCTCACCAAGGAGACCTTCTCCGGGGCCCAGCCCGTGAAGACCACGATCTCGGTGTACGGATTCCGGGAGAGCGGTTCGAACGGCCAGTCCGGAGACTTCGTCACGACGTCCATCGCGGCGGCGCCGCTCCCGATCCCGATCACGCTCAAGGGGAGCTTCAAGGTCTATCGCGTGGGCGCGCCCCCTGCGCCACCCTCGATCCTGCGGCGTATCCTCGACATGTTCTCGGGCTGCCGGCGCGGATGACGCGCGGCTTCGCGTCCACCTAGAGCGCCGCGCGCGCGGCGGCGATCTCGGCCGCCGCCTCCGCATCCGACTCGCGCCGGGCCGCGGCCTCGAGTGCGTCTCGGGCGACGCTCCCGGCGAGTCGGCCGAGCGCCCAGGCGGCGTGACCGCGCACGAGCGGCTCGGCGTCGGCGAGCGCCGCCGTGAGCGACGGGATGGCGGCCGGGTTGCCGCTGTTGCCGAGCGCGACGGCGACGTTGCGCAGGAGCCCGGCGCGCTTCGTGCGGGCGACCGCCGTCCGTGCGAAGCGGGTGCGGAATGCGGACGCGTCGAGCGCGAGCAGGGGGAGCAGGGGAGGGGCGAGCGCGTCGCTCCCAGCGGGATCGCGCTCGGGGCCGTTCCACGGGCAGACCTCCTGACAGAGGTCGCAGCCGAAGACCCAGTTCTCGAGGCGCGCGCGGAGCGGTTCCGGTATCGCGCCGCGGTGCTCGATGGTGAGATAGGAGATGCAGCGCCGGGGGTCCATCGCGTAGGCCTCGAGTGCGCCGGTCGGACAGGCGACCAGGCACCGCGTGCAGCTGCCGCAATGGTCGGCGGGCAAGGGGACCGCGTCGAGCTCGAGGTCGGTGAAGAGCTCGGCCAGGAAGAAGTAAGAGCCACGCGCCCGATGGAGGAGGAGCGTGTTCTTGCCGATCCATCCCAGACCCGCCCGCATCCCCCATTCGCGCTCCAGGACGGGACCGGTGTCGACGTAGCCCCGGAAGCGCGCCGACGGGAAGCTCTGCTCGAGTCGGGCCGCGAGCGTCTGCAACTTCGCCTGGATGTCGTCATGGTAGTCCCCGCCGAGCGCGTAGGCGGCGATGCGTCCGCGGAGACTCGTGCGCCAGTCCTCCGGCGGCGGTGGCGGCGGGCGGTAGGGCAGGGCGAGCACGATCACGGCGCGGGCCCAGGGCACCAGCCGACGGGGGTCCAGTCGCTCCTCCGTCCGGCGCTCGAGGTAGTGCATCTCGCCGGCCCGTCCCCCGGCGAGCCAGGCGGCGAGGAAGGTCTCACGCGCGAGCGGCGCCAGCGGAGCGCACCCGACCATCGGAAACCCGAGGGGGCGGGCTTCCGCCGCGATCCGCTCCTCCCGCGTCGCCATCCGGGCTCGCTCTAGCACACGCAGCGAACGGGCGGGGAGCGCCCGCCCCCGAGTCAAACTCTTGGCACCGCGGGAACAATTCTCGCCGGTCACCGGCCCCGCACGGCAGACGGCACGGGCCTCGCTGGTGAGACATTCCGCGCGGTTGGCGTCCCGACGGGCCGTGTGAGGCGGCTGGCACGAGTTTGCAGCGTAGGTCCGGAGATCCATGGTGCTCGCGCCCAAATGACCGTCAGTCGCCTGCGCTTCGCTGTCGTTGGTTGCGGGACGATCGGCAGCCGCCACGCCCGCAACCTGCGCGCGCTGGGTGCTCCCGACCTGGCGCTCTGCGACGTCGATCACGCGCGCGCCGTCCAGCTGGCGAGCGCGCTCGAGACCGAGGTTGCCACCGACGACCTGGAGGCGCTGCTCGTCGGCTACCGTCCGACCGCCGTGCTGGTCTGCACTCCGCCCGGAACGCACCTCGAGGTGGCGACGCGGGCCCTCGAGGCCGGCGCACACGTGTTCTGCGAGGAGCCGCTGGCACCGACCCTCGATGGCGTCGACGAGCTCCTCGACCTCGCCGAGCGCCAGCAGCGCTTCATCATGATGGGCATGTGCCACCGCTTCCACGGCGGTCTCCGCCGCCTCCAGCAACGGGTGGCGGGGGGCACGGTGGGTCGTCTCCTCGGCGCGCAGCTGTGGATGGGGCACTACCTGCCGGATCGGCATCCCTCGGCGGACTACCGGTCCGGTTCGAGCACGCAGGGGCGGCTCGCGGACGGCGTGCTCCTGGACGGCATCCACGCCCTCGACACCCTCCGCTGGGCGCTGGGTGAGCCCGTCGACGTGCTCGGCATGCTCGGCAAGGTGTCGGACCTGGCCGTCGACGCCGAGGATCTGGCGGCGGCGATCCTGCGCCTGGAGAACGGCGCCATCGTCGAGGTGCATGTCGACCACCTTCAGCGGCACGCCGTGAGCCGCTGCGAGGTGATCGGCTCCGAGGGCAACCTCGCCTGGGATTCGAGCACGCAGGCCGTCCGGTGGCGCCGATCCGACGACATCGGATGGAACGAGGAGCGTGTCCCCGTCGATACGAACGAGATGTACGTCGCGGAGCTCTGTGAGTTCGTCGACTGCGTGGCGAGCGGTCGCCGTCCGGCGCTCGACGGCGCGGAGGGCCGTGCCTCGCTCGCGTTGGCGTCGGCGGTGCGCACCGCGGCGGAGAGCCGGCGACTGATCTCGCTGCCGGCCCGCCCCCGGCCCTTCGTCGCGACGGACAGCTGATGGTCCTCTGCTGGGTGGACGCTGGCCTGAGTGTCGGCCTCGGGCCCGTCAGCCGTGGGCTCGCACTCGCCGAGGCGCTGGCGGGATACGGTCTGCCCTGCCGGCTGGCCCTCGCCCCGGATACGACGGCCCTCGCGTGGCTGCGCCTGGCGGGTGCGCGTCCGCCCGTCCTGCTTCCCGAGGACGAGCCGGCGCTGCCGCGCCTGCTCGCCGCCGCCGGCCGCGTCGCCGCGGTGATCGTCGACCTGAAGCGCCCGCTCACGAGTACGGAAGCGCACGCCCTCGGCGCCGGCCGCCGGCTCCTCGTGGTCGACAACGGGGGCGCGAACGTGGCGGCGGCGGATCTGGTGGTCGCGCCGCTCGGCTGCGGCGCGGAGCGCGACGGGCGCGACCTTCGCCCGGAGGGCGGGCGATCCCCGCAGTGGCTGGTCGGCCCCGCCTACGTGCCGCTCCGCCGCGTGTTTCGGCTGGCCGGCGATCTGCGCGGTGCCCGTCCGTCACCACCAGTCGTGCTGGTCAGCATGGGGGCGTGCGATCCGGCCGGCCTCACGCTCCCGGCGCTCGAGAGTGTGGCGCTGGCTCGCGAGCACGCCACGGCGTTCACGGTGCGCGTGGTCGCCAATCGACGCGTGCCGGTGTGGCAGCGGCTGCCCGGCGTGCTCCGCCGCCTCGACGCGCTCCCCGTTTCCCCCCTCCGCCCGGACGACATGGTGACCGAGCTCGCCGCCGCGGAGCTCGCCATCCTCTCGATGGGCGTGACGGTCTACGAGGCGATGGCGTGCGGGGTGCCGGCGATCGTGGTGGGCCGCTCCCGCGCCGACCTCGCCCACATGCGGCCCCTGGCCGCGGCAGGGGCGATCGTCAGCCTCGGCCTCGGCTGGACCGAGGAGCGCCTGGCGACCGCCATCGAGGAGCTGCTCGCGTCGCCCGGGCGCCGCGCCGCCATGGGGCTCGCCAGCCGTGCGCTGGTCGACGGACGCGGCGCAGAGCGGGTGGCGAGACGTCTCGACGCGGTGCTGACGCCGGGGTGCCGCGCGGACGTCGGCGATCCGATGCGCGTCTGAATCCGTCGCCGAGGGCTTGCCCATCGCGTCGACGCGAACGTTGCTGGTCGTCTCGGGCGGACCCCAGACCGTGACGGTGATCGAGGAGGCCCGCCGCCTGGGGCTCCGGGTGGTCGTGTCGGACGGGGCGCCCGACGCGCCCGGGTTTCGCCTGGCGGACGCCGGCCTGCTCGCGAGTACGGGAGATCCCGAGGCGACGGTCGACGCCGTCCGGGCGTACGCCGCCCGCACGCCCATCGATGGAGTGCTCGCCGGCGCGGCGGACGTGCCGGAGACGGTGGCCGCCGTCACCCGGGCGCTCGGGCTCCGCGGGGTTTCCGCCGAGACCGCGAGTCTCGTCACCGACAAGCTCGCGATGCTGGACCAGCTGGCCGCCGGCGGCGTGCCGGTCCCCTGGCACGCGGCCGTCGCGAGCCCACGGCAGCTGGAGCGGCTCGCGCGTCGCGCCGACCGGCCGCTGGTCGTGAAGCCGGTGGATACCCGATCCGTCCGGGCGGTCGTCCGAGTGCTGCGCGGGGTCGACCCGAGCTGGGCGTTCGAGGTCGCCCTCGCCGGGTCCCCGCGCGGCTCCGTCATGCTGGAGGAGTTCGTCCCGGGAGCGCAGGTGAAGGCGGCGACCGTGCTGGTGGGCGGCCGGACGACGACGATCGCGCTCGCCGATTGCCGATACGACTCGCTCGACTCCTTCGCGCCGTTTGTCGTCGAGCAGGGCAGCGACCTGCCGTCGCGGCTGTCGCCCGTGATGGTCGAACGCATCACCGAGCTGGTGGCCAGCGCGGCCGCGACGCTCGGTGTCCAGCACGGGGCGGTGCAGAGTGAGCTGGTCGTCGGCTCGCACGGACCCGTGCTGGTCGACCTGATCACGCATCTCCCGGGCGGCCATTTCTGGACCCACGAGATCCCACTCTCCACCGGCGTCAACCTCGTGGCCGAGGCGATCCGCCTTGCGCTCGGCGACACGCCCGAGGCGGCCGCGCTCCGTCCGCGCTGGAGGGGGGGAGTCGCTCGACGCCAGTTCTTCCCGTCACCCGGAACGGTGGTCGCGGTGGAAGGGGCCGCAGAAATCGCGTGGCGCGAAGGGATCGCACTGCTCGAGGTGACAGTGGAACCGGGGACGCGAGTGCCGGGCACGATGAGCCGCATTCACCCGGCCGGGACCGTGATCGCGATCGGCGACACGCGCGAGCAGGCCGTCGCGCGCGCCGAGGCAGCGGCGGCCTGCGTGCGGATCGTCACGCAGGCCGCCGGGCCCGCGGACGCGACCCTTCACTGAGGCGACGATTCGGCTGCGCGGTCCCCCGGAAGGTGCCAGACTTCTGGCTCCGGGTCACGGGATCGAGCAGTTCTCGCCGGTGACCAGCCGGAAATGCTCGTTGAATGGCGCACTGCTGGCGGCACGGCGCTTGCGATGTCCCATGTAGCCACGGTCGGAGGGTGATGGCGGTGAAGCGGGGTGCCGATCGTCCCACTGGTGACGAACGGACGCCCCGGGCTGGGGGAGGTACTCCTCATCGTGGCGCGGTTTGCGGGGGAGATGGGACCGAAAGGCCCATCTCCCCCGACCGCTTCTCGAGGTCGCGCGCCTCCGTCGACGACGTCGACGAGCACCAGCACGAGCTCCTCCACGTCGACCTCGCTGCCGCCCTGCGGTGGTGCCACTGCTCCCACGTGCAATGGAACCTGCGCGGCGGGAAAGACGTGCACCTCGCTGGTGGTGACGTGCGTCTGCCAATGAGCGAAGGCCCCGCTGGGCGCCCAGCCCGTCGCCTGGCCGGCATGCGGACGTTCAGGATCCGCGAACGCTGAGCTAGCCAGCGCCGCTTCGGCTGTGCGCTTCGGACGGCTGTGCCCTGTGTAGTGTGTTCCCGGACGGGCGGAGGGCGATCGTCGCCGAGCTCCGGCCCGTGGCCTCGTGCCCCGTCACGAATCGCAGCGCGTGATGCGGCGGGGGGCAAACTCTTGACTGCGCTCGGGCGTTCGACGTTCGCGCGCGTGGCCTATTGCACGGGTCTTCCTGGCACATCGGTTGCTGAAATCGCGCACCGCGCGTGGCTGCGCGGGCAGGGCACGATGACGAAGGAAATGGCGCGACCGAAGGCTCCCGTCCTCCGCCTGCTCGACGGGACGGTGCAGGCATGAGCAGCCCCGACACCGACTACACTCCATCCGCTCGTGCGCGGGTCCGTGGTCGGAGCGCGGCGCTCGCGCAATCCGCCTCGCTGGCGGGCACGCGCGAGGAAGTCCTCCGGCGACATCTGCCCCTCGTCCGGCGCGTGGTGCAACGCCTCGCCGCCCGCAAGCCGCCGCACATCGAGAACGGTGACCTCGTCTCGTGGGGAATCGTGGGGCTCCTCGACGCGATCGGCAAGTACGATCCGAAGAAGGCCGCATCGTTCGCGACCTACGCGCAGTTCCGCATCCGCGGCGCGATTCTCGATCACCTGCGCTCGCTCGACTGGGTGCCGCGCAGCGTGCGCCAGAAGGCGAGTCTGATCGAGAAGATCTCCCATCAGCTCGAGGGCTCGCTCGGCCGTCCGCCCACCGAGGAGGAGATCGCCACGGAGCTCGGCGTCTCGCTCGACACGTATCAGGATCTCCTCACGCACCTCGGGGAGATGAGCCTCCTCAGCCTCGAGAGCCTGGGCTTCGGCAGCGGTGAGGAGCGCTTCAATCTCGAGCAGCAGGTGGAGGAGGGCGACCCCGACCCGCTGGCGGCGGTGCTGACGCAGGAGCGTGTGAGCCTGGTCGGGGAGGCGATTCGCCGTCTGCCGGAGCGGGAGCAGCTGGTGGTGACCCTCTACTACCACGAGGAGCTCACGATGAAGGAGACGGGCGCCGTCCTCGGCCTCACCGAGTCGCGCGTCTCGCAGCTCCACTCGCAGGCCATGCTGCGCCTGAAGGGCTTCCTCGGCCACCACTTCGGACGTGCGGCGGCGGCCGTCCTCGTGGGGCCTCCCGAGGCCCCGGCCGCGGCGGCCCCCCCCCGCGCCAAGCCCCCCGCGCAGTAGCGCAGGGTGCGCCGAGCCCGGGTCCGGCACCGCTGGAGGATCGTCGTCCGGCCCCGGGGCGGCCGACGGGATGCTCGCGGGCGCCCGTCCCTCAAGCGGCTTGACACTCCTGCCGATACCAGAGTGGGGAGTGATCAGGCGCATCCGATGACCATTTCCGACGTCGCGCGGGCATTCGTAACGCTGCAGGCCGAGGTCGGCGACGTCGATGCTCTGCGCCAGGAGCGGGTGAACGGCCTGCAGGCGGCGGTCCAGAGCGGCCAGTATCAAGCCGAGGTGAGCGAGGTGGCGCGGAAGCTTCTGCAGGAGATCCTCGGACAGATCCTCGGCTAGCGGGATTGCGCGAACACCGGAGCGGGCCGGGCCATCGAACGGGAGGATTGGGAGGCATGGAAGAGGTGGAGCAGCTCTGCAGCCTGCTGAGCGACGAGGCGCGTCTGCTGGGTGACGTGGTCGGTCTTCTCTGCGAGGAACGGGATGCGGTCGGCCGGTTCCGCACGAGCGCGATCCTCGCCTGCCTGGAAGAGCACCAGGTTCTCCAGGAGGCCCTCGCGCAGGTGGCCGATCGACGGCGGGAGCTGGTACGGGGCATCGCGCGTGCCCGCGGCGCGGAGAGTGAGCGGACGAACGAGCTACTACCGCTCCTCCCGCCGGTACCCCAGGCCCGCCTGAAGACGGGTCTGCAGACGCTCCGACAAGCCCTGCTCCGAGCGCGGGGTCTCGAGCGGGAGACGGCCCGGCTGCGAGGCGGCCTCGGACGATGCTGGTTCTGACGCGGAAGCTCGGAGAGATCATTCGCGTCGGTGAGGCGATCACCGTGCGGGTCCTCGAGGTGAAGGGCAACCAGGTCCGCCTGGGCGTCGAGGCGCCCGCGGACGTGCGCATCTACCGCGAGGAAGTCTACCGGGCGATCCACAAGGAAGCCGACGAGGCGACTCTGCCCGGGACCCATGACCTCGATGAGGTCGATCCTCCCTGGCGCCGCCCGGACGGCAAGCCGAACGGGGCAGGCGGCCCTCGATAGATACAAAAATAGCGATCGTCGTACAGGTTTGTCCGATCGCACCTCCCCGGACGGCGGGGAAAAAGCGCACTCTCCCACGCAAGCGCGTTGCGCAGAACGTCAGACTTCCCGCTCACTTGGGGGCAAATTCCTGACCGTCCGCGTAGCGCCGCGGCGCTCGCCCGGGAGTTCGGTCCAGCGCTTGCTTTCCCTCCTCCGTGGCCCGGATCGAGGCCGCATAGAAGGGGGGTTCCATGGACGGGAGAGCGATGCAGCGGATGCCGATCGAGGGGGGAATGACGCCGAGCGTGCCGCCCGACACCTCCTCGGCCGCGGGGGCTCCGTTCGAGGGCATCATCGGCCAGCATTCCAGCATGCTGGCGATCTTCGAGGTCATCCGCCGCGTGGCACCCACGGATGCGACCGTTCTCATCTCGGGCGAGAGCGGGACCGGCAAGGAGCTCGTGGCGGCGGCGCTGCACCGACTCTCGGGCCGTGCGGTGGGACGCTTCATCCCCGTACACTGCGGGGCCATCCCCGAGGAGTTGCTGGAGAGCGAGATGTTCGGGCACGAGCGCGGGGCATTCACAGGCGCCGTGGCCTCCCGGGTCGGCCGCTTCAAGCTCGCCGACGGGGGAACCATCTTCCTCGACGAGATCGGCGAGATGAGTCCCAAGCTGCAGGTGAAGCTGCTGCGGGTGCTCGAGGACGGACGCTTCGAGCCGGTGGGCAGCGTCCTGACGCAGCAGGTGGACGTGCGCATCATCGCCGCCACCAACCGCACGCTCGACGAGGCCGTGGCGTCCCGGCAGTTCCGCGAGGACCTCTTCTATCGACTCCGAGTCGTACCGATCGAGATGCCTCCGCTCCGGCGGCGACGGGAGGACATCCCGCTCATCGTCAACGGCGTGCTCGACCAGCTGACCGAGAAGGGGTTGCCCCGCTTCGAGGTGACGCCCGGTGCGATGGAGGTCCTCGAAGCGTACGCATGGCCAGGCAACGTGCGCGAGCTGCGCAACCTCCTCGAGCAGATGGTCGTCCTCGGTCGACCCGATCAGGTGATCGACCGTGCCGATCTGCCGCCCCACCTCATGATGGCGCGCGATCCCGCGGAGATCCCGCTGGCCATGCCCTGGCAGTTCGGGTCCGCCGGCATCGACTTCTATCGCGAGATGGAGGCGATCGAGGACCGCATCATCGCGCAGGCGCTGCGCCTCTCGGGCGGCAACAAGAAGGAGGCCGCGCGCCTGCTGCACGTCAACCGGACCACGCTGCTCGAGAAGCTCAAGCGCAAGCGCGCGCAGGGGAGTCCGCTGGTGTCGCTGCTCGGCCCGCCGCGCTCGCCCGCGACGCTCGGTGGAACCCGTGAGACGGGGACCGATTGTCTCGGCGTGCTCGGCTAGTGCCTCCCCCGCGCGCGGGCTGCCTTCTCCCCTGCCGACCGAATTGACGTGGTCGGCCACGAATCGTAAGGGATGAACGGTCCATGCGCGGGGAGTGGTGCGGCTTCGCTCGGAGGTTCCATGCCCGGTAAGGCGGCGGCTCGACGCCCCGCGCGCCGCGCTCCGCGGCTCATCGTGGTGGATGACCTGGCCTACGTGCGCGAGGCCATGGCGGAGCTCCTGCGGACGGCGGGGTACGACGTCGTCCCGGTGGCCAGCGGAGCGGCGGCGCTCGCGGAGCTCGAGCAGGCGGGCGGGGATCTCCTCCTGACCGATCTCTACATGCCCGAGATGACCGGGTGGGATCTCGCGCGCGCCATCCGCACCCGCAGCCTCACCAACTCTCGCGGCCTGCCGTTGGCCATCGGCCTCTACTCCGCGGTGCTGAGCGCGTTCACCCGCGAGCAGCTCTCGCGCGCCCAGGTCGATTTCGCGCTCACCAAGCTCACCGACCCGGAGTCGATCCTGCAGGCGATCGAGCGGGCGCTCGCGTGGTCGGAGATCAGGTAGCGTCCCCCAGCCGCTCCACCACCGCTCCGCCACCCGCCTCGACGGCGAGTCGGAGATCGCTCCGCCCGCCACGCGTCGCATAGAAGTGGCGGTCGAGCGCGGCGATGAGAGCCGCGCTCCGGTCCCGCTCGACCAGCGCCACGATCGCGCCACCGAAGCCCGCGCCGGTCAGCCGAGCGCCGAGCGCTCCATGGGCTCGTGCGAGCGCGGCGAGCTGGTCGAGCGCCGGCGTGCTCACCTCGTAGTCCTCGGCGCAGCTGCGGTGCGAGTCGTTCATCAGCTCGCCCAGCGCGGCGAGGTCGTCGTGTCGGAGCGCCTGCTCGGCGGCCGCCACCCGCTCTGCTTCTCCGAGCACGTGGCGTACGCGCCGCCGGAGGGCGAACTGTCCGGGTGCGGCGAGTGTCTCTCCTCCGACGAAGCGCGTGTGCAGCTCCTGCGACGTGACGCCGAGGAGGTCGGGAAGCGCCTCGGCCCGGACCTCCTCCTCGGGAAGCAGGTGTGCGAGATCGGCGAGGAGGGCGGTCCGGTCGGGGAAGTCGGCGAGCCGGGAGGCGGGCACGCCGGTGCGGCGGGTCAGGAGCGCGCAGGCGAGGCGGCATTCCACCACGCGCTGGTTGTAGAGCCCGCGAACTCGCCCCGACTTTTCTGCTGGCTGGAGGCTGTGGGCGACGACGAAGCCCGCCCTCGGGGGCAGTGGGACGGGTCGCGTCCGGAGGGGAAAGAAGTCGATGTGGAGCGCATGCCCTGCCTCTGACAGGAGCGTCGCCGCCTGATCCATCCCGCCGCCGAGCGTTCCGACGTAGCGCTCTGCGTGCGCGAAGAGCTCGGCGAGCTCGAGCCGTGGGCGGTCGACGTCCGCGAGCGCCAGGTGGGCGACACCGCAGGCCACCGTCAACGCGGACGAGGAGGAGAGGCCGGCCGCGACGGGAATGGCTCCGTGCACCCGAAAGCTGCCGCCCGGCAGTGAGTGCTCGACTCCCAGGTGGGCGCGGAGCCCGGCGGCGGCGGCCTTGTGGTAGTTCCCCCAGTCGCCCGGAGGAAACGGCGGGATCTCGCCCCGGAGCGAGTAGCGGCGGGGCGTGAACGCCGGATCGGCATTGCTGAGCTCGACGGCGTCGTCGGAGCGCCTCCGGGCCACCACCAGGACGTCTCGATCGATCGCGATCGGGAGCACGGGGAGCCCGTTGTAGTCGGTGTGCTCGCCGATCAGGTTGACGCGTCCGGGCGCGCGAGCGGCGACCGCGGGGCCGTCGCCCGGCGTGTCGGCGAGCAGCGCGAGGGTGCGGGAATCGGTCACTGGAGCAACACGTACCGCAGCAGGAAGAGCAGCGCGAACACGGCGACGATCCAGTGCACCTCGCGGACCCGGCCGGCCGCGAGTTTCAGTCCCGCGTAGGCGACGAAGCCGAACGCGATCCCCTCGGTGATGCTGAAGGTGGCCGGCATGAGGACGAGCGTCAGGAAGGCGGGGATCGCCTCGGTGGGGTCGTCCCAGGTGATCTCGCGCACGGCCGAGAGCATGAACGTTCCCACCAGGACGAGCGCCGGGGCGACGATCGGATACTGGAGGAAGGTGAGCTGCGTCCCCGTCCCGACGCTCCACACGACCGGCACGGATGCGCTCACGGTCTGCACGATCGGCAGCAGGAAGAGGCCCGAGAGCATGAGGAGGCCCGTGGTCACCGCGGTGAGGCCCGTCCGTCCTCCGGCCGCCACCCCTGCGGCGCTCTCGACGTACGCGGTGACGGTCGACGTGCCGAGGATGCCCGCGAGTGCGGTCGCGAGTGCGTCCGCTAGGAGCGCGCGCTCCGCCCGGGGCAACCGCCCGCCCTGGAGAAGGCCGGCCTGCGCGCCCACGCCCACGAGCGTGCCGACCGTGTCGAAGAGATCGGTCAGGAAGAACACGAAGACGACCGTGAGGATGCCGAGACCGCGCGCCATGAGGCCCGTCAGGTCCATGTGGAAGGCGGTCGGTGCGAGCGCCGGCGGGAGCTGGACGAGGCCGTCGATCCGCGTCAGGCCGAGCCACCAGGCGGTCACGAGGGCGCTCGCCAGCCCGAAGAGAATCGCTCCTCGCATCCGCCGCGCGGTGAGCACGGCCATCACCAGGAAGCCGATTCCCGCGACCGCCACCGCCGGGCTGTGCAGGTCGCCGAGCTCGATGAGCGTCGCGCTGCTCGCCCGCACGATCCCACCCCATTCGAGCCCGAGGAGGGTGATGAGCAGCCCGATGCCGGCCGCGATCGCGTGCTTGAGCGAGGTCGGCACGGCGTCCACGATCGCGGAGCGGAAGCCCACCGCGGCGAGCGCCGCGAAGAGCACGCCGGAGAGGAAGACCGCGGCGAGCGCCTCCTGCCAGCGGTAGCCGAGCACGCCGCACACGGTGAAGGCGAAGAAGGCGTTGTGGCCCATGCCGGGCGCCCCCGCGATCGGGTAGTTGGCGAGGACGCCGATGAGCACGCTCGCGACTGCGGCGGTGAGCGAGGTCGCGACCAGCACCGCCCCGCGGTCCATGCCCGCCGCGCCGAGGATCACCGGGTTGACGAGCAGGATGTAGCTCATGGTGAGGAAGGTGGTGAGGCCGGCGAGCACCTCGCGCTGGACGGTCGTGCCGGCCGCGGCGAGTGCGAAGCGCCGCTCGAGCGTGGCCGCGAGCCATCCCGCGGTGGAAGGCGCGGCGCGCGGTGTCACGCGAGCGCCCTGATGATCTCGTCCTCGGCCGTCCAGGGGAAGCGCACGCGGCGGCCGTGCCGGCGCGCCGTCACACCGCGCCCGCGCGCCACGCGGCCGATCACCTGACCCGCAATCCCCCGGCGGCGCCACGCACGGAGCACGTCCGCCACGCGCCCGGGCGGGACCGTTGCCAGGAGCGCGCCCGAGCCGAGCAATCCGAGCGGGTCGATCCCGAGCTGACGGCACACCTGTTCCGTTTCCGGCAGCACGGGGATCTGCTCGAGATCGACCTCCAGGCAGGCGCGCGACGCGTAGGCGACTTCATGCAGCGCGGCGCGCACGCCTCCCTCGGTCGGATCGTGCATCGCCGTCGCTCCGTGGCGTGCGGCGAGGAGCGCATCGCGGACGACAGAGATTCCCGGCGAGCGGCCGAGCCGGCGCGCGCGCCGGAGGGTGAGGGCGGGGAGCCTGCGGGCCAATCCGCGAGGCAGCTCGGTGGCGAGGATCGCCGTCCCCTCGAGGCCGGCGGTCTTGCTCAGGAGCACGACATCGCCGGGACGCGCGCCGCCCGAGGTGATGAGGCGGCGGGTGACGAGGAGTCCCTGCATGTCCCCCGCGACGACCGGTCGCGTGACGGCGTCCGTCACCTCGGTGTGGCCGCCGGTCACCGCGATGCCGAGCGCCCGACACGTGCGGTGGATGTCGCGGAAGATGGCCGTCACCTGCGCCGCGCGGGTGCCGGGCGGGAGCAGCACCGTCGGTTGGAACCAGCAGGGCGCGGCGCCCATCGCGGCCACGTCGTTGGCGTTCACCTGCACGACGTAGCGGCCGATGTCGGCCGCGGTGAAGGTGACCGGATCGCTCTTCAGGACGAGGCGACGGTGGTCGAGCGCGATCACCGCCGCGTCCTCGCCGCAGCGTGGCCCGACCAGCACGCGCCGGTCGCGTGCGCCCGACCAGCGGAGGCAGCGGACGAGCAGGCGCGGCGGCAGCTTCCCGGGCCGGAGCCTCATTTCGGCGGTCGAGGTGGACCCTCGAGCTCGTCGTTCACCCAGGCGAGCGCGGTCATCATGCTCGGGAAACCGATGGTGGTGAGCGCGAGCCGCACCGCGTGCCGGATCTCGTCGGGGCTGACCCCGGCCTCGCGTGCCCGGCGGACGTGCGCGTGGACGGCGCCTTCCAGGCGCGCCCCGAGCGCGATCCCGATCTTCACCAGCTCGGCCTGCTTCCGGTCGAGCGGTCCCTCGCTGAGCGACGCGTCGCTCAGCTGCTCGTAGGCCCCGGCGATCCGCGGGTGGTCGCTCGCGAAGCGACGGTACGCGGACGGCAGCTTCTTCTCCATGGTCGGGTTCCTCCTCCTCGGACGTCGGATCCGTCTAGCGGAGGAGCGGAGGCCGTTTCCAGGGGGCGCTGGCGGACGCTCAGGCCGATCCCGGCAGCGGCCGCTCGGTCGCGCTCGTTGCGAGCGACGGCCGGCGGGCGGGGCGAATGACGTTGGGCGGCGTGTGGAGACGATCGACGCGCGGGCCGGCGGCCAGCCACGCGCTCGCCGCACGCCGGCCGGCGTCGCGCGTCGCCGTCAGGATGCCGCCCTCGAAGTAGAGGTACGATCCGGCGTTGAAGCCGACGTCGCGACCCGGGCGGATCGCCTCGTACAGCACGACCTTGCGATACGGGCTGCCGGTGAGGCGGGCCAGGTGGTTCCGCTCGAGCAGGAGCTTCCGGTCGATGTTGTAGGCGTTCTCGAGAAAGCTGTCGACGGTGCGCTCGACGGCGCGGCCGAAGTGCGCGA
>Ga0307471_100000570_pt1 | contig 18991 bp, 17 predicted proteins | sample atmos_gasesAM3C__2_FD_204566 | JGI IMG/M metagenome (GOLD analysis project Ga0307471, IMG submission 204566) | Hardwood forest soil microbial communities from Morgan-Monroe State Forest, Indiana, United States - atmos_gasesAM3C_515 | ecosystem: Environmental > Terrestrial > Soil > Temperate...
GAGCTGGTTTTGGTTGGCCGCAAGCTAGGTTTCAATCCGTTGCTCGACTTCGTCGCCAAAGGAATCGAGTACCAACACATTGGTGTTGCAGCTCGGACCGACTATCTTCGATCACAAGGAGACACCGTGAGACGCTTCATGCGAGCCTACCTGGAATCGATTCATTACTATTTGGCCCACAGGGACGAAGCGATCAAAAAAGCGATGCAACTGCTGAAGGTGGATGATCGTCAGATCGGGGAAATTGGTTTTGATGTGCGGCTCAAGAGCCTGCCACCGGACGGAAAACCAACACTCAAAGGGATACAGCTTTGCTTGGATGACGCCGCAGAGGATGATCCTAAGGCTAAATCCATCAGCGCGCAGAGCTTAATCGATCTGAGTTTTATTCCTTAGGATTGTTGTTCGACCGTTGATCAAGGCCGATAGAAGGAGCCAAGCATGATCATAGATGCGGATGCGCACGTTCTCGAGACCGAAGAAACGTGGGGATATCTAGAACCCGGCGAAGCCAAGTATAGACCGGAAATTGTTTCTCCCCACGGAGATTCTAACGATGAGTACTGGCTGATTGACGGCAGGCTTCATCTCAAATCGCGCAATGTTGGGAAGGATACGCCCAAGGTTTCCCGCGAGATGCGCGACATCCACGTGCGCTTGAAGCACATGGACGAGCTGGGTGTCGATATTCAGGTATTGTTCCCTACCGTATTTCTATTTCCGCTGACGGCGGAGCCGGCCATCGATCTTGCGCTCAGCCGAAGTTACAATCGCTGGCTCGCGGATAAGTGCCGGAGCGCAAAAGATCGATTGAGATGGGCGGCGGTGTTGCCTTTGTTATCAATGGACAAGGCAGTGGAGGAAGCACGATTTGCGAAACAGAACGGCGCCGCTGCCATATTTCTGCGCGGCACCGAGGGCGATCACCTGCTCTGCGATCCTTACTTCTATCCTCTGTATGAAGAAGCCAGCCGCTTGGATCTGCCGCTATGCATCCACTCGGCCAGCGGCAGCCTTCCTTTATATGAGTTCTATCGTTATGAGCCCGTGGGTTTCTCGAAGTTCAAACTTTCCATCGTCGGCGGGTTTCATTCGCTCGTGGTAGCGCAGGTGCCGGAGAAGTTTCCTCGTCTCAAAATGGCATTTCTTGAAGTAAGCGCCCAATGGGTGCCTTACGCGTTTCGTGATTTGGTCAAACGTTTTCGCAGGCAGGGTCAAGAGCTCAAGAATAATTTCATGCGCGAGCGCCGGCTCTACATTGGCATCGAGACCAACGATGACCTTCCTTATATATTCCAAACCCTCGGCGAGGACAATTTCGTCATCGGTTCCGACTACGGGCATGCGGACAGCGCCACTGAGCTCAAGGCGCTCGAGAACTTGCGGAAAGATGCCCGGTTGAATGACGCGATCGTCAGCAAAATTCTCGATACCAATCCGCGGAAACTTTACGGTATCTAGCCGTTGGATTCGGGCCAATCGCAATATTTGTTTTCAAGGACTATTCGGGGAGGCTGAATGAAGATTTTAGTGACAGGCGGAGCAGGCAAAATAGGGCAATGGGTCGTGCGCGAATTATTGAAGGGCGACTCAGGAAAACCCGGCCACGAAGTGACCGTGCTCGATCGCGTGCCCGGACCCGAATCCTCCAACGTAAAATACCTCATGGGCGACGTACAGGATCTCGGGCAGGTCTTTGAGGCCGTGGTGGGCTGTGACGCGGTGATCCATCTCGCGGCGATGAAAAATCCCAATGTCGCGACTACAAAGCTGACCTTCGAAACCAACGTCGTAGGAACCTTCAATGTCCATCACGCCGCCTTTCGCTTCGGTGTGAAGCGAGTGGTTTCCACCAGCAGCATTGCGATCTTAGGCTGGAGCTACAGCGAGCAAGATTTTGAGCCCGACTATTTACCCATTGACGAGGATCATCCGGTCAAGCCACAAGACGTTTACGGTTTATCGAAAGAAATCGGAGAAGATATCGCGCGGTCTTATACGCGCAAGGGTTTGGAGACCGTCGTTCTTCGTCCCGGCGGCGTGATGACCCCGGAAGCACTCGATCAGATTAAGAGAGAAGGAGGCCGGCGGCCGACAAAATTTCAAACCTGCTGCTACATCGATGTGCGTGACCTGGCGACTGCCTATCGACTGGCGGTGGAGCGCCCGGTTCCGAGCGGAACCGTGTTGTTTGTTGTGGCGGACGACAGCGTTGTCGCTGAGCCGCTGTGCGATCTTTTGCCGCGCTTGATGCCTTCGGTTTGCGATAAAGCGCGTTCTTTGACAGGCAGCAAGTCCGCCGTTTCCACTGCGCGCATCAAGCAATTGCTGGGATGGAAACCGATTTATTCATGGCGCGACGTGTAATTTTGTTTTACTGCCATATATGTAGGGCGGCAAGTAATGCCCCAATGATCAGGAGAATCGTATGAAGAGATGGGAAGCCCTCGAGATATTCGGCCGGCACCGAAGCGATACGATAGTGGTATACGGCCCCGGCGGTCTCTCCGCAGAGCTTGAAAGCAAGAGCCCGAGTGATCTGAATATCTATTAGCCCATGCCTTACCCGACACCTTTTGGCTTGGGGTTGGCTCTCGCCTTACCGAACCGTAAGGTCATGGTGATGGAAGGCGATGGTTCAGTGCTTTCGGGATTAACAGCTCTTCCAACGCTTGCCACAGTCGGTCCACGAAATATGGTCAACATCGTGTGGGACAACGGTACTTGGTTCTCTTCGGGAACCATGGGAACAAAAGCCCATTATGGTCCCGTGCCGGCGCCCACCGCGTTTCGGACAGATCTGGCCGCCCATGCCAAGGCTTCAGGTTTCGATCATGTTTTTACGGTTCGAACATTGGAAGAATTCGAAAGTGTTTTGCGGCCAGCCCTGTCCGAAGAAAGTCCATGTTATATCGTCGCCAAAGTCGAACAGACGGCGATGCCGGGAGTTACCACTAAACAGGTCGGCACTGTGGAAGAAGCAATTAATTTCCGCCGCGCCCTCATCAAAAGAAACTGGGTCGGCGCCGCGCATGCTGGCGTGTCTCAAGGAAAATGGCTGGCGCCGGAAGCGCGGTCATCTCCAGTCATTATCCCCAACGTACAGATAGAATCGGAACTCGGTCCTCGTCCTTCTTTGGAAAAGGCGCGGATTATTTATTCAAGTCTCAGAGAGGCGGGGATTGATTTCGCAGCCTACGTCCCGGACAGCGCGAACTACCTGATTCAACGTTTCGCCAGGGAAGATAGCCAGATTATCAGCGTCGCGGCGACCCGGGAAGACGATGCGCTGGCTATGGCCATGGGTGGTTTCATGGGCGGTCGCAATCCCGTGGTCATTATGGAAGCTTCGGGACTAGGGCTTTGCTCTCTCGCACTTTCCATTCTGAGCCATGAGCAACGCCTGGGCGCGCTGATACTTTATAGCCATAATTTTGCCCTCGGCGAAGTACGCAGTTCTCACGCATGCACGCGTTGGATTGCCGATCCGTTGTTCGACGCGCTGATGATTCCCCACATGACCCTCACGGATATTAAAGATGCTCCGCTTATGATCAAGCAGGCTTGGCGAACGGTGAGAGGCCAGATGTGCCCCGTCGCGATATCTTTGCCGCTCGACGTGATTTGGGATGAATGAGGACCATTGAGCGATTTTCTCAAGGAGGTGAGAGCATGCATAAATGCCACACACAATGGACTGGAGATCAATTGATGGAGGGAGGAGACTACCTGCGATGAACCGATGGGAAGCGATCGAGATTTTTAATCAGCTGCGACAGGACGCAATCGTAGTGCATGGCACCGGCGGCATGGGAATAGAGATCAACACAAAATCCCCGAGCGATCTCAACATCTACGCGCCGATGCCATATCCAACACCAGTCGGTTTAGGCATGGCTCTGGCTCTGCCCAATCGAAGAGTTGTAATCACGGAAGGTGACGGCTCCGCGCTCTCCGGCATATCGGGACTCGCCACGATTGCCAATATGGCACCGACAAACGTTATCCATATCGTATGGGACAACGGCGCATGGATGTCGCCGGGGACCATGGGAACCCGAAGTCACTACGGACCAATGCCTACGGCCTCTGGGGGACGCACCGATCTCGAAGGTTTTGCCAAGGCTGCCGGTTACGCGCACACAACGACCGTTACGACTTTGAAGGAATTCGAAGCCGCCTTGCGCGCCGCTATCGCGACAAACGGTCCTAGCTATCTCGTAGCGAAGATAGGTCGAAAGCTCATGCCGGATCTACCTGCAAAACCTCTCGGTACTGTGGAGCAAGCGATCAGATTTCGCCGCGGATTGATGGAGCGAGGATGGATCAGTTCCAGCCACGCGGGCGTCTCGCAAGGTAAATGGCTAGCACCCGTTGACCGATCCGAACCGATTGTCATTCCGAAAATCGAAGCCGAAACTGAATCCGGACCGCGCCCTTCCGTGGAAAAAGCACGCATTATTTATTCTAGCTTGCGCGAAGCGGGGATTGATTTCTTTGTCTATTTACCCGACAGCGCCAATTATTTCATTCAGCGGATGGCGGCGGAGGATCCTCAAGTCACGAGCGTTTCGATCACTCGGGAAGACGAAGGATTGGCGATTGCGATGGGTGCGTTCATGGCTGGGCGAAACCCAGTGCTAATTCTGGAAGCGTCCGGCCTGGGTTTGTGTCCCCTGGCGCTTGCGACCCTCGCCCACGAGCAACGCATGGCGACTCTAATTCTCTACGGCCACAATTTTGCGCTGGGAGAAGTTCGTGACGTCCACGCCTGCACCCGCTGGGTGGCTGATCCGATTCTGGATGCTCTGCGAATTCCCAACCTGGTTCTCATGGATGTCAAAGACGCCCCACTTTTAATCAAGCAAGCATGGCGCAGCGTGAGGGGACAGATGTGCCCCGTGGCGGTGTGTCTGCCGCTGCATGTGCTTTGGGACGAATGAAGAGGCGAACGATAACAAATGACAGTGAATAAAATGAAGCTCAAATCCTCCTACGGTCCGCCTCTGTATCTCCCCGCGACGGGGGAGAATGAAAAAGGGGCCAGTCGACTACAATTGGTTGGAATGACGTGAAAATCATGTGACGAATTTCTGCAAAGAGGAGCTTAGCTGAATGACCCAAGTGATAGGTAAACCAACGCCGCGGGTCGAAGGTGTGGAGAAGGTGACCGGCGCGGCGAGATATGCCACCGATGTAATACTCCCGGGGATGCTCTGGGCTAAAGTGGCCAGGAGTCCTATCGCCTACGGGCGCATCAAGAGAGTCGACATGACCGAGGCATTGAAGGTTCCCGGCGTCAAAGCTGTCATTACAGGGAACGATGTTGCGGGGCTGAAAATCGGCCGGCGTATTTACGACATGCCGATCTTGGCAGATAACATCGTGCGCTATGTGGGAGAAAAGGTGGCCGCCGTTGCCGCCGACACCGAGGAGGCCGCCGAACGCGCGATTGACCTGATTGAGATTGACTACGAAGAGATGGAACCGCTTTTCGATCCACTCACGGCATTGCAACCGACGGCGCCGCTGCTACATCCAGCCGTTGTGTCCTACCGGGGACTTCCTAAGAAACTCGACGCGCCGAGTAATCTTTTCACTCACATGTCATGGGGAAACGGAGACATCAACGCCGGATTTCAACAATCCGATATGATCATAGAGAATCGTTTCGAAACCCAAAGCGTGCATCAAGCATATCTGGAGCCTCACTCCTGTGTCGTTTTAGCCGATCCCACGGGAGGAGCCGAGATATGGGCTTGCAGCAAGACACCGTATGCGGTGCGCGAGCAGTTATCCAAGAGCTTGAATGTCCCGGAAGAAAGACTGGTCTTTCATCCCAATCACATCGGCGGCGATTTCGGCGGCAAGGGCGGGTCCATGGACATACCCGTATGCTACTTCCTGTCGTTGAAAAGCGGCCGCCCGGTCAAGATGGTGATGGACTACAATGAGGAATTGCTGGCGGCCAATCCGCGACACTCATCTATCATCAACGCAAAGACAGGCGTCAAGAAAGATGGGGCTTTAGTCGCTCATCACTTGGAACTCATCTTCGATAGCGGCGCTTATGGCGCGATGAAACCAGTAGGTTACTTGCCGGGTGTGGAGAACTCTGCCGGACCGTACAAAATTCCGCATTGTTTGATTGAAGAGAAATTAGTTTATACCAATAAAGTCCCGTGTGGTCATATGCGGGCGCCAGGCGACCAGCAAGGCGTTTTTGTCACCGAGAGCCAGTTCGACATGGTGGCGCGCAAATTGGGGATGAATCCGGCCGAGTTTAAAAGAAAAAATCTGCTGCACACCGGTGATATTTCGGGAGTAGGTCATGCGGTGGGCAATATAAGAGCTGAAGAAGCGCTGGATAAGGCCATGGCTTTGTCAGATTACAAAAAGCCAAAGCCAAAAAATGTCGGCCGCGGGCTGGCTTTGGCAGAATGGTGTTCCAGTGGTGGCGAGGGTACGGTGTTCTTAAAAATTGACGATCGCGGCAAAGTTACCGTCTCGTCACCGGTGTTGGATCAGGGGGCAGGGGTCTTCACGATTATATGCGAAGTTGTCGGAGAAGAGCTCAAGGTCCCGGCGGAGCGGATAGAACTGGAGCGGCTCGACAGCCGTTCAGTGCACAGTGATACAGGTGTTGGCGGCAGCCGGGCGACGCAGGTGTACGGCAATGCCGCCTATGTCGCCGGTACCAACGCGCGCCAGGAACTTTTCAGGATCGCGGCGCAGACTATGAGCATCAATTCAGATGATCTGGCCCTTGCGGACGGTTTTGTCATTCACCATCCAACCAAGCGACGCATGAGTTTCGCAGAACTGATCAAGCGGAACGAATCGCCGATTCAAGTCACGGGGTATTGGAAGAAGGACGCAAATCCGCGAGACAATTCAATTGCCGCTCAGATTGCCGAGGTACAGGTGGACCGGGAGACCGGCGAGGTGAAACTTAAAAATTTCGTTTCCGTTTACACGACGGGTAAGGTGATCAATCCGCTAATGCACCGCGGGCAGATCGACGGCGGGTTAGTCTGCGGCTTAGGCTTCGCCATGACCGAGCAGCTCATCTTCAACGATGGCAAAGTCGCAACCACGAATTTCGGCGAGTATAAGATTCCGAATATCCGCGATGTTCCGCTGTCTGAGACGGTAGTCCTAGAAACCGTCGCCAATGGTCCGGGACCTTACAATAGTCTGAGCATTGGCGAAGCGGCCAATCTACCCGTTGCAGCTGCTATTGCGAATGCTGTCGAAGACGCGGTGGGTGTAAGAATCACGGACTTGCCGATCACCGCCGCAAAGATTTACGCGGCTTTAAATAGCCGAAGCTAAATGATTATCCGTTTTTCTTTTCAGGATAGTTCAAGACGTTGACTTTTTCGGAAACGATCTGGTAGTTACAGTGAAATGAAGATTGATGTAACGGCGGCATCACTGCCGGCGCTTGAACGCAACGCTGGTTGTAACGAGGAGATAGTTATCAATGGCGAACTATAAAGTCATAGGAACTCCGGTAGAACGCGTGGATGGTCCCGAGATGCTCTCGGGCCAGGCGTTGTATGGACCCGATGTAAAGATGCCCGGCATGTTGTGGGGGAAAATTTTACGCAGCCCGATACCGCATGGGAAGGTTTTGCGCGTCGACGTGGAAAAGGCCAAGAAACATCCCGGAGTGAAGGCGGTGATTTGCTCGCGGGACGTTCCGGTGCGCCGTTATGGCTATGCCATTGAGGATGAATACATTTTTGCCATTGATAAAGTGCACTACGTGGGGCAGCCGATAGCGGCGGTAGCGGCGGTGGACGAGGAAATCGCGGATGAGGCACTCTCTTTGATCGAAGTCGACTACGATGAATTGCCGGCTGTGTTTGAGGCCGAAGACGCGATTCGTGACGGCGCGCCCCTGGTGCACGAAGACGTAACCGCCCTGAACGCGCGATCGGTTTATCTGGCTTCCTGGCATCCGGTGAAGGGTACAAACATCATCCATCAAGCCTCAAACCAGCGTGGCGATGTGGCGGCCGCGTTCAAAAAAGCTGATTACGTCTTTGAAGACACTTTTCGGCCGAGCCAGATCCACCACAGTTACATGGAACCTCATGCAACCTTGGCGGCGGTTCGTGGAGGAGTTATTACCGTCTGGACATGCTCCCAGGAAGTCTTCGAATTGAGAACTGTTATGGCGGCTCTTTTCGGCGTGCCCGAAAGTAAAATGCGGATCATCTGCACTAAGGTCGGCGGCGGCTTCGGCGGCAAGATTGAGCCGCGCCTCGAGCCCATCACCATCGCTCTCGCCATGAAGAGCGGTAAGCCGGTGAAAATCGTCATGACCAGAACCGATGAATTTACTGCGGCGGCGGGGTCTACGCCGGCAGTGGTGACGCTGAAGACTGGCGCCATGAAGGACGGAAGCCTGGTGGTGCGGGATATCAACTTTCTCTGGAACACTGGGGCCCATGCGGAGGGTTTGGCGCCAAGCAATCGCGCCATGAAGGACGGCATTGGTCCCTATCGCATTACTGACATCCGCGTGACTTCTACACTGGTGTACACAAACCGGGTGCGCGGCACTCAGCTCCGAGGTCTAGGAGTACCGGAAGGAGCCTGGGCCATCGAGTCTCAGATGGACATGATTGCAGAGCGGCTGGGGATGGACCCATTGGAGTTGCGGCTCAAGAACATACTTCGTGAAGGAGATATCAATTCGATCGGCGATGCCGTGCAGAGCATCGGCCTGCGCGAATGCTTGGAGAAGGTCGCGGCGGAGATCGGCTGGGGAAAACCTAAGGCGAAGAACGTAGGAAGAGGCCTGGCGGTGATCGCCAAATCTCCAACTACCCACTCGAGCATTTCGGGAGCCCATGTTCTGCTCAACGAAGACGGAAGCGCGCAGGTGCAGGTGGGAGCGTCCGAGATAGGGCAGGGTATGTGCGTGGTTATGTCGCAAATCGCCGCGGAACAACTCGGCATCCCCGTGGAAGCCGTCGGGATCATCTGCGCGGACACCGGCGCGACACCCTATGATCGCGGAACGTTTTCCAGTCGAGTGACTTTTTATACCGGGACGGCGGTGAAGAAAGCGGCCGAGGACGCGAGACAACAGCTTTTCGAAATGGCGTCCAAGATGTTGGAAATCCCGGCGAGTGACTTGACCGTGGAAAATCAGCGCGTTGTATCAACGCGACAGCCGCAAGCTTCGCTCTCGTTGAGGGAAGTTTTGGAGCACACTCTTAACCGCGAGAAACCGATTTTGGGCAGAGGCTGGTATGGAGGCAAAGGTGACTATCCATCGCTACCGCACAAGGCGCAGGGAAAAGAGTATGTGCCCGGTTGGAAATATGCGGCGCAGGCGGTGGAGGTGGAAATTGACGAGGAGACCGGCATGATCACGGTCAAAAAGGTCGCCTCGGCTCACGATGTGGGTGCGACTTTGAATCCGATCAGTGTCAAGGGTCAAATCGTCGGCGGTGTCGTGATGGGACTGGGGTATGCGTTGCACGAAAGGCTACAGTTCGAAGATGGAAGGGTGATCAATCCTTCTTTCATGGACTACAAGTTGCCATCATCCCAAGAAATTCCCGAGATCGTTTCAATCCCGGTTGAGGTTCCGCTTCCGGAGGGACCGTTTGGCGCCAAAGGCATTGGCGAACTTGCTGTCGTCGGCATCGCTCCCGCCATCGGCAACGCCATCTACGATGCGCTTAAGGTAAGGATCAGGGATTTACCGCTTTTCCCCGAGCGGGTTCTATCTGCCATCGAAGACGGGAGCACGAAGACCGCGTGAACGTTTCTGATCAACGAGTGAAAATGCACGTCTTTGATTAGGATACAGCGGAAAAGAAAAGGAAAAATGAAACAGCTCGCAAGCTCTTTTCTCGCTTTCTTGGTCTTGCTGCTGTTTGTCTGTGAGGGGCATGGCGCCGAGCTGACGAAATTGCGCGTGGGAAGTCTGATTACCGGAGAATTCAGCCAGACTTACATCGCTCAGAAAAAAGGTTTCTTCGAGAAGTACGGGCTCGATAGTCTTAACCGGTAAATTTTTTCTACCATCATGCGAAGAGTCTTTTTTCTCAGTGTCTTTATTTTGTACGGCTGGTCTGTGCAGGCGATTGCGCAGGAGCGAGTCAAGATCGCCGTCTCCAGCCGTAGCATCGCATTCATCGATCTTTACATCGCCCAGGATCGGGGATTTTTCCGCGAAGAGGGGCTGACTGCCGAGCTGATCCAAGTATCGGCAAATGCTGCCACAGCGGCCCTGGTTTCAGGGGAAGTAGACGCTTTGGGCGCGGTGGGATTAGCCGCCCGCGCGAGCCAATCAGGGTTGCCCATTAAAGTGTTGGCAGTGACCGGCCATCGCGCGCTCTTTTGGCTCGTAAGCCGGCCGGAGTTCAGATCGATTCCGGATCTCAAGGGCACCAATTTGGGAATTACCTCGCGCAACGGCAGCCAGCACCTGGTCGCAAACCGGCTTCTGTCTAACGGTGGCCTCGATCCTGCCAAGGACGTAGCGACGGTCGTCATCGGAGGAGCACCGGCGCTTTTGCAAGCGCTGCTGGCCGGCTCCATTCAAGTGACAGCGCTTTCGCCGCCAACCATCATTGTTGCGCGGGACAAGTTCAAAGTGATTGTCTTAGCCGACACACCAAAGGATTTCATCAGCACCCAGGGAGGGTTTGCGGTGTCGGAGCGAAATCTAACCGACAAGCGCGAGCTGGTGCGCCGCATGATGCGGGCGCGCACGAAAGCCTATCGCTATTTCCATGAAAATGAAAAAGGCACCAGCGAGACATTGGCAAAATATACCAAGCTCGATTTTGCCATAGCGCTGGAGACTTATCGTATGTCACGGTTCGGGTTTACGGGTAATGGCATTCTCAACGACGTCGATGTGGACACTCTGTTGAAGCAAGACGCCAAGACGTTGGGATTGGCCCATCCGGTGTCGGTCGCAAAGGTTTTCGATTTCAACGTTCAGCGAGAGATCAATAAGGAATTGGGAATAAGATGAAGCTGGATTTTCGATTTTGCTGGGCCAGAAGCTCGGTCATGAAAGGGGTTGCTGTCTTACCTCGCTCCAATGAAAAATTTCCCCTAGCCCCTCTTTGGCAAAGAGGGGAACGGGGAGCCGGAGCTTTTTCAAACGGCGGGCTTGAAACTTTCTCCACTTTGGCTCTTATTTTTGTATCTTCCCCCTTTGAAAAAGGGGGACAGAGGGGGATTTGCTTAGGATCGCAAACTGCCACGCTCTTCGAATTTTTGAAACAGCTTCCGAGATATCGTGCTAGACAGTTTGTGGGCGTATGGAGTTTTCTGTTTGCTTGTTTCATTGCCATCGCGGCTGCAGCCGGCCAGACCCCCCGGAAAATTGTTATCGGTGTTTCCAATCCTGATAACGTAACGTTCTTTCCTTTGTATCTGGCTAAAGAAGCCGGATATTTTCGCGAACAAGGGTTGGAGCCACAGTTGATCGTCATGAATTCCGACTTGGCGGTGAAAGCAACGGTCACCGGCGATGTGGACTATGCGGCGAGCACGGCCAGCGTGGCGAAAGCCGCAGCTCTGGGATTTCCGGTCAAGATCATCGTGAGCTTTTTCAACGGCACTGATTTTAGCCTGGTGTCAAAACCCGAGATCAAAACCCCGGCAGATTTGAAAAACAAGATCGTCGCGGTTTCGCGCTTCGGGTCGGCGGCAGATTTCGACGCGCGCGAGGCGCTGACCCATCTCGGCCTCGATCCGGCGAAAGATGTAAAGATCATCCCGGTGGGCGCGGGTCCGAATCGCCTTATTTCGCTCCTGACGGGGAAAGTAGATGTTGCGATCATCAATGTCGCAGAGAGCATTCGTGCCCAGGAGCAGGGCATGCGGGTGCTGATTTCGACGGGTAAGTTCAACCGGCAAACGCTCACGGGTCTCGGCACCGCGACAAATAAAATCGCTCAAAACCGCGACGAGGTAAGAAGAGTCCTGAGGGCGGTAATTCGGGCCATCGATGATTACAAAAACCGCAAAGAAAAGATCCAGCCGCTGTTGATCAAGCACACGCGGATCAAGCCAGAGCATTTCGATTTCGTTTACCAAAAAAACCTGGAGGTCTTGAGCCCCGACGGCTCCCTCGCAGAAGCAGATGTGAAGAGCGCCTATATTGACGCGAGAAAAAGCGCCGCCAATCTGCCGCCGGTGGAGATATCGAGTCTTTTCGATCTTTCCGTGTTGAGGGAAATTCATGCCAAGTGACACTTGAGGTCAGTGTCATCCCGAGCCCTTCGATGGACCTCAGGGTAAACTCCGTAAAGGATCTTGAAATGGCAAAACTTAGCGAAGCACGTGCCGAAGAATTGAAAGAGTCGATGAAAGCCGCGGGAATCAATTTCGTCGTCTATGTTCCGGACAGTTGGAACTATTTGCTGCAAAAGAAAATCATCGAGGACAAAGCGTTTTTTTCCGTCGGTATGGTGCGCGAGGATGAAGCGATGGCGACGGCGATGGGCGCCTTTATGGGAGGAAAAAACTCGGCGATTCTCATGGAAGCGTCAGGAGTGGGGCTTTCGGGTCTGGCCCTGGGATGGCTTGCGGGACTGCAGAGGATGGCGCTCTTGATTGTCTCCAGCCACGTCGCCGCTCTGGGTGAGCATACGGATTATCACGCTGTCACCCGCACGGTTACCTTTCCCATATTGGCGGCGCTGAATATTCAATCGGTCATTTTGGATGATATCAAAGATGCCCGGCGCATATTCAAGCAAGCGCAAATGACTGTGAAGGGGCAGTGTGTTCCGGTTTCCATTTCACTTCCACGGCACATCCTGTGGGAGGATGAATGACCATGAAGCGGCTCGATGCGATGAAGATTTTTGCCCGTCAACGAAAAGACGAGATCTGCATCTGCGGCGTCGGCGTCAACGGCCGGGAGCTTTACTCCGTCGGGCACCACCCGCTCAATTTGTACAACGTTAACATGCCCTATCCGCTCGCGTTGAGTTTCGGACTTGCGCTCGCCATACCTCAGCGAAGAACCGTTCTGTTGGACGGTGACGGCTCGCTTTTATCCGGATGCTCCACCCTGAGCGTGATAGGCAATGTGCGGCCGAAGAATCTTTTGATCGTTGTCTGGGACAATGAGTCCTTTGTGACCCCCTACGGTCTTCCGACTCCGACGGCGGGCTTTACGGATCTCGAAGCGGTCGCCAAAGGTATGGGGATTCCCAAAGCAAAAACCGTCAAAACCCTGGATGAGTTCGAAGGCGCGCTGAAGGAGATGATGGGAGCAGCGGAAACCGCTGTCATGATCGCCAAGGTCGATAAAACCATCGCACCGGATCTCGCGGCCTATCCGTTTGGCCTGACCGAAAATGGAATTTCATTCAGAAGAGCGCTGGTGGATCAAGGATTGGTTGACCCGTTTCACGCGGGGGCTTCATTGCCCAAGACCATGGAATTCAAGCTGTAGGGAGTTCCAACATTCAGTGGCTTATATCGAGAAATAGTTCCTCAAGCCGAGGCCTTTCATGAAGCAGCCCTTGAGAATACGAGAAATCGAGGAACTTGTTCAACGCGGGCGCATTTTGCGCTATGCCGTGGGCCCACGGATCGTTGCCCATGATGTCCTCGACCTCCTCGATATAGTCTTCGAGCCAAGGGAAGACCGGATGGTGTTTAAGTAATTCGACCTTTGCGTAGAATTCTGTTTTCAGCTCTTCGAGAGCGAGATGAATGCGGCGAGCGATGTCAGCTTCTTGTTTCAGAATAGATTCTCTTACAACCAAAGTATGCATGATGGGAAAGACTTTATGTTTTCGGTAGTAGTTCCTTTCCACCTGAGAGCAGTTGAGAAAGAGTTGACGGACTCGGGCGTCTTTTTCACGAGCCACGGCCGGCTTATGGGCGCACATCACGGCGTCCAGGCGCCCATCCAGGAGCATATTAAAGAGAGTTTCATTCGGCGGAATGGGCGTAATTCGAGCCGCTATCTCGCGCGGGAGCGGAACCCGCTCCACGCGTCCAGGCCGCTCCGCGCCACCGGTAAACCACTGGACGTCACCGGGCTTTACGCCGAAATCTTCTTCCAGGAACCCTCTAACCCAAACCGCCGCCGTCATGTGGTATTCGGGAAGGCCCACTTTTTTCTCCGCCAGTTGTTCGCCGCTGACGATCTCGCTCTCGCTGCGCACGAAGAGGGCGGAATGGCGGAACCGTCGGGACGTGAAGATGGGAAGAGCCATGTACTCTCGCCAGCCCTTGCCTCTCAACATCGTGTAGCCCGACATCGACATCTCTGCGACGTCGTGGGCCGAGGATTCGATCACCTGGCGGAAGAGCTTGTCCGGCGGCGTCACGTAGGTCCACGTCAGTTGAACGTCGTGAGCGGTGTAAGATCCATCCAAGAGTTTGCTGAAATAGGGGTAATAGATGGTGGCCATGTTTAAGTTGCGCACGATAACCTCCTCGCAGGTGTCTTTGCTTCAACGTCCGGTTTATTCTTCGCCCGGCACGAAGACAGTCCTGTATAGCGTGGACGCAGAAACTTTTGCAATAACTCTCATTGAAATTGAACGGGAGGTCGAAAATGCCTTTTAGCGATCTGAGAGAGTTTTTGACGCTGCTCGAAGAAAAGGGCGAGCTGCTCAAAACCAAAAAGCCGGTTGATGTAAAGTTCGAAGTTTCGTCTTACATTCGCAAGACCAGCGATCAGCGCGGCCCGGCATTGCTCTTTGAGAGCGTCAAGAATTTCGCTATGCCGGTGTTGGGCGGTATGTTTGCAACTCGAGAGCGGGCCTTTCTCGCTCTTGAAACATCGGCCCAGGATTTCGTTCATAAATTTCAAGACGCCCTGGAACACCTGCGGCCGCCAAAGTTAGTTTCCAGCGGGCCGTGCAAGGAAGTTATATACACGGGAAGCAAGGTGGATCTCACACAGCTTCCGATCCCGATTTTCTCCGAAAAAGACCCGGCCCCGTTCATTACCCTCGGTTTGTGCATCAGTCGCGATCCCAAGAGCGGAGGAAAAAATACCTCCATATACCGGCTGCAGGTCAAGGGACGCAACCAGCTCGGCATTATGGCGCAGCATCTTGTGCGCCAATTGATCGAAGCCGAAGCGATGGGCAAAGGTCTGCCCATCGCCATCGCTATTGGCACCGATCCGGTGCTGCCCCTTGCGACCCAATGGATGGCTCCCTACGGCACCGACGAGCTGGCGCTAGCCGGCGCTCTCAGGGGTGAAGCTGTGGAGGTGGTCAAGGGGGAAACCGTCGATCTGGAGGTTCCGGCCACCGCCGAGATCGTCATCGAAGGAACCGTGTTGCCCAACGTAAGAGATGTCGAAGGTCCATTCGGGGAGGTGTCGGGGTATTATACGCCGTCCAATGCTAAACCCATCATCGAAGTGAGCGCCATCACGCACCGCAAAAATCCGATCTATCAAGCGGCTCTCACCGGCATGCCCACCACCGAGAATCATATTCTCAAGCAGCTGCCGTTGGAGGCGACTTTTTACTGGAGTCTCAAAAAGGAATTCCCGGGTGTGACGGCTGTTCATTTTCCGGCCGCCGGAACGGTGGGAATGATTTGCGTCATCGCTATGAAACAAGCCTACGAGTGCGAGGCGAGAAACGTGATCGCCACGATGCTGGGCTCGCGCCGTAACAAGATTACCATCGTGGTCGACGATGACGTCGATATTTACGACATGGAGAAAGTGCTCTGGGCCGTCGCCACAAGAACCCAGGCGGACGAGGATGTGGTCATTTTTCCCCGGCTGGTAGCGACGGCGATGGATCCGTCCGTGCACAAGCTGCGCGTCGGTTCCGGTCTCGGCATCGACGCAACCAAGCCGTTCGGTCGGCCCTTTCCAGAGATGGTCAAGGTTCCCGGTGCAGACACGGTATCGTTGGATGATCTTAAGAACTATTGAAGCTGGATTCGTCGACCTATCTGTCATTTCGACCGGAGGGAGAAATCTTAGATCTCTCACTTCGTTCGAGATGGCAGATCATTCAGTATGTCATTTCTAGCTCAGCGCGAGAAATCTGTCTTCAAGCTAGAGCACGTTTGTGTTCTCACTGAAACATTACTCTGATCTTAAACGAATCTTGCGGAGGTTAGATGAAATTTCAGGGAACTTTATTGATTACGAGACCTGTAGAAAAAGTATGGGAATTTTTGTGGGATATCGAAAAATTGTCCCGTTGCATTCCCGGATGCGAGGCGGTGAAGACGATCAAGGAACGCGAGAAATACGAATTGAGTGTGAAGGACAGCGTCGGCCCCATCACGGTGCAGTTCGACTTGTTGGCTAACGTAAAGAAGCTGGAGCCATTGAAGAGAATCGAGGTTGCCATGGAAGGCAAGGACTTCAAGGCGGGCGGCGTGCGTCAGACGATGGCGCTGGCGCTCAGCCCCAAGGGCAATGATACCCAGGTGGATTTTGAAACTGACGTTAATGTGTTCGGCAGGCTGGGCACGCTGGGTTATCCCTTTGTCAAGAAGAAGGCGGAGGCAGTCATTAAGGAGTTCGGAGACAAAGTCAAAGGCGCCATCGAGGCAAATTCGTAAGCGCTTGCAAGGGAGTTGTCATGATCGAGAGAAAATTAGTACGGCCCGAGTCGTTGACAGAAGCGTTGGGCCAACGTGAACAATATCAGAAGGACGCGCTGCCAATAGCCGGGGGGCAATCCCTTCTGGTGCTGCTGCGCAACAAGTTGATCGATCCCAAGGTCTTGATCGATCTGGAACGGGTTGGCGAGCTACGCAGCGCGGAGCGCAAGGCCGATGGCATGATCATCGGCGCGATGAATACGATTTATAATCTTATGTCGTCTTCCGAGGTGCGAGCGGCGGCGCCCATACTCAGCCAGGCGGCATCCAAAGTGGGTTCCACCGCGATTCGAAATCTCGGAACCATAGGAGGGAATCTCTGTCACAACGAGCCGGGGGCGGACTTGCCGCCCGCATTGCTGGCTCTCAACGCCGTGGTGGAATTGCGGAGCAAAAAGGGTACGAGAAAAGTTCCTTTGGGAGAGTTCTTTCGCGGTTATTTCGAGACCGTCGTCGCTCCCGACGAGATCCTCTGCAAAGTGGAAATTCCGCAGTTGCCGGCCAAAGCGTCGGGGGTTTACTTGAAGCATGCCATCAGCTCTGAGGATCTTGCCATCGCGGGTGCTGCCGTAGTGCTGGTCCTTGATGGCCAGCAAGCGGGAAAAGCGCAAGAGGTACGAATCGGCCTGGGCGGCGTGGCGCCCGCGCCGTTTAGAGCGAGCAAAGCGGAAAGCGCCTTGCGCGGCGCAGCGCTGACTGACGCTGCGATTCGTGAAGCCGCAGAAATCGCTTCTGCGGAGGCCGATCCGATGACGGATCCTCACGGCTCCGCCGACTACCGGCGGAAGATGGTAAAGGTTATGGTTCGCAGGGCCATTTCGGCGGCGATAGAGCAATCAGAAAGGAACGGCAATGGCAAAGCTTAAACTGCAAATCAACGGCGAAGAGACCGAGACGGATGCGAAGGAGACGGCGCTGTTGTTGGATGTGCTGAGAGAAAATCTGGGAATGACCGGCACGAAGCGTGGGTGCGAGACCAGCCATTGCGGCGCGTGCACGGTCATGTTGGATGGAATGGCCGTACATAGTTGTGTGGTGCTGGCGGGGAGATGTGAAGGAAAAGAAATCACGACAGTGGAGGGTTTGGGCGAAGGTGGAGAGCTGAACGACCTGCAGCGCCAATTTCTAAAGCATGGCGGCGTCCAATGCGGTTATTGCACGCCAGGGATGTTGATGGCCGCAACGGCACTACTGCGCCGCAATCCACGACCGAGTCTGGAGGAAATCAAGATCGGGCTTGACGGAAATCTCTGCCGCTGCACGGGTTACACGGGGATATTCGATGCGATCCAGGCATGCGCGCAAGGCAAATAGGAAGGAGTAATGGGGTGTTGGAGTAAGGGAGTATTGGGTCAAATCCATTACTCCAATACTGCAGTGGTGTTATAAGGCTTGCGTGTGACCGGGACAGTGTCGCATTTTTTGGAGATTACAGGACATGAAGTACGAAATCATGATGCGCCTGATCTTAGTTCTATTTTGGATCCTGACGCTACTGCCTTTGGCAGCGGCGCAGCCGCTAAAAGAGATTCGCATCGGGTCCAGCGACATTACTGTCAGCAACCTGTGTACCTTTTACGCTCGGGATCGGAAATTTTTTGAAGCCGAAGGTATCGACGTCAAAATTGTCATCGTCAAAACAGAAGCTGCACTGGCGGCTCTGACATTGGGAGATCTCGACTATTCGACCCTCAGCACCTCTTCGATTGAAGGTACGCTCAAGGGCTTGCCGCTTCGTCTCATCGCGGTGACAAACCGGCAACCCTTGCTAGGCCTGCTGGTTCGCAAGGGAATTAACAGCGTGGCCGAGCTACGAGGAAAGAAAATATCGATCAGTTCTTTCGGCGGCGCGATTTATGGAGCGGCTGTGTATCTCCTCAAGAACAACGGGCTTCGGCCAAAAGAAGACGTTATCATCTTGGCGGGAGGTTCCAACCAGGCGCGGGCAGTCGCGCTTAAACAAGGAGCGGTAGATGCGGCGCTCTTGAGTTCGCCGGATGATATTAGAGCGGCAGGGGAGGGGTTCCGTATCTTGCTTGATGTCGGTAACGAGTATCGGCTTCCGTGGGGCGGTGTCAGCACGACAACGGCGAAAATTCGCGGCAATGCCCCAGAAGTGGAAAAAGTCTTGCGGGCGGTGTTGCGCGCCACCAGAGCGATTACGGATTCGCACAATAGAGACGATGTAACGGGGTGGATAGGGAAATTCTTCAAGCTTGATCGGGCTATGTCCGATGAGTTCTATCGCAGACTGGGTCCATCACTCAGCCCCACCGGTGTTGTGGAGCGTGACAAAATCAAACTGGTGATTGACAACGCTGTCGAACGGGGCTTGACCGACAAGCCCCTCGATCCTGATGCGGTGATCGACTTTTCCATTGCTCGACAGCTA
>Ga0307471_100000571_pt1 | contig 18988 bp, 16 predicted proteins | sample atmos_gasesAM3C__2_FD_204566 | JGI IMG/M metagenome (GOLD analysis project Ga0307471, IMG submission 204566) | Hardwood forest soil microbial communities from Morgan-Monroe State Forest, Indiana, United States - atmos_gasesAM3C_515 | ecosystem: Environmental > Terrestrial > Soil > Temperate...
AGGCGTCCGACGGACACCTCGGACCCGGTGGAAAGGTCGGCACTAGCTATCTCTATTCCGAGCGGACCAGTTATTACTTGAACTATTCGCTGGAAAACGAGCGGACAGACAACGGGCTGCTGCTTCACGGCAGTCAGGGCAACCTGGTCTCGGGCGTGAAGACGCGGCTCTCCGACACTTCCAGCGTCTACGTCGAGGAGCGTTACCAGGATGGCGGGTCCCTGAGCGGACTCACTCACACCACAGGAATCAACCTCGGGGGGAAAGAACGCTGGAATTTCGGCGGCAGCGCGGAAGTCGGAAAACTGCGCGACTCACAGACGGGCGCCGAGACTGATCGCAAGGCGACAGGGGGCCACATAGGCTACGGCGTAGCTAAGATACAGTTCTCGAGCGCGATCGAGTTTCGCCGGGATAACGCGCAACAACTCGACGGAACACATAACGAAATGACGACATGGCTGTTTCGCAACAATTTTAAGTTGCAACTGACGCCCGACTGGCGCTTGACCGGCAAGCTGGACCACTCGGTGAGTGATAGCTCGCTCGGCGAGTTCTATGCCGGCGGCTACACCGAGGCGGTGGTCGGCTACGCTTACCGTCCGGTGAGGAACGACCGGCTGAACGCACTGGTCAAGTACACGTACTTTTATAACGTGCCGACCACGGGTCAGGTGGGATTGCAGAACACCGCGGCGGAGTTCCTTCAGAAGAGCCACATCGCGGCGCTCGATGTGAACTACGACCTCACGGCGAATTGGTCCCTCGGAAGCAAGTACGCGTACCGCATAGGACAGGAAAGTCTGGATCGCGTGAACCCGAATTTCTTCGACAACCCCGCGCAGCTTGCGGTGTTGCGCGTGGACTGGCGGTTCCTCAAGGAATGGGATGGCCTGGCGGAGGTGCGAACGCTCAACCTACCGGATATAAATCAACGGCGCCGCGGCGCGCTGGCCGCGATCTATCGTCATATTAGCAAGAACCTGAAGGCCGGCGTGGGCTACAACTTCACCGACTTCTCCGACGACCTGACCGACCTGAAGTACAACCACAAAGGCGTATTCGTCAATCTTATCGGGACTATGTGACGCCCGTGTGGCTTCGCTCGTCAGCGGGCATGCTGGAGTCCAGCCCCTCTTTCGAAAAAAAATGTACTGGTACCAAGATTTTTGCTGACATTTTCATTTTTCGACGCCTCTGAGTATATCGGCGTGCCCGCTAAGATCGCGCAGAAGCAGCTGGGACACGCTACTGTCGAAACCACGCTGAACTTTTACACGCATGCGATTCCAGATACTCACCGGCGTGCAATTGAGAGTCTGGAACAAGCTCTTTTCCCAGTTGTTCCCAAATGTTCCCAAGTTAGGGATCCGGGGAAAGAAGCGAAAGTTGTAATCCATTGATTTGAAACGAGAAGCTTGGAGGCGCGGGTGGGATTCGAACCCACGAATGGAGGTTTTGCAGACCTCTCCCTTGGGCCGCTTGGGTACCGCGCCGGGTTTTTCAGTATAGCAAATCTCCACTCCCTGAAGCCCTGCCAGAGCCTGCAAAGAAAGCCTCATTTAGCTTCTCGCGGCCGTCTCGCCCCTCAGGGCGCTGGCAGGGTTCCCACTTCCTCTCCAGTACACAGACGTCAGTTGTTTTGCTATGATGCATGGCGGTCCCAGAATTGTTGGTGCAAGCATGACCCGCCCCGTGTGCACGGCCCTCTTTCTGTTCCTTGCCTCAGGCAGTGTGGCTTCGACGCCGCCCACCGCCGAACCCACGCCGCCCAGGGCCTCCCCCGTGATTGTCATTGGATTCGTCGGCGGTTTCGTCAGGCATGACAACTCTGTGCACAGTGAAGTCCAGCTTGCCGCGCGGCTCCGCCAGGATTACCCCTCCGGCGTTCAGGTGGAGGTCTACGAAAACCACCGCAGGGAAAAGGCTCACGAGCAGATCTTGCGGTCCCTCGACATGGACAGGGACGGAACCCTATCGACTGAAGAAAAGCAGCAGGCTCGCATCATCATTTACGGTCATAGCTGGGGCGCCTCGGAAACCGTGACTCTGGCGCGCGAGCTGGAAAAAGAAGGAATTCCGGTGCTCCTCACCATTCAGGTGGACAGCATCCCTAAAGCCAATCAAAACGATATGATGATTCCAGCAAACGTCTCCCAGGCCGCTAATTTTTATCAGCCGAGTGGTCTTCTCCGTGGGCGGCCGGAAATTCGGCCAGCCGATTCGGCGCGCACTCAAATTATCGGGAATTTTCGTTTTGACTATAACGTTCTTCCAGTCAGTTGCCCGCTCTACCCCTGGTTTGACCGTCTCTTCATGAAGTCGCACGTCGAAATCGAATGTGATCCGCGCGTTTGGAACCAGGTGGAGTCTCTTATTCGTGCAAAACTGCCCTCTCCATCGGGAAGCGTTTCGGCTAGATAAAGACCTCTTCTTGGGCAATTGTTCTCGAAGAGAAGTTGGCGGGGAAATGCGAGGTGTCTGCCTGGCGGTGTCTAGTTCCACTTAATCATCGTTGCCGCCTCCTGAACTCGCTCCTCCCTTGGCGAGTTTGTCCGAAGAGCGATCTTTGGCGGCGACTATAGCGTTTCTCAAGCGCGCTTGCTGCAGAAGTTCCCAATTGTCCTCGAACTCAGGCATCGTCTCGCGCCTATGCTTCGGGCTCTTCAAGACTCCATCGGCCCGCCAAAGCAGCAACGAATACGCTGATTGAGTATCCGAATCCCGCGCAAGAATGTTGTTCGCGCTCAATCCCACCCGGAAAGCCGGGCCTTTGTCGGCAACCTCCATCCACACCGCACCATTGGCCTCCAAACGAGGCTTGCCCACCTTGCTCACATGCTTGAAAAAGCGATGGAGGTCCGCCGGCTCCCCGCCACTTTCCGCCTGGTCCCTCTCACCCAATAACGAATCCAACTTCTGCCGGTATCTTTTCCATTCGGCTGAAGTGCCGACAATCTGCGCTTGTTCGTCCTCAAACGCATTAACGGACCGCGACGCGTGACCGCTATTTTCCGCTTCCCCGGGACGCTTTTCGAACTCGCGCTCCGGGTTGAACCGGCCGGTCAAAAGGTACGACGCGGCTACGGCCGGCACCGCGTAATCCGCAAAAACCAGCATCGGGATGAGAAGTTTCTTGGAACGGTACAACTGTTCGGTTACCGATCGGACGTCGCTGCTCCGTTTGATCGTGCCGGGCACTTGTGCAAAGTGCAATACGCGAAGATTCAGTTTCGGATTCCGCTCCGCGTAACGAACAAAAGATCGCGCAATAGCTTTCGGCGTGGTCATCCCAAAGTCGTTGAGGTAATCGGTACTAGCCGCGTGCGGGAAATAGGTATTAATGACCCGCTTTGTGAAGTTCGCACAATTCCGGGTTACGCCGTTAAAATGATTCTGATTGGGCGCCCCATTTAACTGCGCAATCAGCGCTTCGTCCTGCTCCACCGTCGTATCAATCGCGAAAATGTACATGCCGCGAATGAGCGTCGCTCCAACCATCTCCCTCCACTCTGCTTTGGAGCTTGTCGAGCATGGCGGACCGTCACAATAACCGGCCAGGTATTTCGTTCTGTACCGCTCCTCCAACAGATCCTTTATCTTGTAAGACCCAAAGAGAGGACGAAACCGGGGCTCCTCCACTCCATACAGATAAATATTGAGCGGCACGATATTCCATTCGAAGCCCTGTGGCTCCCCGATGTTGATGTAGTTGCTCATCACCGAGCCGTTCTCGTCCGGGCGGCACAGTCTCAGTCGCACCGGCGATTCCGGACAAATTCGCGAAAAGTACACTGCACTATGCCCCGTGCCTGAAATCCTGTCCACGCTCGTGCCCAGCGACTCATTCAGCACAATGCCTACATCGCCCAGTGCGCGCGGACACATCAGGCTGGCAAGCACGAACGTAAGCGCCAGCGAGAACAAGCCTTTAGTGAACGCCCGTTGGAGCAAAAGCTCCTCCTTATGGCAATTCGGGAGCGAACGCACGCGATACTAGGCCCATAAACTCCATGTTCCTATAAACACGCTCACGCGTTTTTTGTTGTTGCCAAAAAGGAAATAATTAGTGGCGCACTTTTCGTATTTAACTATCTGTTAATGATTATCAAGCTAGTTTATCGTAAGCGTTCGCTGGCAGTCTTGACTGCCCCTTCACGCTTCGCTCCCGCAACAAGACAAGGCGGATAGATTCCACATCCTAAATCGTAAGTCGTTCATAGTTAAGGGGTTATGCCTTACGCTTGCAGCGCCCAACGTGAGTACTTCCGGCAAACACCGCAACAAGTCGGCAGGTTCTGTACCTGGAAAGCCAGAATTGGCAGGAGCCTTTGAGGAACCTATTTCTTCTCCATCAGCGAGGGAACCTTCGCTTCGCGCAAGAATCTCGCAGACTCTTCCGGCGGCGTCGGATTAATATAGAATCCCGTTCCCCACTCGAATCCCGCCACTTTCGTCAGCTTGGGGATGATTTCGATGTGCCAGTGATAGTGATCGTTGATTTCTTCCCCGATCGGCGACGTGTGAATCATGAAGTTGTACGCGGGCCGGTCCAGCACCTCATCCAACCGCATCAGGGTATCCTTCAGCATCCGCGCCAGGCTTGCGTAAATCGAGCTTTGGTTATTCTCGTACGACGAGCTGTGCACTTTCGGCAGCACCCACATTTCAAACGGGAAGCGCGGCGCGTACGGCGCCAGAGAGATAAAGTGCTCGTTCTCGCCGATCACTCTCTCGCCCGTGTCCCGCTCCTGCCGGATGATGTCGCAGAAAATGCATCGCTCTTTTTCGTCGTAATAATGCCAGCAGTTGTCCACCTCTTCGCGCACGCGCCGCGGCACGATGGGCAACGCAATCAATTGCGAATGGGGGTGCTCCACGGTCGCTCCTGCCGCTTCGCCATGGTTCTTGAAAATCAAAATGTAGCGGAAGCGTTTGTCGTTCTTCAGGTCCAGCATGCGGTCGCGGTATCCCCACAGCACGTCTTCCACCGCGCGCTCCGCGAGCGTCGCCAGCGTCGCTGCGTGGTCCGGCGATTCGATCACTACTTCGTGCGCGCCGATTCCGTTCATTTTGTCGAACAGGCCTTCTCCTTCACGATCCAATTCACCTTCGATCCCCAGCGCCGGAAAACGGTTGGGCACCACGCGTAGCTTCCATCCCGGCGTGTTCGCGCCTCCTCCGTTTCGGCCGTACACCAACACTTCCGGCGGCGTTTTGGATTCATTGCCTACGCAAAACGGACAATTCTTGGGCTCTCGCGCGACTACGCTCTCACGCAGAAAATCGTTCGGCCGCTTTCCACGCTCCGTCGAAATAATCACCCATCGACCCGTGATAGGGTCTTTGCGTAACTCCGGCAACTCTCTTCCCTCCTCAATTTGATTCTGGGTTGTCCCTGGAGGTGGCTCACAACACTGTCATCCACTCCGCACGAAGGCGCACCCTGCGCTCCGAATTATCATCTCATGCCAGAGCGTTTTTTCGCACAAGCTATCGCATCATCTTTAATTCTATTGGCGCGGGTAGGCGAATTCGCCAGAGGGGTCTCTGCGCTTCAACCCCTTCACTTGGCCGTTTTCTACGACAAACTCAAAAATGATATCGGCAAATTGCGCCGTCCGGAATTGGAAGCCTTTCACCGGAATCAGCTTTTGCGGCGGCCCGCCCGGAAAAACCAGTGCGAGTCCTGCCCCAGGTTGATACACCACCTCAAATTTCACCTTGCTCGGCGTCAGGTAGGTTCCCGCCAGCTTCTCGAGCAGCTTCACGTCCAGCGTCTCCGGCTTGCGCGTGAAAACCACTTCTGCCTGATCCAACGAAATCACCGCTTGATCCACATCTCCCTGAGGGTTGGTTCGGAAATTGACTGAGAATTTCCCATATTGCTCGTCATCGGGCGTGTCGAACCGGTCATAGTGAAAATGGCTCATCGGAAAATGAAAATCGTGAAAGCCAAATTGCAATTGATCTCCTTGCAGCCCGATTTTCAAAATGCCGTAAGCGGGATTCTCATACTCCGCCACATAGTCGCCAAGAGAGTGCGACGGTTTGGTGTTCGCCACGCGGTCCGCGCCCGCCTTCGTCCGGGATTCTGTTGCCGCTTTCTTGTTGGCAAGGCGTTGCTGCAGCTGCCGCTGGCTCCACGGCGTCTGATCCATCCCCAGCAACCGCTCGTACACGTTATAGCTGATGATGTTGTAGAGCGGCGCGCTGTGATCGGTCTGAACCAGCACGATCACTCCAATCTTGTCGTTGGGCATGAACGAAATCTGCGAGTGAAATCCCGGCAGGTCACCGCCGTGGTACGCCAGCAGTTTGCCTCTATAGGAGGCCGTCCACCGCCCCATTCCATAAGCCGAATTGATCAGTTCCCAATAGCCTAGTGCCTCACCGCCTGCATTCGGCAAAGCGATCGCGGGTTGCAGCGTGGCTTTCAACACGTTCGCGGGCAACACTTGCTTCCCGTTGTATTTCCCTTCATTCATCAGCGCAATCAGCCAGTGTGACAGCTCGTCAATATTAGAAATAATCGCTCCCGCGGGAGCCACGCCTTCGGTGTCCTCATAGTAAGGAGTCTTGTAAAGCTCGAAAGAATCGCGCTTCTCGCGATACGGCACGCCGAAGTCCGGCTGCTTCAGCATGTCCGCGATTGTGTAGTTCGTCGTGTTCATGTCCAGCGGGGCAAAGATTCTCTCCCGCACAAAGTCTTCCCATTTCTTCCCAGATTTCATTTCGATGATCTGCCCCACGGCCGCGAACATCAGGTTGTTGTAAAGAAACGTCTCGCGCATCGGCTCCTGCGGCTCCAGGTATTTCAGCCGGTCGAACAGTTCTTTGCGCGTAAACGGCGACTTGAACCAGATCAAATCGTGCCGCGTCACTCCAGTACGGTGAGACAGCATGTCGCGCAGCGTCACATTGTTGTTCAATTGGTCGTTATAAAACTCAATCTCAGGCACCAACTGTTTTATCGGCTTGTCCCAGGTCAGCTTCCCTTCCTCCACCAGCATTCCCGCAGACACCGCCGTAAACAATTTGGAGTTCGACGCAATCGGCTGCAGCGTTCTTGCCGTGAAAGGCAGTTTTTTCTCGTAATCCCGGTGGCCATAGCCCTTTACGAAAACCAGCTTGTCCCCAACGACAATTCCCACGCCAACACCCGGCGTGTTCCAATCCTTCAGCGTCTGCTCCATGTACGCGTCAAATCCCTGCAGCTTCTTCGCAACGTCAGCATCCTGCCCTCGCGCCGCTACTCCACACACCATCATCGCAACGGCAAATGAGACCGCGCGAACACGAAGTTTGTTCATAAGCATGAGGACACACCTCGTCTACCATCCCGGAACGGATTTCGCCTCAGCATTCTATAACCTCATCCCGAATTGGCAAGGAATTCTGCGACCCGGCTGGTATTCGGCCTGTGAGCGAAGTCAGCTAAGAACAGAACGGTCAGGCGGACTATTTCTTCTGCAATTTGGTCTGGGCTAGCCTGATTGCAGCATCGAGAGCGTCGGCGGCATTCACCTTCACATCCGGCTCCACGCCCACTACCGCCCAGTCGTTCTTTGAGAAAGGGTTAATCGGCTTTACTTCAGGAATGCCCATCCCGAAGTGCTCATCGATTCGATGAAAAACTCCGGAATGCGCGGCGCCACTTGTGGTTTCGCCCACCAGCGTGGCCCTCTTTAGCATTTTCAAATCGTAACAAAAGTGCTCTGCTGCAGAGAAAGTCAAACCCGAGGTCAATATATAAACAGGTTTGTCAGCCAGTTTGTTTCCTGGAACCGGCGACCGCGTCCAGGATTGCTGCGTCGTATTCTCCCTCGGGTTGTACATGTACTCGGGACGGTCAAACAAATAAGCAGCCAGTTGCATGACCATGTCGGGATCGCCGCCGCGGTTCTCGCGCAAGTCGAAGATTATTGCAGCCGCGTCGTTCAAACGATACATTTCCGCTCTCGCCGTTGCCTCGCAGACAGAGAGGTCAGGAAACGAATTCAGTTTCAAATAGCCGATGTTGTGCGGCAGAATCTCGGCCTTCTCGAATGCGCAGTTGTTACGCTCGATGGCTTCCCGGTAACGCGCCAGGCTTTCTGGGGTCGATCCCTGCGGATGCTCCGGTAAAGGGTCTTGACTGTACACAACGTCCAAATGCATGTCTTGACTCGCATCCCTCATCGCCTTGGTCAGCAGGTCGGCAAAAGCTCCTCCATCTTTCACGGCGTTGTAATCGCCGCTCTTTTCGTGCGCAACCAAAGCGTCCGCAATTTTCTGTGCAACCTCCGGATAAACGTAGTGCTGCTTTAGGTTTGCGATCGCGCCCTGAATCACGCGGTGTCGTTCCGCTTCATCGATTGTCGCATCCTCGCTCCGCCCGCGCGTCATCGTATTAGCGGTATTAGCGGCCTCCAGTGATTGCGAGGCTTGGAGCTGGCCGGATTGCGGATGGGAAGCTTGTGCATGGGGAGGCCGGAAGCTTTGCGGCAAAGCTGCATTTGGTGGCTGACCCACCTTTGCTTCGCTTGGCTTTGACTCAACTCCGGTAACTGCTGGCTGCCCGGGCGCTCTTGTGGTTTCTCTCGCGCTATCTGTGGCTCGCGCTGGCTGCCGTCGGAACGCGGAGGGACGATCCGAAGCGAAACTTCGAGATTGCGTCGTCGAAATCTTTAGCGGTCGGCGGTGTACCGGTTGGCTGACGAACACTGAGAGCGCAATGACGGAAGCCAGCGTCAACATACCGCCGGAAAACAGCGCTCCAGGCCGGGGCGACCCGCCTTCTATAACAAAGAAAGCTGGTGTGCCTTCCAAACGTTGTGTCGATACACCCAAAAACTCCGGCTGAAAATGGTAATACTCGCGTGGAACCGAAATCGCCAAGTCTGCCAGCAGGTCCCACCAAAGCCGCAGCCGTGGGAGGAATCCTTTTTCATCGCGCGCCCGGTCGCGAAAGAGTTGCAAAACTTCTTCACCGTACTCCTCGCGAAAACGAGAAGGATAGAGCCGCAATAGCCAGGCATAAATGTTCTCAGACATGGGCCCCCCTTAAGACCTTCTTGGCCCGCGCCACACGCAACAGGTCCGCAAGTCTCTCCGCTTCCGAGCGTACCAGTTTGCGGCCTGCCGCCGTCAACCGGTAGTAGCGGCGCCGCTCCTGGCCGAGTTTCCCGTCCACACCTTGGCCTACCTCTTCAATAAGCCGGGCTTCCAGGAGCGTCTGGATGGAGCTATACAGGGTCCCTGGGCCCAGCCGCATGCGGCCTTCGGTCTGGTTCGCGACTTGCCGCATGATCCCGTAGCCATGCAGGTCTTCATCCACGAGGGCCAGCAGAATTTGGAATGCTGTTGAGGGAAGCGGGTTGAGTTTTTGTTTGGGCATGGATTATCGATAATCAGTATATCGATAATCGACTGTACTGCAGATCTTCTTCTTTTGCAACACCCTTCACGTAGGTCTCACGTACGCCCGTCTCGAGGCAGCCGTCCGAACAGTTTTTCCTGCACGCGCGCCATTGCCGGCAAAACAGATCTTTTGTGCGGACGAGCGATGCCTTCTATTTAGCTGTTTTACCGATGACGAAGAACTGCCAGAACAGACTTCTGCGCTTCGGCGGACGTGCTGGTAGCCGGCCGCAGCGAAATCTGAGCGGCAATCGCGCTCAGGAAATACGAATCGTTTTCGAATCGTGCGAGCGCTTGCATCTTGGGCGGACTTTCATTCCACACCACGCGGTCTTCTTTGTCCATCTGCGCAACCCACGAACTCCATCCGGCGCTGTCGAAATCCTCCCGGGAAGCAATCACGGCGGCCACGTTTGCCAGCCGGTCTTGCTCCCCGTAACTGAAGATCTCATTGGCCGTCTCCAGCCGCTTCTGAATTGCTTTCAGAACTCGTTCCTGGTCCTGCTTCGTGAACAATTTATTTTCGGCCAAAGCCGCAAGCAGATCCGCCGCATGTGCCGTCGCGTGGATCCAGCCTTTCTTCGCGTCGAAACCCCGCAAGTCGCGCTCATCGCCAAGATACGTCAACGCCGCATTCAGCAGCGTGCGGAAGCGCCCTTCTCCCAAGAAAGGATCCTTCAAATCCCGTTCCGCCAGCGCAGAAAGACAAAGCGCAGAGAAGGACCGTTTGAAAATGCTATCCGTTCCCGTTTCTCCAATGCTTGCACGCAAACTAGCCTGCCACTCTTCGAGTAACGTCACGAGCTCTTCCGGCGAAAACTTCTTCTGTCGATTAATCCAGATCGCCAGCATCGAGTACGCCAGGTCGTCTCGCAGCTCTGGATCGGGCGAACCCAAATAACCGCTCAATTCTCGCGCCAAAGGAAACGCCTCTTGCCCGGCTGGGATCGCGTAGTGGTTCTTCGCAATCGCCCTCCAAAATTCGCGCCCGTGGCCGCTTTGCCCGATAGAAGTTCCCTGACCTTTTGCCGTTCCCGGCGCGCCAGCCATTCCCACGCAACAAAGAATGCACAATACGATTCGTGCCCTGGCTCTCCCCATTCAATTCTCCTTGGTGTGCCAATCCCTTCTTCAGGAACACACTTCCTTGCTCCGCTTAGACGTTTCAGTTTTGATTTTGACTTCGGAGATTGTAGTTGCCGTGGCGACGGCCCAGGGAATGATGTAGGTCTGTTTTTCAGTACTGTTTGTCGAGCTGCGGGCTGAAGGCGTCTTTGTGGAGCCGCACGACCGGAGGCTTTCCGGGATGATTATCAATGGCAACCACGTCGAAGCGCATAGGACACTCTCCCACGTGGCGTTCGGCGAGGAAGCGCTGCGCCGTGCGAATCACGACGCGCTGCTTCTCACGAGTAACACTGAGTTCGGGCAGCGCGGCTGCATCTTCTTTTACCGTGCGCGTGCGAACTTCCACAAACGCCAGCGTCTTCCCGTCGTAGCCGATCAAATCCAATTCGCCCTTGATTCCACGCGGCGTGTAGTTCTTCGCAACAAATACGTAGCCGTGACGCCGCAAGTACCAATACGCGTAGGTCTCGCCGCGCACTCCGGTGCTGCGCGCTTCCAGCTTCTTCGCTTCGCTCGAAAAATTCTCTTCTTGACGCAGGCCTCGCCGCGCCGCCCAGCGCACCGCTTGAAACATCAGTCGCGAAAACATTGGCATGACCTTCGAAAAGAAATACTTCCTCTTCGAAGAAGTATAGCAAGAATAAACAAGAATCCGCTGGCCTCTGCCTATCCCTCACCAAGCACGAGGTGTCATTCTGAGCCTATCGGATGAGGACAGGCGAAGAATCTCAACGGCCCTTCAAGCACAAACTAAAAGTTGAGATCCTTCGGGTCGCAAAACACGTGGCCCTCAGGATGACACCAGTATTGGTGCTGACCTGCGAATGAAGACTAACGGCGGTGAAACTACAGCGTCTTCTCGATGTCCCGGAGGCAATCCTCGAGCGTGCGAATCGCGAAGTCCGCCTGCTCTTCGTCAATCAGCAGCGGCGGCGAGACGCGAATCGAATTCTCTCCCGCGCTGAGAACCAGCAGCCCTTTGTGAAACGCTTTGCTGATAACCGCGTCGCGCAAATCCGCCGCTTTTTCCTTGGTCTTTTGATCGCGCACGATTTCGATGCCGATCATCAACCCTTTGCCGCGCACGTCGCCAACAATCTTGAAGCTCTTCGGCCAGTCGCCGATGCGGGCAAAAATGTATTCGCCCATCTTGCGGGCGTTTTCCATGTAGCCGTTTTCGATGAGGTCGAGCGTGGCCATCGCCGAGGCAATGCAGACGGGGTTGCCGCCGTAAGTCGTGCCGTGGGACCCCTTTTTCCAGGTCATCACGCTTTCTTTTGCGACAAACGCGCTCAGCGGCATTCCGCTGGCGATGCCCTTCGCGATGCAAACAATGTCCGGCTCGATTCCGGCATGTTCGTAAGCCCACCACTTGCCGGTGCGCCCAACGCCGGACTGCACTTCGTCCACAATCAGCATGATGCCGTGGCGGTTGCAGATGCGCTGCAACTCCTGCAGAAAAAATGCGGGCGCAGGAATGAAACCGCCTTCGCCCTGAATCGGCTCGACGATAATTGCCGCGATTTCCTCCGGCGCGAACAGGCGCTTGAACATCTGCTGCTCGAGGAGTTCCAGAATCTCCGTGCCGCAGGTTTCTGCAGTGTGTCCGTGGGCGCAGCGGTACGCATACGGAAACGGAATGTGCTCGACGCCGCCGAGCAGCGCGCCGAAGCCTTTGCGCTGCGTATTTTTCGACGCCGTAAGCGAAAGCGAACCGAGCGTGCGTCCGTGGAAGCAGCCGTAAAACGCGATGAGCTTATCGCGCTTCGTTGCATAACGCGCCAGCTTGATCGCGCCTTCGACGGCTTCCGTGCCGGAATTGCCAAAGAATACTTTTTTGGCTTCTTTTCCCGGCATCGTGGCCACCAGCTTCTCGGCAAGTTGCGGGAGGTGATGATGATAAAAGTCCGTTCCGGAAATGTGAATTAGTTCCGCCGCTTGTTTCTGGATGGCTTCCACCACTTTTGGATGGCAATGCCCCGTCGAGCAAACCGCAATCCCCGCGGCAAAATCCAGGAACGAGTTTCCGTCCACGTCTTCGACGATTGCACCATGCCCTTTCTTGGCGACTAATGCGTATTCCCGAGTGAGCGACGGCGACATGTACTTGGCGTCGGCAGCGATGACTTGCTGCGCCTTCGGGCCGGGCAGCGCGGTAACAAGGCGAGGTGTTTTTACTTCCAAAGTCGTTGGCATTTCTTCCTCCAAGAAGAAAATCAGGTCGGAGTGAATCAAAACTGCGAGGGGAAACAGCAGGCGCTAAAAAGAGCTCTTCGGTTTGCGGGCGACCCAACTTCCTTTCCACACGGAACGCCTTCCGGAACCGGCCTGCGAAAAAATTTATCCTAAGTCAACGCCGTAGAGGTTTGGCCGCAGCGCGGCCGGCGGGAAATAACCCGGGAGGTACGGGGCGCGAGTTTTGAAATTCAAGGTCACTTGCGTTTCCAGCGGACGCTGCCATCTTTTGCGTCTTCCAGGATTATACCACGATCCGCGAGTTCTTTGCGGATACCGTCGGCAGTCGCAAAGTCGCGGTTTTTCTTGGCGGCGTTGCGGTCGGCGACGAGTTTTTCGATCTCCGCGTCGCTCAAGCCTACCTCGGCGCTGCCAAATCCGAGTGCCTGCAATTTTGCAGCATCGTTATCTTCGAGAACGGCGAAAACCTTGTCAAACGTAGCGAGGAATTGCTGCGTCGGAGCGACATCGCCTTCGCGAAATTCGCCTTTATCCATGGCGATATTCGCGTCCCGCACCAAGTCAAAGACGGCTGCCAGGGCACGTGCAGTGTTGAGATCGTCGGAAAGGCCCGCGTCGAGTTCTTCGGCAGCCTTGGCAACGCGCGCGGCCATGCCTTCTTGCTTGCCAGCGGGGAATTTTCCCTGTTTCAGACGGTCGGCGAAATTGCGCAGCCGCTCGATAGCACTGGTAGCCTGGTCGAGGCCATTAAAAGTGAAATTCTGCTGCCTACGATAGGGCACGCTGGCAAGGCTGAGGCGCAGAGTGGAAGGCTTGTAGCCCTTGGCAAAGAGATCGCGCAACGTGAAAAAGTTGCCGAGCGACTTGGACATCTTTTCGCCTTCCACGAGCAGATGCTCGGCGTGCAGCCAGTAACGCGCGAAAGGCTTCCCTGTGGCGGCTTCGCTCTGGGCAATTTCGTTTTCGTGATGCGGAAAGGCGAGATCGATGCCGCCGGTGTGAATATCGAGCGTTTCGCCCAAATATTTCATGGCCATGGCGGAGCATTCGATGTGCCAACCGGGCCGGCCGGGGCCGATGGCGGTTTCCCAGAAATGTTCGCCGGGTTTCGGCGCTTTCCAGAGCGCGAAATCGCGCGCGCTTTCTTTTTCGTAGCGGTCGTTGTCCACGCGCGCGCCGGCCTGGATCCCCGTGAGATCGATTTTGGAGAGCTTGCCGTAATTCGGGAATCTGGTGATGCGGTAATAGATGGAGCCTTCGCTCGGATAGGTGAAAGTTTTCTCCTGGAGGCGCTGGATTAGCTGAACCATGGCGTCGATATTGTCGGTGGCGCGAACCCAGTGTTCGGGCGCTTCGATGCTGAGCGCTCTGCAATCATCGAAAAAGGCTTGCACGAATTTTTCGCTGTAATCGCGGATATTCTTTCCCGCGGCAGCGGCATTGGCGATGATGCGGTCGTCCACGTCGGTCAAATTCATGACGTGGTTGAGACGGAAACCCCGCAATTTGAGGAAGCGCCGCAAAATGTCCTGGAAAATGAAGGTGCGGTAGTTGCCGATGTGGGCGTAGTCGTAGACGGTGGGCCCACAGGTGTACATGCGCACTTCGCCCGGTTTTTGCGGGACGAAGGGTTCGGTTTTTCCGGTGAGGGTGTTGTGGAGCTGGATTTCGGCCATCGGCGCTCGGTGCTCTTTCTGGTCGATTAAAGAAGCAATGGATTGTATCCGAGGGGTTTGACGCGGAGCAATTGCGAACCGAGCAGGGGCGGTGAGGCGCGACCGCTGAAAGGTGACCGGGCAGCGCGGGGAACGGGCCCAGGGGTGGGGGGGCTCGGATCTGTGGCAAACAAAGGGCTTACAAACGGCGATTTTGGAAGTGTGGCAAGCAAAAGACTTACGGGCCAATTTTGTGGATCTGTGGCAAACACGGGACTTAGCGGCGTTTTCGAAGAAGGCGGAAGTTTGCGTTGGAAGAATGAGAAGGACCGCGTGGCGGGGCGACATAAGTGAGCTGGGCACAGACCCTTGGAGGCTCCCGTTTGCTCCCTTCGAGGTCTGCCTGCGGCAGGCAGGCTCAGTATAAAACGAGGCAAGCAGAGTCAAAGATCGTGCCGAAGATCAACACGGATTATATCATAGTGCCGTACCTTGTCAATAACTATTTTAAGTACCTTGTTTTGCGCCAGATAGCGGGACGCATTTTGAGAGGGTCGCGGAAGAGCAAAGAAACCGCACACTTCAAAAAAACCGAGGCATGCGGCAGCGTCATCCTGCCATACAACTAAGCGATTGCCACCCGCCAGGAAATCACGGGAGCAGGGGAAAAGAAGTAAGAAGGAAGGTTCAAAAGCCACCACTCGGAGGCATGCCCTGACCGACGTTTGCAACGTTTCCAAGAGCGTGCGCACTACCACCAAGGAGGTCTGGGGATCACCCGGGCCACCTAGTTAAAGGAGCAACAAAATGGCAGAAACAACCGGCGCGGCAAGGGCCGCCACTTTGAAGGGAACCATCAACGTTCGCGTCACCGAGAACGTGAGTCTCGAGAATCTCCAGAACATCGTCAGCCACATTGTAGGGATGACCGGCTGCCGGACGTGCGGGCTGCTGGGTGTGGACCTTAGACTGGGAGGCGACCCTGCCGAACTACAGCAGGTCGCGAAGCTCCCGGGAGTCCAATCCACCAGCTTCAGCGCCTGAACGGGAACCGCCATGGCCAGCGCCAATTTCATCAGCATCATCCAGCACCAACCGGCGCTGGCCACCACTTACGAGGGCGATGACCCCGAACTCCTTGAGCGCTTGGCACCCCTCGTGGACATGATCGAGATTTCGCCGGACGCGATTGCCGGCTCAGATGGGAAGCGAGCGAGGCTGCGACCAGAAGTGATGGACGAATACGCAAGCGTGTCCTCGCAGTTGCGGTTCGTGGCGCATGGCGTCGGACTTTCGATTGGATCGTTCGACCAGTGGAGCGAAAGTTATCTGTGCTTACTCGATGAGCTTTTTGCGCGTTTTGATTTGGCCTGGCACAGCGAGCACCTGGCTTACACCGAAGTGGCAGGAGAGAATGTCGGCACAATGCTGGCGCTGCCGCGTACGCAGGAGGCGCTCGACCTAGTCTGCGAGCGCGTGCGTAGGATTCAGGAGCGCTACGGAGTCCCTTTCCTGCTCGAACACGTGATTCAACTTCTGCCGGATGCGCCCGGAGATTTCACCCCAGCTGGTTTTCTAAATGCCGTCACGTCGAACACGGGATGCGGCCTAATTCTTGATATATACAATCTCGAGTGCGATGCGCATAACCAGGGCCTCGATATTTCCGGATTTCTAGAGGAGCTCGATCTTTCGTCCGTGCGGGAGATGCACGTGGCTGGGGGCGTTAAGCAAAATGGATTCCAGCTCGATATCCACTCGCGAGAGTCGAGTAATAGCACGCTGAAACTCGCCCGTGAAGTCGCCGCGCGCGCTCCTGGATTGCGCGCCGTCACCTATGAATTCCTGAAAGAAGCCATACCGTCGCTGGGGCGCGACGCTATCTGCGCGGAGCTCGTGCGTGTCCGCAAAGCGATGCAACAATGACGCAACTGGAACTGCAGCAACGTGGTTTGCTCGACCTCATAAAGGGCCGGGGCACCCCTCCCACTGAACCCTACCTGGTTTCCGTGGCAGGTTCAAAGGGACTCGGCATGATACGAGAGATCGCGGTGTGGTGGCGCGCGTTCCAGATCGAGGCACAGTGCTACTTCACGTCACGGTTATTGAAATCTTACGGGCGCTTCGACTCGTTGATCACCTCGTACTTCAAAGGGAACGCGACTTCGCCTTTCGTCGAGGAGCTTAGCCGCGGCTTCCTGCTGTGGTTGCAGGCCGAGGAAGACTCTTTAATCCGCAGCGTAACGCAATTCGAATATGCATTTCTGGAAGTCCGGGGCAACTCGGATGTCGTGTTTGAAGTTTTGTGGGACCGCAATCCCGATGAGGTGTTCCAGGCGCTAGAAGGGCGGCGTGAACTGCCTACGCGAGACGGTAAGTACGCCTATCGCATGCGAATCGGGCGAAACCTGCCCGGCATGTTTGTGTGCACGCGCGGACCTGAGCGGCTGCAACATGGTCAAGAAGAGTATCGGCCGACGCTTGCGCAGGAGCAAAAGCGTAATGAGAAATCGGCCGGCTCCGCTCGAAATGAGGGGGACGTGGTGCGGGCCTCACAGTCGAAACGGCACGTCAGCGGCTGAAGCCTTTCGGGACCTTGTGGCAGTTACGGCACGGCGGGAGGCCGTGCCCTGACGAGAACCATGAGTTGTCACACGGGCACGTGTACTTTGGCACGCAAAGAGAGAAAGCCCCACAAGGGACGCGACCTTCGCCCCACTGGGTAAACTAGAGCGCGCCACGCAGGGAGCACCAGGGGACGCGCTAAAGCGCGCCCCTACATTGAGTTGTTCTGCTCGATGAAACCGATCACCACGCGGCTGAAGTCGGCGGGCTTCTCGAGATACATGAGGTGGCCCACATCCTTGAGGACCACGCGACGCGCCCGGGGTATTCCCGCTTCAATGGCACCTGCATGAGCATGAACGTCGGGAATATCGGCATCTCCAACGAGCACGAGGGTGGGCACCGAGATCTCACGCAGGCGGGGCAAGGCCGGCTTTGGACGCAGTTCAAACTCCGCGTGAGTCAAATCCTGGGGATTCGCGGAGAGCAAGTCGGCCATGCGTTTTTTGGCGGCGTCATGGCCTGGAGCGATCAGATATTTGTCCTTGGATGCTTCGGCAATGGCGCCCTGCACATCGCCTTTTTCCAGAGGTTTGCCCAAGACGTTGCCGCGATCGAGGAAATGCTCCGAATACGGCATGCCGCCTACGACGGCACCCACAAGGACCAACTGCTGGACGATCTCTGGATGGTCGAGAGTGAAATTGATGGAGATCTCGCCGCCGTGAGAGCTTCCGACAATCACAGCGCGGCTCACTTTCAGATGACGCAAGAGCGCGACCAAGTCATCGGTCTCGAAATATCCCGAAGTTGCAACGGGAGAGCGTCCATAGCCGCGACGGTCATAGCGGATGGTGTGAAAGTGGCGGCAAAATTCGGGCCAAACCTCGTCCCAAGCGGCGGAATGAAGGACGCCATCGTGAAGAAATACGACCGTTTGCGGCGAAGAGCCGCATTCCTCAAAGTAGATTTGCGATCCTTCGACCGAAAGAAAAGAGCCTGGCGCGCTCGCTTTGGCACCCTGCGCAAAAGCCGAACCCCCACACAAACACATCAAAATCGCCATCCGGCAAAGCATGGAGGAGAAGCCAGGCATTTTTCACCCTTCCTATTGCTATTGGGCGATTGGAACGACTTCATTTTAGACGAACGAAGAGAGGATTGGGGTGTGGGCTTCGACGGGAACTTTGGGAATGGGCGATGCGTACTGCATCCTAGGTGCTTGTCCGCTCTAAGCAGGCGCCATGCCCGGCCAAGACCCAGCGATATAATTTAGCGCGGCATTTTGCTGCGTGCGGGGAGAGCAAACTATGGATGCACTTTGGCAGGACCTGAAATACGGAGTGCGGTCGCTGTGGCGGGACAAAGGGTTTGCGCTGACGGTGCTGCTGACGTTTGCGGTGTGCATTGCGGCCAACGCGGCGCTTTTTGCCATCGTGAACTCGGTGATTCTGCGCCCGCTGCCGGTGGCGGACGCCAATTCCATCCTGATTCTCTCTAACGATTACCCCAATGCCGGCGCCACTGGCGGCAACTACGCTGCCTCTGGCGATTATTTCGACCGGCTTCGCGAGATGACCGTTTTCGAGAGCCAGGCGATGTTCCGCCCGCGAAATCAAACGGTGGAGCTAAATGGTTCGCCGCAGCAGATTCGCGGGATGCTGGTGACGCCTTCGTGGTTCCACCTGCTGCGGGTTTCCCCGAGGATGGGGCGCCCTTTTGCGGAAGAAGAAGGTGAAATCGGGCGCGAACAGGAAGTGATTCTTAGCCACGGGCTTTGGGAGCAGTTGTACGGCGGAGAGAAATCGGTTCTAGGACGCACAATGCGCATCAGCGGACGGCCCTTCACGGTCGTCGGGGTGATGCCTGCCAATTTTAATTTTATTGATCCCGAGGTTCGCCTGTGGATGCCGCTCGCGTTTACCGCCGAAGAGAAAACCCTGCATCACAGCAACAACTGGTTCCACATCGGACGCTTGAAGCCGGGCGGCACGATGCAGCAGGCGCAGGCACAAGTAAACGCGATAAACGCAGAAAACCTC
>Ga0307471_100000572_pt1 | contig 18963 bp, 11 predicted proteins | sample atmos_gasesAM3C__2_FD_204566 | JGI IMG/M metagenome (GOLD analysis project Ga0307471, IMG submission 204566) | Hardwood forest soil microbial communities from Morgan-Monroe State Forest, Indiana, United States - atmos_gasesAM3C_515 | ecosystem: Environmental > Terrestrial > Soil > Temperate...
GAGCCACTGCCGACGCTTCCCACACCAGCACGCGGGGATCAAACGGCTTCGGAATGATGTAATCGGGTCCGAAACGGATGCGGTCTACTCCATAAGCGTTGCAAACAGAATCTGGCACATCTTCCTTGGCCAGCGCGGCGAGTGCCCGTGTGGCGGCCAGCTTCATTTCCTCATTGATTGCGGTGGCGTGCACGTCCAGCGCTCCGCGGAAAATGAAGGGGAAGCCCAGCACATTATTCACCTGGTTTGGATAGTCCGTACGTCCTGTCGCTATAATCACGTCCTTGCGCTCTGCCATCGCATCGTCGTAGGTAATCTCGGGATCCGGGTTGGCCATGGCGAAAACGATTGGACGCGCCGCCATCGTGCGCAGCATCTCTGGCGTAAACGCACCCTTCACGGACAGTCCGACGAGCACATCCGCACCCTTCACTGCCTCCGCGAGCGTGCGCAATTGCGTCTTCTGCGCAAATCTCGCTTTGTACGGATTCATCCCCTCCGTCCGGCCTTCGTAGACCACGCCCTTCGTATCCGCGCGCGTGATATTCTCTCGCTTCACTCCCAGCCGAACATAATGCTCGGCGCACGCGATTCCTGCGGCTCCGCTGCCATTTAACACGATGCGTACTCTATCGATGGCCTTGCCGACGATCTCCAGCGCGTTTAGCAGCGCCGCGCCGGAAATAATCGCCGTGCCGTGTTGATCATCATGAAATACCGGAATCTTCATCGTCTTCTTTAATGTCTCTTCGATGTAAAAGCATTCCGGCGCCTTGATATCTTCCAGGTTGATGCCGCCGAATGTCGGCTCCAATAACTGGCATACCTTGATCACATCTTCCGGGTTCATCGAATTCACTTCGAGATCGAATACATCCACGTCCGCAAACCTCTTGAACAGCACTCCTTTTCCTTCCATCACGGGCTTTCCTGCGAGCGCGCCGATGTTTCCGAGGCCCAATACCGCCGTCCCGTTCGAAACCACCGCGACGAGATTGCCTTTTGCCGTGTATTTGAAGGCATCATGCGGCTCTTTCTCAATCTCCAGGCATGGCTGTGCGACACCCGGGGTGTAGGCCAGGCTCAAGTCCCTTTGGGTGCGGCAGGGTTTCGTCGGCGATACTTCAATCTTTCCGGGTCGCGCTCCAAAGTGGTAGGCAAGCGCTTCTGACTTTTGTATGGTCATGGTAGTTCTCCAGACTGCGGACAGGCAGGGGCCTTCATGCTGGCAAGATTGTCCCGCAAGCTTAGAGGCAAGTTGCGCGCCAAATCAGATTCGGCGGTTCCTTCGAGGAAGAACTTCCTGAACTGAAAACGAAGCACTTATGGGCTCACGTGCCCCATTCTTGGGTGCAGGCTTCGTCCTTCGACCTTAATCCACAGCCCGTCTGAGCAGTTCCGCGCAGGTTGCTTTCCCATCTGAGTTAACTCGCACAGCCGTCGTTCTTCCACTTGCCTGTGCACAGATACTCGTGGATCGATTTCGCTGCTCTTCGTCCCGCACCCATCGCCAGAATCACTGTCGCGCTCCCCGTCACTATGTCGCCACCCGCGAATACGCCCTCGCGTGACGTTCGCTGCGATTCAGCATTGGCTTCAATGTAGCCCCGCTTGTTGGTCTGCAAGCCTGGTGTGGTCGATTGCACTAGCGGATTCGCCGAAGTTCCCACCGCAATGATGGCCACCGAAAGCGGTACTTCAAACTCCGAACCGGCAATCGCTATGGGTCTCCGCCTTCCGGACGCATCCGGCTCTCCTAATTCCATCCGCACGCACCGCGCGGCACGCATCCACCCGCCCCCGTCTTCCAGAAACTCTACCGGGTTTGTCAGGACGCGGAATTCAATGCCTTCCTGCTTCGCGTGCTTCACTTCTTCCGCCCGTGCCGGCATCTCTGCCTCGCTCCGGCGGTACAGCACGTAAGCCTTTTCTGCGCCCAATCGCCGAGCCGAGCGAATCGCATCCAGCGCCGTGTTTCCCCCGCCGATGACCGCAACATGCTTTCCGCGCAACTCCAGCATCGGTTCGTCATATCGCGGGAATTCATAAGCGTGCATCAGGTTGATTCGCGTCAGAAATTCATTCGCCGAATAAACGCCATTGAAGTGTTCCCCTGGGATATTCAGGAAAACCGGCAGCCCTACTCCCGTGGCGATGAAAACGGCGTCGCAGCCTTCCGCGCCAAATAATTCGTCGACCGACACTGTTTTGCCAACCACCACGTTGGTCTCGAATTCCACGCCCATGGCCCGCATCGCATCGATTTGCTCGCGAATCACCTGTTTCGGCAGACGAAACTCCGGTATCCCGTACACCAGAACGCCGCCAATTTCGTGCAAGGCTTCAAACACGTGCACGCAGTGGCCTCTCTGTCAAATCTCCTGCTGCGCTCAGTCCCGCCGGACGGATCCGTTGCTGCATACTTCCCTCCTGTGTGGCTTTTGCAGGACCAAGGATGTAGGTAGGTCCAGGAGCGAAGGTGGAGATAGCAGGAATTAAGCTTGCAAGACAGCCGCCACCTGACTCGTTCCAGGAACCTGCGCGACTCATGATTTGTCAACTATTTATGGGATGGCGCAAACTGATTAGCCTGTTTACCGCCGCTTCTGTGAGAGGTGTGCCCCAAACTTTGGTCTGGCCTGCGCAAACTCACCCACATGCCTTCGTCGCTCCCGGAGTGTTGAAAATTTCATCACTTCCTCCTCGCCTTCGCTCTTCATCGCTGTGGCTCCGGTCGGTGCCCAATCGGGTGCGCCGGTAGGTACGTCGGTAGGTCCCCCACACGCCGCCCTTACGTGTATGAGAGAGGAGTGTACCTCCCAAGTGATCTCAATCGCTTCCTGACGCCTTTGTTCCGTCTGTGCTAGCCGCGCTTCCCGCCCGAATCAGGATTGGCCAGCGCGGAAACGCGAAATTCCCAGAGACATCATCGATGACATTAATTTGGCAGGTATAAATCCCCGGTTTCAATGATTGCAGGGGAATATCCACCTGGAACACTACCGCTCGCCGGTCCGCCGCGGTCACTTCTTTGGCCACCAGGGGCTTCGACTCGTACACCTTCGCCTCGCCCTGCAAGAACTCAATGCTGGTCAGCACGCGAATCGTTCCTCGCTCGCTCTTGCTCTCTCCGGAACCAGCCACTGGCGCGCCGCCCTTGCTCTTGGCCGCGTCGTAGACCTCGTACTGCAGGTAAAGGTGCTGATCCTGCGTGAACACGTGCGTAACGCTCGGCACCAATTCTGATTGTTCACTGATCAGCGGCTGAAACGATTTTTGCTTTTGTGTCACGGGAGCCCGCTGGTTGCTTAACACCACCGAACTCATCCGCAACGGCGCTTTCCGCAAATCGGGTATGCGCACATCCGTCTCAAACGATCCGATGCGCCCGCTGCGGTTCTCTCTCACGATGAATTTCAAGTGATAACTTCCCGGCGCCAGCACGAAGCTGGTGTTGTATTGGATATTCTTTCGGCGCACCTGTTGCCCGCTGTCCACTGCCAGCTTCACCGTGTCGCGCAACTGCCCCACGGGCAGCTTGCCTCCCTCCAAGACCCGGCCGAGGATATCGATCGTTGCACTGTCCTTATCCTTTTCCAGCACGAATGGAATCTGCGAGCTGGGCACCACCAGCGACACTCCCAAAAAATAATGCGAATCGTCCTGCCGGAAGTACGACGACCCCGCATACACCGCCACATCGGTTCGTGGAAGTTCTGAAGCGAGTTCAGTCTCCAATTGCTCTTCGCGATCCGCGCGGTTCATGTGTTCATAATCGCGATCCGCGTAGTAACCCTTCCGGTATTCAAGCTTCACGTCTGGCCGGTTCACCTGTACCTTCAACCGCCGAAAGTGTCCATCCTTCATGTGATTGCTGCTCGTATAACCCAAAACGTAATACACCGATGTGTCTTTCTGCACCTGCGTGAAAACGCCGCCGAAATCATTCGAGTCCAGAAACGCCTTTCCACCCGTATCCGCCGCCATGGTGTACAGCGTTTCCTGCGAAGCCGCGTTGCTATTGAAATCGTTCAGCACGGATGCACCGCTGTAAGCCGATTGCCCGTGCAAACTCGCGGCCTGCGCCTGCCCGCCCGGCGGAAATGCTTCCAAACCGCGTATGTCTAGGGGATAGATGGACACGTTTGCTTTCACCGCCGAGGCCGTGGCTGCACGCAGCGCCGACTGGTTGTCCACACCCGATTGGCTGATGCCATTGCTGAAATAGATCAGGTTCTTTTTTTGAGGAATGCTTCCCAGCGTTTTCATGATGGATTGCAGCGCCAATATCTTGCGATCCGCGCTGAATGTGTTGTAATCCGTATCGTCCGGCGTATATGCCGCGCTGGTTTCCGCCGCGCCTTCCGAGCTTCCGGTCGCTCCGTTCTCAAAACCTTGCCCCTCCGTCGAGTTGTACGCCGACAGCCGCGCCATAATCTTCGCCCGGTCGTCTGTGAAATCGAGATCCAGCTTGAGATCGGTCGCCAGCGAGACCAGCGCCACCAGGTCGGCTGCCTGCATGTTCTGCTGAACATACTTTTTCGCTGCGTTCACCGCCCGGTCGATCTGCTCCGGATCCATTGCCGAAAAGTCGAAAAAGAGCAGCATTAGCCGGCGGTCGCTCACATCCACACTCGGCTGTTTGCTTGCCGACAGGATCGGCCCGGTCTCTGCCGCTCCCGTTACCGTTTTCTCGGCGGATCCTGCAACCTTCAATTCATCCACATTCTCGAAATCAAAGCTCGCAATCTCCTGTTTCTGCCCGTCCTCGAAAACAGTAAAATCCTCCTTCTTCAAGTCGCGGATGAGATTTCCTTTTTTGTCCCGCGCAATTACATTGACCAGCGCTACCTCCGTGCTGACCCGCACGCGATAGCCTGGTTGCGGAGGCGTTTTCGGTTCCTGTGCGAACAGCTGCACAACCGACAGCCATGCGAGCAGCATCGCGCCCGTGATCCTCGCCGCCTCTCGCCGGATTTTCTTTCTTCCACCCATCAGAACCGGAACCTCGCCACCATCGTCATCCTGCGCATATTCGTGACGCCGGTAACCTGACCAAACGTCAGCGAATTCACAACCGTGTTGATGCTCGAGAAATACGGTGTGTTGAAAATATTGTTTGCCTGCAGCCGCAATTCCAGCGCTCGTGATTCCTTGATCGTGATGGTTTTTCCCAGCGCCATGTTAAATGTGAATTGCGCCGGCCCCAGGATGATGTTGCGCCCCGCATCTCCATAACTCGAACTCGTGGCGTTTTCACACCCAGGCCCCGGCGCGCAAAATGCCGCCGTGTTGAACCATTCCGCCGTCGTAGGATTACTCACCGTATTGATCGAGCCGGGAATGATGTTTGCGCGCTGCGAGCCGCTTACCCCGCGATTGATGTCCACCGAAGCTCCCAGCACTCTCGGCGTAAAGTAAAACCCGGATGCAATCGTGAAGTCGCCGCTCCACTGCCACCCGTCCAGCACGTGCGAAAGTTTCCCGGTGGTCAGGAATCGTTTGCCATCGCCAAACGGCAGATCATAAATCCAGTTGCCCGTGAACTTCTGCGCCTGATCGAAGCTCGAGAGCCCCCGATCCGCCGAAATATCGTACGGGTCTTGCGCCACCACGACTCCGCCACCTCCAATCGATGAGGCATCATCAATCGACTTGGAGAAAATATAACTGGCGCTGAGCCCGAGCCCCTTGGCCATCCGTTTGCGAATCCGGATGGTTCCGGCATTCAGGCTGGAGTTGCCCTCGGACGATTGGTAGATGAACGGCTGGCCGCCTGCCACCAGGGCCCGCTGTGTATCCAACCGCGTACCCTTCGCCCCGTTGTATCCGATATTGAGTTGAATCCCTGCGGGCAATTGACGCTGGATATCAAGATTCCAGATTTGCACGTAGGGCAAGTCGTAATTGGGGTTGACCGCAAAGTTGTTCGTCACCGTTCCAGGTGGGGTGCCCGGAAATCCCACCTCGAGCGTCAAAGGGTTCGCCAGGTCGCTGATGTTCGTGGACGTGGTTGCAAATGGCGGTTGATACGAAAAGTTCCGCACAAACGTCCCGTACTGCGCCAGGTTGTAATTAATTCCGTAGCCCGCCCGCACCACGGTGCGCTTGCCTATTCTCCAGGCAATGCCCAACCGCGGTCCAAAATTGTTGCGGTCCGCGCGTACCAGGGAAATCGGAAATACGCCGGAATAAGGCCCCGTCTGCCCCGGAAAGACAGGAACGGCGTTCGTGTATCCCGGCGCGACGTCCAGATTCACGATGTGATTCTGGGTTTCGGTGTACGGGCCGTTGTATTCGTACCGCAGCCCTGCGTTGATCGAAAAATTCGCCAGCAGCCGCCAGTCATCCTGGATAAACAAATCAAAAGCATTCCCTCGAAACGCGTACGAACTCGTCCCCGACTGCAAGCTCGTTTGTTGCGGATATCCGAGAAGAAAGTCGGCGAAGTCGCTGCCCGTGTCCGGCAGTGGCGTGGTGCTTCCCGGTGCATAGCCCGAAGTGGCAAATCCCGTGAAAACAAAACTTCCTTCGGCGTTTCTCGCTGAGCGAAAATCTTGCAGGATTCGCCGGTAATCCCCACCAAACCTTATATTGTGTTTTCCGCGATTCCAGGCGGCCACATCGGAAAGGACATAGGTCTGATCGAGTTCCTGTGCCGCAATGGGCCCGCTAAGGCCAGCATATGAGTTGAAGCTGATTCCGGGCAATCCCCAATTGAACGGGTCGCTCGATATGCCGGTGATGCCCGCATTCCCCGCAACGTCCAGAACGTTCGTGTACAAGTTTGTCGTCGAGATGTTGTTGCGGTTGTAGTTGAATCCGACGCTGTTGGTGATGCGTCCCTTTCCATAGGTCCATCGTGTGTTTGCGTTTAAGCCCTGTCCCGCGTTGTGCCCCGCGAGAGAAGGGAAGGAATTAACGAGTTCGTTGGACGACCGCGAAATGTTCAGCCCAAAACTCAGATTGTTCCTTGGCCCGCGCCCCCCACGGCCTCCGCCACCCATTCCGCCGAGTGGACCCAAGAGGATTGGTCCGCCCGTGGCTCCAAAATTATGCATCAACCGCAAACTTACCGAATCCGTGTCGCCTTCTGCTGAAGTGATGTAGTGAAAATTCTGCGTCGCTGTGGGCAGATTCGGATCTGGGATATAAGGCAGTAACGCCTTGGCGGAGGAGCTGAAAGAGGTCGGATCAATCGTATTGTTCGTGTAGGGCTGGCCCGTTAGCGGGTTGTAAATCACGATGGGGTTGCCGTTCTTGTCTGTCAGCCCGGTGAAAATTCCTTGCCTCTCTGCATCGGTAGGTACTGTGCTGAACATGTCGAAGGGAGTGCTGCCCCGCGTGCCATTCCATCCCGCCGCGAAAAAAGTCGTTTTGCTCCAGTCGAAAAGATGGGGAATCTTTAACGGGCCGCCGACGAAAGCTCCGAAACGGATCTGGTTGTAACTCGCCTTTTCCGATTCCTGCCCCGTCAACGAATACGATCTGGCATCCAACCCCGCATTGTCATCCTGGAAATAGAGAAATCCATGCGGTTGATTTATATTGAAGCCGCGGCCGCCCAGCCGCCCGAACATCACCGGGCCGCCGCCCCCTCCCTGCGGACCACCGGTCACGAATCCGCCGAACCCTCCGCCGCTGACTTGCGCGCGCTCGCGAAATTCCTGAATCCGTTGCTGCAACTCATCTTCACTCCCAATTCCGAAATCCTGCGTCCGGCCCTGGGCCCCCGTCACACTGACCGATTCCGTCGCGCCTTCAGCCCCCACCCCATTCATCGGCAAACTCGATAAATCGCTCGCGCCGGCGTTGCCGTTCCCCGGTCCGTTCCCCATCCCGCCGCCGGCAAGCGCCGAAAGTGTGCCTTCCAGAGCAAGATTCTGAAAGCCACGAGTAGCGGCGGTGGCATTATTTGCGCGGTTCGATTCTTCCTGTTGCCGCGAGGCCAGGATTAACTCCGCTTCCACTTTCCCCGCGGGGTTCTCGGGATTCAGAACCAATTCCTGTGTCGACGTGGCGAAACCCATGAACTCCATCTTCACCACATACCTTCCCCGCGGCAGTCCCTTCAGCACGAACGAGCCATCGACCGCGCTCGCCACGCTTGCCTTTTTCCCGGTCAGCGTATTTGTGGCCGTCACGGTAACGCCGGGCAGCGCCGCTTTTCCACTCTTCACTGTCCCGGAAATCTGGAACGTCGAGGGTGGCGCCGCCGGCGGCTCCTGCGCAACCGCAAGGCACACGAACAAGACCGCGCAGATGAGCAAAAAGCACGTAATGACGAGAATTATGCGGAGCGCATCCTTCAATCAGGCTACTCCTGAGGCTTTGCCGAAGGTTCTGGTTTGGATTCGGGCGGTGTTCCTGCGGATCCACTGGGGTGCGGACCGCCAAATTGTGCGTCCATTTCCTGCATCCGTTTCCACTGCTCGGAGTTCAGGACCATCACGCCTTTGGGCAGGAACACGTCGTTCTGCGCTGCACCTCGCGCTACCACGTGATCGCCCACCTGGATGTCCGCCATGGTGATGCTTTCCCGGCCCTTGCGAAGGGAAGTCTCCTCATTAAGCTCCAGAATCTGCGTCACATGGTCCGGCCTCAATACCGTCAGCCGCGGCGCATCGATCGACTTCACTTCGCCGATGACAAAATCTTTTCCCAGCGCGCCCATCTGCATCATCCCGCCGCCTCCCGGCCCGCCGGAGCGCGTTCCCATGAGCTTGGCGGTTACGCTGTGGTCGGCATTCTCGTCGCCGCGCACCATCACCATGTCGCCCACCTTAAAATCCGTTGCCGTGGCCTTTTCGCGGTCCTTGCGAAATTCCGTTTGGTTGGTGAATTTGACGCTGACCACCTGCCCATCCGGCCGCGTAATCTCCATCCCGCCATTTTTGATTGCCGTAATCTTTCCGAAGAGTGGACGCGGCCCTCCTTCTTGGCCTACCCAGACCTGCCCCTGACGCTGCTGCGGGGCCACTGGGTCCGGGGACGCAGGTTGCTGCGCCGCGGCCACGCTCCCATACAGCAGCTCTAATCCACAAGCCAGAACCAAAAAGCCATTCTTGCGAATCACTGGTCACCTCTCTCTGCCGTGCCGTCCATTCCTTAGACGCACCTGGTGGCCGGCGTGTATCACCCTAAAGCCGACACCACTCCCCAAACTTTCTCAATAGAGGTTCCGCTACAGGAGGAAAAAGGTTCCCCGGCAATGCCGATTGCCCGGGCAATCGGCCCAAGCAATCAGATCAATTGGCGGATTCGGTTCGTCCGTTTGGGCAGGTAACAGCTTTGCCCACAAGAGCCGGGTGACCTGCCTCAGGAAATATCAGAGCCATCGCCCACGCTGAAATAGGTGCAATCCGGGTGATGGAACACCAGTGCGCTCACGCTCGCTTCCGGATCCATCATGAATCCTTCCGTCAACTGCACTCCAATCTCTTCCGGCCGCAGCAATTTCCAGATGCTGGCCTGGTCTTCCAGATCCGGACACGCGGGGTATCCGAAGCTGTAGCGCTTTCCCCGATACCGCGACGTGAAGCGTTGCGCCATTGTCATTCCTGCGGGATCGGGAAAACCCCAGTCCTCGCGAATTCGCCGGTGCAGCCACTCCGCGCACGCCTCCGCTGTTTCAATCGCCAGCGCCTGTAACCCATGGGACTTGAAGTAGTAGCCGTCGTGCTTGGCTTTTTCCGCGCGTTCGCGCACGCCTTCACCGGCTGTGACAACGAAAACCGCGACGTGATCGCGCTGCCCGCTGGCCGCCGGCAGCACATAGTCGCTCAAGCACAATTGGTCGCCGACTTTTTGCCGCTTGAATTGCCAAGTCTGCAGCGGTTCTTTCGCGCCCGGTGCAAACAGGTGTAGCGCCTCACCCCGGGCTTCGGCTTCAAAAAATTGCCACACCACGCGCACTCTCATGAAATGCGCCGCTTCGTTCTTCACCTCTTCCATCTCGTTAAAGAGCTCGACAGCTTTGGTCTCGCGCGCGGCCAAGTGCTTCTCAAAGTCTCCGCGATATCCCAGGTGCCTTCCGTAGAGCATGAACGGGTTGATATAGCTCCAGAGATCTCGCAGATCTGGCACCAGCCGCACCTTCCGATCCAGATACCCGACCGGCGGAATCGGCAAATCGGTTCGCACTTTCGGAGACCGTGAGACTACCGGCTTTTCTACGAGCTTCAAGGTCGTGGTCACACTTGCGCCATTGCCAGAGATGGCATGCTCGCTCAAGACCTTCGCTCGTGTTGCCGGGTCCATCAACTCGTTCATCAGCCGCAGCCCGGTCATCGCATCCTTCGCGTAGCACACCGCCCCGTCATAGCTCGGAGCAATCTTCTGCTGGGTGAATTTCGCGCTCAGCGCGGCCCCGCCCACCAACAGGGGCACACCGATCCCGGCATCCTTCAAGTCGCTGGCGGTCGTCACCATTTGCTGCGCGCTCTTAACGAGCAAACCGGACAACCCGATAGCATCCGGCCTGTGCGACTGATAAGCCTTGATCAATTCTTCCGGCGGCACTTTGATGCCCAGGTTCACCACGTCAAAGCCGTTATTCTTCAGAATGATTTCGACCAAGTTCTTGCCGATGTCGTGCACATCGCCTTTCACGGTAGCAAGCAGAACCTTGCCGCGTTTGGCGGTGTCTGCCTTTTCCATGAACTGCTCGAGGTGATTCACCGCGGCTTTCATGGCCTCCGCCGATTGCAGTACTTCGGCCACGATCAATTCGTTGGCATTGAACAGCCGCCCCACTTCGGACATGCCCCCCATCAGCGGGCCATTGATGATCTCCAACGGCGCAGCACCTTCTCCGCGCTTCCTCTCCAGATCCGCTACCAGTCCATCCCGCGTGCCCTCGATAATGTAATTCGCCAGCCGCTGGTCCAGCGGTATATCTTCTGCTTTCCGTTTTTCTTTCTTTTTCGCCGTACGAAAATGCTCGGTGATGGCCGCGATATGAAACTGGTTGACCGCCGCCTTCTGTGCCTTGCTCTGTTGCCGCCAGTCCGCCGGCACGTTCTTCAGCAATGCAAGCTGCGAATGCCCGGCTGGAACTTCCTTTGGCGGGTGCTGGAAGAGCAGGTCTTCCGCCAAACGGCGTTCGTGCTCGGGAATGGAGGCAAACCGCTCCAGCTTCTCCGTATTCACGATCGCCAGGTCCAGCCCCGCCTTTGTGCAGTAGTAGAGAAAAACTGAATTCACCACTTCGCGTGCCCCTGCGGGCAAGCCGAAAGACACGTTGGAAATTCCCAGAATTGTGCGCGTATCTGGAAGCTCTTCCTTGATCAGCCGGATGCCCTCCATCGTTTCCGCCGCGCCGCCGATATAATTCTCGTCGCCTGTGGCACACGGAAATACAAGGGGATCGAAAATAATATCTTCGGCGGCCATCCCATATTTTTCTGTCAGCAATTCGTAGGAGCGCGCGGCAATTTCGAGCTTTCGTTCGCGCGTGAACGCCTGGGCCTGTTCCGGGTGCTCGTCGATACAGCCAACGACGATGGCGGCGCCAAAATCGTGGGCAATGGGGACAACCTTCTCGAATTTCTCCTCGCCGTCTTCCAAGTTGATCGAATTGATGATGGCTTTGCCCTGACAATAGGTGAGAGCCAGCCTCACATTCGCCGGGTCCGTCGTATCGATCATTACCGGCGATTTGATCTTACGGATCAGTTTTTCGTAGAAAGGAGGAATATCTTTCTTTTCATCGCGCTCCGTGCTTTGCAGGCAAACATCCACAATGTGCGCCCCGCCCTTCACTTGGCGCCGTGCGATCTCCGTCGCTTCTTCCCAGTTTTCTTCCGCCACCAGGTTTTTGAATAAGCGTGAACCGATGACGTTGGTGCGTTCGCCAACAAGCAGCGGCCTCGTTGCGTCATCCGCCTCAATCGTCTCGACCCCGGAATAGACAGCCCTGTGCGTTTCCGCCGGACGCACCCGCGGCTTCTTGCCTTCCACCATCTGCGAAATCGTGCGAATGTGCTTCTCTGTCGTTCCGCAACATCCGCCTACGATATTCAGCCAGCCCTGATTCACAAATTTCTCGAGCTGCTTGGCCAGAGTCTCCGGCGTTTCCAGGTACTTGCCCTCCTCGTCGGGCAACCCCGCGTTGGGATAGCAGGACACAAATTCGCCCGTCAACGAGCTCAGCGTCCGAACATGATCGGTCATGAATTCCGGCCCGGTCGCACAATTCATTCCGAAAGCCAGAGGGTGCGCGTGGCGCAGGGAAGCCCACATCGCTTCCACGGTTTGCCCGGCGAGCATTGTTCCCATCGGCTCAATCGTCACCGAAACGAGGAAGGGAACTGGCGCTCCAAGCTCCCGGGACAATTTCTGAATGGCCAGAATTGCCGCCTTGATGTTCCGAGTGTCCTGGCAAGTTTCCACCAGCAATAAATCCGCACCGCCCTCAAGCAGTCCCTTCGCCTGGACATAATAGGAATCGAGCAATCCCTCAAACGTCACGCCGCCCGTGACGGTAATGGCTTTAGTGGTCGGCCCCATGGATCCGGCGACAAATCGCGGCCTAGCTGGCGTTGAAAACTCTTCGGCGGCTTGGCGCGCCAGGAGCGCGGCGCGCTTGCTCAAATTGTGAGCGTCCGCCTGCAGCTCGTACTCTGCCAGCACCAGCGGCGTGGAGCCAAAACTGTTCGTCTCGACAATATCCGAGCCCGCCTCGAAATATTTTCGATGGATGTCGAGCACCACGTCTGGACGCGTGCGCACCAGGTTTTCGTTGCAGCCCTCGAGTGCTGCGCCGCCGAAATCGGCCGCAGACAAGTTGCGCTGCTGCAGCATCGTACCCATCGCGCCATCCAATACCAAGATGCGTTCCGCCAGCAGCGCTCGAAGCGCCTTCTCTGATTCTTTCAGGTTTCTCATTCCATCCTGACTCGCTAAACCTTGGTTCCGGGCCGCCAAGGGCCGATCCGCCGGCCCCGTATAGTGCTATTTTACGTGCTTCCCGGCAAAACCCCTACCACCTGTCCTTTCGCGTCCCCAAACCTTTCAAAATACAGCCTATCCGTCAGTAACAACTCGTGAACATCTGTGCCCGTTGCCCTTGCCCCTTAGTGCTGGTTTATCTACCCTGATGGACAGTGGCGACTAAACGAATGTCCTCGAAACTCATTGTCTGTCTGCTCTCGCCGCACCCTCTGGTGCTGAGCGAATTCGAACGGCTCCTTGGCAAGGCTTCGCAGTTCAAGGTTATCGCCAAGCAGCTTGAGTCCACCTTGGCCCCCGACCTGCGCAATCTCGAACCCCCCCGCGCCCAGGTCTATGTAATTGATGCGCACGCGGCTCGCCAGGCTACCGGCGCCCTGCTCACCAACATTCTGGAGCGCTACAGCGATGCACGCCTGATCGTTGTTGGCGATTCACTCAACGAAGCCAACAGTTTTTCGCTTTTGCGACTAGGTGTGAAGGGGATCCTTACTTACGCTGAGGCGCGCGACCAGCTTTCCCATGCGCTTCCCCTCGTCGCCAGCGGTGGCTTCTGGGTGCCGCGCTCGGTGCTTTCCGGCTTTGTGGACTCGATCCTGACGAGCCAAGGACGCCGCCTCAAGACCGACACAGTCACCAATCTCAGCCGGCGTGAACAGGAAGTGCTCGATTCGCTCCTCGAGAATCTTTCCAACAAAGAAATCGCCAGCAAGCTCAACATCGCCGAGCGCACCGTCAAATTCCACGTCTCCAATTTGCTGACCAAGTTTGGCGTCCGCCGCCGCGCAGACCTGATTCTCTTGACCTTTCAGCGGCGCATGGCGCAGGCCTGACGCGGAATTTCAAGGCATATATTCTGCCACCTGCTTAGACATAAAAATAAAGTGTCATCCTGAAGGGCGAGCCGTTTGCGACCCGAAGTACCCTTAGTTGACACACTTTGCAGATTTGCGTGTTTGCGAGTCACTCAGTCACCAAACTTATAGCGAATGATGCACCACAAGGCTTGCAGGCCATCTTTCCAGGTAATCTTTTTTCCTTCTTCGTAGGTGCGGCCGGCGTAACTGATGGGCACTTCATAAATGCGCCACTTGCCCTTGGCTACTTTCGCCGTGATTTCCGGCTCGAACCCGAAGCGATTCGATTTCAACTGAATGCCTTTCAATACCTCGCGCCGGAAAACCTTGTAACACGTCTCCATGTCTGTCAATTTCAGGTTTGTGAACAAGTCGGACAAGAGCGTCAGAAACTTGTTTGCCACATAGTGCCAGAAATAATGGACGCGTTGCGGTCCCCCTAAGAAGCGGGAGCCGAAGACCACGTCCGCGCGCCCGTCCAGAATCGGGGCTAGCAACTTGGGATAGTCTACCGGGTCATACTCGAGGTCGGCGTCCTGCACCAGCACAATGTCGCCCGTTGCCACGGCAAAGCCCCGGCGCAGAGCCGCGCCTTTGCCGTGGTTTCGTTCCTGGAAGTAAAACCGAAAATCTTTGAGTTCGATGGCGTCGCCGCCGTCTGCTGCGGGGGCCAGGCTTTCCCCTTTGGTCTGCAGATTTGCCAGTCCCTGCAAAATTTCCCGAGTACCGTCCCTCGAGCGGTCGTCTACGACGATGATTTCCTTCAGCATTTCGGTATCGAGCACGCGGCGTAAGATCTCGAAGATGGTGTCTTTTTCGTTGTAAACAGGAATGACTATGGAAAGTTTAGGATCAACGAAGGCGGTAGGGTTCCGTCGGGTATGTTTCATGGAAATAAGCAAATTGTATAGTTGGCGCAATAGCGCGTAAAGGTCTTCTCCAGCGCCGTGTGCTTATTTGCAGCGGTCTTCGCGGGTGGTAGCTCTTGTGGTTTAATAGAAAATCGAGTCTGCCCGTAAGATGACCACATTCTACATCGAACAATTCGGTTGCCGCGCGACTCAGGCCGACGGCGCCGCCATCGAGCGGCAGTTGCGGGAACAAGGCTACCGAATGGTGGCGCAGGCATCTGCTGCAGATGTCGTGGTGTTGAACACTTGCACGGTAACCGCGGCGGCCGATACCCAGGCCCGCGATGCCATTCGCAAGATCCACGTGGCAAGCCCGGCGACTCGCATCATCGTAACAGGCTGCTACGCCCAGCGCGCGCCTGACGAACTCGCGGCTCTTCCCGGTGTGACCCACGTTGTTGGCAATTCTCACAAAACGCAGATTCCCGCCCTGGTGGACACCATCCGCGCTAAGCCGGGAATCTCCGCCGCTTCCGGGCTTCTTCCCTTGACTGCGCTGCAAACCGGCCTTCCCGTTGCGGAGGCGGCGACGGCTCGCATCCTTACGGGGGACATCTTCGACCTTTCTGAAATTTTGGCCGCTCCGGTTCTTGGCGGAGAAGGGAGTCACACGCGCCCCATCCTGAAAATTCAGGATGGTTGCAACTCCCGTTGTTCTTTTTGCGTGATCCCGTTTGTCCGTGGGAGGTCCCGTAGTCTCGCGCCGGGAAAAGTTGTCGCTGAAATCCAGCGCCTTGCGGAGGCTGGCTATCGCGAGATCGTTCTCAGCGGCATCAATCTCGGTACTTACGGCCGCGACCTTACGCCACGCGTGGAATTTCTCGAACTTCTCCGCCAAATTCTTGGAGAAACTTCGCTTGAACGAGTGCGCGTCAGCTCCGTCGAGCCACTTGATGTGACCCGGGACCTCGTCGAACTTTTCGCCTCGACGCGGCGCCTGGCGCCCCACTTCCATATGCCACTGCAGTCTGCTGCGGATCGCATCCTCGCCGCCATGCATCGCTGGTATCGCGCCGAGCACTATGCCCGCCGCGTCGAGATCATTCGCGAGCGCCTGCCACACGCGGCGATAGGCGCAGATGTCATCACCGGTTTTCCCGGCGAGACTGAAGAAGATCACGCGTGCACGCTGCGTTTTATCGAACAACGCGGGTTCACCTATCTGCACGTTTTCTCGTACTCCCGGCGCCCGGGCACAAAGGCAGATCTACTGCCAAACCAGATTGTAGGCAGCGTCATCAAACGCCGGGCACGGGAACTTCGCGAGCTGGCCAAAGAAAAATCCGCTGAATTCTTTCGTTCCCAAGCCGGCCGCACTCTCCGGTTTCTGACGCTGCGCCGCGGCGCCAAGGACGATCCTTGTCGTACGCCGGCTATCTCCGAAAACTTTCTGACACTGGAACTCCCATTTGTTTTGTCACCAAATCAGTTTGTGGATGCGACCGTCGGGCAAGAGGGGGACGCGAATCTCGCTGGATTGCCCGCCGCAGCAGCCCTCACGACCACCTGATCAGGTCCTTCATGCGTATATTGGGCATTTCTACAAGTGGCCGAGGTTCCGCAGTTGCTCTCGTAGATGAGAATTCCATCCTGTTCGCGATTGAAGAGGAAAAGCTTAATCGTCTGCAGGATTCTTCAGAAATCCCGCGGCTGGCGCTGCATCGTTGTCTGCATGAGAATGATTTAAGGCTTGAGGAGTGTCGCGCAATTGCGCTTGCCGACCGTGATGTTTCTCCGGGAAGCGCGCTGGCGCGCCGGAACCGCAAACGGCACTCCGGCTCGTTGGATCAGTTGCAGCCGCTACTCCGCGGCGGCCCGCGGCCCGTGCGCTTCGATCATCATCTTTGCCATGCCGCCAGCGCCTACTATACGTGCGGTTTCGACCACTCGCTCATCCTCACTCTCGATCAGGGCACTTCGTCGCAAGCCGGCCTTATTGCTCTCGGCGACGGTGATGAAATCAAACCGCTCCACGTCCTGAAATTTCCCGATTCTCTCGGATGGTTCTATTCCCGCGTCACGGAGCTTGCCGGACTTCGCCCTGGCCGGGATGAACATAAATTGCAGTGGCTCAGCAAAGATGGCGAGCCCGAGTATCTCGCCGTGTTCCGCAAGTTGTTTTCTTGGAAGCCCAGCGGCGTTTTCGCTCTGAATCGGCGCTACTTCGCCGCCGGTCTCGAGCGCCGCGGCTTTTTCTCGCCATCGCTCTATCGCGAGCTGGGTTTATCTTCGCGCAGCCAGTCTCCGAGCCCCACTGTGCGCGCTAACCTTGCTCGCAGCGCCCAGGATCTTCTCGAAGAAATCGTGCTGCAACTCGCAACGAACTTTGCCGAGCAGACAGATGCGCGCTCCCTGTGCCTTGCCGGTGGCGTCTTCCAGAATGTTCTTCTCGTCCACGCGCTCGAAGCCCGCGGCCCTTTCGATAACGTCAATGTACAGCCTGTAGCCGGAAACGCCGGCACGGCGCTTGGCGCCGCTCTGCTCGCGCGAAAGAAACTCACCGGAAATTCCGTCCGTGCGCTCATCTGCGGCCTAGCGGTCGGGATGCAGGCCAGTGCCCAGGAAATGAAAGCAGTGCTGGACAACTGCAAGGTTGCGTATCGCTATTTGACGGGTGAGGACCAAACAGTCGAAGAGGTTGTGGGACTTCTCCAGCGTGACAAGATCGTGGCCTGGTGCCAGGGCCGCTCCGAATTTGGCCACCGCGCCCTCGGCCACCGCAGCCTTCTCGCTTCTCCCTTTTCCGAGTACGTCATTGAAAACGTCAATCAGTACATCAAGCACCGCGAGGAGTTTCACCCCTTCGCACTTTCCGTCCCCTCCGAGCGCGCCGCAGATTATTTCGACGCTTCTCCCAACTGCCGGTTTATGGCTTCACTCGGCGCCTTCACAAATCCTGTTGCTGGGCTTGAACGATTTGCATTTCATGGCAAGCTTGTGCGCGTACATACCGTCGAAAAAGAGGCCAACCCGCTTTTCTGGAGACTCCTGCACAAGTTTGGCGAATCGGCGCCCGCGCCTATTCTCGTCAATACTTCGTTCAATTTGTTTGGCGAGCCGCTGGTCACCGATCCGCGTGGCGCTGTCCGCAGCTTCTATTGCGCCGGCATTGACGGGCTGGCCCTGGGCCCGTTCTTGCTTGTGAAGTAAGAGGCGAAAGGAGGCCGCCTCAGCCCCTCCAGGCGTTCGGGGTAAAAAGGCGACCGCGACGCAGGATTTTGCTGCAAACGATGCGGGTAACGGCGTTGTTACCCTTCGAAGATTACTTGTGCTAACGCTTGTTCGGCTGTGTGCGTAATACTGACGGCGATGTGTTTCACACCCAGTCCATCGGCGATTTTCCTGGCTTCACCCTTCAGCGCCAGCGTTGGCCGTCCACCGCGCTGCCGCACCACCTCGACATCCACCCAGCGCACGCCCCGGCTCCAGCCGGTTCCCAGCGCCTTCATGGCTGCTTCTTTTACCGCGAATCGCCCGGCGTAGCGCTCGAATTTGTTCTTGAACTGCTCGCAATAGGCGACCTCCTCCGGTGTGTACACGCGGCGCAAAAAGCGCTCGCCCTGCCCTTCGATTACCGCTTGAATGCGCTTCACTTCCGCAATATCGATGCCCATGCCAACGATCATCATCCACCTTGAGTGAAGGAGAAGTCGCGCGAGCCCTTACGTGCTCGCTTCGACCTCGTCCGCCAGTTGCGATTATACTGTTCAGATTGTGGCTATCGCGAAAAGATCCCCGAGAGGCAGCCGAACGCACCAACAAGCCCGGCGGACTGCCGCGCGCCCCGGCGTGGCAGCTCCATGGATGCTGAGAACCGCGCGCGGCTTACAGATTCTTCAACTCGCGCCATTTGCGAAGCTCCCCTGGCTAATCCACGGCTTCAGCACGCGAACTGGAGGCGTTAGTCTGCTCGATGGTGAAAAGGTGCTTAACCTGAGTTTCATGGAATGGGACACGCGAGAAAATGTCGCCAAGAATAGGAGCCTGTTCCAGTCGACGCTCAATGCCAACGGCCTGACTCTAATTCCACTACAGCAAATCCATTCGGATGTCGTCCACGTATTTTCTGCGACGCCAGGAAAGCCTTGCCGCGGCGATGCCAGTGCCACCAATCGCGAGGGGCTACTCCTCGCGGTGCAAACCGCCGATTGCGTGCCCATCCTTCTGGTGGATCCGAAAAAGCGCGCCATTGCTGCGGTTCACGCGGGCTGGCGCGGCACGCTCTCCCGCATCGCTGAAAAGGC
>Ga0307471_100000575_pt1 | contig 18949 bp, 16 predicted proteins | sample atmos_gasesAM3C__2_FD_204566 | JGI IMG/M metagenome (GOLD analysis project Ga0307471, IMG submission 204566) | Hardwood forest soil microbial communities from Morgan-Monroe State Forest, Indiana, United States - atmos_gasesAM3C_515 | ecosystem: Environmental > Terrestrial > Soil > Temperate...
GAATTATTCTATAACCCCAATCACAAGGACGCGGCATTTGACTGGAGCCAGGACCTGGTGTCGTGGAAGAATTTCTTTCTGGCGGCGGATCGCGTCCTGAAACTCTACGAGAAATCACCGTGGAAGCCGCTCCGCAAGGTGGCCTTGAACAAAGCGAAATCCTGGATGCTGGAGCACATTGAGCGCACGGAAGGGCTCGCCGCGATTTACCCCGCGATGATGAACTCCATTTTCGCCTTGATGGCCTTCGGGCATGGCCCGGACGATCCGCTCACGCGGCGCGAAATTAACGAGTTTTCGCGTTTTGAAATTGAAGACAGCGAAACGATTCGCATGCAACCTTGTGTATCCCCGGTTTGGGACACTTGCATCGCCATGGTGGCCCTCGAAGAAGCGGGATTGCCTCCGGACCATCCCGCGTTGATCAAAGCGGCGGACTGGATGCTTTCGAAGCAGGTTCTCGGTCCTGGCGACTGGCAGATCAAAAATAAAGACGCCGAGCCCGGTGGCTGGGCGTTCGAATTCCGCAACGATTTTTATCCCGACGTGGACGACACCGCTTTCGTTCTCATGGCTCTGCAACGCGTGAAGTATCCTGTGCGGATGGAAGGCGCCATCCGCCGCGGCGTTCAGTGGCTGCTCAGCATGCAGAATCGCGATGGCGGATGGGGCGCGTTTGACCGCGACAATGACCGCAAGTTCCTTTGCAATATTCCTTTCGCGGACCACAACGCGATGATCGATCCGTCCACTGCGGATGTGACCGCCCGCGTCGTCGAATGTCTTGGCCGCTTCGGATGGACCGCGGAGCATCCCGCTATTCGACGCGCCGTAAAGTTTTTGCTCAAGGATCAAAGTGAAGATGGCTCCTGGTTTGGCCGCTGGGGCGTCAATTTCATTTACGGTTCCAGCGGAGTGCTACGCGCCCTGGAAACTGTGTCGCTAACGACCAGCGAGTATTGCCAGCGCGCCGTGGTTTGGTTGCGGGCTGTTCAAAAGGCTGACGGCAGCTTCGGCGAATCTCTTTTGAGCTACGACGATCCATCCACTAAGGGGCAGGGACCCAGCACGCCTTCCCAAACCGCGTGGGGGCTGATTGGTTTGCTTGCCGGCGCGGACCTCGGCGATCCGGCCATCAGCAAAGCGGTTTCCTATCTCGTCCAGCACCAGGAAGCAGACGGTTCCTGGAACGAGCCGGATTTCACCGGCACAGGATTCCCGGGCGTTTTCTACCTCAAGTACCATCTTTATCGGAATTCCTTTCCGGTGTACGCGCTCTCGCGCTATTCCAACCAGGCACGGCAGGCGAAAGAATACGTCGCGCTGAAACTTCAGCCCGGCGAATTCCGGCTTCGCAGCGGGTTCTAGAGCGCATGATGCGCTTTCCCGTGCGCCTCACCGCAAAATTGACGAAGACCCGCATCGCGCAGATTTGGCAATCCTCGCAGAGCACTCCTTTGATTGAATTCGTTGATTCCGGGGAAGTATTGCATGCGGGCTCGTCGCATCCCGTCTCTCATGGAAAAATGCAAGGCATGATCGCCAGCCACGCTCCTGTCGTTTGGATCGGGGGAAGCGAGCCGCTGAATCACCCGGGGATCGCACATTTTGTCCTTGCCAATGCCCTGAGTGGCCACTTTGTTTTTCTCGAGACCAACGGTGTACTTTTGCGGCGGCGCATTCACGAATTTCAGCCGCATCCTCGTGTGTTTCTGACTATTTGCCTGGACGCGTTGCGGAAACCTGCGTTCGAATTGGCACTGGAAGGAATTCGCGCTGCGCGGCTCTCGGGTTTTTTCACCGTGGCCCATTCACTCGTTAGCGAAGATGCGGACATCAGTGAATTGAACCGCCTTGGCGCGCTACTGTTCGAGTTGCAGGTGGACGGCCGGCTGATTACTGCCGCTTCCGCAAGCGATGCGGCTCTCCGCAAGGCAGGCGAAGCGCGCAATCTGATTCCCAGCCCGTCGTGGTGGCGCTTCTCAAAACACGTCGAGCGCTTGTTGCTGTCCCGGGGTGAATCTCAAGAGCGGCATTCGGATTCGGTCGTGGAGAAGCCCTTGGCGGAAACTTACGAAGAGGGAATCAAAGTCGTATGACCACCCTAGTCACTGGAGCGGCAGGATTCCTGGGGAGCCATGTCGCGCGGCAGTTGGTCGCGCGCGGAGAAGACGTACGCGTGCTCATGCGCGCCTCCAGTACCAATCGCGCTATCGCCGATCTCTCCCTGGAATATGTCACCGGGGATTTGCGAGATCCGGCTTCGCTCGAACGCGCCATGAAAGGCGCTAAGCGCGTATTTCACATCGCCGCCGATTATCGCTTGTGGGCCCGGCGCAAGCAGGATATTTACGATTCGAACGTCGGCGGCACCAAAAATCTCCTCGAAGCCGCCAAGCGCGCCGGCGTGGAGCAATTGATTTACACCAGCACGGTGGCGACCATCGCCGTGGACCGGCCGCAGCATCCCAACGAGTTCACCGAAGCCAAGCTCGAAGAAATGGTGGGGCACTACAAACGCTCGAAGTGGATGGCCGAACAGGAAGTGCTGAAAGCCGCCAAGGCCGGATTCCCGGTGATTGTCGCGATGCCCACGACTCCGGTTGGCCCGTGGGACTGGAAGCCCACGCCCACGGGAAAAATCATCCTGGATTTCTTGAACGGCAAAATGCCAGGTTATGTGGAAACCGGATTGAACTTCGTCGGCGTCGAAGAGTGCGCCGCAGGCCATTTGCTGATTTCCGAGAAAGGCAAAATCGGCGAACGCTACCTGCTGGGCGGTGAAAATCTCACTCTCAAGCAAATGCTCGACATTCTATCGAACATCACGGGTTTGCCCGCGCCGCGCTTGAAAATCCCCCACGGCCTTGCGCTGGGTGTAGCCTATGCCAATACGTTCTTCTCGCGGATGGTTGGGCGCGAGCCTGGCATTCCCATAGAAGGCGTCAAGATTGCGCGGCACATGATGTTTGTGGATTCCTCGCGCGCGCAACGCGAATTGGGTTTCAAGGCAGGGCCGGTCTCGGCGGCCCTCGAGCGTGCGGTCCGCTGGTACGAAGCCAACGGCTACATCGCCAAGCGCCGCGTCAAGCGCATGGCCCGCGCCGTCGCTTAGGGTTCTGTTTTTGTATCTCCGCCCGTTGGGGCGGCATCAGTAAAGAATTGATGCGCATCCTTGTCACCTTCGCCGTCGAAGCCGAATTCGCCCCCTGGCGAAAACGGCATGAGTTTCGTCCGTTTGAGATACAGGAGGGGACCGAAGCGTATTTGGCCAAGATCTCAGGAATCGAAGTCGTCGTCGGTTTGACCGGAATGGGACCCGAATCAGCTGCTAGTAAGACCTGTGAATTCACTTGGGGTGAAGTCCTCGATGTTTGTATCACAACTGGTTTTGCCGGGGCATTGCGACGCGAACATCGAGTCGCGGATATACTCGCAGCGCGCGAGATAATTGCCGATGAGAAACGTGCCGACCAATTGGGAGGAAAGATCAAGAGCACGCAGCGCCTCTTGAAGATCGCGGAGATTTGCGGGGCCAAATTGGTTGACCGGTTTTATTCTTCACCTTCCCTGATCGGGAAGGCACGGGATAAGGCAGCACTTGAAGGTCTCGCCGATGCTGTAGAGATGGAGAGCTTTGAAGTTCTGTCTGAAGCATTGGCTTGGATGAGCGAAGGTATCGCAGTGCGTGCCATTAGCGACACTGTCGACGAGGATTTGCCGCTCGACTTCGACCAGATGGTGAATGACGAAGGTGAGTTGAGCATGGCGCGCCTTGCAGGCCAAATAGTCCGTAAGCCCTCGGCGATTCCGGGGCTGATTCGCCTGGGCAAGCGCAGTGGCGAGGCAGCAAGGCGCCTTGCAGATTTTCTGGATCGCTATGTTGCAGCTCTTGCAGGGAAGTCTGTGGCAGTTTCCTCTAATGAGGTGCGGGCAACATGAGCCGCACCGGGGCAACTCTCGAAGCAGCGCGGCCCCTCGGCCCCATCCCCAAAACCATGCGCGCCGGTGTCTACCGCGAAAAGGGAATCGTCCGCGTCGAAGAAGTCCCCGTCCCGGAAGTTGCCGACGGAGATGTCCTAATCAAAGTCGCTGCTTGTGGCATCTGCGGCACCGACATTAAGAAAATCTTCCATGCTTACGTTCCCCCGCCGCAAATCCTCGGCCACGAACTTGCCGGTACTGTCGTCGCCGTCGGCCGCGGCGTCACCAAATGGAAAAGCGGTGATCGGGTGATGAGCTTTCATCACATCCCGTGCGACAAATGCTTTTACTGCGAGCGCCGCCTCTTCTCGCAATGTAAACAATACAAGACCACCGGTCTAACAGCCGGCTTCACTCCCAACGGCGGCGGTTTTGCTGAATACGTGAAAGCCATGCCCTGGGTGGCGGACCGCGGCATCGTTGCCCTTCCCGACAACGTGAGCTTCGAGGAAGCGACTTTCATCGAACCCATTAACACCATCTTAAAAGCCGTGCAGAAAGCCCGTGTAACTGCAGGCGAAACCGTGCTGATTGCCGGCTGCGGCCCCATCGGCCTGCAGATTTTGATGGTAGCGAACCTGCAAAATGCAAAACTTTACACCAGCGATCCCATGGCGGTCCGCCGAGCAAAGAGTCTAACCTTAGGTGCACTGGAGTCCTTTGACCCAAGTGGTGGTAAGCTTGTGGAACTGGTGAAGGCCCGGACGGAGGGTCGTGGCGCCGACGCGGTCTTTGTGGCGGTGGCGGATCCTTCGGTGGTTGTTGATGCCCTGGCAGCTGCGAGACCTGGAGGCCGTGTGCTGCTGTTCGCCGCGAACGATCCAGTAACCAGGATCGAGTTTCCCGCGGCGGCGGTGGGAATCGATGAAAAGGAAATCCTGGGCAGCTATAGTGCCGCGGTGGACATCCAGGAAGTAGCGGCAGACCTGGTGCTGAAGAAGAAACTGCCGGTGATGGATATTGTGACGCACAGGTTCCCATTGTCTAGAATCCAGGAGGGCTTGGAACTTGCCGCCAAGCCCACGGTGGAATCTCTGAAGATTTTGATAACACACGCATGAGCACGACGACGCCAAAGAAAACGGAAGTAGGCGAAGAAGTGAAAGCAGCCGTAACGAGAGTCGCGGTGCCATCGAAGATGACGGCTGCGGTACTCTACGGTAGCGAAGACCTCCGCATCGAAAAAATCGATGTGCCCATACTCGCCGCCGACGAAGTCTTGCTGCGTGTCCGGCTGGCCCTTACCGACGGCACTGACCTCAAAGTTTGGAAGCGCGGTTACCACGCAAAAATGATTCAGCCGCCGGCCATCTTCGGCCACGAACTGGTTGGCGACATTGTGGCCGTAGGCAAACGCGTGGATCCCAAATGGCACCTCGACACGCGCGTTGTGGCCGCGAATTCCGCGCCTTGCTTGCGCTGCTATCACTGCCGGCGGGGCCAGGAAAATCTTTGCGACGACTTGCTCTTCAATAACGGCGCCTATGCCGATTACATGCGCATCCCCGGCCGCATCGTCGTCGAAAACATGCTGGAAGTGCCGCATTCCGTGGATGACCAGAGCGCGGCGCTCGCGGAACCGCTGGCTTGCGTGCTGCGCGGGATCCATGAAATGGAAGTACGAACCGGAGATACCGCTGCGGTCATTGGCTGCGGTCCCATTGGATTGAAATATGTCCGCATGCTCTCGCGTCGCGGAGTTCGCGTCATCGCCATCGCGCGCCGTGTTGCCCCGCTGGATGTCGCTCGACGCCTCGGCGCGATCGCTACGATTAACGTCACGGAAACTCCCGACGTCGTCGAAGCGGTGAAGGTCCTCACGGAAGATCAACGCGGTCCGGATTCGGTGGTCGAAGCGGCAGGGAATCCCGCGACCTGGCGTCAGGCGCTTGCCATGGTCCGGCGCGGCGGCGTTGTGAATTTTTTCAGCGGCCTTCCTTCCGGCACGCATGTCGAGATTGAGCCGGCCGCCATTCACTACTCGGAGATCAAGCTCATCTCTCCGTTCCACCATACGCCGCGCTTCTTCCGCGAGGCGCTGGAAGCCATCCGCCGCGGAGACATTTCCGCGCACGACTTTGTCACCGAGGAGATTCGCCTGGCGGATTTGCCGCAGGCCTTCGCGCGCATGAAGTCGCGCAGCGGGGAAATCAAGCTGGCCGTCCGCCCATGATCAGGGAGTGCGGGAGCCCATCTCCCGCTTTTGAAACGAACCCCGTGCCGAAGATTCAAAACGCAGCTCCCGCCGCAAACGGAGAACTCCTCCACTAATGTTGCTCCCCGGCGAAATCGATATCACACGCCACGCGCCGCAGCACGGCTGTTCGCCCGAAGAGGCACAGAAGTACACGCGCTGGCTCGCCACGCACCACTACGAAAATTTCAAGGTCGTCTCCTGGCTGCTCCCGAAAGCGCTGCATCAGCATTTTTACAATGTCTACGCTTACTGCCGCTGGGCCGACGATCTCGGCGATGAGGTCCCCAATCCGCAACGTGCGCTCGAATTGCTTGCCTGGTGGGAACACGAGCTGAATGCCTGCTATGAAGGGAAACCGTCGCATCCCGTCTTCGTGGCTCTACGCGAAACCGTCGTCGCGAAAGATATTCCCAAGCAGCCGTTTGCCGATTTACTGAAAGCGTTTCGGCAGGATCAGACGGTCAAGCGTTATCCAGACTGGGACTCCGTCCTTGGCTACTGCGTTTACTCCGCGAATCCGGTCGGACGCCTGGTCCTATATCTCTGCGGGTATCGCGATGAGCAGCGCCAGCGCCTCTCCGATGCCACTTGCACCGCGCTCCAGCTCGCGAATTTTTGGCAGGATGTTTCGCGCGATGTCGACATTGGGCGTATTTACATTCCGCTTGATGCTGCCGCCGCGCAGGGGCTTAATGAAACGGATATCGTCGAACGGCGATTTGATGAACGCTATGTTCGCTTGATGAAAGATTTGATTGCGCGTACGCGCGAATTATTCGCGGAAGGCATGCCGCTCGCAAAAATGGTGGACGGACGCCTTAGCGTGGATCTGGAAATGTTCAGCCGCGGCGGCCTCGCCGTGCTCAACGCCATCGAGTCGCGGGGCTACGACACTCTTCACCAGCGCCCTTCGGTCAGCAAGCTGAAGCAAGCGGGACTCCTGGGCCGCGCCCTGGTGGCGCACCTGGCGGGCAATAATCCGCGCGAGCATGAAACTGTGCAGGTTCCAACAGTTGTAGGGGCCCAGCAGGCTGTGCCCTCCGACCGCATGACCTTGGCGGAGTCCTACGATGAGTGCCACCGCTTTTCCCGCGCCTCACACAGTAATTTCTATTATGCTTTTTTCCTGCTGCCGAAGCCCAAGCGGGACGCCCTCGCCGCTCTGTACGCCTTCATGCGTCTCGTGGATGACGTCTCGGACGAGAATCAGGGGCTCCTCGCAAAACAGCGTGGGTTGGCGAAATGGCGCGCTGCGTTTGATGAAGCCGTTACCGGGAACTCGCAAGTTTTCGATGGCACAGCCGCGATGCCCTTGTCTTCTGAGCCCTTATATGGGGAAGACGAAGTGCTTCCCGCGCTTGTGGACACCATGCAGCGTTACAAGATGCCTGCCCGCTATCTGCACGATCTCATCAGCGGCGCTGAGATGGATCTGACGGTTCAAAACTATCTGACATTCGATCGATTACGCGAATATTGCTATCGCGTTGCCGGCACGGTGGGCCTCACGTGTACGCATGTTTTTGGTTTCCGCGATGCCCGAGCCCTCGATCTTGCCGAAAAGCTCGGCCTTGCGTTCCAACTCACCAACATCATTCGCGACGTTCGCGAAGACTACAAACTCGGCCGCGTCTATCTCCCGGAAGAGGATTTGCATCGCTACGGCGTTTCACCGCAAGACTTCGGCCGCGGCGAAGCGACCCTTGGCGTCCGCGAATTGCTGCGCTTCGAAGCTGAACGCGCCTGGCAATTCTATGAAGAAGGTTCCGCCTTGCTCGGTCTGATCGAGGAAGACAGCCGCGGCGCGCTCTGGCTGCTGGTGCATACCTACAGCGCGCTCCTGGGCCGCATCGAGTCGCTGGACTTTGCTGTCTTCGGCGAGCGCATTCGTCTTTCCAAAGCGGAGAAAATGATTTTTATCGCCAAGGCGCGCTTCGGCCGCCACACGGAAGAGAACATCCTTGAAAAGCGTGATCGTGATCGGCGGCGGGCTGGCGGGACTGGCAGCCGGCGTCGTGCTGGCTGATTCTGGCTGGCGCGTACGCCTGTTTGAGCGGCGTCCCTTCCTCGGCGGCCGCGCGACCTCGTACGTGTTGCCCGACGGCGAACACGTGGACAATTGTCAGCACGTTACGCTGGGATGCTGCACGAATCTCGAAGATTTTTATAATCGCGTCGGTGCTGCCGGAAAAATTAAATTCTTTGACCGCCTTTTCTTCCTTGATCCTCAGGGCCGCCGTGGCGAAATAAGAGCCGGCTTCCTTCCCGCGCCATTTCACATGGCCGGCTCCTTTGCGTCTTTCGCGCCTCTGACGCTGTTCGATAAACTTTCCATAGCCCGGGCGATGCTCGATATTTTGCGGAGCAAGGGCAATCCGGCCGATCTGCGCGAGGAGGGCGGCATCTCCATGCTCGAGTGGCTGCGCCGTCGCCGCCAGACGAAGGGCGCGATCGAAAGATTTTGGCGCGTTGTTCTGGTCAGTGCTCTCAACGAGGAACTCGACCGCACCGACGCCCGCTTTGGCGTCGACGTTTTCTGGAAAGCCTTTCTCATGAACAGCACCGGCTACCGGATGGGTGTGCCCTCGGTGCCGCTCGCCAATTTGTACGATGGGTGCAAAGCGCAAATCGAACGCCGCGGCGGAGAAGTTATTTTCCGCGCTCCTGTGCGTGGCTTGAAGATCGAAAATGGCGAGATCTCCGGCGTGCGCTTCGACGAGGGCCGTGAAGAAATGGCCGACGCCTACCTCTTCGCTGTGCCCCTCACAGCGCTTTCCGAATTGCTTCCAGAAAGTGTGAAGCAGAGTGATCCGGGATTGGCAAACCTCGACAGAATCAAAGTCTCTCCGATTACCGGAGTGCACTTCTGGTTTGACCGCCAGGTCATGTCCGAACCTTTCCTCACGCTCCTCGACACCACCACGCAGTGGGTTTTCAACAAGACCGCTCTTTACTCCGATTCGAAGGGAGCAGGGAAGTCACCTGCGTCCGGACAGTACTTGCAACTGGTCATCAGCGCCTCTTACGATTTGCTTCCGAAACCACGTCAGGAAATCATCGATCTGTGCCTGCGCGAACTCTGCAACGCTCTACCTGTCGCCCGTAATGCCGAATTGGTGAAGGCCACCGTAATTAAGGAAGCCGAAGCCACGTTTTCCCCGCAGCCTGGCGTGGACCGCTGGCGCCCCCAACAGCAAACCTCTATACGCGGATTGTTCCTCGCAGGCGATTGGACCGCCACGGGGTGGCCCGCCACGATGGAAGGTGCCGTCCGCAGCGGCTATCTCGCCGCCGAGGCTGTTCTGCGCGCCGGGGGAACTCCGCGCAAGTTCTTGCAGCCCGATCTTGCTCCGGATGGTTCCATCGCCATGTGGCTCGGAAAACAGAGCACTGCCGCCGATCACTGATTGTCCGCCCAGCGACGCCTGCTCACGGTTCAACCAGTTCATACCAACCGATCTTCCGTTCGCTGACCGTAAGTTCTTGCCCCTCAGAATCAATTGCCTGGTATTCCTCCTTGTGCTGCTGCATGAATGTTTCATACGACTGGCGTGAGCTCCAGAAATCCATCGTCAAATACACGTTCTGGCGAAACGAATCGCGTACCAGCCGCGTCTCATGATAGTGGGGATGGCGGCGGAATAGCCTGGCCCACGCACCTTCCGGGCCATAGACCTTCTCGAACGGTTTTTCACAACCCGGCTTGACTTCGAACTCCCAGAGGGCTAAAAACATAGAGGTCCCATCTCCAGTTCCCGGACGCACGCAACTCTGCATAAAAACGCTTTTCGAATGATTGCGCGGTCCGGCCGAGTGTAGCAATCCGATTGGACACAATCCAATTTGGTAAGCGCGAAAGCGCAAAAGTCCAGGTTGTAGTTGTTGCAGTCCGTCGAGACTGGCGGACGGAGGCGTTTGTGGATCGAAAGTATGGTCACCGCGGGTACCGTGACGCGGAAAAGAGTGATAAGAAAGACCGGTCGCACGACCGCAAACCACCCGCTGGCGGGCCACGCGGCGCCGATCAGTTCGGCCCACGCACCCCGCGCATGGTCGGTACCGTCACCCGCGGTCGATGTTCGAATTGCGGCGCCGTCCTCACCCCCGGCTTCGATGCGAACGGAACCTGCCCCAAATGCCAATTCGAATTGCACTGTTGCAAACAATGCCGCTTCTTCGATTCTGGCGCGCAATTCGAATGCACCCAGCCAGTTCCCGATCGCATTTCTCCCAAAGACACCAAGAACGCCTGCACCTTCTACGAATTTCGCATGACCATTGAAAAAGACACCGCCCCGACTTCTTACGCTCAGCCTGCGCCCCCAGGTTCCGTCCCGCCAGCCCCTCCGCGCTCCAACGACGCGCGCCAAGCTTTCGAAGATCTCTTCAAGAAGTAGCCGGCCATGAAATCCTCGCGGCGTTCTTTCCTCGAAGCCGGTCTTGGACTCCCTGTTTTTCTAAATGCCGCGCCCTCCCTCGCAGCAGTCTCGCAACCTTCAGAAACTACCGCCATTAAGGACTCCTCCTTCGATCCCTGGATAGAGATTTCTCCTGCCAACCTGCGCCACAACGTTCAAGAGATTTCACGTCGCGCCGGCGCGCGGCCTATTCTCGCTGTGATCAAGAACAACGGCTACGGCCTGGGCGTCACCAATGTCGCCCAACTCCTCGAACCGCAGCCCGAAGTCTTCGGCTACGCGGTCGTGAAATTTCACGAAGCCATGTCGCTCCGCGACGGCGGCCTTCGCAAGCCCATCCTTCTCCTCGGTCCTTTTGATGAAAATAATCTCGCGGACGCCGTGGCTCGCAACATCATGCCCATGGTGTACACGCCGCTCGGCACCGCACTCGACAAGATTGCCGCGAAGACCCAAAAGCCTGTCCCGCTGCACATCTGCATAGACACCGGCATCGGCCGCGTTGGCGTGCCGTATCGCGAGGCGGCACCGCTCGTTCGCGATCTTGCTGGCCGCAAGTCGGTTCAAATCCAGGGCACCATGATGACCTTCACCGAAGACCCCGAATTCGACAAAGAGCAACTCCGCCGCTTCAACGAATTTTGCTCGTCATTCGAATCGGAAGGCGTCGCTCTTGGAAAGAAACACGCCGCTTCCAGCTTCACTCTTTTTCAGCATCCTGACGCCTTTCTCGACATGGTTCGGCCCGGCATGGCGATTTACGGCATCTATTCGGAGAACGAATTTCGCCACACCAATCTGATGGACCTGCGCCCGGCTGTCAGCCTTAAGGCCCGCGTGATTTACGTGAAAAAACTGCGCAAGGGAGACAGCGCCGGTTACAACCGCGCCTATATGGCGAAGGATGATGTGTGGGTGGCCACGCTTCCCGTGGGCCATGCCGATGGCTGGCCGCGCACCGCCGCCAAGGGCGCGAAAGTTCGCATCAATGGCGATCTCTTTCCGGTGATCGCTTCAGTCTCCGCAAGCCATTGCATCGTGGAAGTGGGAAGGGAAGAGCGCGTCAAGATCGGCGACGTGGCCACTTTCTTCGATTCGCAGCCCGGTTCGCGCCCCGAAGACGTCTCCGAATCCTGCGGCGCCTCCGTCTACGACCTCACTATGCACCTGAACCCGCTCCTGCCCAGACGCACCATCTAGAAAACAAAACTCTCTTCAATATCTCTTCGCAACCACGAGCAAACGAATCAAAATCCGGCCGGCCGCTCGCCCACCACTCCAAACGCGCGTTCAAGCGCGAGCCCCGCGCTTGCCATGGTCCCCTCGTCGAAAAGCTTTCCAATCAACGTGACACCGTGCGGCACGCGACGCGGCGGCGAAAACTTCGGTAGCGGTCTGCTCGGATCGGGCGCCCAGTCCGTCCGCGCCTCGGACACTTCCACGAACCCCGCGCGCAAGGTCAGCGAAGGATGCCCGGTAAAATTCGTAATCACCAGCATTTCATCGCGCAAGGAGGGCACCAGAAGCAGATCCACCTCGGAGAACACACGCGCCATCTCCACCGCCACTTTCCTGCGGAACCGGTCAGCCTGCACGAAGTCGACCGCCGACAAAAACCGTGACTGCCGGAAAATATTCGGCCACGCATCCGGTGTCTGCACCCTCAGCTGGCTCAGGTCCCCACTCAATGTCAACTCTTCAAAAGCCGCCGCTCCCTCCGCGAAGAGAATCACGTTGAGCGAGTCATACGGCCAATCCGGAATCTTCACTTCGACTGGAATCATTCCCACTTTCTTCACCGTCTCCAGCGCCGCGCGATCCACCTCCGTTGCCGGATTCTCCTTCATCCATCCGGGAAAGTACCCCACGCGCAGCCCTCGTACACTAGCGCCCGCGTCAAAATCGAGCCGGCTCGGCACGCTTGAAACATCTCCAGCGTCCGGTCCGGAAATCGCCTGCAGCACCAGCATGGCGTCCTCGACACCGCGCGTCATCGGCCCAAGCTTGTCGAGCGACCAGCACAGCGTCATCGCTCCTGTGCGCGGCACTCGCCCGTACGTAGGCCGCAATCCTGTGAGCCCGCAACGCATGCTCGGCCCCACAATGCTCCCGCCCGTTTCACTCCCGATGGAGAATCCCACTAATCCCGCCGCCGTCGCCGCACCTGGTCCCGCGCTCGAGCCTGACGATCCTTCCTCCAGCAACCACGGATTCATGGTCTGCCCGCCAAACCAGATGTCATTCAGTGCCAACGAACCGAGGCTCAGTTTTGCAACCAGCACCGCGCCCGCCTCATGCAACCGCCTCACGACCGCCGCATCTTTCGCCGGCACGCGGTTTCGGTACGGCTCGGCCCCGTAAGTCGTCGCAATCCCCGCGGTGTCGAGAAGGTCTTTGCCTCCCCACGGAATTCCGTGCAGCGGCCCGCGATATTTTCCCGCAGCGATTTCTTCGTCGGCCTTCTTCGCCTGCGCCAACGCCAGCTCCCTCGTGAGTGTAATCACACACCGCAACTTGGGATTGAATCGTTCTAACCTGTCCAGATAAATATGAGTCAGCCGCTCGCAGCTGATCTTGCGTTGCTCGATCCAGCGCGAAAGCTGCGTCAACGATGCGAAAGCAATATCTTCATCGCGCGCAGGTAATGGCCCGGCATCCGTCTTGCTGCGAACAAATCGGTCGCGCTCTGGGAGCGTCTTCTGCCCAGGCAATACCGGATCCCACCGCGACCACGGCGCCACCGCCGGTTCGAGCTCGGCCTTGTGCGGCCCCGTACGTCGTTCGTAGAGCGGCGCCATATTGCTTCGCCAGCTACCCGCAGCTACGGCGCGATCGGCCGCGCTCATTTCCACTTGCATAAGTTTCTCTGCTTCCGCAAACGTTGCCGGCGACACCTCCGGTCCGACGGCGGGTGCCGTCCCAAACGCCGGCGGCGTCCCTGGCGGCAACTCACCGGGTTTCTGCGATTGCGTTTGCCCCAAAGTGCCCGCCGCGATCAGTCCAAGCGAAGTTTGCGTCAAAAATTCTCTGCGTGATTTCCCCATGTTTCCTCCGTCTCCTAAAGGACTCACACTGATCCCGCCTCTTAATGATGTTCGCTTGGCACGGTCGAAGCGCGAGCCGCATTGCGCCAGCGGTAGAAAAATGGAATACCAGCCAGGATCACTGCCAGCCCCAGCGACGAGCGCACCGGTCGCACCATCCACAAATTCACCGTAAGCGCTACAGCCGCAACCAAAAAGAGAAGCGGCGTCCAGGGATAGCCCCAGGCGCGATACGGCCGAGCCAGGTCCGGTTCTTTTTTGCGCAAGCGAAGCAGCGCAATCGCATTCAACGCGAAGAAAATCCACGCGCCAAAAACGAACAGGGAATAAAGCTCTTCATAAGTCCCGCTAAGTGCCAGCAACGCCGCGATGCAGCCAAGGAAGATCAACGCCCCGCTCGGCGTGCGAAAAGAAGGATTAATGCGTTTGGCGAATTGGAAGAACACGCCATCACGAGCCATCGCGTAAGGAATGCGCGCGCCGGTCAGCACCACGACGTGAAGCGCTCCGAGAGCAGAAATGGCCATGGCCACCGTCAGCCAGGCTGCCCCGCGCGAGCCCGCAAACGACTGCACCACATCTGACGCCACGTGTTGTGACTGGGCCAACACCGCAAATGGCAAAGTGCGGAAATACACGACGTTCGCCAGCAGGTACAATCCGCCCGCAGTGAGCAGCCCCAGAATGATGGCTCGTGGGATATTTTTCTGTGGGTTCTGAATTTCTTCGCCCAAGTCGCCGAGGTCGTTAAACCCGTTGTACGCCCACATCGCTGGAACCATCGCGGTCAGCAACGCTCCGATCGTTCCAAGGCCCAGAGGTGTGACCAGGGGCGCGGCTTGAATGGCAGCATGAGGTTTTCCGAAAAGAACGCCTGCGACCACAATCACCACAATCGTGCCCATTTTTAGCGTCGTCAGCAGCACCTGGATCGCCCCGCCTAAGCGCACACTTAAATAATTGATCGCGGTGACTGCCAACACCACCAACGCCGCCAGCGGTTGGGCAGCAGTTAAAACGAAGTAGTGCTCTCCGATTTGGAGGTCGAGCAAGGGCGTGGCCACCACCGGGAATAGGAATCCGAGAAAACGCATGAACCCGGCAGCCAACGTAGCCATGGCCACCGGCCGTTCCAGAAAAGAACTCATCCAGCCAAAGAGGAATCCGCAGAGAGGATTTAGACCGCGGTTGAGGTAAACATAAGGACCGCCCGCTCTCGGGAACGCACTTCCCAACTCCGCATAACAGAACGCCCCACACAGCACAATCAGCCCACCGATGATCCACGCGGCAAAAACAAGCTTGACCGATCCGACCGCACGCGCCATGTCGCTGCTGACCAGAAACACGCCCGTGCCGATAGTGTCGCCAATGACGATGGCCGTCGCCGACCACAGACCCAGCCCGCGAACAAGGTCCGATCGTTCGGGATGGCCGGCCAGATTGGGACCTGCGGCGCTCACAAAGGTTGACAGAGCCTACTATCCGTAATTCAGGTGGTCAATCCGCATTGTGTTGACTTGTGGGCGACAAGGCGGCGTGTGTGTTCTGTAGCCTTGAATTGCCTTTGCGCGTTATCATCGGTTCTGCAATGGCAGCTCAGAAATCCATGCTCACTGAATTTGCCTGGGACCAGCGCTACCGCATTGCCTCGATCGATGACGTTCTAACACCTGCGCTCGTAATCTATCCAGAGATTATCGCTTCTAACCTAGAGCGTACCGTGGAGTTGCTAGGCGGCGATCCCGATCGCTGGCGCGTACACATGAAGACCGCCAAGTTGGGCCGCACCGTGCGCATGCTGATCGATCGCGGCATTCGCAATCTCAAATGTGCTACCACGCTCGAGCTGTTAGTGGCTTGCCAGTCTGGCGCGGCAGACATTCTCCTGGCCTATCCATCCATCGGCGCCAATGCGCGACGCGTGCGGGAAATCGCCGAGCAGTTTCATGAGGCGCGCCTTTCGGTACTGGCCGAGAACGAAGATCAGGTTCGCCAATGGCACGGGAGCCGTTTGGGAATTTTTCTCGACATCAATCCCGGTATGAACCGTACGGGCATCGAACAAAGCCACGCGGCCGAAGCGGTCGCTCTGGTTCGCGCGATCAGCGCCGCTGGCCTGAAGTTTCGCGGTTTGCACTACTACGACGGCCAATATGGCGGCCTCGATGAACCCGAACGCACCACGACCGCACATGATGGCTACAATCGCCTGCTGAAGGTTGTGAGCGAGGTCGAGCGCAGCGGCTTCACCGTTCCCGAAGTGATCACCGCAGGGACAGCGACGTTCCCGTGCTCTCTTTCTTACGAGGGCTTTCGAGACGCGGGGTTCATCCACCGAATTTCGCCAGGCACTATCGTTTATTGCGATGCCAGCAGCCTTGCACAGATTCCCACCGAGTACGGCTATCAACCCGCCGCATTAGTGCTAGCACGCGTGGTCAGCCATCCACGTCCGGGAATTGTCACCTGCGATGCCGGGCACAAGACCGTATCCGCCGACGCAGGGATTCCCACCTGCGTAGTCGTTGGCCATCCAGAACTAACGCCGCTATCGCCCAGTGAAGAGCATCTGCCTATGGCGGTGAAGGAAGGCTCTGCAGGTCCGCAGGTCGGCGAAGCGCTATATCTGTTGCCCCGCCACGTTTGCCCCACCGTCAACAATTTCGATTGCGCGCTACTCGTGCGAGGCGGCGAGATCGAATCGGTGGAGAAAGTGTCAGCGCGCGGCCGCGAAGCCCCGCTGCTTCGCCCAGCAGACAAAGCCGCTTCCCTCAACGGTTAATTGGGCGCCGATCTTTCTCCGCTGGCCGCCCCAATATCAGACTTCATCCCGAGCGCTCTCAAATACCCCTCATTCACGCGACACTTTTGCAGGCGGACACTCTCCAGCAGCTCAGCGAATGCACGAGTGATCGTCTCCTGTTCCGGCCGGGCCTTCAGCCGTTCTTCCACGTGACCGGTACCGCGCGGGAGCTTTGCGAACTCCACGATTTTTCCCCAGTCGGCAGTTGGGATAATGCTGACGACCGCTGACGGCTTACCCATCTTCTTATACGGCCAGAAAGCCCAACCGATGTTGTTTTTCTCAAGCGCTCTTACGAATTGTGCGATCCACTCATCCGTATTTTCTCCGGACTCGCCCATCCAGATCGGCACATCATACCGTTCGCGAAAATCAAGATATTGCCGTATCACGCTTTCATCCGGCGCCGTCCAATATTTGTGGAACGTGTAGGCGGTGTTTGCATCGAAAGGTTTGCCGAAGACCGAAAAGTTCCCGTCCCACTGCGCACCACCTAGAAAAAAAATATGGTTGCCATCAACCTTTCGAATCTCAGTCGTCAACTTCTTGTAGAGCGGTTCAAGCGATGGATTCAAAGGCGCTAGCTTGGGAAAATGCGGGATCGGCTCATTCAACAGGTCATAACCGAGCACCACCCGCTCATCGCGATAGTGCGTCGCCAGCCGCCGCCAGATCGCGATCAAGTGGTCTTGCTCTTGTGGACTCTGGTACAGCCAGGGATATCCCGCGCTGTCATCGATGTTTGCGCCCGTCTGTCCGCCCGGTGCGGCATGCAAGTCAAGGATCACATAAAGATTTTCCGCCCGGCACCACCCGATCAGCCTATCCAGCAATGGAAAACCTTCCGCGTCGTCGCTTTCAAACAAGCTGTAATGCAAAGGAACTCGTATGCCGTTGAACCCCGCCCGGTGCAGCAGCGCAATGTCCTCACGCGTGATGTAGTTCTCGCGGTACTTCTGCCAGAATGCGGCGGACCCTTCAGGTCCAAGCAGCTCCAACACCAGCGCGCGAATTTCAGCAGGGGATTGCGGGCCGCCTTCGAACTGCCACATGTAACCCTCCGGCACCATCCAATTGCCCAGATTTGTTGCCCGAAGGAGGAGCGGTTTTCCGGCAGCATCGACGATCTGTTTGTGCTCAATGTGAGCGAACTGCGCGCTCGCTTGCGAAGTCAACGCCAGAAGAAGCAGCGGCAACCGCAGAAGTCGGAACTTGAACATGGTTCTCTCCTGCGGAAAGCCTACACCAAACTCTCTATGTCGCAATCCGAAACTCCCACTCATGTCAGACCGCCGAGGCATTGCGCTCCGTTACTAACCTATGCTGCGAAAATCGGGATCGGTTTTACAATCATTCAACGTGGGTTCTTAAGTAGCGAAAGGCTAATGATCGGAGATCCAATCCATGGCGAACGTTCCATGGGAGATAAGTCATTCGGTCGAGACGAACGCAAGCCTTGCCTTCGCGTGGAGTTTCTGGACCAACATCTCAAATTGGGATGACCCGCCAGCAGAGTTTGAGTTAGAAGGACCGTTCGCTATCGGATCGCGCGGGTCCACGCGGTTGCCGGGGCAGGAGCCGCTACACTGGTTCATCCGAGAGGTCGCTCCGCCCAATGCCGCCACGATCGAGATGAGTTTGGACGGCGCAGCACTGTCGTTTGAGTGGCAGTTTGTAGGACTTGCCGGTGGAGGTACCCGGCTCACACGGCGAATTGTCTTGAAGGGTGAGAAAGCCGATTTGTACCTTTCGCAGGTGAAGGCTGCGTTCACGGCAGACCTTGCTGACGGAATGAACAGGCTCGCTACCGCGATGGCAAACGCCGATCCGAGTCGCAAGAGCGCAACTCCTGGTTAACGCGTTATGCGACTTACCAGGAGTTGGCGCAGCCGCCAAAGCATTCCGAGGCTCAATCTTTCTCTTTATTTAGCATCGCCTTTTTAGCTTTTTCGAGTTTCTCTTCAAGGGCAGCTGCCTTTTCCACCGCGTCTCGAAGTGCTTTGCGCCATTTGTCTGGCGAGTAGGCAGGGTCGCTGCGACCATGGCTTCCCATTTCCAAACCGAAGGCGACTCCGGCAGAAAAGATTTCGACGATTTCCGGGTCTGCGACAACCCAAGCTTCGCTTTGGCGACCTTCCGCTTTCCAGCTTTCAGTCATTCTTGCCTGCTCAGCTTTCATCTGTGCGAAGCTGGTTCTTTGTGCCATTCCCAAAGTCCCCTAGGTATCATTCGCAGTGTGGAAGTTGTCATTCCATTTGTTTCATAGGCATAGTTCTTCTGGAACTGGCATTTTTGCCAGTAGAGTTGCCAAGGCAGCAAAGCACTGGGTAGGTCCTGATAAACGCGCTAACCGGACAAGGGCCACGCTTCGGGTTAAGGGAGCTTTGCTGGCAATATATCCTGGATTCGAGGAGGTCCGTCCAATCAGTGGACCCTTAAAAAACTATTCGCCGATCACTATGGAGCTACTTGGGAACGGTTCGGGATTGATGGTTGTGGT
>Ga0307471_100000576_pt1 | contig 18948 bp, 17 predicted proteins | sample atmos_gasesAM3C__2_FD_204566 | JGI IMG/M metagenome (GOLD analysis project Ga0307471, IMG submission 204566) | Hardwood forest soil microbial communities from Morgan-Monroe State Forest, Indiana, United States - atmos_gasesAM3C_515 | ecosystem: Environmental > Terrestrial > Soil > Temperate...
TTTCCCCTGACGGCCCTGACATACGGCCGGTGCTTTCAGAGACTGATCGACGAAATTCAGGATCCGCACATGACCGCCTTGATCGGCGACAAATTCGGTCTCGATCTGACGTGCCGGCCTACCATGGTCACCGTGCGCGGCTACACCGGCAAGCGCGATGGGCAGATTCACACCGATAGCAAAACCAAGCTCATCACCGTGCTTCTCTATATGAACGGCAAATGGGAGCAGCCGGGCGGCCGTTTGCGCCTCCTGCGTTCGCCCGACGACATCAACGACATGGTGGCCGAGGTGCCCCCCGACCGCGGTACCTTGCTGGCCTTCCGCAACCAGCCCAACGCCTGGCATGGGCACGAAGTCTTCGAAGGCCCGCGCCGCGCGATCCAGCTTAATTGGGTGAAGAACAAGGGCGTGGTCTGGCGGGAGCAGTTCCGGCACCGGGTGAGCGCGTGGTTTAAGGAAGCGCATGCTCACTAAGTTTTGGTGACGAAATTGAACCAGCAGGTGCACGCGGAATTAGAAAATAAGTAGGGTATTCTACCCGTCTCGCAAGCCACCCCGTTTCTGCTTTGGTCAATTGCATCTCTGATTGCTGTAATGCAGATCTTATATTTGTTATATAGTTTAAGAGTGTGGGTCGGGGTATTTCTCGGCCAGTTGATTCATGGCATGCTGACTTAAATTCTTGCATGCCGGGATTAAATCCCCGTCGGGAAGCGGCCAATTGAATGATAACGCACTGAAGGTAAGTAATGGGACGACGTGGACGTAACGTAATTTCCTTTTCATTTATAAAAATGTGCGAAATGCCCCGCTCATCTTTGATATAAACTATGCCTTTTCCGGGCTTTTGCATTTTTTGATGAATCTCTTCAATTTCCTGTCGCGTATAAATACGCAATCCGCTCCTTCTTCCATTACCGGTTGATGCCCTCGGAATGATTAATTCACCTTCAAAAAAGAGATCGATTTTTTTTCGTAAGGCTGCCAATTTTGAGCCGAGAATCTTGTCGCTAATAAATTCAGAAAGGATTCTGGAGCTTTGTGTGCGTATCAGTGCTGCGCGTTCCTCAGAGATATCTAATAAATCAAGCCCGGCAGGGCTTAATAAACTCGAAACCATCCCATATTCGTTCGGATTAAGGCGAAGGCTTTTATCGCCATAACATAAAAAACCCACATCTTTGTCGCCATGAGGGGTGGGTATGGTTTCGATAATTGTGTAAGGTTTACGAGCTTTTTTATCTGTCATGGATTTCCAATATATTCATCAAGTGCCAATAAGGAAATTTCTTATGCCATATTTTATTATTTGGGGATATGTTCAAATGGTAAGCGTTAACCACAAAATATCTGCTTATGGCCAAGTGAAGTGGATTTGCGCTATTTTATGCTTATGAGAAAAACGCCATTTTTTGCCGCGATGCTATTTGTTTTTTCGGCATCTGCTGCCGCCCCCGCCAGCGCGGGCGAGCTATTGTCGAACATAAAATGCGACAGGAACGCCGCGTCAATCGGACAAATTAAACTCGAACTGTTGGGTGATAGAAAAATACAAGTTACAGACGAAGAAACAGCAATTATTTATGCAAGCTTTGATGATCCTTTTCCCGTGGTTACGTATGCCGGAAAAAGATTGTCTACGTTCACACCGGAGGGCCGAATGACAGCCGATAAATATGGGCCGATTGTTAGCAACGCCCTGCAAAAATGCGGCTTGCATTAGCAAAGGCGTGTCCCTGCGAAATTAACTATAAAATCTATTTGCGAAATGCTGTCCAAGATTTATTGATAAGAAAAAAATAAGGATATCCAAATGGCTTCGGGCAACTCCGATCTCGAAATTATTATAAACGGTGCCGGCCTGGAAGGTTTGTGCGCCGGTATCAGCCTGCGCCAGCGCGAGGTCAAGGTCGTTATTTTGGAAATGAAGCAGGCGGCCGGGCAAGTCGTCTCGCGGCGCGGGCCGCATATGGCGAACGGAACCGGGCACAGTACCTATCTGTTCCTAGGCAAGGGCGATGTGCGCACGCAATATTCCTTTGCCATGAATGCGGCTTTGCATGATCCGCGTTGCCTCAGCCATCGCGCGGCGCTAAATGTTTACAGGGAACTGGGCATTCCAACGGGCAAGAATGTTGCCGCCTGGACCGAAGATGGTTGCAAAATGATCACCAGATTAATGGAACTTAGCCAAGGTACGCCGGTCGAACAGATTTCAAGAGCGAAAGCTTATTTCGGTTCCGACGTCGCGCAACTCCAAAACCAAGAACCGTTTTTTGCCAATCGTCTTCCAAAAGGTGTTTTACGCCTGCCGAAAGTCAGTATCTATCCGCTGCCGAAAATTATTGAACAGTTGCAAGAAGAGTTTGAGCGGCTTGGCGGAAAAATTCTCTTTAATCACGAGGTGGTTGGTTTTGACATTGGCACGGACCGTTCGGTCGGAACCAAAGGTACCGGCGTTGTGTGCAAAGTCGATGGGGAAGAAACCACGCTGCGTGCCCATGCCGCTATCAATTTAACCGGCATGTATGGTGCCCACTCGGCCGAGCTATCCGGGCGGCCGCTAATGCATTTGAACGGGTCCGGTTCGATCATCCATCCTTTTGTTCCCAACGATCCGCATTACCATCATTATGGCGTCTTCGCGCCGCAACCGGGCACGCTTGAAGAGAAAGAAAGAATTCAAGCGCCATTATATTGTGCCGATTATCTCGAGCTTGGAGACGGCCGGCTTGGCCAACATCTGTACGCGGCAATCAAGCAGAGCGATGGCTATTCGTATGCTGCGGGAACATTGAGATATGTAAAGAATACCCTCCAAGAGCTTGCCGCGGCCAACGAAAATGACATGCGAGAAGCCCCGCCGGGATCGTACGAAGAGCTGGAAGGGCTGGTACGGCGCGAGGTCGATCGCAACCATGTCAAAATCATGGAAGCCGGCCGGGTTGCCGTGTTCTATCATGATGGAAAGCGGGATTTTTATCCTTCGATTGCCGCCGTGCCGGGCGCCAACTATTTCGTCGTAAACTCAATTACAGGAGATACCCCCGGCGCTTCGTCGGCGCCTTTGATTGGCGAAGTTGTGGCTGAGGCAATCATTGCTCTTGTCAGTGGTAGACCAACCGAAGCCTTGCACTATTTGCGCAACCCAATGCTGGCTTTGGCCGCCTGACAAATTTTTACACGTGGCGTTTCTTTGCGCTATTATGCCCCCGCAATAAGGATTGCGTTCGATGCCCCTTAATATCTCCACCTTCTCCAACCAATCCGGCGGCAACGCTTTTTATAAGGCGGTGACGCATCCGCTGGCGGCCGACAAGGCGCGGCATCTGGTGGTGCATTTGCAAAAGGCCGGGCCGGTGGCGATTTACGATCCCTCCAACCAACTTGGCGGCTTCGCGGAATTTTTTCCGCTTTCGGAAATCGAAATTGCCGGCTTGTTCGTGCAGGATGTCGATCAGATCGGCCGCGTGTTTCGCAATCACGCGGCGCAGCCGGTGACGGCGCTCAAAACCTCTTCCTGCAGGGCCATTCTGGTGGCCGCCTTCGATGCCGAGAAACTGGTGGCGCAAGTGCGCCATCTGATGCCGGCCAACACGCCCTGGTTCAGTTTCGATGCCTTGCGCCTGCAAGACGATATGCTGAGCGACCGACGCAATTATCTCGCCAACATCAATTTCGCCACCAACTTCGCCTTTTTCCGCGACGCGGGCGGCCATCACACGCGTGTGGTGACGGCCAATTACTGGAGCGCCTATGGCGGCAAGAATCCGCATATCTGGTGCTATCTGGTCGATCAGCAGGGGCGCAAACTCGCCGAATGGAAAGATCCGCTGCCCGAAGCCAATGCCAGCATCGTCATCGACAGCGCCGAAGTGCGCGCGCGTTTCAAATTGCCCGAATTCACCGGCCAGCTTTTCATGCATGTGACCGGCGCCGCCGGGCACGATGTGGTGAAATATGCGCTCGATACCTATGGCGACGACGAGAAAATTCTTTCCTGCACGCATGACGCCAATGCCTGGCCGTCCGATCTGTATGCCGGCTTGCCGGCGCCGGCGGAGGGTGAGGAAGTGGCGCTATGGGTGCAGAACAGCCATCCGGGTGAAATTCCGGCCGGCGAGATCGGGCTTAATCTGATGGGCGAGGACAAGGTCGTCCGGCTTGATAAAGCCATTGCGCCTTTCGGCAGCCACCGCTTGAACATCGCCGAATTGCTGCCGAAGGCGCGCTGGCCGCAGCAGATCGAGATTCAGGCGGGCAAGCATTTCGTGCGCCCGCGCTACGAGATTGTTGCCAAAAACGGCCATGCGCGCCTTTCGCATCCCAATGTCGAGCGCAACGATTTGAAACCCGACAAGCGTCTGGGCGATCTCGGCGAATTGCTCGGCAAGCTCCATATCGTGCCGGCGCCGGTGCTGCCGCCCAATCGCTATATCAACTGGGCGCTGCCCACGCCGATGTCGACCGCGCAAACGCATCTGCCGATCAAGGCGCTGGTTTATGACGCGCGGGGCAAACATGTGGCCGAGCATAAATTTGGAAACCTGAATCGCAATCACGCCTCAGCCTTGAACGTCAACGATCTGGTTAATGGCGCCAAGCTCGATGGCGGTTATGGCCATGTCGAGATCATCTATGATTTCGCGGCGGGGCATGAGGTGGATGGCTGGCTGCATTCGCTGTTTCGCTACGAGGATAAAAAATCGGGCCATGCGGCCGAGACCAGCTTCGGCGCGCATATCTTCAACACGGTGCTGACCTACAAGACCGAGCCGCAAAGCTATGCCGGCAAGGCGCCGGGCCTCTCCACACGCCTGTTCCTGCGCTGCGGGCCCGCGCCCTATGACACCCTGTGCCATCTTATTTATCCGGCCTCGCTGCCGTGGCACAACACATCCGACACGGCGCTGATCCTGCATTCAGACAAGGGCGCGGAAGTCGCCCGGCGCAATGTGCGCATTCCCTGCAGCGGCTCGCTTTTGTGGCGGGTGAGCGAGATGTTCACCGATGACGAATTAAAGGCGGCCGGCAAGCATGCCTACGTGATCATCCGCGATACTACTTGCCGCCTGTTCGGCTATCACGGGCTTGTGAGCGGCGAGGCGGCGTTTAGCCTCGATCATATGTTCGGGTTTTAGACATGTGGCGGAGTGTCCGGTTTCCGACTGGCCTCGAGTCAGGCCGCTAATCGGAGTTGCGCTTTTGGTTTGGTATTTATATAGCCTCCGGGCGGCAAAACAGGAAAACTGGCGATACATTTTTGCCAATTAGCAATGCCTTTTGCATCAGCCCACATACTGATAACTTCAAATTGCTTATCACATACTGCAAGTCTGGCGCCATAATCAGAGATTTGTCCGCACGCATCTATTGTTAGATCCAATAGGTCTTTGGTGCCATTTGTGAAGGCGATATATCCATTTTCAGATGATTTGCCTATATTCTTTCTGCTTGGTTTAGCGCCTTTAAAGCTAGCGCCTTTAAAGCTAGCGCCTATGGCGATACCATACTTTCGGAGTCTCAAGTGCAAAGGGGATGCATCTACCCTTACGTCCGGGACATCCATGTCGCTATATATTGCTGCACAATTTTCATTTTCGAGAATGTGGCGAATAACGAGTAATCTGGCGGTATCGACTTTCGCCCACCCATACTCCTCACCGTTTAGCTTCATAACCGGCATATCTGAGAAACCTCTTATGCTATCCAGCGTACGGATTTCGACGTTTTCCGGGATATGGTAAGGTCCAATTGCTGCCGAATCTTGTACCCATACAATAAATTTTCTGGCCGGATATCGTTTTGCGTTTTGCTGCACGTTGTAAAAAAGGTGCGACGGGAGAGGCTGAATTCTTCCCTTTTCAAATTGCATCCAAACATAATTAATAATCGGTTTTTTCATATTTTGAATGGCTTGGTTAATTTATTTTGGAACCCCGTCTTCAATATGCCATTAAGATACGAAAGCAAAAATGAAAATTCACTTTTTTAATATATAACAGATCGTATTTTAACTGCTTGTTTCTATTCAAGAAGTGATTATCTATTAACCAACATGCCTGAAACCCACCGCACCAAAACCCTTATCGTCGGCGCAGGCCCTGCCGGCTATACGGCGGCCATTTACGCCGCGCGGGCGAATCTCAAGCCCATTCTCGTGCAGGGGCTGCAGCCGGGCGGGCAGATGACGATCACCACCGATGTCGAAAATTATCCCGGCTTTGCCGATGTCATTCAGGGCCCGTGGCTGATGGAGCAGATGCAGGCGCAGGCGCAAAAAGTCGGCACGCAGATTGTTTTCGATCAGATCAGCAAAGTCGATCTCGGCAAGCGCCCTTTCACATGCAAGGCGGATTCGGGCGATGTCTTTGTGGCCGATACGATCATCATCGCCACCGGGGCGCAGGCGCGCTGGCTCGGCCTCGAAAGCGAGAAAAAATTCCAGGGCCACGGCGTGTCCGGCTGCGCGACCTGCGACGGGTTTTTCTTTAAGGGCAAGGAAGTAGCGGTGGTCGGCGGCGGCAATACGGCAATGGAGGAGGCGCTTTATCTCACCCATCACGCCACCAAAGTGACGATGATCCACCGGCGCGACGCGTTCCGCGGCGAGAAAATCCTGCATGACCGCGTCAAGAACAATCCCAAAATCGCCGTGATCTGGGACAGCGTGGTGGAAGACGTGGAAGGCGTAGAACAGCCGCACCTCTCCGTCACCGGCATCAAGATCAAGAATATCAAGACCGGCAAAACACAAACGCTGAAGATCGATGGCCTGTTCGTCGCCATCGGCCACGATCCGGCGACCAAAATCTTCAAGGGCAAGCTCAAGATGGACGAGGGCGGCTATATCCTTACCAAACCCGATTCGACCGCCACCGATGTGGCGGGCGTTTTTGCCGCGGGCGATGTGAAGGACAAGATCTTCCGTCAGGCCGTCACCGCCGCCGGCATGGGTTGCATGGCGGCGCTGGAGGCGGAGAAGTTTCTGTCGGCAGAGGCTGGAGGCTAGAGGCCAGAGGCTAGGGTTTGGTATTCGGCGATTGCAAGTTTAGGCACTTCGTCTATTGTCGATTTTATATTTCACTAACCTCCAACCTCTAGCCTCTAGCCTCTAGCCTCTCCCCATGTCCTCTTACCTCCAATCCATCATTATGCCCGACGAGCGGGTGTTTTACCGGGCGACGTTGCATTGGATTGTGTATGTGCAGGGGCTGATCTTCACCATCGGCGGCGGTTTGTTCGGCTATTTCATGCCCGTCATCGTCGATGCCTTTTTCGGCGATGCGGCGGCGCGGCACATGACGCGCCCGCTGGCACTGATCGGCTTCGGCATCATTCTGGTGGGCGCTGTTTTGCTGCTCGGCGCCTGGATCCGGCAGAGCTCGACTGAGCTGGTTGTCACCAACAAGCGCGTGATTGCCAAATACGGCTTCATTTCGCGCGAGACGTTCGAGCTTATGATCAACCGCGTGACGGGCGCCAATTTCGATCAAACGGTGATGGGGCGGGTGCTCGGTTACGGCACCATCATCGTGCGCGGCGCGGGTGGCGATATCTCGCCCATCGACAATGTCGACGATCCGCGCGGTTTCCATAACGCTGTCATGGCGGCGTTCGAGCATGCGGATTCAGACGGAAGAGGGCCGGTGCCAGGGCTCAAAAATTGATACCTGCTTGTGTCCTTGCTATTCATTTCCGGATACCTGATATCTCTTCTTCCGCCTTCAAGGGCCTGTAGTTCAGCGGTTAGAACGCACCGCTCATAACGGTGTTGTCGCAGGTTCGAATCCTGCCGGGCCCACCACGCTTCGCGAGCGCAGCGAGTGAAGCGTGTCCGGCGTAGCCTCCGAAGGGGGCGAAGACGGACTGGTTGCCGCGCTCGCTACGCGTGGCGCAGCCATTCATGTGATCGAAACATGCCGCGCAAAAAATTTTCGCTGCATTTCAAAAAAATCTCTGCGCGTTTCTGTTTTTCTGCTGCGCGACGATAAAATTGTTGCACAGATGCAACGCCGATGATGATAGCGGCACTTCATGCACCGTTTTCCACACGCCGGACAGATTGTTGTTGACTCTTCGTGCATCGAGACACAAAGTTTGCGGACGTACTCTAGCTAGGAGGTTATGATGGCTAAGAAGAAAGCCAAAAAATCAGCGAAAAAGAAAAAGATCTAACGCGTCACCGCCATTCGGCGGTTTGACATTTCAAAAAATGCCCCTGTCCGGCTGGCTTCGCGATCGCAGGCAAGTCGGGCAGGGGTTTTTATTTTTCGCCGGATTTTTCGCCAAGGCGCCGAACGTCCATTTTTGCCGGTTTTATTGGGTTTTTTGCTCTTTCCCCGCCGCGATTATGCTTAAGAAGAGATTGCCCTTCCTTCAAATTGCGCCAAACTTTAAACCGCCCTTAAAGTTGACGTTTTATGCTTGAGCTCTTCCTGACAAGTGGAGCATTTCATGGCGCGCGCCGATTGCGTCTCCTATCTCGAACATGCCGGCTTTCATTACAAGCCGGCCGAATCGCCTGACCTCTGGAGCCATCTCGAGAGCCATTTCGGCGGTCGGCAGGCGGTCGGGCCGAAATTCACGCCGATGCCGTCCGTTTTCATGACGGAATTGATCGCGATGGGCGAAGAGGCGCTGCTTGAGGCGATGGTCGCGCATCACCGGCAGACCGGCGCGCTCGGCCGAGTCGCGCGGGTGATCGATCTGCCTTATATCGTGGGCACTGGTGCCGCCGTGCCCCTGGCGCGAGCCGATAAACGCCGCGTTCTGCATCTGGTGGCCGATCCCGGCACGCTTTACGAACGGCTCGTGCATGTGATCCCGGTCGAAGCCGATGAAATTCCCACCACCAGCCGCGTGACGGTGACCGGCGGCCTTTATCCCGACGGTCACACGGCGGGTTACTACGATCTTACGCCCGGCGATCAGACTGCCGATGTGGATGCGGCTTCGGATGAGGAAGAGGCGCGCGCCTGGCTCGCCACCAGGGACGAAATCGCCACTCTGGCCCGCGAGATGGAACTGGGGATCGACGATATCGTCACGATCACCCGCCGGGAGTGTGAGGTGATGGTGGAGCGGGCAAAAAAGACGCTCAAGCAGGTTGAAATTCTGTCTTAGCCGGCGGTGTTCCCTTTCATGGCCACAACTGTCCGGGAACCTGCCTGCAATGAATTCGGCGCTTGCGCCTTCGGAATGAAGCTTTGCAAATCTTTGTCGTAATCGGGAATATCGCCGGCGAGAATAGTAATTTTCTGATCTGGGGGTTCTTGTACGGCCCTAGCGCTAAAGTCCAGTCCATTGACGCTGGCCAGAAACATTTTATCGATTGCCCAGGCATTGGCAAAACCGGCGGGCGCATTTTTTTTGATTTCCTCAAGCTGGCGTTTTATTTGCGCGCCGACAGTACTGTCACATTCCATGCCGGCTGCCTTCGCTTTTTTAAAAAATATTGTTATTAACTCTTCTTCGGCATAGGGTTTCGATAATGGTATGATGTGAGGAAAATATTGGCCCAGTTTAGGCCGCTGGTCTTCCGAAGAAATTATGATTGCGGTAAGGGAGTTAGGACTTGATCCACGTTGCGGCGTTGCGGGCGGTTCCGGAGCGTCAGCACATGTGGCTATGAAGACGATTTCGCTGGAGAATGCTTGAATTTGTGAGTAAAGCTTTGAAAGCAGAATGCTTCTATTATTATGTTCGAACAAGGCTTCCAGGCCGTCGATAACCAGCACGCCGTGAGGCGCCATACAAAGGGTTTGTCGTAAATCCGCATCGACATTCGCCATGTTCATATTTATCAAATTACCGGCATGCATCATTCGGGCAGGTGCGTCGAACGGGATGACCTTGCTGGCATGTATTGCGCGGGCCAGAGCTTGGGCCAAAATAGTTTTTCCCATGCCCGAAGGGCCGGTAATCAATAGATTGTCGTACCGCGGATCAATCCTGCCGCCGTTTTTCCTGATATGTCGGCGAGTTGCAATTCCTCTGATTATGCCGGGCACCTGGTCCTTGAAATAGTCCAATCCGACTATATCTTCGAGATTAGGACCGTTTGCGCCATTCAATGAAATAAAAGGTATGCTGGCTTCCGTGCTCATCATCTGTGCGACGGGAGAAGAGCGTAATGTCCTAAAATCGTCTGTAAATGACGGTGGAACATGAAAATCAAAGTTTTGATTGAGTTCGACTACTAAGCAATACTCATGTGGGCTCTTTTGCAGAGGCTTTAAATAACTTGCAACTAGTGGCGCCGAGGCAAGACTCGTTGCCAGAAATAAAATATTTCCTAGCGGTAATACGTCTAAGATAACATCCTCGCCCGCCGATTTTTTTTCTGTGAGTATACGAGCCACTTGGGCAGCTGTTTCCGCACCAGAATACGTAACTTGATAAATCATTTTCAAAATCCACTTCGCAACACCGAAAGGGGAGTAAAAATATAACCCCACATCACGAATACCACAAGGTGAGGAAAGTAATTCATATTAATTTCAATAAAAGAATTCGGAGATTATTCAATAAAACAAAGAAATTAACGGAAATCGCCATCCTTGCCCGCGAGATGGAACTCAAGATTGAAGACATCGCGATTGTGACGCGCGAGGAGTTGGCGGCGCGCGCTAAAAAGCTACTGGCATAGCTTTCTTTCCTAACTTGTAGGCTCCCTAGCTCCGGCTTTTTGGGATGCACGCCTTGATTGACCGGGCCGCCGGGAACTTGCTGTTTCTTCGAGTGTCAATTGTAGACGGGCATGTGCGTAACCGTAAAATGTCGACAGGCAGTATGAAGTTAGGGAATTCCTTTTTCTCCCTCGTCCACGAGTAACCGCCCATGTATGGGGCTTTGTAAATTGTGGAGCAGCTAAAGATATAATATCCACGGAGCGCCCCAGTCTGTTTTCCATCAGAATCCTGTAATCATTAGCCCTGCTTGAACCTGTAATGTACACAGCGTGCCAATAGTTGCTGAAGCGCAAAGACGTATAAGCGAGCGTGTCCAATTCCCCGGGCCACGTCCCTGCCCGGGCGCATGTGGTTATGCGTTTGTTATCAATCGTGAACTGACTAAGACCAACATCCATTGTTGATTTTTGCAAAGCTTCCGCCACTGCCTGCAGCGATTTGCGCAGTGAAGTAAGTTCGCGGCGAACGCGGCGGGTCATGGCCCGAATGTCTTGTTCCGTTATCTCTTCAGTCATGTCTCGCTCGTGTTAATTCATTTAAATAAAATGTCGTTATTGAATTACGTATCCAAAAAGCTCCTCAATTTCCGCGACCGCGACGGATGCTTGAGTTTGCGCAGCGCCTTGGCTTCGATCTGGCGGATGCGTTCGCGGGTGACGCTGAATTGCTGGCCGACTTCTTCCAGCGTGTGATCCGTATTCATGCCGATGCCAAAGCGCATGCGCAGCACGCGTTCCTCGCGCGGGGTGAGCGTGGCCAGCACGCGGGTTGTGGTTTCGCGCAGATTGCCCTGAATAGCGGATTCCAGAGGCATCACGGCGTTCTTGTCTTCGATGAAATCGCCGAGATGTGAATCTTCCTCGTCGCCGATGGGCGTCTCGAGGCTGATCGGCTCCTTGGCGATTTTGAGCACCTTGCGCACTTTTTCCAGCGGCATATGGAGCTTCTCGGCCAGCTCCTCCGGCGTCGGCTCGCGGCCAATTTCATGCAGCATCTGCCGGCTGGTGCGCACCAGCTTGTTGATGGTCTCGATCATATGCACCGGAATACGAATGGTGCGGGCCTGGTCGGCAATCGAGCGGGTGATGGCTTGGCGGATCCACCAAGTGGCATAGGTGGAGAATTTATAGCCGCGGCGGTATTCGAACTTTTCCACCGCCTTCATGAGGCCGATATTTCCTTCCTGAATGAGGTCGAGAAATTGCAAGCCGCGATTGGTGTATTTCTTGGCAATGGAAATCACGAGGCGCAGATTGGCTTCGACCATTTCCTTCTTCGCCTTGTTGCTCTCGCGCTCGCCTTTTTGCACCGTCATCACGATGCGCTTGAAATCGGCCAGCGGCAGGCCGGCCTCGTCGCAGATGGAGGCGATCTCGGCGCGCAACCGATCAGTCTCGTCGCCGTGCTTCTCGACAAATTTGGTCCAGGCCTTGATATCGGGTTTGACCACCGGCGCTTCCGCTTTGGTTTCTTTCGGCGGGACCGCGCCCTTTTTATGCTTGTGCAGAAGCTTGTCGACCAGTTTCTTGACCGGCGCCACGGCGGCGGCGGCCTTCGGATGGAACACATCTTCCAGCCAGTTGCGGTCGAGTTCATGCCCGGTGTAGCGGGCGAGGAAATCCTCGCGCTTGAGGCCGGTATCGAGGCTGATGCGCAAGATGCGTCCCTCGATGCCGACCAGACGGCGGTTCAGTGTGTAAAGCTGCTGCACCAACTGCTCGAGCCGGTGATTGTTGAGGCGCACGGTGCGCACCAGATCGACCAGCTCGTCCTTGACCTGCTGGAATTTCTTGTCGGATTGCGGGGAAGGGGTTTCGCCCTTCTGCAGCGCCGTATGGCGGTTGACTTGCAGGCGGAACAGGCGCGCGTAGGTGGAGGCGATCTTGCCGAAGGTTTCCATCACCTGCGGCTTGAGCTTTTCCTCCAGCATCGAGAGGGACAGATTTTCCTGTTCCTCGCCGTCGGCCTCGAAATCACCTTCGGCCGTTTCGCCTTCCGGTTTCTCTTCGGCGGGCTCTTCGGGCGTGGCCGATTCGCCTTCGCCCAGCATCTCGGCTTCGCTGGAAGGACCGCCGCCATAGGTGGCTTCGAGATCGATGATGTCGCGCAGCAGCATTTTGCCGTCGTTAAGCGAATCATGCCAGCCGAGGATCGCCTGAATGGTGAGCGGCGATTCGCAAATGCCGCCGATCATCATCTCGCGGCCGGCCTCGATGCGCTTGGCGATGGCGATTTCGCCTTCGCGGCTTAGCAGTTCGACCGAGCCCATCTCGCGCAGGTATAAACGCACGGGATCGTCGGTGCGGCCGAGCTCGTCGGAACTCACATTGCCTTTTTCTTCTTCTTCCTCTTCGCCTTCTTTTTTCTCTTTCGGCGCCTCGTCTTCGTCGCCCTCGGTGACGCTGATGCCCATTTCGGACAGCATCGCCATCGTGTCTTCGATCATGTCGGAATTGATCTTGTCCTGCGGCAGGGCGGCGTTGATCTCGTCGATCGTCACATAGCCGCGTTCCTTGCCCTTTTTGATCATCTTCTTGATCGCGTCGGCGGCAGTCTCGATGATCGGGGCTTCGGTCTTGTCTTCCTCGGGCTTCGGCTCGTCAAGCTTGAGATCAAGCGCGGGCGGCGCTTTCTTCTCGGCTTTGACGGCGGGCGGCGGCGGCGCGGGCGGCGCCTTTTTCTGGAACAGAATGGGGCCGGTCTTGGGTTTGATCGGCAGCGCGAGTTGTTTGGATTTTGCGGGTTCCGGTTTTTTGGCGAGCGCCTTCGGCGGCGGCTTGGCGGCTTTCACCGGCGGCTTTTTGGCCGCGGGTTTCGCTTTCGCCTTTGCGTGCGAGGTGTGCTTCGCCGGTTTTTTCGATTTACTCGTCATGCCTTAATTTTCCTGAACGAAAGATGTTTCCACCGCTTCCGTAAATCCACTGTCGCCGCCTTCGCGCGCGAGATTTTCAATCTGCTCTCTAAGTGCCATCAGCCGCGTGTAGCTTTCATCCGAGGCTTGTTCGGCATACAGGCGCCGGGCGGCTTCCAGATCGGCTTTCAGCTGTTCCTCCAGCATCTTGCCCCAGATCGATTTCCAGCCCTGGCGCGCCTGCTCGAACGGCCGCTCGGGCCGCGCGAAGCCGACATGAATATAAGTGGTCTCGGAAATCACTTCCGCCAAGCCCGCCTGCCAGGGGTTAGATTGCCCCGATTCGCTGCCAAAATCCGCCCCGTCCGTAGCGGACAAATGGCGATAAAGTCCCGGCGCGTCAAGAGGTTCTGGCGAATCAAGCGACAGAATAGTCGTCACCCGCTGCCTTAAAGCCTCGAATTCGGGGGTGGCGAAGGCGATATGGCAGAAATCTTCCCCGAAATCGGCAAACAGATCCGGATGGTTAATCATCAGGGCCAGCAGCGCGCGCTCGCGCTGGCGGCGGGCACCGAGCGGCGGATTGCGGGAGACAGGAACAAAATTGCTAGTGAATGGGCCCCCGCCGCCGCTAAAAACTCCTTTTCCGCCCGAGAATGGCCCATATCCACCACTAAATTTTCCGCCCGTATTTTTGTAATCGGTAGGCGCTGTTCTCCAGTTGAAGGCCACCGCGAGGCGCTTCTGGATATCGTCCTGATAAAGCCGGCGCAGATTTTCGTTGCTAATGCGCCCGACGCGCTGCTTGATCGCCGCGATGAAAGCGCCGCGCTCTTCCGGCGTCTGCAAGCGGCGGCCGGCGAGCGAGGTGTCCCAAATCATCTCGATCATCGGTTTGGCCTGTTTGAGTACCGCGTCCATCGCGGGCTTGCCGGCCTGACGCAGCAGATCGTCCGGATCCTGCCCCGCCGGCATGATGGCGACGCGAATGGTTTGCGTGGGCGTTAGGAGGGGCAGCGCGCGTTCCATCGCGCGCGCGGCCGCGCGCTGGCCGGCGGTATCGCCGTCGAAGCAAAGGATCGGGCTATAGTCGCGGGCGGGATCGCGCCCCTCGGAAGGCGGCAGCAGTTTCCATAGCGCCGCAAGCTGATCTTCGGTCAGCGCCGTGCCGAGCGGCGCCACGGCGCCGCTATAGCCAGCCTCGACCAGAGCGATCACATCCATATAGCCTTCGGCGACGATGATGGGCTGGCCTTGCGCCAGCGCGGTGCGCGCGCGCGAAAGCCCGTAAAGCAATTTGCCCTTATGGAACAATCCGTGATCGGGGGAATTGAGGTATTTCGGCCCCCCTGCGCCAAGGCTTCGGGGGGCAGGTTCGCCCCCGCCCTCCGAAGCTTTAGCGAAGGAGGGTTCGCCCAGAATGCGCGCGCCGAACGCCACCGTGCGGCCCTTGCGGTCGCCGACCGGGAACATCACGCGATTGCGGAAGAAGCTGAATACTTCATCGCGATCCTCGGCTTTTTTGACGAGGCCGGTGGCGACCAATTCTTCCAGCTTGAAATTTTCGGCGAGCATTTTGCGGATCAGCGCCTGCCCGTCGTTGGGCGCATAGCCGAGACGGAAACGCTGAATGGCTTCATCGGAAAGGCCGCGCCCGCGCAGGTAGTTGAGCGCTACCCCGCCACCGGGCGCGAATAATTGTTCCTCAAAGTAGGCAGTCGCGCGTTCGAGTAGTTGATAAAGCCGTTTCTCTTTATCAAACCGCTCGCGATCGACCGGCGTATCGCGCGGCACCTCAAGGCCAGCCTGCGCTGCCAGTTGCTCGACCGCATCGGGAAAGCTCAGCCGGTCGTTGCGCATCAGAAAGCCGATGATGTCGCCATGCGCGCCGCAGCCGAAGCAGTGATAAAACTGCTTGTCGTCGTTGATGTAAAAACTCGGCGTCTTCTCGTTATGGAACGGGCAGCAGGCCTTGTATTCGCGCCCCGCGCGCGTCAGGCGAATGCGCTTGCCGACGATCTCCGACACCGTGAGGCGGTCGCGCAGTTCGGACAGGAAGGAGGGGGGGAAGGACATCCGGCAATGCTATCAAAAAGAAATGGCTTTTGACTACGTTCATGCCAGCCTGATAAACGGGCGATTACCGGCTGCCGTCGCTTCTTCGCCGGGCGCATGCTTGCGCCGAGTTACGTTTTGGAATGAAGAGCTTCTTCAAGCTTAAGGCGAATAAAACGCTGATAAGGTATGCCGATACGTTTGGCTTTTTTGCGAATGGCATCCAGCAGTTGTTCCGGCAGCCGTAGATTGATCGACTTATTCTTGCGTCTCAATTCGAAACGCATCGGCACCATGTCGGAAAAGTCGTATTCCGTCAGATCAGCTTTTGCGACGAACTCTTCGGCTTCGTGATCGCTTTTAAAGCGCGGAAATTTCTTTTTCATGGGCTTCAACCTCCTTCCGGTGCATGAGCGGGCGCTGATGGCGCGTAAAAACCGTTTTTTCCCTCTTTGCCGCCATGTGAATACGACAAAAAGATTGCGGCCCTTTGCCGTCATGCCGATTGCGCGGAACCGTTCCTCAGCGATCGAATGGGCCCTATCCGGACCGACCAAAGGCGTTCCGTGAAAAAGACTTTCAATCTCGGCAATCGAAGCTCCATGTTTCTGACATTTGGCGCGGTTGCCGCGATCCCATTCGAAACCATCAAACGCCATCATACAGTTTCCGCAGCATTATACACATTTGTATAGACATTTGCAACTACAACTTAGCCTTTCTTTAGGCGCCCAACTGCCCCTTCACCAGCGCACCCGCGGCGGCAAAATCCATCTGGCCGGCGTAATTCTTTTTTAATTCGCCCATAACCTTGCCCATATCCTTGATGCTCGCGGCGCCGGTGGATGCGATCGCCTTGGCGATGGCGGCTTTCATGTCGGCTTCGTTCATTTGTTTGGGCATGAAGCGCTCGATGACGGTGATTTCTTCGCTTTCCTGCTTCACCAGATCGGGGCGATTGCCTTTTTCATACAGCGCGATGCTTTCGCGGCGCTGTTTAACCATGCCTTGCAGCATGGAGGCGATCTCGTCGTCCTTGATGCCGTCGGTAACGCCCTTTGGCCGCGCGGCGATGTCGAGATCCTTCAGCTTCGCCAGCACCAGACGCATGGTCGCCACCGTACGCTCTTCCTTTTTGAGCATGGCGTCTTTGAGGGCGTCGGTGAACTGGGCGCGCAGAGGCATGGTCTTTGTTTAGACCAAAAGCAGCTTAATGTATATATTTTGCGATAAGTCCGTGGCCGAGCAATTCGTTGCGCAGGAATGGGAACAGCGAACTGAACAAGATCCCGCCCCCGATAACGGCCGCGAGAATGGCCATGCGCCGGTTATCGGTTTGCAGGCGCGCCAGTATGATGAAAAGAATCGCCAGGAAGATGTAGCTGATATTGCGGTACTGGATGGAGACCATATCCGCCACGCCGTGATGCCTGAGCTGGGCGATGAACCCGAAAACGACGCTGATCGCGGCGCACGAAAGTATGGGCGCGACCTGAGGTGATGCTTTGCGAACTTTTTTCATGCGCGCCCCGCTGTGTCGATCATGGATGCGGCCATTGCTTCGCAAGGCCGCTTACCGCCCCAAATCACGAACTGGAATGCCGGATAGAAACGCTCACATTCCGTGAGCGCGATCTCGACCAGATCTTCCAAACTCTCCACGCCGGGCATGCGGTTGTTGCGCGCCAGGACCGTGTAGCGGAAGAGCGGCGTCAGTTGCTGCGGCTCCAGATCGAAATGGCCGAGCCACAAACGGTTGTTCAGGATCGCGAGCAGATCGTGCACATCGGCGCGCTTGCCGTCGGGAACTTTCATGTCGAACTGACAGGAGAATTGCAGCGCGCCGATTTCGCGTTGCCAGACGAAGAACATCCGGTAATGGCACCAGCGCCCCGCGAGCTCGACGACTAGCTCGTCGTCATGCGCGCGATCGAACAGCCATTCGTTGGCGGTGACGATCTCTTCGAGAATATCGAGCGGATTTGACGGCAGGCTGCGATCTTGGGCCGACAGGAACGACATGCACAACCTCCCCCGAGGATGGAAGGCGACACACCTATCAAATCGGCGCACTGCGCCGCAAGAGTCTCAGTGTTGTCGGATTCAGTCTAACGTGTCGCGTGCTTTTTGAGTCACACACACTGTGTGTGCAGCGGTCCACTTTTTATTGCGCTAACGGATTCAAAAGATTCAATTTTTGAGTCATTTCAGAGTCTTGAATCCATTAACGGCGCTTGCGGCGAGTGTTACTTTTTTTAAACGAAGGTAAACGCCGTTTCGCCCGCGACTTAATTTCGCTTGCGCTTGACAGATTCATTTTGGCCTCGATAGCCGCCAGCCGTTCGGCCAATTCGTCCTGCAGCGCACGGGCCTTGGCCAGCATGGCGAAGGCGGCATCGAATTCGGCGCGGCTAACCAAATCGAGATGATGCGCGAGCTGATCCAGCCGGGCGCGCGCCTGCGCTTTCATCTCGTGCCGCGCGCCGAGCAGATTGCCGAGAATATTTCCCGACAGCGCGATCATGTCTTCGATCAGGGGACGGTTTTCTTTCATAGTGCCTCTCTTTGTATTGTCACCCCCGCGAAGGCGGGGGTCCATCTCCCAAACTTTCGACATGTTGAGACTTTAGGAGATGGATGCCCGCCTTCGCGGGCATGACATAATGTGGGTATGTTTAAATCGGCTCCTCTCGCCAAAATCGGCGCTATGGTTTATAACACGCGCCCGCCTATTGTGCATCTTTCATTAAGGCGTCTACATGCTCGCCCTTGCTTTTCCGCCGCTCGATCCGGTCGCCCTATCTATCGGCAAGCTGAGCATCCATTGGTACGCGCTCGCCTATCTCGTCGGCTTCGTGCTCGGCTGGCGCTATTGCCTGACGCTGGCGCGGCAAAATCCGAAGGGCCCGACCGCCAGGCAATATGACGATTTTCTCACCTGGGCGGTGCTGGGGACGGTGATCGGCGGCCGCCTCGGTTATATCTTCTTTTATCAGCCGGATTATTACTTCGCGCATCCGCTGGAAATGCTGGAAGTCTGGCATGGCGGCATGTCGTTTCATGGCGGCATGCTGGGCGTGATCGGCGCGGCGCTGCTGTTCGCGCGGCGTCGCCATATCGGCTTTTTCTCCTTCACGGATGTGCTGGCCTGCGTGACGCCGCTCGGGCTTGGCCTCGGCCGCCTCGCCAATTTCGTCAACGGCGAATTGTATGGCCGCGAAACGAACGTGCCGTGGGCGATTATTTTTCCGCATGGCGGCGACGTGCCGCGCCATCCGAGCCAGCTTTACGAAGCCTTGCTGGAAGGGTTCGTTTTATTGGTTGTCATGTATGTGCTGTCGCGGC
>Ga0307471_100000577_pt1 | contig 18945 bp, 15 predicted proteins | sample atmos_gasesAM3C__2_FD_204566 | JGI IMG/M metagenome (GOLD analysis project Ga0307471, IMG submission 204566) | Hardwood forest soil microbial communities from Morgan-Monroe State Forest, Indiana, United States - atmos_gasesAM3C_515 | ecosystem: Environmental > Terrestrial > Soil > Temperate...
GCGCCGTTTGAGGGAAGATGGTTCTTCCGAGGTCGTCCCCAGCTCCAAGCTACGCGCCGGTGATCTCGTCCTCGTTGCAGCCGGCGAATTCATTCCTGGCGATGGAGAAGTCGTTGAAGGCGTTGCTTCCGTGGATGAGTCGGCCATTACCGGAGAGTCGGCTCCGGTGATCCGGGAATCGGGCGGCGATCGCTCTGCGGTAACCGGCGGCACACGCGTGCTCTCCGATGAGATCAAGGTGCGCATCACTTCGAATCCCGGAGAGACATTTCTCGACCGCATGATCAGCCTGGTCGAAGGCGCTTCCCGGCAGAAGACCCCGAACGAAATCGCTCTCAATATCCTGCTCGCGGGATTGACGATTATTTTTCTGCTGGCTGTCGTCACGCTTCAGCCATTTGCCATCTATTCAGGCGCGCCGCAAAACATTTTCGCGTTGGTTTCTTTACTGGTGTGCCTGATTCCGACCACCATCGGCGGCCTGCTCTCGGCCATCGGGATTGCCGGCATGGACCGCATGATTCAGCGCAACGTGATTGCCATGTCCGGGCGGGCAGTGGAGGCTTCCGGTGATGTGGATGTACTTTTGCTCGATAAGACCGGAACGATCACGCTTGGAAATCGCGAAGCCACCGCGTTTCATCCGTCTCCAGGGATCACGGAAGGAGAACTCGCCAATGCCGCGCAGCTCGCCTCGCTGGCCGATGAAACTCCAGAGGGGCGCTCCATTGTGGTGCTTGCGAAGGAGAAATATGGATTGAGGGGCAGGGAACTGGCGCCGCATAGCCCCATTTTCATTCCGTTCTCTGCACAAACGTGTATGTCCGGCGTGGACATGGACGAAAAAGAGATTCGCAAGGGAGCGCCCCAGGCGATTGCGCGCTATATCGGCGAGAAGGGCCGCGTGGTCACCGCGGAGACGCAAGCGGTAGTGAAGCAAATCTCCAACGGAGGCGGCACGCCACTGCTCGTGGCGCAGAATCGACAAGTTCTAGGCGTCATCGAGCTCACCGACATCGTCAAGGGCGGCATGCGGGAACGGTTCGAGCATCTCCGCGCGATGGGCATTCGAACGATGATGATCACCGGCGATAATCCGCTGACTGCCGCTGCTATTGCCCGGCAAGCCGGGGTGGACGATTTCCTCGCGGAGGCCCAGCCGGAAGACAAGATGGCGCTCATCAAGAGCGAACAGGCCAAGGGAAAGTTGGTGGCCATGACGGGCGACGGAACAAACGACGCCCCGGCGCTTGCTCAAGCGGATGTCGGAGTCGCTATGAATACGGGCACGCAGGCGGCCAAGGAAGCGGGGAATATGATCGACCTCGATTCCAATCCCACCAAACTGATTGAAATCGTGGAGATCGGCAAACAGTTGCTCATCACACGCGGGGCGCTCACCACTTTTTCCGTGGCCAATGACGTTGCAAAATATTTCGCGATTATTCCGGCCATGTTTGCAGGCGCTTTTCCGCTCCTCAATGCACTGAACATCATGCACCTGCGCACTCCGGAATCGGCGATCCTTTCCGCGGTGATTTTCAATGCACTGATCATCATTGCGCTCATACCGCTGGCGTTGCGTGGCGTGCGCTATCGGCCCCTTGGCGCGGCCGCACTGTTGCGCCGCAATCTGGTGCTGTACGGGTTTGGTGGCGTCATTGTGCCTTTTCTCGGCATCAAGCTGATTGACATGCTCATCGGTTTTTTTCGTTTGGCCTAGGAATGCCCATGAAAAAAGAACTACAAATCGCGATTCGCATCACGCTCCTGACGACAATTTTTTTCGGAGTAGCGTACCCGCTTGCGATCACTGGCTTAAGCCAGTGGCTCTTCTCGTATCAGGCAAATGGAAGCTTGATTGTTCGTGAAGGCAAAACCGTTGGCTCGCAACTCATCGGCCAGACTTTTTCGTCCGACAAATATTTCCATTCACGGCCTTCCGCGGCGGGCGACGGTTACGATGCGGCGAATTCCAGTGGCTCGAATCTTGCGCCAACCAATCGCCAATTGGTGGATCGCGTCCAAGGGGACGTTGCCAAGCTGCGCGCTGAGAATCCTGGCGCTTCCATCCCGGCTGATCTGGTCACAAGCTCCGGCTCTGGCCTTGATCCGCACATTTCTCCTGCGTCGGCGGATTTTCAGATTCCACGAGTTGCCCGTGCCCGTGGTATTTCCGCGGATGCACTGCGCCCGATCGTGGCAAAGCACACCGAGGCGCGCCAGTTCGGCCTCCTTGGCGAACCGCGCGTGAATGTCTTGGAATTGAACCTGGAGTTGGATGCGGCTTTTCCCGCGCGCAATTGACCGCCGCTATTTTGACGAGCGCCCGGGCGACTTGGCCCCGCCGGTACTCGGCGGTGCAAAGCGATAACCCACCCACGGCTCTGTGTGGATATACTTTGGTCGGGCTGGATCTTTCTCAATTTTCTTTCGCAGCTGATTGATGACTACGCGCAGATTTTCCGTTTCCTCGCCATAGTCCGGTCCCCAAACAGCCTGGAGCAAGCGCCGGTGCGTGAGGGGCTTGCCCTGATTGGCAATCAATTGTTTCAACACATCGAATTCTTTCGGCGCCAGATGGACTTCCTCGCCCGACACTGTGACGCGCCGGCTCTCGAAATCCACTGAAAAGTCCTTGGAGACAAAGGCGGGCACGGATTCCGCTGTGGAGTATCGCCGCAGCGCAGCACGGATCCTTGCAAGCAGTTCTTCAATTCCAAAGGGTTTGGTTACGTAGTCATCCGCGCCGGCGTCAAGCGCCAGCACTTTGTCGCGCTCGGCGCTGCGCACCGTAAGCATGATGATGGGTGCATTACTCCCGCGGCGAATCTCCCGACACGTTTCGATTCCACTGATCCCGGGCATGTTTACATCTAGCAGGATGAGATCCGGCTTTTCCTTGCGCGCCAACTCGATCGCTTCCTCGCCGTTTTTTGCTTCGCTGATCACGTAACCGTGGCTGGTCAGCGTGGAGCGCATCACACGCCGGATCTGCGGCTCGTCATCAACGACCAGAATGTTTTCCGCGTTCATCGGGGAGCACCACCTGCGCTGGCTACTGGGAGCGAAAAAGAAAAGACCGAGCCATGCCCTAATTGGCTGGTTACCGAGAGCGACCCTCCATGCGCATTCACAATGGCCTTGGCAATCGCCAGGCCCATGCCCGTGCCGCGCACCAGATATCTTTGGTCCCGGCCGCGGTAAAACTTGTCGAAAATCAGCCCTTGCTCGAACGGATCGATTCCAGGGCCACGATCCGCCACGCTGGTAGTTACGACATCCCCGGTGAGTTCCGCCGAGATGGTGATGGGCTGTTCTTTCGACGAGTACATATTTGCGTTGTCGATCAACTGCACCAGAATTTCTTTCGCCCGGTTCACATCCGCCCGCACGGGAGGCAAGCCCGGAGTCAGCCGAACCTTTACCACTCGCTCGCTCAACGGTTTCTTCAGATGCTGCAGCGCCTGCTCAATGATTTCCTCGATGTGCACCGATTCGAAGTGCAGCTCAAATTCGCCTGCTTCCAGCTTGGCCATTTCTGAAGCTTCTTCCACCAGATGATTCAGGCGGTCGCATTCTTCGTTGATGATAGTCAGCAATTCCTGGTCCTGAGCCGAATTTGCCTGCGGCGCCGCAAGCAGGTTGGTCACCGCCGCTTTGATGGAGGTTAGCGGCGTACGGAAGTCGTGCGCAATCGAATCCATCAAGGCCGATTTCAATCGCTCGCCCTGCCTCTCCGCTTCCGATTCTCCCAACTGCTCGATGGCGCGGGCGCGCTCGATAGTGATGGCTACGAGCGAGCCAATGGCATCCAGCGTCTGGCGGGAAAAATTCGCTCCGGAAATCCCCAAGCTTCCGATTGGTTTCACACCCAAACGTACCGGCAAGAAATACAGCGCTTCCTGGCTGTTCACGACAGCTTCATCCCGAATGTAGGCCGCCTTCAACTGCTCTTCATCGATTTGCGCCGCACCATATCCTGAGCGGTAATACTTGTCCTTCTGTGGCAGAAACAATTCCGATGCTCCGGCTTCGAAACACTCGACGATGTAGTTTGGGACTGCGTTCATGAGCTGAATTACGTTTCCTTCACCCAGCAGCTTCTGGCTGAACGCGTACAGCCTCTCCAGTTCTCTGCGCCGGTTGTTCGAGGCGTCCGCCTCCCTGCGGATCTTTGCCGAAAGCTGGCTGCCCACAATGGACGTAAACAAGAAGGCGAACAGCGCGATCCAATTTTGCGGGTCCGCGATGGTGAAGTTTCCGACCGGGGGCAGAAAAAAGTAATTGAAGAGCAGCATTGCCGCGACCGACATGAATACCGAAACCGCCATTCCCCAGACGGCGGAAACTGCTAAAATCGCCAGGAGAAACGTCAGTGCCACCGTGGTTTGATTAGCGGGCAGGATGATGCGGTAGAAATAGGTGGTGAAGGCGAGGAGCACGGCGGCAGCGAGGAAACCCGTGCCCCGACCGGCCAAGAGCCGTATCATGCTCGTATTCTAACGCAGAGAGTATCTTTTCAGAGGAGCAGATCGTTCCTTGCCGAAGAAACCTGAAGAATGGCTCGAGGCGGTCTCTCCCGCGCCAAAGTCCCGCGGCATCTTCAAACTGTTTCTCGGCTACGCTCCGGGCGTCGGAAAAACGTTTAGCATGCTGAGCGAAGCCATCCGCCGCAAAAGCCGCGGCGAAGACGTGGTCATCGGCGTCATTGAGACCCACGGCCGCAAAGGCATTGCTGAACTTGCTCAGCAGATCGAAGCGGTGCCGCGCAAGAAAATCGAATACAAGGGAACGCTTTTCGAGGAAATGGACGTGGACGCCATCCTCGCCCGTCGGCCAGCTGTTGTCTTAGTTGACGAACTCGCTCACACCAACATCCCAGGCAGCAAGCACCGCAAACGCTACGAGGACGTGCAGGAACTGGTTGCCGCGGGCATTGACCTCGTTTCCACGCTCAACATCCAGCACATCGAAAGCATCGCGCCGACGGTCCGCGCCATTACTGGTGTAACCGTGCGCGAGACGGTTCCGGACTGGGTTCCACTTTCGGCGACGGAAACGGTGATGGTGGATCTCACGCCCGAGGCGCTGCAGAACCGCATGAAGCGCGGCGATGTTTACGGACAGGAAAAGGTCGAGCAATCTCTGAAGAATTTCTTTCGCCGCGGGAATCTGATCGCACTGCGCGAACTTGCGCTTCGCCAGGTTGCCGAACAGGTGGACCGGAGCCTCGAGTCCTACATGGACTCCAAGGATATACGGCAGAACTGGGGAGTTCGCGAACGTCTCGCGGTGTGCGTGTCGGGGAATCCGTCGGGTCAATATCTCATTGCACGCGCGGCGCGACTGGCGCGGCGCATGGACGCGGAACTCTATGTTCTGCATGTGGATCGCGATTTTGGCCAACGACAGGAAGACGCCAAGACACTCGAAGCCAATCTGCGTTTCGGCGAAAATCTCGGGGCTCAAATCACGCGATTAAAGGGGAAAAGCGTTGCTGACGCTATCGCTGAATTCGTGCGTAGTAAGCACATCACGCAGGTCATGTTTGGCCGTGCGTTGATACGCGATTGGCGGAAGTATCTTTATCTCTCCGCGGTGCACCGCTTCCTCCGCGAGTCGCCGCCGGTTGACGTGCACATCGTTACCCAGGAACCGGCTGACAATTGAGATGAATCGGTGTGCGCTAGTAGCCCTATATTTTTGTGGGGCGATCTTGCCCCTATACTTGAGTGCCGAAAAGTTGGAGCCTGCGCTCTCACGCGCGGATGGTCGGCCGAATGTGCCGAAGGAGATGAAATGAGAAAGACAAGTTTCCTTGTTGCTCTGCTACTTGCATCTTTGTCTTTGCAGGCCAAAGACAAGCCGGCTTATGAGAAGGGCGAACTGGTGCAGATGGATTCCAATTCGTGTGGCTACGCAGAAAAAGACGGCAAGACGCTGGCAGGGGAGATTTTTGGGACTGACGGACAACACAAGAAGACACAGGTGACGCTCTGCCAGGAGTATGTGCTGCGGTCGCAACGGATTACGTACCGAATCCGTCCGAAAGACGACAAACACCCTTCACTTCTTCCAATTGGCGAGACAGCAGAGTTTCGAATTCACAAAGACAAGTTGTTGTTGCGCGTTCCGGAAACTGATGGCAAAGAAAGAGAGTACATCGTGCTTTCGATGACTCCGCGAACCGACGTGGCAGAAAACCGGGGTGCGACAGCGCACGCAAACCGGTAGACCGTTTTGGCACGGCGGGGCCCCCAAGATTTGCCTGGCGATGGTGCATGATCACGGCAGTTCGTCGTGTCCGAACCAATCGTTGGGTCAGGGAGCGAACTTCCAGGTCTCTTTACCATTCGAATGCTTGCGGGTTCATCAGACTTGTCCGCTCGGCCCGCTTGGCCGAACATGGTGACAGGACAGAAAAAGGTCCGATGCCCGATCCTGTATGCCACTCCTTCTGCAGGTTCAAGATCTCCACGTCGCCTACACTTCCCGGGCTGGGACAAAGCACCCGGCGCTTGAGGGCGTAAGTTTTGACGCGCGCGCCGGTGAGATTCTAGGTGTACTTGGCGAGTCCGGTTCCGGCAAGAGCACCCTCGCGTCGGCGCCGCTGCGGCTCCTTCCTGGAAATGCGGAGATTCAAAAGGGCGCGGTTCTATTCGAAGGGCAGGACTTGCTGCGGGCAGAACCTCGTGTTTTGGAAGGCATTCGCGGGGCGCGCATTGCCTTGATTTTTCAAGAGCCGTGGCTTGCGCTTCATCCTACGATTCGGATTGGCGAACAAATCAGCGACGTCCTGGCGGCGCATGAATCGGGGGGCCGGCAGGCGTTGCGTCAAAAGACGCTGCAATTGCTTGCGGAGGTTTTTCCCTCCGATGTGGCGCGTATTTCAGATTCCTACGCACATCAGTTGAGCGGTGGTCAGCAGCAGCGCGTGCTGATTGCCCAGGCAATCGCTTGCGGCCCGTCACTAATCGTCGCCGATGAACCAACGGCTTCTCTGGATCCCACAACGCAGCGGGACATCCTTCAGCTTTTTCAGACGCTGCGAGAAAAACTCAATTTGTCCGTGATTCTGATTACCCACAACCCTGCGTTGTTGTCAGGCCTGGCGGATCGCGTATTAGTTTTGTACGCAGGGAAAGTGGCGGAAGTCGGCCCGACAGACCGAGTGCTCAGATTTCCTCAGCACCCGTACACGCGTAGACTGATGGAAAGCATGCCGGCGGGTCTTGATGAGTCCGCGAAGGCCCGCAAGTCACGGCTGCCGGTGATTCCGGGAGAGGCGCCGAATCTGGGAACACTAGTGAAAGGTTGCCGATTCGAATCCAGATGTACCGACAGAATGGATCGATGCACTCAGCGCGACCCGGCTCCGGTGGTGGTGGGCGACGCGCACGCCGTTTCCTGTTTTAAGTACGAAGACTGAGCCACCGTGGGCCCGAGTATATGGAAAGACTCCTAATCGTCGAAAAGCTCGAAAAACGCTATGCGAGCACGCAACTGCTCGGGACCCGGAAGGAAGTAAAGGCGTTACAAGACGTTTCCTTTTCCATTGCGCGAGGGTCAACGCTGGCTCTTGTCGGTGAATCGGCTTCGGGAAAGAGTACCCTGGCCTACTGTGTCGCGTGCCTGGAGCGGCTGACATCCGGAAGAATCATCTTTGATGGAAACGAAATCACCGCCTTCGATGAAAAGCAATTGCGTGAGGTGCGTCCACAGATTCAGCTGGTGTTTCAAGATCCCGCTCGCTCGCTGAATCCAAGGTATTCAGCGAGCGAAATTGTGAGCGAACCACTCCTGGTGCGGGGACGCCTGGACAAGCGGGAGAGAGAAGACCGGGCGCGAAGCCTTTTTGCACAGGTGGGCATCCCGCAAGAAAAAGCGCGGCAAAGGGTCGCGGAATTCAGCGGCGGTGAGCGCCAAAGGCTGGCAATCGCGCGGGCGTTGTCGCTTGAGCCCAAGCTCCTGATTCTGGACGAACCGCTTTCTGCCCTGGATTGTTCCGTGCAAGCGCAGATCGCGAATCTCCTGATCGAACTGCAGGCTTCGCTGGGATTGACGTATCTCTTCATCACCCACGATTTGGCAATGGCGGGACATCTGTCCGACGAAATCGCCGTGATGGAGCGGGGAAGAGTGGTGGAACTGGACGCTGCGGACAAAATTTTGCAGGCGCCCGGCAAAGAAGCCACTCGACGCTTGATCGCCGCCACGCCCAGAATGGGCGCTGCGGATCACCCACCGCAGGTGGTTTGATGCGCTACTTCTTGCGACGGTTGATGCAGGGGACGTTTCTCCTGATCGGCGTTTCGATCCTCACCTTTCTATTCTCTACCCTGGCGCCAGGAAACTATTTCGACGAGATGCGGCTGAATCCGCAGATTTCTCCGGAAACGGTGGCGGCGTTGCGAGCACAATATCAGCTCGACCGGCCGCTGCCCGTGCGTTATGGGCGATGGGTGAACGCGCTGTTGCACGGCGACATGGGATTTTCTTTTGCGTACAACAGTCCCGTTGCGCCGCTGCTGTGGGTGCGCACCCGAAACACATTGTTGTTGACGGTGACGGCCACGCTGATCGCCTGGGCGCTGGCGCTGCCACTGGGAATCTGGAGCGCCACAACTCTTGGGCGCTTGCCGGATCGTGCAATCTCCGGGGCGACCGCGGCGCTTCTCGTGATTCCGGACCTCGTGCTTGCAATCGGAGTGCTCATTCTAGCGGTACGGACCGGATGGTTTCCCACGGGAGGAATGGCCTCGGCGGCTGTTGAAGGCCTCTCGCCGGTTCAAAAACTCCGTGACTTGGCGTGGCATATGGAATTGCCGGTTCTCGCGCTGGTTCTTTCCGCATTACCAACCCTAGTCAGGCACGTGCGTGCCGCGGTGGCAGAGGTGCTCGATGCACCCTTCTTGCGAGCGGCGGCAAGTCACGGTATTCCCCGCAGAACATTACTTTACCGGTATGCGCTCAGGGCTGCCGCGAATCCCCTGATCTCGCTTTTTGGATTTAGCGTTGGATCGCTGTTGAGCGGCTCGCTCCTTGTGGAAGTGGTGATGAGCTGGCCGGGACTTGGGCCGCTGCTCCTGGAGGCCATCCTTGCCCGCGATCTGTTCGTAGTGATCGGCGGCGTACTCTGCTCGACGGTTTTTCTGGTTACGGGAAACTTCTTAGCGGATGCGCTGATCTACTGGGCCGATCCCAGAATTCGCAGAGGGGCGCCTGCGCGATGATCCCACCTCGTGGTTGGCAGCGATGGCTCGTAGCGCTCGCTGTGCTCCATGGAATCATCGGGTGCGCAGGTTTCTTCGCGCCGTACGATCCGGCCGAGCAGGACCGCGAGCGGCCCTACGTGCCGCCGATGAGAATTCATATGGTGGATACAGCGGGGCACATTCATTTTCGCCCTTTTTTCTACGCCGTGCAGCTGCGCGCCGGCTCCTTCGATCAATTCGAGGAGCGCACCGATCAGGTCCTGCCGTTGCAATTCTTGGTGAGCGGCGCGCGATACCGATTGCTGGGGCTGGTGCCGTCTCGCCTACATTTCTTCGGCGCGTCGGCGAGCCGAATTTATTTATTGGGGAGCGATGCTTACGGACGTGACCAGCTCTCTCGGATTCTGCTCGGCGGCCAAATCTCACTGCTCGCAGGGTTGCTCGGAGCGGGCCTCACCTTGTTTTTGGGCGCGCTCATTGGAGCGGCCGCGGGCTTCTACGGCGGCTGGCGAGATGGATTATTGATGCGCGTGGCTGAATTGTTTGTGGCGCTACCTTGGTTGTATTTGCTGCTGGCGCTGCGGGCCTTCTTGCCGCTGACGGTCAGCCCGCTGCGGGCATTTTTCCTCATCATCGTTGTCATCGGAGCGGTGGGTTGGGCGCGGCCGGCGCGGTTGGTACGCGGAGTGGTTCTGAGCGCAAAAGAGCGCGATTATGTGCGCGCGGCGCGGGGATTCGGTGCCAAGGAGGGTTATCTCTTGCGGCGGCATATTTTGCCGGAAACTTCGAGCGTGATTCTGACGCAGGCGGCAATCCTCGTGCCGCAATTCGTGCTCGCAGAGATGACACTTTCCTTCCTGGGGCTGGGAGTCCCGGAGCCGGTGGCGAGCTGGGGCAGCCTCCTGGCCAGCCTTCAGCAGTACAGCGTCCTGGTGTCATACTGGTGGATGTACATGCCGGCGTTGGCAATTGTGCCGTTCTTCCTAGGATACTTGGGACTCGCGAGTGCCTTGCAGGAGGACGCTGGCACCGGGAAGATAGAGAAGGTGACTAGCGGGGGCAGATGGTGAGCATGGCAAGACTCTCCACCCTTGGCAAATGGTTTAGCTGCGGTCTGCTCCTGGCCGGCGCCGGGATTGCATCGCAGCCCGCTTTCGGAAATCCACCACAAGCGAGTTCTTCCGAAGAACTGCTCACTCTTACTGGCGAAACTGGAAAACAGGGCGGACGAATCGTCGTTTCCTTGCGTGCTGAACCAAAAACGCTGAACCCGCTGACGGCCGCGGATGCGCCCTCGCGCGAAGTGATTCTTGGCGCCATGCAAGCGGACCTGATTCACATCAATCGGGCGACGCAGCTCACGGAACCTGCGCTGGCGAAATCCTGGAAGGTTTCCGCGGACGGATTGCAATACACGCTGACACTTCGAAAAGGATTGCGGTTCTCCGACGGCGAGCCCGTCGATGCGGACGATATCCTATTCACCTTTCGGGTTTGTCTTGACGAAAAGGTTCACGCCACGCAGCGCGACCTTTTGATTGTCGGGGGCAAACCAATCGCTGTTCGCAAATTGGATGCACAAACGGTGGTGTTCCAGTTGGCGAAAACCTATGGTGCCGGCGAAAGGCTTTTCGACGGCCTTGCCATCTTGCCGCGCCATTTGCTCGAGAAACCCTATAACGATGGGAAGCTTGCGCAAAGCTGGACGCTTGCTACGCCTGCGAGTCAGTGGGCGGGGCTCGGACCTTTTCGGTTGAAAGAATATGTCGCCGGGCAAAAGTTGGTCCTTGAGCGCAATCCCTATTACTGGAAACAAGATGCGAAGGGCAACCGGCTGCCATACCTCGAAGAACTGGTTTTCCTTTTTGTGCCCAATGCGGATGCGCAGGTGTTGCGGTTCCAGTCCGGCGAAACGGATCTGATCAGCAGGCTGGGCGCGGAGAATTTCGCGGTGCTGAGTCGCCAGCAGAGCAGCTATAGGATGTCCGATGCCGGGCCCGGGCTGGAATACAATTTCCTGTTCTTTAATCTAAACGAGCCGGGGGAAAAAACTTCGCCTGAACTGGCTCGGAAAATGAAATGGTTTCGCGAAGTCAAATTCCGGCAGGCCGTCTCCGCTGCGATTGACAGGGAGGCGCTTGTCCGGCTGGTCTACCAGGGGCGCGGAGCAGCGCTTTGGGGACCAGTCACGCCGGGCAATCATCGCTGGGGCAATTCCGCGATTCCTCATCCTGCGCGGTCGCTGGAGAAGGCGCGGGCGCTACTGAAAGAAGCAGGTTTTACCTGGATCACCGGGCCCAACGGGGAGCCTGCGCTCGTGGATTCAGACGCGAAGTCCGTTGAGTTCTCCATCCTGACCAGTTCAACCAATGCTGACCGCACCAAGATGGCCACGCTGATTCAGGACGACCTGAAACAACTCGGAATGCGGGCTCAAATCGTGCCGACGGAGTTTCGTTCGTTAATCGATCGCGTCACGCAGACGAGAGAATACGAAGCTTGCATTTTGGGGCTGGTTAGTTTTGACGCTGACCCCACGGCCGATTCTAATGTGTGGCTTTCAAGCGGCGGAACGCATCTCTGGAACCCATCGCAGGCTCATCCCGCAACCGCGTGGGAAGCGGAGATCGACAAACTGATGGAGCAACAACTTGCCGGGCCAAGTTACGAGCAAAGGAAAAAGTGGTTTGACCGCGTTCAGGAGCTCCTTGCCGAGAACCAGCCAATGATCTTTCTAGCCAGCCCAGACATTCTGGTGGGGGCGAAGAATTCCATCGGCAATTTTCATCCCGCCGTTCTGGAACCGTATGTCCTGTGGAATGCAGAACAGCTCTACTTCAAAGATGCCTCAGGTAATGTCCGCCCATGAGTCCGGTCCTTGCCAAGCCTGGAAAGAAAATTCGAAGCGGCTGGGATGACACGCGGCTGGTCAAGGAGTGTCTTGCGGGAAAAGAAGAAGCCTGGTCACTGCTGATTGACAAGTACAAAGCGCTCATTTACTCGATTCCCGTTAAGTACGGCTTGCCGCTTCATGAGGCGGCCGACGTCTTTCAGTCCACCTGTATGGAGTTGTTAACCGGGCTGCCACAATTGCGAGAGGCGAGAGCGCTTCCGAAATGGCTAATGCAGGTGGCGCACCACCAGTGCTATCGAGTGAAGCATCGAGCGCAGCGCTTGGTCAGCCGCGATGCCGAGCCAGATTTGCCGGAGCCGGAAACACCCGCCATCGCGGAAGCCCTTGTGCAGCAGACGCAAGAAGAACAGATGCTGCGGGAAGCGATGGTCACTCTTACTCCGCAATGCCGCAGACTGGTGGAACTGCTCTTTTTTGAAACTCCGCCGCGCCCATATGCGGAGGTGGCTTCGGAGCTGGGTCTCGCGCTGGGTTCCATCGGGTTTACGCGCCAGAAGTGCATCGAGCGATTGCGGCGAACTTTGGACGAACTGGGATTTCACTGATGCCTATGGCCGTCAAGAAAGTCCCGCGCGAAGAACTTTTTCCCCAACTCGCACAGCTGGATACGGAGTCCGCGCGCAGGAAGTTTCTCACTCGCCACGGGGCGCTCGTCCGCGCCAAGGTTGTCGAACGGCTTTCTGGATTGGTTGTGGAGCGTGTCCGTGTCGACACGCGCGAAGCAGTGAATCTGGCGGAAGCCGCCGTCCTGATCGGGAAGAAACTGCGGCGCAAGGAGAGCCTGGCTCTTGGGTTGCGTGCAAAGGCGAACGCCCTCTACGCCTGCGGAAACAACGTGGGTGCGGTCGAACACCACGAAAAGGCTTTCGAACTGTACGAAAAGCTGAACGATCAGAAAGAAGCCGCGCGAACTCTTAGCAGCTCGATTCAGCCGCTGATTCTCCTCGGGGAATACGACCGGGCGTTTCACGCGGCGGAGCGTGCCCGCGAGATATTTGCGCGTCTCAACGATTCCTGGCGGCTGGCACGCCTGGAAATAAACGTTGGCAATATCTATCACCGTCAAGACCGGTTCGAAGAATCGATCGCACATTACGAACGCGCGTATACCGGCTTGATGCCCTACAAAGACGTGGAAGGGATGGCCGCCATCTTTAGCAACATGGCCATGTGTCTCATCAACTTGAACGATTTTGCCAGATCGCTCGATTGCTATCAGAAGGCTCGCGAACTGTGCAAGCAAAATGGCATGCCGCTGCTGGTCGCGCAGGCCGATTACAATATCGCTTACCTCCACTATTTCCGCGGCGAATATAGCCTGGCGATCGACATGCTTTATGCCGCGCGGCGCGCCTGCGAGGCCACGGGTGATGCCTACCATCTTGCCCTGTGCTATCTCGATCTTTCGGACATCTACCTTGAGCTGAACCTGAGCGAAGAAGCCGGGGAAATGGCACAGGAAGGTTTCTCCCGGTTTGAGAAGCTGGGCATGGGCTACGAAGCGGCGAAAACGTTGGCCAACCGCGCCATCGCTTACGGTCAGCAAGGGAAAACCGTACAAGCACTTGAAAGATTCGCCAAAGCCCGGGAAATGTTTGCACGGGAAAAGAATCTCGTCTGGCCGTGGCTTCTGGATTTGTACCAGGGCCTGCTGCTCTTTCACGAAGGGCGCTACTTTGAAGCGCGAAGGCTTTGCGCGGGCGCCGCCGGATTCTTCGACGAAACTTTGCTTTCCGGCAAGTCCGTTCTCGCACATCTTCTTCTGGCGCGCATCGCCATGCATGTGGGAGAGGCCTCCGTCGCGGAATCAGAGACGGAGGCCGCCGTCGCCAGGATTTCGCGCTTGCAAGCGCCGGTGCTCGCTTACCAGGCGCACTTTCTCCGCGGGCAGCTTGCCCAGAATCGCGGCGACCGCCCGGCCGCTCTCTCCGCCTTTAGCGAGGCGCGCAGAGCGCTGGAAGCTTTGCGAAGTCGGCTACACTCCGAAGAATTGAAAATCTCTTTTGTGAAAAACCGCCTTCAAGTCTACGAAGCGCTGGTGGATCTACACTTGAGCGGCGAACCTGGCGAATCCGCCGCTGCCGAGGCTTTCAGCTGCATCGAAGCGGCAAAATCACGCAGCATGACAGAAATGATTTTTCAGAGTGGCCAGAGTCTGCCGATGGGAGATGCCGGGCAGAGCGAACTGGTCAGGAGAATTCGCGATTTGCGCGAAGAGCTCAACTGGTATTACCACCGCATCGAGCTGGAACAGCTGCGTCCGGAAGACTGTTCTTCCAAACGGTTGCAACAATTGCACGAAAAAGCAGTTTCCCATGAGAACGAGTTCTTGCGAACGCTTCGAGAGTTGCCCGCGAACGAAAGGGAATACGCCACCCTCGATGCGCCCGCGAACTTCTCGCTAGCCCGGTTGCAATCCACTTTGCCCTCTGGCGCGGCGCTGGTCGAGTATTACTCGACAGGGGATCGCCTCGTCGCTGCCGTGGTCACGAGAGAATCGATCAAAATTACCGCCGTCAGTGTGGTCTCCCGTGTGCTCCACTTTTTGCACCTGCTGCGTTTTCAGCTGTCGAAATTTCGAATGGGTGCAGCCTATGCACACCGTTTTGAGCAACCTTTGTTAAGCGCAACGCAGGCCCACCTGGAATCGCTTTACGCGGAACTGATTGCTCCTATTCGCGAACAGCTCAGGGCCAGGCATCTGATCTTCGTACCCCATGGCGCGCTGCACTTTCTTCCATTTCATGCCTTGCGAGACGGAGAAGAATACCTCTGCGACACACACACCATCTCCTATGCGCCCAGCGCCACCGTCTTTGCCCTTTGCCAGGAGAAAAAGGGGAGCGAAATGCCCGACTCTCTGGTGCTGGGGATCCCCGATGACCGCGCCCCCTACATCCTGCAGGAGGTGCAATCTGTTGCCAGCCTCTTGCCGCAATCCGAACTTTTTGTCGGCCCGCAGGCAACCGCAGAGGTTCTCCGCGAGCGAGGCTCGGCGAGCAGCCTTCTTCACATTGCGACCCACGGCACCTATCGTCAAGACAACCCGATGTTTTCCGGCATCCGGCTCGGAGATGGCTACTTAAACCTGTACGATCTGTACCAGGTCCGCCTGCCGGCCAAGCTGGTTACCCTGAGCGGTTGCGCCACGGGCATGAACTTCGTCTCTGCGGGAGACGAACTCCTGGGCCTGCAGCGTGGCTTGTTCTGTGCCGGAGCGACCTCGTTGCTGCTATCCCTGTGGGACGTCCACGACGAGAGCACCTCTACCCTCATGCAGTCGTTCTACAAAGATTATATTGAGACGGGCGACGTGGCTTCTGCTCTTCAATCTGCAATGAAGCAACTGCGCCAACTGCACCCCCACCCGTATTTCTGGGCCCCTTTCGTTCTAGTCGGTAAACTCGCTGAAAACAAAGCAGTTAGCTGAATCCGGCCTTTCCTATATTTTTCACTCCCTTCCGTCCCCTTATTCCACGAGGGCTCTATCGGCTCTCACCGCTGGGGAGCGGAAGTTCAGAGAAAGGCTGATGGGGGGAAGAAAATGAAGCACTTTACGACAGAGGAGTGGATCGATTTCGTGAACCGAGTGACTTCACCAGAGCAACAGAAAGCTATGAAGAAGCACTTGAGCACCGGCTGTGAGCAATGCATGGAAACAGAAGCGCTATGGCAAAAACTGCACAACACCGCCGCAATGGAGGCCATGTATCAGCCTCCACAAGCAGAAGTGCGAATCGCCAAGGCGGCGTTTGCCGCTGCTGGTGGAGTCGCGCACCGGAACAAGAAGAGCAGCTTCGTCGAAGTGATGTTCGATAGTTTCTTGCAACCGATGCTGGCGGGCGCGCGCTCCAGCGCATTGGGAACGAGGCAAATGCTCTACCGCGCTGACCCCTATCAGATCGATATCCAGATTGAGGCGAAGCCAGAGGGCAATCGCATGACGGTGATGGGTCAACTACTGGATGTCAGTTCGCCCGGTGTTGTCGGACGAGACGTGAAGATCACGCTTTCGAATCATCGTGGGAATGTCATCCACACGGTCACTAACCAGTTCGGCGAATTCCGCGGGGAAGTCGAAAATACAGGTGACCTGGAGCTTTCCTTCCCCGGCCAGGGCGAAAAATCCATTGTGATCTCGCTCCGCAATGCCTTGGGAAAGTCGCCCGGGAGCAAAGCGTGACAGGTGAACGCCATATCGAGATTTTCAGGTATTCACCTGATGGTACTGGCGTACCAAACGTGGATAGTTCGAATGATTGTGACAGACATCACACTCGTACCATTGGCCCAAGAGGAAGATTCCGCAAGACTTGCGGGGTATCCCTCTCTGCCGACGGTGGAGTGAACTCAAAGCAGGAGTCCCCCGGAAGGGATCTACTTTATGAAACGTAATTTGCTTATTCTCCTCGTCCTCGTAATTCTGGCGAGCGCAATTCCTCAGCCTGCCGCCGCCCAGAATCGCTACATTGTTCGGACGACAGGCGGACTCAATTCCGTCCTCCATCTCTGCCTCGCAGCCAATTGCCAGGTCCAGGGTTCCTTGGATGGTCCTGTGGGCCAGACTTTTCTGGTGACTTCGACCGGCAACCTCATCTCAAATCTTCTGAACGGCACAATAAATCTTCTCGAATCCCTTCTCGGCATCAAGAGCATCGAGCCGGATCAGCTCCTGCCCATTCCGCAAAAGCCAGTTAGCAACATTCCGGCAGGATTGAACGATAGAACCCCGGTCAACTATTACGGCACGCTTGTCTGGCATGGCTATGCCGCGCAGCCCGCCGCACAGATCGTTCGCCTTTCCGATGCGCAAAACGGGTTCAACATCAGTGGAAGCGGAATTGTGGCTGTGATTGATACTGGCGTGGATACCTCCCACCCGGTGCTCCAGCCCGTCCTTTTGCCGGGGTACGACTTCACTCGCAATCAGGCGGGAGCTTCCGAGTGGCTGGATGTCCCGCAGTTGCAAAACGGTGAGAGCGAGGGCGATTCCAACAATCAACCTGCATTCGTCCAGCAGTCCAGCGTGGCAGTTCTGGATCAGTCTTCCGTTGCCGTTCTCGACGGAGGGCCGTACTCCGCATTTGGTCACGGCACGATGACCACCGGATTGGTTCACCTCGTGGCGCCGAAATCCAAGATTCTTCCCCTCAAAGCTTTTACATCAGACGGTACTGGCTATCTTTCCAACATCGTCGCCGCTCTGTACTACGCCGTGCAGCATCAAGCCAACGTCGTGAACATGAGCTTCGACGTGTCGACCCCTTCTTCGGCCTTGAGTCAGGCAGTTTCCTACGCGAACCAGAATGGCGTCGTCCTGGTGGCCGCCGCCGGCAACGAGAATACCAGTGCCCCGGTCTACCCCGCTGCTCTCAATGCAAACGTGATGGGAATTGCTTCCACCACAAACTGGGATGCACGCTCTACCTTCTCTAACTACGGAAACACAGACGTTTGGATTGCTGCACCCGGTGAATATGTAATCAGCACTTTTCCTGGCGGCACCTACGCTAGCGCTTCCGGCACTTCCTTCAGTTCTCCGATGGTTGCCGGAACTGTAGCGCTGATGTTGAACGCCAAGCCTTCCCTGAACCAGTCATCGGCATCCAGCGCGCTCTCTCACGCCATTAAACTTACGCCCGACCTCCACAACGGCCGGCTTGATGTCTACCAGGCGGTATCTGCGTGGGTGAACAGCGGCTCCGGCTCCGGTTCGTGCGGATGGTTCTGCTGGTAACCGCCGTGGTGAACGAGCGCGCACCGATGCTCGCCCCGTCCTCCAATGTTATTCAGACGCCAGACCCCCTGCGCGTCAAGCTAGTCGAAGAACAGGTCACCGCGCTGCGCAGCTCGGTGATTTGCGCCTTCAACCAGCTTCTGGACCTGAAGGATCTCAACACCGGGGTGCACAGCACGCGACTCGCGGAATGGGGCATGCGAGTTGGCCAGGAACTGGGACTCGAGGAAGCGGAGCTACAGAACCTGGAAGTTGCGGCATTGCTGCATGACATCGGCAAAATGGGAATCCCCGATGCAATCCTCAGAAAACCGGGCCGTCTTGACCCGGAAGAATATGCGCTCATGAAGAAACATCCCGAGTACGGCTGGGCGGTTCTGCGCATGCTGCCGGGATTCGAACGCGCCGCTCTCGACATTCTTCACCACCACGAAAACTTCGATGGCAAGGGCTACCCGGCAGGATTAAAAGAGCTTGAGATCCCAGTCGTCTCTCGCATCGTGTCGGTCATCGACGCTTTCGATGCCATGGTTTCCTCGCGCCCCTACCGTGTCGGCCTTCCTCATGAAGAGGCCGTTCGCCGCCTAGTGGAGTCGAGCGGCACGCAGTTCGATCCCGCCGTCGTCCAATGCTTCATTTCCTTCGCGCAAGCCGAGATGGCCACGGTTTTTGCCGCCGCCGGTACGTCGGTTTCGTCAGCACTGTAAACCCTTCTCCTGGTCACCCGCGCATGGGACACGCAACGATATTTCCTGAGCCCATCGGCGGAAGCAGTCCATTGAAAATGAGCAGAGTAAGTGGTCGGGGCGCCCGGATTTGAACCGCGGGACCTCCTGCGCCCAAGGCAGCGGTAGGAATGCTATCTGATTGGTCCGCCTAGCTTTGTGCTGCGTCATAGTACATGGTTTTGGACCTACGTTGTCAGTATTTGGACCCAGTTGGACCCAACTCTTGGGGTGAAGCCCCGAGATGGCACAGGTTTTTTGACCACTGCAAGTGGTGGTCTCCGAGGACGAACGGAAGCAGCATAATCGTTCCTCGTCGTGTTGTGATGCTGGTACTGTGGGGAATGGAGC
>Ga0307471_100000578_pt1 | contig 18935 bp, 15 predicted proteins | sample atmos_gasesAM3C__2_FD_204566 | JGI IMG/M metagenome (GOLD analysis project Ga0307471, IMG submission 204566) | Hardwood forest soil microbial communities from Morgan-Monroe State Forest, Indiana, United States - atmos_gasesAM3C_515 | ecosystem: Environmental > Terrestrial > Soil > Temperate...
CATCGCCGCCGCTGTCGGTGGTGGCATGAGCTCTCCCTCAGCGGTGGTGCTCGCGGCTGTGTTCATCGCAGCCGCGCAGGTCGTGGGCGGTTACTTCCTCGGAAGCGGCGGCGAGGCGGTGAGCGACCTCGCGGCGGTGTTGGTCATCGCCGGAGGCGGATGGCGTTGGCTCCGCTGACGAATCGTCTGCTCCTGCTGCTCGGCGGCTGCGTCCTGGCCGCTGTCTTCTATCCGATGTTCGCGGGTGGCCCCGACCTCGACCACGCGGCGCTGGCGCTGGCGCTTGCCGGCCCAGCGGTCGCCGCGGCGCTGTCATCGGCCGTCGGGCGCCCGACGCTCGCCGCCGCCGCGCTCGCGGGTGTCGGCGCCTATGCGAGCGGCTTGATCGCGCAGCGGGGCGTCCTCGTACCCGTCGCCGTGCTCTGCGGTGGCGCCGTCGCCGCGGCCGCCGGCGCGGCAATCGCCCTTGCCTGCCACAGAGTCGAGGCTGCCGCGTTCCTGGCAGCGAGCCTGCTGCTCGCGCTTGCCGGCGGCGCCCTGGTCCAGGCGCTGCCGGCGGTGACGGGCGCGCAGTCCGGTCTGGGTCCGATACCGCAGATCCAGATCCCGTTCGGCGCTTCGCGCAACGCGGTGGCGACGCCGGTCGGCGACTTCCACGTGCTGTTGATGGTCGCCGCGCTCAGCGTCGTGGCCGGTGCGGTGGCGCTGCGCTTCGGACGAGGGCCGGCCTGGCGCGCGATCGGCAGTGATCGGACGCGCGCCGCTGCCTCTGGGATCGCGCCGCTGTCCGGGGAGGTGATGGCGCTCGCCCTGGGTGGACTGCTCGCGGGCCTGAGCGGTGCGCTCCAGGCGCACGTGCAGCGCGTGGCCGCGCCGTCGTTCTTCACCCCCGACGCCGCCGCGCTTCCGCTGCTGGCCGCGCTGGCTGCGGGTCGGGAGCCGCTGCTGACGGGCATCATCGCCGTCGCCACCGGAGCGGTCGCCCAGATCGTGCTCCCCGCTGCGGGGTGGCACGGCCCACCTGACGCGCAATCCGTGGCGCTCGGTCTGCTTGGGGTGGCGACGGTCGCGACTCTGCTGCCGCCGCGGGCCGGGCCAGAGCGGGTCAGGGCCGCTCCCGCCATCGACCCGAGCTCCGAGTGGCCGGTCGAGCAGCTGCGCCTGCGAGGCGCCCGGCTCGACGTCGCCCCGCTGCTGCTGCGCAGCGACGACGGGCACGTGCTGGTCGACGCACCGGCCTTTGCAGTCGAGGCGGGATCGATACGTGGCCTCGTCGGGGCCAACGGCAGCGGGAAGACCACGCTGCTGCGCGCCATCGCCGGGCGCGCAGGCCGCGCGGGCAGCGAAGTCGTGCTCTCCGGCGCGGAACCGGCCGTATGCATGCTGCTGCCGCAGGACGGCGGAGGCTGGGCCTACTGCACGGTGCGCGAGACGCTTGTCCTGTCCGCGCGCCCCAACCGGACCCCGAGCGACGCCAGGGCGAGGGCGGAGCAGTGGCTGCGCCGGCTCAACCTGGAGGACGTAGCCGGCCGACTCTGCGCGGAGCTCCCCGGCGGCCGGCGGCGCATCGTCGATCTCGCCCGAGCCATCCTGGGCTCGCCAGCGGTGCTCCTGTGCGACGAGCCGCTGGCGGGTCTCGACGACAACCTTCGCGCAGCTGCGGTGTCGTGTTTGCGGGCTGCGTCCACGGCGGGCCTGACCATCGTGATCGCCGAGCACGACCATCAGGCCGTGGCAGCGCTCACCGCCGATGTGCTCGAGTTGGAGCGATTCGACGCGAGGCGGGCGGCGGTCGCCGCCTCGACCCCGTGACCGAACGCCTCCGGGCCGCCGGGCTCCGTGTGGTGATCGGCGGCCGGGTCGTGATCGACGTCGCGGACCTCCGCGCGGAGGCCGGGGAGCTGGTCGTCGTGCTCGGCGGCGCAGGGAGTGGGAAGACGACACTGGCGCGAGCCCTTGCGGGGTCGGTCCCTGCCGTTGGCGCGGTTTGGGTGGACGGTGTCGTCGTCGTCGGGCCACCGTCGCGGCGCCGGCGGCACGGGATCGCGGCTGCGATCCGGGATGGCACGCGCGTCGTCGGGTGCAGCGTGATCGAAGCGTTGCGGCTCGCCGCGCGCGGATCGGGGCGCGTCGAAGAGACACTGCGGCGGTTTCCGCAGCTGGACGCACGGCGTGACGTTGCCGCGCACGCGCTGTCCGGCGGGGAGCAGCAGCTGCTCCAGGTCGCGGCGGCGTGGAGCTCGGCGCCCAAGGTCCTCGTCCTCGATTCGCCGACGGTCGGTCTGGCCGCCGACGCCGCGGCGTCGGTCGTCGCCTGCGCGCGGGACGAGGCGGCGCGGGGTAGCGCCGTGATCTGGCTGGAGCAGGACCGCCGAGCGGCCCCCGCGGAGCACCGTGCGACGCTCAGCAGCGGCAGCCTGTCAGAGCGCGCTGTCAGTTCGGCGCCGGCAGCGGAGTAATGGTGGCGCCGGGCACGAGCGCCGTTCCGCGCAGGTTGTTGTCGTAGACCGCGAAGGTGTAGCCGGACTTCTTCGACCAGCTCAGCTTGGCGTGCTGGTCCGATTCGGTGAAGAACACGAGCACCTGCGCGCTCCTGATCGCGTCGTAGCCGTCGGCCCGAATGTGGTCGAGGAGCGCTGCACAGTACTGCTGCTGACCGGGGTCCGACCGGTAGGCGAGCAGTCCCTCGATCGTGGAGCGGTCCTCGGTCGCGATCACCAGGAGCACATCGGTCGCCGCGTGACGCGCCGCCTTGACGGCCGTCTTGTTGCCGAGCGACACGTAGCCTGAGGCGACCGGATCGGCGCGGATCGCGACTTCCCAGAACTCATGCTCGGCGAACAGCTGTCGCTCGAGCTGGAAGCCGTCTGCGGAGGCCACGGGGCTGTCCCCGTAGCGGTGGTTGAACCCGATCGGTGGCAGCGACGGCAGCGCGGCGACATTCGGCGTCGCGGTCACGTCGACCAGCGTGAAATCCGCGCACGCGCTGAGCACGATGCACGCGCAGATCGTCGTGAGGACAGCGAACGCTCGACGTCGCAACGCGGAGTGACCTCAGTGGAAATCGGCCAGGATCTGGTCCTCGGTGGGCAGCGTCGCCGACAGCGGCTCGTCCTTCACCGGCTGGAATTGCATGTCATGAATGACGGCGATGTACATGTCGTCGTCGGACACGCCCTCATGGTTCATCGGGTTGAAGCCACGCGTGTCGCCGTTGGCGCTCGTGACCTTCACCTGGCCGATCGCGCGGAGCAGGCCCGCACCCGGCTGCACGGAGTTCTGCTTCTTGATCGCGGCGATCACCAGGTTGACCGCGTCGTACGAGAAGAAGTCCACATCATTCGGCTGGCGGACCTCCTGGCCCTCGGTGTTCTTGAACCCAGCATCCGTCGGCCCGAGGCCCGCGGTGGCAAGGCGGTGCTCGAACTGCCCGAACGAGGCGGCATCGCTCTCGCTCGTCATGCGCGAGGTGACGAGGTGGAGCCCGTCGCTCGCGGCGTTGCCGGCAAGCGCTCGAACGGCCGGAGAGCTGCCGCTGGGGCCGCTGAAGAGGGGAGTCGACACGCCTGCGCTGCGAATCGCATGGACCATGCGGCCGACGAATGCGTCGCCGCCCCAGATCACGATGGCGCCCGGGTTGCCCGCGGCCAGCTCGGCGACCTGCGCGTCGAGGGTCGGTGCTCCAGCCGCGACCTCGATGGGCTGCTTCGCTGTGACGCTTGCCGTTCCGAGAGCGGTGAGGATCTGCGTCGCTCCGTCGCGCCCGGTCTCACTGTCGTCATGGACGATCGCGACCGACGACGCTTTCCCTGCGATGTATCGACCGAGCACGTTGCTCGCGGCGTCGTTCGCGATTCCGACGCGGAACACGCTCGGCCGCTTCTGCGGATCGAGAAGCCCGGCGTCACCATTGGTGATGACGATCTCGGGCACTCCCGTGGCGTCGCTCGCGGCGGCGCTCACGGAAGCCCCGAGGCCGTCCTCGATCACCGCCACCGCGCCGTCGTGCAGCGCGGTCTGCACGTTGCCCGCGCTCTGCTGCGGCTGACCCGCATCGTCGTAGATCTTGTAGCTCACCCGGTAGGTACGCCCGGCGATGGTCACACCCGTCTGGTTCGCCTCGCGGACGGCCAGCTGCGCGCCGCGTTCGATGACCTGGGCGACGTAGGGATCGGCGCTGCTGGGCACGTTGAGGGCGATGAGTATCGAGCTCGATCCACCGCCGCCAGGTCCGCTGGACCCACCGCAGGCCGCCAGCGTTCCGGTCGCGGCGATGAGCGCAGCGGTAAGCGGGCGCGAGTGTTTCATGACGTCGATCTCCTCGTGGCTCCCTGAACCGTCAGGCGAGTATACCGGCAAGTCTTCAGCCCAATCGTTGCGACTGCTTGTTTGCAAACCGCGGACCGTCAGCGCCGGCCGGATGTGACGGCCTATCTGCAAGTCGGTGTCGAGATGTGACGCCGCCACCGCCGGATCGCCGCTGGCCATCTCGACAATCCACTCGGGCGGGTGCATCGGTGCAGTTGTAGGAGGCCCGGATTGGAAAGCGCGACCGGCCGTGAGGCGGAGTATGAGCATCGTGCTCTGACCGCTCGCCTGGTCAGCAATATTCGTTGGGCCGGAGTCATGCTCGGCGTGCTCCAGGCGTTTCTGACGTCCAACCCGCGCCCGGTGTTCGGCGCGGGTGGCGTGTTACTCGGAGCCGTCGTGATGGCCGCGTACAACGCGCCCGCAGCGCTGGCGACCCGCGTGCGGCGCCGCTACCTCGAGCCGGTGATCCTGCTGGGGATCGTGGGCGATTTCGCGGTGGTCACCGCGTGGACGATGCTCACCGCCAACGCAGAGTTCAGCACCACGTACGCGGCGTACGCGCTGGTCGCGATCGAAGCCGCTGTGCTGTACCAGTGGCGCGGATCGCTCGCCTTCGTCGCCGCGTTCTGCGCGGCATACGGCGCCTTCTACGGCCTCCGCTGGGCGCTCTACGGCTATCCGCCGCTGGTCGACGCCGTGCTCTACAGGACCGGCGTGATCGTGATGGGTGCGGTGTTCGCGGGCGCGATCACAGCCGGTAGCGAGCGCCGTCGCCATCGCTACGAGACGCTGTTCGGCGCTGTCAGCGACCTCGGCGAAGGGCTCGTCGTCACGGAGGCGGGCAGGCTCGTCTATTCGAACCAGGCATATCGCGAGCTCACCGGCTACACCGCCGATGAGCTGCGCGCACTCAAGTCGCTGGTCGACCTCGCCCCGGCTGACCAGCGGGTTGAGCTCCAACTCCTCACCGAAATCCGGCTCGCCAATGGCGGCGGGGCGGCGCAACTGGAAGGCCAGCTGATCACCAAGGACGGCCGGCTTCGCGACATCGAGACGGCCATTCGCGCCCTGCCCGCAGAGGGCTCGCGACGCCTGATCGCGATCGTTCGTGACATCACTGACCGCAAGCGCGCGACGGCGCTGCTCGAGGAGAGCGAGCGCAAGGCGAATGCCGCGGCGCGGCTCGACTCGCTCACCGGCATTGCCAACCGGAGGGCGTGGGACGAGCACCTCACAGCCGCGGTGGACCAGGCGCGCACGGATTGCGCCCATCTCACCGTCGCTCTGCTCGATCTCGACGACTTCAAGGCGTTCAACGACGACTGGGGCCACGCACGCGGTGATGAGCTCCTGCAGGCGTTCAGCAGCCGGTGGGCCGAGCCGCTGCGCGATGTCGACTTCATGGCGCGCTACGGCGGCGACGAGTTCGCCGTGCTGCTTCCCGGCGCCGGCATCGACGAGGCCCGGCTCTTCGTGGAGCGGCTGCGCGCCGCCACCACCGCGATGCAGAGCTTCTCGGTCGGCCTCGCGAACTGGGATGGTGTCGAGTCCGCGGAGTCGCTGATGGCCCGTGCGGACGCGGCCCTGTACAACAGCAAGCGGGTCGGGCCCGGGCGCGTCACGGTGCTGGCCACCTCGCACGAGCGCGTGCAGAGCTGGTCATACCTGATCCCGCGCATCATCGCCGCGCGCGACATCGACGCGATCTACCAGCCGATCCTCCGCCTCGACGACCTCGAGGTCGTCGGGTACGAGGCGCTGGCGCGGCCCGCAGGGTTCGGACTGCGCAGCAGCGTCGAGGATCTCTTCGACGCCGCGAAGCGACTCGGCTACACGCGCGATCTCGACTGGCTCTGCCGGCGCGCCGCGGTGAGCAGCGCGAGCCCGCTGCCGAAGTCGGCGCTGCTGTTCATCAACGTGAGCATTCACGCGCTGCTCGATCCGCTGCACGACGTCGACCAGATGCAGCTGTTGATGCGCTGGGCCGGGCGCGATCCACACACCGTCGTGTTCGAGATCAGCGAGCGCGACGTCATCTCCGACCTCGAGCGTCTGCGCGGCGTGGTGGGCCGCTATCGCGATGAGGGATTCCGCTTCGCGCTCGACGACGTCGGCGAGGGCCACTCGACGATCGAGGTGCTGACCTATGCCAACCCGGAGTTCATCAAGATCGCGCGCAGCCTGTCGGTCGGCCTCGACTCGGCGGGTCCGCGCTCAGCGGTACAGGCGCTCGTCACCTTCGGCGACTCCAGTGGCGCCACGCTCATCGCGGAGGGGCTCGAGACCGACCAGCAGATCCGCCTCATCCGCGAGCTCGGCATCACGATGGGCCAGGGCTACGCGCTCGGCACACCCGGCACGGCGGCGCACCTTGCAGAGACACCAAGCGTGCTGATGCCCGCCCGCCTGCGCTGAGGCCCGCGGCGATCAGTCCGTCTTGCGGCCGAGCGTCAGCGCGCACGAGTTCATGCAGTAGCGCTTGCCGGTCGGCTGTGGGCCGTCGTCGAAGACGTGGCCCAAGTGCCCGCCGCAGCTCGCGCAGCGGACCTCGGTGCGCGGCAGCAGCATGCTCCAGTCGCGATGCCGCTCGACGGAGGAGTCGTCGACGGGCTGCGTGAAGCTGGGCCAGCCGGTCCCGGAGTCGAACTTCGTCTCCGACTCGAAGAGCACGGCGCCGCAGCCGGCGCAGCGGTAGGTGCCCTGGTCCTTGACGTGGACGTACTGCCCGGTGAAGGGCCGCTCCGTGCCGGCCCGGCGGAGCACCCGGTACTGCTCGGGTGTCAGCTGGGCCTTCCACTCGCTGTCGGTCTTCTCGATTCTGTGTGCCATGCCTCCACTATTCCCCGGAGCCGCGCCACTCCACACGTCGCCCTGCCTGCGCGGCAAACGCGTCGCGGGCGGAGTCGCGGATCGAGCGGTCGAGGATGACGTCGGCGCCGATCCGGGCCAGCACCTCGGCGGCGGTGAGCAGCACGGCGTCTGCGCGCGACGAGCGTGCCGCGTCGCGAAACCCGTGCGTGTGCGGCCCGATGCCCGACTCTGCGATGGCGATCTCGGGGTGCAGCGTCGGCGCGGCGTAGGAGACGTCGCCGACATCTGTCGAACCGACGCGACGCCAGGGGATCACCTCGTCCTGTTCGACGCCCAGGGCGGTGAGGTGCGCGGCACAACGCTCGGCGAGGACGCTGTTGGAGCGCATGTCCAGGTAGGTCTCGTTCTCGATGAGTTGCAGCGCGCACCCGGTTGCCGACGCGGCTGCGGTGAAGATGGCACGAAAGCGCCCGTTCATCTCGACCAGGTATTCGCCGTCACGGGCGCGGGTGAGGAACTCACCGGACGTGCGCTCGGGGATGATGTTCGGCGCCGTACCGCCCTCGGCGATGAATCCGTGCACGCGGGCTCCATCGCGCAGCTGCTGACGCCAGAGGGCTATGCCGTTGTACGCGTGCACGAAGGCGTCGAGAGCGTTGATGCCCCGGTCGGGAGACCCGGCGGCGTGCGCTGCTCGGCCCTCGAACGTCCACTTCCAGTGGGTGCACGCGAGCGCGTACATCACCGCGGCGGTGCGATCCGAAGGATGGAAGATCAGCGCCGCGTCGCAGTCGTCGAAGACGCCATCGCGACACAGCGGGATCTTGCCGCCACCGCCCTCCTCGGCGGGGCTTCCCACAACGGTCACACGAGCCGGGATGCGCGCGTCGTCGATGACCTCGGCGAGTGCGATACCTGCACCGGCTGACGCGGAGCCGATGAGGTTGTGCCCGCACGCGTGGCCGAGGCCACGCAGCGCGTCGTACTCGCAGATGAACACGACATGCGGACCGCTGTCACCGTGCCGGGCGATGAACGCCGTGGGCATTGCCGAGGCGCCGCGCTGCACGTCGAACCCGTGGGTCTCCAGCAGGTCCTCGAGCAGACGGCTCGACTCGGTTTCCTCGAAGCCGATCTCCGCGAGTGCGTGGATGGCGTGCGACGTCTCGCGCAGCTCACCTGCGGCACCGGCAACCGCATCGTGTATCGCGGGAGCGATTCCGGCGCCGGCGACTCGCATGCCGGTCATTCTCCGCCGCCAGTGGGATGAGCTGCCGCCACGTCGTACGCCGACGCCGCTCGTCGCAGCGAGGAGCCGATGTACTCGCGCAACGACGGCGGAGACAGCACCTCGACGAGCGGTCCCCAGCGCAGCACCCACGGACGCATCTCGACCTCGCTCGCGACCCGCATGCGCACCTCCATAACGCCATCCGGGTGGTCGATGACCTGCGCGCTGGGGTGCCAGCGTGCTTCGCGCACCCAGCGGCGCGCCTCTGGCGCGAACCGCAGCACGATGTCGTCGCGACCCTCCGTCTGCCAGATTCCCCACGACGCGCTGACGACGCTGTCGATGTCGAAGTCGTCGGGAACGCTGAACGTCTCGGTGCTCACCCGCGCGGCGATTATCCGATCCAGCCGGAACGGGCGCACCTCGCCGGACCGCCGGTCGAGCGCGAACACGTAGATGTGGCGTCCCTCCGCCGCCGGCTCGAGGAAATAGGGACGCAGGACGCGCCGGCTTTCGCGACCCGACCCGTCAACGTACGTCACGTCGATCGCTCTGGATTGCACGAAGCCGTCGATGACGGCGCGCTCGACGTCGCGGCGTTCGCTGTTCACCGGGAGCGCCTCGGCATTTGCGAGCGTGCGCTCGAGGTAGCGCGCGACGAGCGGAATGCTCAGTGCGCGCGACAGTTGTGCCAGGGCGCCCACCAGCGCGGGATCCTGCTCCGGGCGGAGCTGGTGCAGCAAACGGATCGCGACCAGCAGCAGCGTCGCCTGGTAGCGGTCGAGCTGCAGCGGCGGCAGGCGGCTGCCCGCGCCGATGCGCAGGCGCCCCTCGTGCTCTTCGATGTCGATCCCGGCGCTGTCGCGAAGCGTGGCGATGTATCGCTGCACGGTCCGCGGCGTGACCTCCAGCTCGTCGGCGAGCTGGCGCGTGGTGAGTCCCGTCACCGTATCGGACAGCCGCGTAAAGAGCTGGATGACCCGCAGGAATTTCTCGCCCGCCTCGTACGTCGCCGCCATTCGCGCAGCCGTCTAGGCCGCGGGATCGAGCACGAGCTCGTACGTGAGGAGGCAGAAGTCCTCACGCACCTGCCGCGGCGGTCCCGGCTGGAATCCCAGCGACTCGTACAGCGCCCGCGCCGCCCCCATGATGGGGTCGGTTTCCAGCGTGAGCCGGCGCTTGCCGTGGTCGCGCGCGATGTCGATGCAGGCTTCGACGAGTCGCCGCGCGATCCCGCGGCGGCGGTGGTCCGGGTGCACGCCGACCATCCGGATGTGCGCCTCGTCCGGGTCCAGCGGTGCGCTCGAGTCGGGCTCGACGCGCGCATCGAGCTCGAGGGTGGCGGTACCGATGACCATACCGGCGGCGACGGCGACCAGCACCGTAGTGCGCTGCGCGCGTCCGGCCACATCGGCGATGTGCTCGAGGTACCAGCTCCACGGGTCATCGGCATCGCCCGCGTACTCCTGGTAGGCGAGCGCGGTGACCGCCCCGGCCGCCTCGAACTCGGCGGGGAGGGGCTGCCGGATCTCGATCTCGCCGTCCGCCACGCCTCTGACGATACGGCGACAGGCACGTGTCGCGAGCGCCCGGCAGAGTGCGACGCATGAGCTCTGCCGCCGTGCTCGCGGACGATCACGATTCCTTCTCCACGCCGCCCGGCGTTCCCGATTCCTACGAGTCTCGGGCTCTGTCGCTGGTGCGGAGCCGTCCCGAGCTCTTCCGCTACCCGCGACGCGGCGGCGTGCTCGCCGGCCATGTGCGCGAGCCGCAGGTGCAGTCGGCATTGCGCACGGTGAGCCGGCTGGGACCCGGGAGGGGGCGGCGACGGCAGCTGACGCTGCCGCTCGCCCCCCGGCCGTCTGCCATCCTGCAGCGCTGATGCGAGTCGTCGACGGCACGCTCGTGCTGAGCGCCACGGATCTCACAGGGTTTCTCGCCTGCGGGCATCTGACCCAGCTCGAGCGCGAAGCTGCCGAAGAGGGACTGGTGCGGCCCGACCGCGATGATGCGGAGCTCGAGCTGCTCCGCCGCCGCGGTGACGAGCACGAGCGTGCCTACCTCGCCTTCCTGAAAGACCAGGGCAAGTCGGTCGTCGAGATTGACGAGCTCCGGGGTGGCCTTGCAGCGCTGGTCGACGTCGAGGCGCGCACCGTCGCTGCGATGCGAGAGGGGTGGGACTACATCTACCAGGGGGCGTTCTTCGACGGACGCTGGTACGGCCGCGCCGACTTTCTGCGCCGCGTCGACACGCCGAGCCGGTTCGGAGCCTGGTCGTACGAGGTCGAGGACACCAAGCTGGCTCGGACTCTCAAAGTAGCGGCGCTCATCCAGATGGCCGACTACTCGCGACATGTATCGCGCGTGCAGGGCGTTCCCCCGCAACGCGTACACGCCGTGCTCGGCAATCGCACGATCGAGTCTCGCGCGCTCAGCGACGTGGACGCCTACTACGAGTCCGCGCGGGCGCGCTTCGAGGAGGTGCTCCGGCAGCCCCCGCGGTCGACCTATCCAGACCCCGTGGAGCACTGCAGGGTCTGCCGCTGGGCCGACGTGTGCGACGCCAAGCGCCGCCGCGATGACGACCTGTCGCTGGTCGCGGGTGCGCATCGGACGCAGATCGTGAAGCTGCAGGCCGCCGGCGTGACGACCGCCGCGCAGCTGGCGCAGCGGCGCGACAGTGTGCCGCGGCTCTCCGACGCGGCACTCCGCCGTCTCGCCGTGCAGGCGTCGCTCCAGGTGGCGGTGCGTGGCAAGCGCGACATGACCTATCGCCTCATCGAGCAGGAAAGCGCCAACCAGGGTCTCGCGCTCATGCCCGAGCCGTCCGACGGCGACCTGTTCTTCGACATCGAGGGCGACGGATTCGTCGGCGATCGCGGGCTCGAGTATCTCTTCGGCGTACTCGAGGTCGTTGACGGCGCACAGCAGTACACGTCGTTCTGGGGACACGACGCCGCCGAGGAACGCCGTGCGTTCGAGGGCTTCGTCGACCACGTGATGTGCAGGCTGCGTCGCAACCCCGGCCTGCACGTCTATCACTATTCGGCGTACGAACCCTCGGCGCTCAAGCGACTCGCAGGGCGCTACGCCACGCGCGAGGATGACGTCGACCGCCTGCTCCGCGGCAAGGTGCTCGTCGATCTCTACGCGGTGGTGCGCACCGCGCTGCAAGCGTCCACGGAGTCATACGCGCTCAAGGCGCTCGAGCCGCTGTACATGCAGCGGCGCACCGATCGCATACGCGACGCCGGCTCCAGCGTGGTCGCGTACGAACTCTGGTTGGACGATCGTGATCCGCAGCGCCTGCACGACATCGCTGCGTACAACGAGACCGACTGCCGGTCGACGATGCTGCTGCGCGGCTGGCTCGAGTCGCTGCGCGGGGACTACGCGGACCGGTTCGACGTGGAGTCACCTCGACCCGAGGCGGCGAGCACCGAGCCCAGCGAGGAGAACGAGGCGATCACCGCGGAGACCGAGGCGTTGGTACGGCGTCTCACCGACGGAATCCCCGACGAGATGGAGCAGCGCACCGGCGAACAGCGCGCGCGCGTGCTTCTTGCGGGACTGCTGGACTGGCACCGCCGCGAGGCACGCCCCGAGTGGTGGGAGTACTTCGCGCGTCTCGAGATGGATGGGGAGCAGCTTCGCGACGACCCGTACGCGCTGGCCGGTCTGGTTCCCGAAGGCGAGCCGGAACCCGACGGGAACGCATGGGTGCAGCGATATGCGTTCGACAGCGGGCAGGAGTCGCGCATCGATCGCGGCGACAACTGGATCGACCCCCTCACGCGCAAGCAATGCGGCGAAATGGTCTGGATCGACCGCGCCGGCGGGCGGCTCGCTTTGCGCCGCCGCGCGCGCGTGCAGGAGCGCGACCACCCGGGCGCGCTCGTCCCGCCCAGCCCCGTGCCGACGACCGAGTTGCGCAAGGCGATGCGCCGCGTGGGGGAGTGGGTGGCGGAGCACGGAATGACGACTGCAGGTCCCTACCGAGCGGCGCGCGATCTGCTGCTCGAGCGCCCTCCGCGCGTGGTGGGCCAGGCGGACGCTGGGCCGTTGCGGGCGGCGGGGGAGACGGCGGTGGACGCTGCGTGCCGCATCGCGATGCGTCTCGAAGCGAGCTGCCTCCCCATCCAGGGACCGCCCGGCGCCGGGAAAACGTACACCGCTGCGCACATCGCGCTGTCGCTCACCGGTCAGTCGCCACGCCGGCGCGTCGGCATCACCGCGCTCAGCCACCGTGCCATCTCGCATCTGCTCTCCGAGATATGCACCGAAGCGCGCAGCGCCGGGCGTCACGTCGACATCGTGCAAAAGGCAGACCCGGGCCAGGGGTACGAGTCGCCGTTCGTGCGCTGCATGAAGCAGCCCGACCAGGTCGTCGCCGCTCTCGACGGCGACATCGACATCGTGGCCGGCACCGCCTGGCTCTTCTGCCGCGAGGACATGACGGGCACGCTCGACACGCTGATCGTCGACGAGGCCAGCCAGATGTCACTCGCCAACGTCGTCGCGATGTCCGGGTCCGCGCGCAACCTCATCCTCTGCGGCGATCCCCAACAGCTCGGCCAGCCGACCCGCGGCACCCATCCCGACGGCGCGGACCGCTCGGCCCTTGAGCACGTGCTGGGTGACGCGCACACGGTCGCGGCGCACAGAGGTCTGTTCCTCGACGTGACACGCCGCATGCATCCGGCTCTGTGTGAGGTGATCTCCGACGTCTTCTACGACGGCCGGCTGACCGCCGACCGCAGCTGCGCACTGCAGAGCGTCGACACGCCTGACGCCGGGCTGCGTGGCGCCGGCCTTCGCTTCGCCCCCGTGACGCATCGCGGCAACAGCGTGAAGAGCCAGGAGGAAGCGCTCGCCGTGGACGCCATCACACGCGCGCTGCTCCGCGGCACGTTCACGGACTCGCGCGGCGAGACGAGGCAGCTGACAGCGTCCGACATCGTCGTGCTTGCTCCGTACAACGCACAGGTGAGCGCGCTGGCACAGTCGCTGCCCGCGGACGTTCGGGCGGGCACGGTCGACAAGTTCCAGGGCCAGCAGGCGGCGGTCGCCGTGTACACGATGGCCACGTCCAGCGGTGAGGAGCAGCGTCGCGGCATGAGCTTTCTCTACAGCCTCGCCCGCCTCGACGTCGCGCTGTCACGCGCGAAGGCGATCGCCGTCATCGTCGGCTCCCCCGCGCTGCGCCAGGTTCGGTGCAGAACCGTGGAGCAGCTCGTGCTCGCCAACGCGCTCTGCCGCATTCTCGACCGTGCGCAGCCGCTGCGGCTGCCCGCGGTGCAGGGGACGATGCAGTTCAGCTCCGAAGGTCGGGCGGATGCAGCAGAGAGCGAACCTCCTTCACCACCTCGAGATCCTCGCGGGCATGGACCAGCAGCACTGCGACTGGTGACGCCTCGGCACTGATCACGCTGTCGACGCTGTCGCTCGCCGGTCGGGCCGGAGCCTGCACGCCGATGACGCCGAGCCCGCGGCACGCACGGTCGCGGATGTCCGCCGCGTTCTCTCCGACGCCGCCGGTGAACACGAGGGCGTCCACGCGATCGAGCGAGGCGGCGACCGCGGCCACGGTGGCGCGCAGCCTGTGCACGTACACGTCGCGGGCGAGGGCGGCGGCATCGTTGCCGGCGTGCGCACGCAGGAGTATCTCGCGCATGTCACCGGTTCCCGCCAGCGCGTAGAGGCCCGACGAGTGCTCGAGCGCGTCGGACATGTCCTGGGCCGGCACCCCGCGGTTGAGCTGCAGCCACAAGAGCGCGCCGGGATCCACGCTGCCGCTGCGCAGTGCCATCACCAAGCCTTCGAGCGGTGTGAATCCCATGCTCGTGTCCATGCTGTGTCCGCTCCTGATCGCCGTCACCGACGCGCCCGAGCCGAGGTGGGCGACCACCAGGCGCAGATCCTCCGCGCGTCTGCCGAGCAGTCCCGCGGCGCGGCGCAGCGACCACGCGCACGACAGACCATGGAAGCCGTACCGCCGCACGCCCAACGACCGCCATCGCGGGGGTATCGCGTACGTGGTGGCGGCGTCGGGGAGGGAGCGGTGGAACGCGGTGTCAAAGCACGCCACCTGCGGCACATCGATACGCACGCGCACCATGTCAACGATGCGCAGCGCCGCCGGCACGTGCAACGGCGCCAGGTCGGCAAGGCCCTCGAGCCGGCGCCGAACCGGGCCGTCGATGACCACAGCGCTGTGAAAGTCCGGGCCTCCGTGCACGATGCGATGTCCGGCGGCGTCGCACGGCCCGCACGAGTCGATGAACGCAGTCACATCGTGGTCGGTCGCCGCGTCGCCCGGGGGTCCGAGCGTGATCGCCGCCTCCGTCACGTCACCGTCGCCGATGACGCTGAGCTTGACGCTGCTCGAACCGGCGTTGACGGCGAGAATGCGCATCGCGCTGCCGCGCTCCCGGGCGGTGCTCAGCCCGGCCAGACCCAGTCGCGGACCTCGGGCATGTCCTGGAGGTGTTCGCGCACGTAGACGTGATGCCGCTCCAGCATCGCCTCGCAGTACTCCTGGAGGGCATCCGCCGCCGCCGGCCGGCGCCGCAGCCTGCGCAGCGCCTCCATCACCAGGTGGTACCTGCTCATGCGATTGAGCACCACCATGTCGAAGGGGGTGGTGGTCGTCCCCTGCTCGATGAAGCCGTGCACGTGGAAGCGATCCGCATGCGCCCGGCCGTGGAGCACCTGGTGCATCGCGCGCGCGTACCCATGGAATGCCACGACGACGTCGGTGTCCTCGGTGAAGAGCTGCAGGAACTGCTGATCGGCGAGCCCGTGCGGATGCTCGTCACGCGGTGGGAGACACATGAGGTCGACGACGTTGATGAAGCGGACGCGGAGCAGCGGGAGGCGTTCGCGAAGGATGGCGGCGGCGGCGAGCGACTCCAGCGTCGGAACATCCCCTGCGCACGCGAGCACTATGTCGGGCTCCTCCTCGCCGTCGGTGCTCGCCCACTGCCAGACGGACGCGCCGCGAGCGGTGTGCTCCCGCGCCGCGTCGATGGCGAGGTACTGCAGCTCGGGCTGCTTGTCGATCACGATGAGGTTCACGTAGTCGCGGCTGCGCAGACAGTGGTCGGCCACCGAGAGCAGGCAGTTCGCGTCGGGCGGGAGGTATACGCGCACGACGCTGCCACTCATCGAGATCATCGTGTCGATGAGCCCCGGTCCCTGGTGACTGAAGCCGTTGTGGTCGTTGCGCCAGCAGGTGGATGTCAGCAGGATGTTGAGTGATGCGACCGGCGCGCGCCAGTCCAGGGTGCGCGCGACTTCGAGCCACTTCGTGTGCTGCACGGCCATCGACGACGACACCATCGCGAACGCCTCGTAGGTGGCGAAGAGCCCGTGGCGGCCCGTGAGCAGGTACCCCTCGAGCCAACCCTGGCAGCAGTGCTCTGAGAGAACCTCCATGACGCGGCCGTCGGCGGTGACATTGGTGTCGTCGGGTCCGAGCGGAGCGACCAGGCAGCGGTTCTCGACCTGGAACACGTCGTCGAGCCGGTTGGAATTCGTCTCGTCGGGGCAGAAAAGTCGGAAGTTGTGCTCGTCGCGGTTGTCGCCGAAGACGTCGCGCAGCATGCGGCCGAGCCGGCGGGTTGACTCGGCGCTCGTGGCGCCGGAGCGCGGGACGTCGACGGCGTACTCCGCGTAGTCGCGCAGGCGCAGCGGTTCGAGCAGGCGGCCGCCGTTGGCGTGCGCGCTGCTGCCCATGCGGCGCTCACCACTCGGTGCGAGTGCCGCCAGTGATTGCACAAGTGTCCCGCCGGCGTCGAAGTGCCGCTCGGGCTCGTAGCTGCGCATCCACTGCTCGAGGATCGCGAGGTGCGAAGTGTTGGTTGCCACGTCGGTGATCGGCACCTGATGCGCACGCCAGGTGCCCTCGATGCGCACACCGTCCACCTCCTTGGGACACGTCCAGCCCTTGGGCGTTCGCAGCACGATGGCAGGCCAGGGCGGAGCGGTCGCAGATACGCCGCGAGTGCGCGCCTCGGTCTGGATCTCGCGAATGCGCGTGTAGCAGCCGTCGAGCAGCGCGGCGAACTCGCGGTGCACCTCCTGCGGGTCGTCGCCGGCGACCTCATGGACGTCGTACCCGTGCGCTCGCAGCAGGCCGAGCACGTTCGAGTCGGCGACGCGACCGAGGACGGTCGGACCGGAGATCTTGAATTCGTTGAGATGCAGGATGGGAAGCACGGCGCCGTCGCGCGCGGCGTTGAGAAACCGGATGCCCTTCCACGAGCCCTCGAGCGGGCCCGTCTCGGCCTCGCCGTCGCCGACCACGCACACGACGAGCAGATCTGGGTTGTCGAACGCGGCGCCGAACGCGTGCACGAGCGCGTAGCCGAGCTCGCCGCCCTCGTGGATGGAGCCCGGGGTGGGCACGCTCACATGGCTGGGAATCCCGCCCGGCGTCGAGAACTGCCGCACCAGGCGCAGCAGACCCGGGAGATCCCGCGACACCTGCGGATACACCTCCGAGTACGTGCCCTCGAGGTAGACGTTGGCCACCAGCGCCGGGCCGCCGTGTCCAGGGCCCGTGATGTAGAGCGCGTCGACGTCGCGCATGCGGATCAGCCGGTTCAGCTGCGCATAGATCAGGCTGAGCCCGGGCGAGGTCCCCCAATGCCCCAGCAGGCGCGGCTTGATGTGCTCGGCGCGCAGCGGTTCGCGCAGCAGCGGGTTCTCACAGAGGTAGATCTGCGCAACCGTCAGATAGTTGGCGGCATTCCAGTAATCGATGAGCGAGTCCAGCTCGTCATCGGTGATGGCGCCGGTCGCGACCGTGGCGGGCATGGACATGTCGGACACCTCCGGATCACGCGTCAGCGTCGCAACGCTAGGCTACCGGCTTCGCACCGGTGGGGCGGAGACGCTGCTCAGAGGCGGTCGACGAGGAGCGCCTGGAGCGAGCGACCGATCCGACCCCGGACGTCGTACAGGGCGCTTTCCGCGAGGCCGATGCCGTCCGGGCCGAGCCGGGTCGTGGCGTCGAGACAGATCCATTCACCGTCCGGCTGACGGTACAGGTAGGCACTCAGGTCGGTGTTGATGAAGAGGTACTGACCGAACTCGAGCAACGCGCTGACGCCGTTGCCGAAGTCCGCCGCGCCCAGCACTCGCGTCAGTGGGCTCGGCTCCTCGCCGGGGATGAGCGGGTATCGGAGCCGGATCCAGGCGGTCGCCGGCCCGGGCCGCCAGAAGCTGCCCCGCACGAAACGCATCTCGACGCCGGTGCGGTGGAACGCCGGTTCGTCGCTCTCGGGGAGATGCTGCTCCCCCGACTCCGGCGCCGCCACCTGTTCGGGGGCGTTATCGAGCGCGACGTCCAGCACGGCGGTGCGAATGCGCCACGCGTAGGCCCGGCACAGCTCGGTGCCGCCCGCCGTCAGCACGGCGCTCGCCAGCTGCACGCGGCGTCCATGCCGCTCGACGCGTGCCTCGACGGACAGCGGCTCGAGCGGCACGGGCCGGAGCACCTCCATCGTGAAGCGCGCGACGCGCATGGGCAGGTCCGCCGGCAGCATCTCGATCGCGCGCCCCATGAGCGCCGCCGGTGGGCCGGCATGCTGGGCGCGCGAATCCCACGGACCGCGCGTGTGAACGGTGGGGATGAAGCGTCCGCCGTCGGGGATGAAAAGCGCCTCGGGCATCGCGGGCAATGGTGGCGGTTGCTGCGATCACCCCGTCCGCGCCGAGCCCTACACTGCCGCGTCGTGCCGATTCGAGCCACCACGATCGCGGCGCGCGGGATGCGCTTCGACGCACTCACCGCGGGATCCGGCGACCTCGTCATCCTTTTGCACGGGTTTCCGCAGACGGCATCCTGCTGGCGCCCGGCGCTGAACACGCTCGCGCGCGCCGGCTTTCGCGCGGTCGCGCCGACGCAACGCGGCTACTCGGTCGGCGCACAGCCCGACGGTGTCAACGCCTATCGCGTCAGCGAGCTCTGCGAGGATGTGCTCGCCGTCGCCGAAGCGCTCGGCAGCACCCGATTTCATCTGATCGGGCACGACTGGGGCGGCACCGTGGCGTGGGCGCTCACCGGGGAATTCGGCGACTCCATCGCCACGCTCACGGCGATCTCGACTCCGCACACCGCCGCGCTCGCTGAGGCGTTGCGCGGACGCGATCAGCGGCTGCGCATGGCGTACATCCCGGTGTTGCGCGTACCACAGCTCGCCGAGCGCGTCTTCGACGCAGCGGGCGGCGCGCTCGCCGTGCGCGCGCTGGTCGCGACAGGGTTGAGCCCGCAGCACGCCCGTCGCGACGTCGAGGCGCTGCGTCGCGTCGGCACGACCGGCGCGCTCAACTGGTACCGCGCCATCGGTCGCGATCCCGTTGCGCACACGCGCCCGGTTGCCGTCCCCACGCTGCATGTGTGGGGCGACGGCGATGTGGCCTTCGGCCGCGCCGCGACCGAGCTGACCGCGCAGTACGTCGAGGCGCCGTACCACCTGCTGGAGCTGGAGGGTGGCAGCCACTGGATCCCCGACGAACACTGGATGGACACCGCCGACCTGGTCGACGATCACCTCACCGTCCGTTCCTGAACCGC
>Ga0307471_100000579_pt1 | contig 18921 bp, 14 predicted proteins | sample atmos_gasesAM3C__2_FD_204566 | JGI IMG/M metagenome (GOLD analysis project Ga0307471, IMG submission 204566) | Hardwood forest soil microbial communities from Morgan-Monroe State Forest, Indiana, United States - atmos_gasesAM3C_515 | ecosystem: Environmental > Terrestrial > Soil > Temperate...
ACCGATCAGCCGCCGAACTCCGACAGGATTTGGCAGCACTGGAAGAGCGTCAAGAGGGCATCTGCTTTGGAATCAACGGCTACGGCGGAATGCGATGAACTCTCGGCTCTGTACGCGTTCCTTGTTGAGCGCGCCGGCGTCAAGAGTGTTGGGCTTTTTTGGCCGGCGCCAAATCACACGGTTGCGGTCTGGGTCGTACACCCAGCGACAGGCCCGGTTGTGCGCGTAGTCGTGCTGACGACCCAGATATTTCTCGAGGAAACCGACCAGTTTGACACGAAGAAATTTGACCCTTGGCGGCAGAAAACGATCTACGAATACACGCGCCGAGACGTCCCCGACTCCTATGAAATTCCCAAGCCGCTCTTCGACTTCTTCTTAAGGCAAGTGGACAAGTACGGGGGTGCCACCGACTTGACGTTGCAACAACTGCGGTATCTGAGGGAAGGCGTGTTTTTGAAGACGTGGACACCCGAACAGGCGGCTCAGGAGGCGTTGAAAAAGCGCAGTGCATTGACGTCAGGACCAGTTGAGGATCTGGCGGCGCTGCAGGATTTCGCACGGGACATGCGTGGGGGAAACCACCAGTAGGAGGGAGAGGTAGGTTGAGATTCCCGGCGAGGGGGCCATCGGGAATCTCAAAGTGAATCAAAATTGGACAGAGTGTCAGCGGTTGAGACAGTTTCCGAAGCTGGAGAAATGGGAGAGCGACTAAGCCTCTAGTACCCAGATGGATACCAAACTAACCAGGGTGAGGAATAGCCAGGAGAAGGATGTATTGAAACCAAAGAAGATGGCAAGGTCGCGAGTGATCGAAGTAAGGGTGCTACCACGGGAATTAGGAGGAGAGATAAGACAGCGATTGTTGTGGCATGCGCGGTGCACGTATCGGGAAATTGGTCCGCGCACGCGACGGTTGGCTTCTGGGGGAACTAATGCAAAGCGGCGCTGGCGAGACCACACCCGCAGCCAGAAGATGACTGTTGGAAGTGGTTGATCGCTGCTGTTCGGATTGATTCCCCCAACCGCTAATATTCCCGAGGGTAAACCCTCAAAAGTGCGCAGCAGGTCGAGATGCTGTGCAAAATGCAGAACGTAAAGAAGTTATCTCCAAGAACTGGATTCCGTTCCATCCTTTTTCTCTTCCTCAATATGGCGGCGATGGTGTGGACACCCACGGCGACGGCACAAACGTCCGGCTCCGAGCCGACAGGCGGAATGATTTGCGGCACCGTGCTCCTGAAAGCGGGCAATCGGCCCGCGAGTCAGGTGGCCGTCAAACTGAAGTCACATGCCGCAGGAATATTTCGCAGCGTGTTGACGGACCTGGAAGGCCACTTTGAGGTGCGAAACCTCCCTCCCAGCACGTACGACATCGTCGTTGAGGAGCCTGGCTACGAGCCGACAGAAACAAGCGCGCGACTCGATGGGGCTTCTTCCAACCTGGTGCTTTACCTCAATTCATCCAACCCGGAGCAAAGCGGGCGGAACAAATACACGGTATCGGCACGGGCGCTGATGATTCCAGGAAAGGCGCGCGCTGAATACGAAAAGGGACTGGCAAGCATGGTGAAGAAGGATTTTGCTGCGAGCCTGAGCCACTTTACGAAGGCTGCCGGGCTCTTCCCCGAATACTACGAGGCCTACTATCAGGCGGGGGTGGTGGAGACAAACCTTGTCCGCTTGGACGAAGCGATGCAGGCGTTTCAAACCGCCATTGACCTAAGTGGTGGCAGATACGCTTTGGCGGATGTTGGCTTTGGCTACGTTCTGTATCGGGAGGGAAAGCTAGAGGAAGCGGTTACGATAATCCGCCGGGGGTTGGAAAAGGACGGGAGCTCGCCCTTTGCTCACTTCATTCTCGGTGTGGCCTTGCTGCGGCTGGGCCGAGAGGACGAGGCGGAGAGCAGCGCGCGCGAGGCGCTCCTCCGCAACCCTAGTTTCGCCGATGCCTTTCTTTTGCTGTCGGATGTCTTCGGGCGCAGACACGAATACGCCGCACAACTGCAGGGGCTGGATACCTATTTGAAACTGGAGCCGTATGGGACGGAGAGCGAACGGGCCCGGCGGGCACGAGAGTTGGTTTTGGGGCTGATGGCCAAAACGTCATCGGAACACTGAGGCGGCGCGGAAACGAAGGCCCATTTCTGATTAACGAGTCACCCCTCCGATCAATGCGCTATAACTGACCAACTTACCGGCACACCAGAAGTGCAAATCATTGCCCCATTCCTATGATGGCCGTTGCATGTGTCTTGAACCGCAGGCGCTCAATGGGAAGTTGGGGAAATGTAAAGCGGCGCGGGCATGAAACAAAGAAGAAAAACGAGAAGCGCGAACAGCGCGCCCCAGAGTCGAGGCGTGTCCAGTCGAGTGGGATCGTAAATGGGCGCGATGCGCAGGAAACGTATGCCGAAAAGAAGCGCTCCCCAAATGTACCAGCCTTCCCAGAAACCAAATAGTCCGAGCGAGACGAGGACAAGAGGAAGAAGGATGGAAACAAAATAGTGGAGACGAGGGCTGAGCGAGCGCAGAATGTGGCCGCCGTCAAGCTGGGCGGCGGGCAAAAGATTGAGCGAGGTGGCGAAAAGTCCCACCCAAGCGGCGCGGCCGACAGGGTGAAGCAGCAGCGAGCCGGAGGAAATGCCTGGATGCAGCCAGGTGGCGAAGAGACGCAGGAGCAAGGGAGCGCCGAAAGCCAAGTCGACGTTGCGGGTGTCGTCGAGGCCCGGAACAATCTTGGCGTGGAGAACCCCATAAGCGAGCGCGGGGACCGCCAGAATGAAACCGACAAGAGGACCGGACGCACCTACGTCAAAGAGCGCCCGGGCGGTGCGAATCGGGGAACGAATCAGGATGAAAGCGCCAAACGTGCCCATCAGCGACGGAAAGGGAATGAAGAAAGGGTAGCTTGCGCGGATGTGATGATGACGGCAGGCAAAGAAATGGCCGAGCTCGTGGGCCAGCAGAATGGTGAGCAACGTGAGAGCGAAGGGCAAGCCTGCTGTGAGGGCGCTCGGATGTTTGTAAAGCAGGGTGAAGGCTTTGAAAAACTCGTCGAGAGAAACGGCCTGATTTTGCGCGTAAGCGACGGCAAACTGCGTGCCGGCGACCAGGCAGGTGCAGAGGGTGAGAAAGAATAACACGCCCGCAAGGAACAGCATTTTGAGCGAAGGGCCCGGGGGAACGTTGGTATAAGACGATTGGACGTAGGGAGAAACGCGCCATTTCAAGTTGGCGGCAATAGTTGGCGGAGGATTTTCTGGGAGTGGGTTGCTCACGAAGCGGCCGGCGTGATGAATGAGATCGCCACACACCAGTACAGCACAATTTCGTGGGTTCACGCCAGTTCCGAAGGGAAGAAGATTTGCTTGCCCGGAATGATTGATCCGAGGTTAAGGGCTATCCCTATTTCTTGTTTTCGTCGATGCCTTGAAGCTCTTTGCCGGGTTTGAAGCGAACGGCCTTGCCGGGAGGGATGTTCACTTCCTCGCCGGTGCGGGGATTGCGGCCGATGCCGGTCTTGCGCGGCTTCACGCTAAAAACGCCGAAGCGGCGGAGCTCGATGCGCTGACCGCGGCCAAGAGCCTGCTTCAACGATTCGAAAACGGTTTCGACCGCCTGCTCGGCTTTGGTGCGGCTGATGTTCGTCGCGACGACGACGGCATTTACGATATCCAGCTTAATCACGCAAATCCTCCAACGCTTCCGAGGCAGATGCTAGAGGGTGCGGCTCAGGTTGTCAAGATGTGAGGGGTAATCTACACTGAACATCTTTTGCCGCGAAGAGTCGAATCACTTTGCTGTTGCAGCAAATCGCAGAGACAAATTAAGGAAAATATCGGGGAGGAATGGATGGCCGTCAAGCCAGACCGCTGGATCCGGCGCAAAGCGCTGGAGCAAAAGATGATCGAGCCGTTTACAGACCGGCAGGTGCGCGAGGGGGTGATCAGCTACGGAGTGTCGTCGTACGGCTACGATATCCGCGTGGCGGATGAGTTCCGAATTTTTACGAACGTGAATTCGACGACCGTGGATCCGAAACAGTTCGACCCGAAGTCGTTCGTGGAGTTCAAAGGCGACGTGTGTATTATTCCGCCGAACTCGTTCGCGTTGGCGAGGTCGGTGGAATATTTCCGGATTCCGCGGAACGTGCTGACGATTTGCGTTGGGAAGTCGACCTACGCGCGATGCGGGATCATCGTGAACGTAACGCCGTTCGAACCGGAGTGGGAAGGCTTTGTGACGCTGGAAATCAGCAACACGACGCCGTTGCCAGCGAAGATTTACGCGAATGAAGGGCTTTGCCAGGTAATTTTCTTCGAGTCCGATGAAGATTGCGAAGTGAGCTACAAGGACAAGAAGGGAAAGTACCAGGCGCAGAGCGGGATTGTGTTGCCACGGTTGTAGGTGGCTCGCTTGGACTTTGACGTCTGAGTGTAGATCGGTTGAGATCCTTCGCTTGGCTCAGGATGACAGCTCCGGACCGCTCTGCAGTTTCCGGGAGAAAAATCGCCCGCAGAGATGCCGGCGCTATGCGGAGCTTCTACTTGCTGTTTGCTGCAAGCGTGGGAGTGTCGAGCGGGTAGCCGCGTTCGCGCCAGGCGTTGAGACCGCCCTGCAGCGGCCGAATTCGCATGATGCCTTTCTTCCTGAGGAGCAGCGCCACACGGGCGCTGGTGGCTTCGTTTGGTCAAGTACAGTAGAGGATGATCTCATGGTCGCGGGGCAAGGGGTCGTCCTTTTCCTCCAGCTCCTTGGAATCCATGCGGAAAGCACCGGGGATCGTTCCGGGATCGGCTTCGAAGTCCACCGAATGGCGCAGGTCAACAATGACGAGTTCTTCGCCGGCGTCGAGTTTTTCTTTCAGTTCATCGACAGTGATGCGCGAGATGCGTAATTCATGCAGAAAGCGCTGGCGGGCAATAAATTTATAGGTGATGTAGGCGGCGAGCACGCCCAGCAGAAGGACCAGGAGCCATCCGCCGAGGGCGGCGAGATGCTCGGCTAAGCGCTCGATCTCTCCGCTGAATACAAAGCCGAGGCCGAGGAACGAGCCAGCCCAGAGGAGCGTCCCGATGGCATCGAACAGGAGGAAGCGGCGCGGACGCATGTGAAAGATGCCGGCGAGGGGAGCCGCGACAGTGCCCAGGCCGGGAACAAACTTGGACAGCAGAAGCGAGTGCGCTCCCTGTTTCGAGAAAACGCCTTCGGTGCGGCGAACGCAGGAATCCGGCTCGAGGGAAATCTTGCAGAGAAGCTGGAGAATCCTGATGCCTTTGTGGCGGCCGAGCTGATACCAGATGAAGTCTGCCGCCACGGCCGCGAACATGGCGTAGAAGAGCGAGGCGAAAAAGCTCAAGTGGCCGGTGCCCGCGAGCGCGCCTGCCGCGAGCAACAGCGGCATCGAGGGAACCGGCAGGCCGATCTGCTCGGCGAAAACCCATCCGAGCAGCAAAGCGTAACCATGATGGAGCAGGAATTCGAGAGTGCGGTGCATGGCTGGGCGACGTCAGGGATCTCCGTTATTTCTTTGCGAAAAGAGCAGTATGCCCCCATTGGCCCGCCATGACAAATTCCGCAATCGGCTTGCGTGTCCTGGGTGCCAGCTCTCGATCCTTCAATGGGGAAGGCAGAGAAGCTGGATCACCCGGATAACCGATGGCTAGCGCGGCGATGGGTTCCCATCCCGGAGGAATTGCGAAAACCTGGCGACCTTTTTCCGGATCAAATCCCGCCATCTGATGGACAGCCAACCCTTGGGCAGTCGCCTCCATGGAGAGCAGGGCCGACGCTGCGCCGGTGTCATACTGAGCGTTGCGATTGGGAGAGTTGTTCTTCCCGAAGGTTAGTTTCGCGACGGCGAGCGCCAGCACGGAGGCGCTCCTGGCCCACTGAGCATTGAATTCCACGAGGACGCTCAGCATTTTATCAAAATTTTCCTTGTCATCTCTCGTGGCCACGATATAAGCCCAGGGTTGCTCATTATTGCTGGAAGGCGCCCAACGGGCAGCCTCGAAAATGCTGCGCAAAACGTGTTGAGGAACGGGCTTGTCGGCGAAAGCCCGCGGGCTCCAACGCTCGCGAATCAGTTCGTGGACGGGGAAATCGCTGGGTGCTGGTTTGTGCATGAGCGCAACCTTTCCGTCTACAATCCCTCATTCGATGATTCAGGGGGAGCGGGCGATTCATTTTCCACCGCCCGCACCCTCACCAAACTCTGACGACGCTGGATCGTCAGTTGGCGGATTTTCCGGGAGCTTGCTTGATCATTTCCGCGTCGATGGTGATATTGACGTCGTCGCCGACGACCACGCCACCGTTGTCCAAGGTGGCGTTCCATTTGACGCCGAAGTCCTGGCGATTGATTTTGGACGTGGCGCCTACCGCGACCCTTTGATTACCCCAGGGATCTTTTACGGGAGGCGTCGGCCCGTCCACGTCAAGCACGACTTCCTTGGTGGTGCCGCGAATGGTGAGATCGCCGGTAACTTTCAGCTTTCCGGGAGCGACTTGCTCGACTTTCTTGGATTTGAAAGTCATGGTCGGGAAGTGCGCGACGTCGAAGAATTTGTCGCTGCGCAGGTCGTTGTCGCGGTCGGGCTCACGGGTGTCGACGGTCGAGACGTCAATGGTGACGTCGACGGTGGATTTGGTGATGTCCTTGTCGTCGAGCACGATCGAGCCATGGACCTTGCTGAAGGCTCCCCGCACGGTGGAAATGGCCATATGGCGGACCGAAAACTGCGCGGACGAATGTTGCGGATCGATCTTCCACTCAGAAGTTGCCGCGCCCGCAGGCAGCGAGAGAACGGCTACGAGTCCGGCGGTTACTGCGATTCGAGATTGATAGTGGCCCATTTTTTCCCTCTTTTCTTGATTGGATGTTCGAAACTCGTTCCTAAATGGTTTGCTAAGAAGGTTTACGGACGCGAACTTCTTCCAGCAGATCAGAGAGCGTCTTCAAGCGCGCGGCAGACACGTGCCGGAACTGGCGCTTGTGAAGCTCGTGGATCGGCTGGTCCAGGGTTTTTAGAAGGCTGAGTGCTTGCGGCGTGATGCGCGTTTTCACAACGCGGCGGTCGTCGGTTTGGCGTTCCCGGGTGATCAGGCCGCGCTTTTCCATGCGGTCAAGGAGACGCGTCATGTCCGGGTCGTGGGAAATCATGCGGTCCGCGATAACACTGCAGGGTAACCCTGCGGGCTCGGCTCCGCGGAGAATGCGAAGAACGTTGTATTGCGCGCCCGTCAGCCCCGCCGACTTCAAGAGCTGTTCCGCCTGCTGGCCGAGGGTATCGGCGGTTTGCAAGAGCACCACAAAAATGCGGGCCTCCAGGGAAGCGGAAGGGCGGACGGTTTTGCAGCGAGAAACCATAAAATCAATATAGTCGTTATAACGACTATTGTCAAGAGGAAAAGCGCGCGAACTTGATGGCTGGCTGGTTCATGATTTGCGGAGCGGCCGAAGGTCAATCTGGCTGAGGAAGCTGCGCGGGCCTTGGGTGACGATGGCTTCGACGGCGTGGGCGACATCGTCCGGGCTTAATGCTCTCGAAGCGTCTTTCGCGCCGCGACTGGAGAATTCCGTGGCCACGCTTCCCGGGCAAATCACGCTGACGCGAATGCCGTACTCCCGCAGATCCTCTGCCATGCAGCCGGAGAGTCCGAGCACACCCCATTTGGACGCACAGTAGATCCCTCCGCCGGCGAATGCGCTTTTTCCTGCCAGTGAACTGATGTTGATGATGTCGCCCGAACCGCGCCGGATCATGGAAGGCGCGACGGCGCGGGAAACGAGAAAGACGCTCTTAAGATTGGTGTCCAGCACGCCATCCCAATCGGCCTCGGTCTTTTCGTGCGCTGGGCCGAAGAGACCGATGCCCGCGTTGTTGACGAGGATGGTGATGGGGCCCAGCTTTGCTTCTGTTTTCGCGACCAGATCGGCAATGTCTGCTGGCTTGGTGACATCTGCAATTTGGAAGTGCACAGGCGCGCCGGTCTTTGCCACTTCTTGCGCGGAATCTTCGAGGGCGGCGCGATCGCGGCCACAAATCGAGACGGAAGTTCCCAACAATGCCAATCGATTCGCGATCGCGTGGCCAATACCCCGACTCGCGCCAGTAACCAGCGCCACGCCGCCCGTCAGAGGTTTCTTTGCCACCGCGTCTCCATTTGGTTTGCTGATTCGCGCCATGACAATTCTTTCTCGTACGGGCCACTCTTTTTGTGCGACACTCATCCTATCATTAGAGTTTTCCGCGATACTTGGGATCCCCTGGTGGCGGTGAGGGAACACGAGACACGCTGCGTTCTTCATGAAGAGCTTTCCTCAGGTCATCAAGTCAACGAAAGGGAACGTCTTGCAGATAGGGCGCGGGTTTCCCTATAATCCCAAGGTTTTCCGAAACAATGCGATTCCAGGCAGAAGATTCCCGGGTGCACCGGAAGCAGAGAAACTCAGGCTCGGAGTTTGAGCGAGGAGAAATCGGAATGAACGCAACAAAGAGATTGACGGGACTCGCGATATTGGGCGCGCTTTGCCTGATTCTTGGGAACGGGCTGAGTGCCATCGCGCAGGCGCCCGCGGCGGGTCAAGACACCGGGGCTGCCAAGTACACGATGGCCGAGTACAACGCTTACCAGGCGTGCGCCGGAGAGAAAGTGCCCGCGGCGCTGCTCAAGTGTCTGGACGATTTTGTATCGAAGTATCCGAATTCCACGCTCCTCAATTACGTCTATCCGCTCTATTACCAGGCCTACAGCGCGCAGAAGAACTACCTGAAAATGATCGAGAGCGCCGACAAGCTGGCGGCCCTCGAGAAGATAGACGCGCTGACTCGCTTTAATGCCTATTACACGCATGCCACGGCGTTCTATGCGATGGTCTCCGACGCAAAGGAAGGCCCTAACGCTTCCAAAGATGCAGCACTGGCAAAAGCAGCCCAAGAGGCAGCCGCAAAGGCATTGAAGACCTTAGATGAAGTAAAAAAGCCGGATGGTGTGACTGATGAGGCGTGGGCCAAGCAGAAGACGGTGTCGCAGTTGACCCTAAATGGCATCGCGGCTCAAGCGGCGATGAATGCCAAGGATTGTGGCGGTGCAGTGCCGTACTACAAGGCGGCGTTGGCTCTCAATCCGGATGACCTCACCTTCAACTACCGGCTGGGCCAGGCTTACCTGTGCATGAATCCACCGCAACATATGGACGCCTTCTGGTCCATCGCCCGAGCTGTGACAGCCAAGGGCGCAACCCAGGCACAGGCAGCCAAAGTGAAGGACTACTTGCGGAAGCTGATTGTGAACTATCAGGGTGGAACCGTATGCGACAGCTTGACGGATGCGGAGCTAAATGAGCTTCTGCAGCTCGCCAGCAGTTCGGCCGAACGCCCGGCCAGCTACTCCATTCCCAGCGCGGCGGACCTTTCCGCGGCCCAGAAGGATATGACGATTTTGACGGTGATCACCGACCTTAAGGCGGGCGGCGACAAGGCCAAGCTAACCTGGCTGGCCGCCTGCGGTCTGGAGTTCCCCGAAGTGCTTGCGAAAGTTATCGAAGTAGTGCCGGGTACGGATGCCGTCGTGCTGAAAATGGCGTTTGTCACCAGCGATGCGGAGTTCGAGGCTGCCACGACGCCCAACATGGAAGTTAGGGTTGTGGGGCAGCCCGACGCGGGTCGTGTTGAAAAGGATACGGCGATCCACTTCACGGGAGCACTGACCTCATACGATCCCGAGCCGGCCTTCTTCCTTCATTGGGACAAGGCCAAGGTGAAGGAAGAGGACATTCCGAAGGAGAAGGGAACCCCGAAGAAGCCGGTGAGGAAGCCCGCACCGAGAAAGCCGGCGCCAAAACCGAGCTAGACTTCTCCGTCAACGGCTACGTGGAAAAACGGCTGCCTGGTATGAGCGGGGAGCCGTTTTTGTTTCCACAGTCCAATAGGGACCTTTGATTAGCGCGAATGCCGCCGATGGCCGTTGGACTCCAGCTTGTACTCACCGATCTTGCGGCTCAATGTATTGCGGTGAATGCCAAGAATCTCGGCCGCGCGAGACTGGTTGCCGTTGGCGCGGTCCAGGACGCGCTTGATGAAGCGCTTCTCGAATTCGCCGACTGCTTCGTCAAACAAAATTCCTCGCTCCACCATCTGATTGACGAGCCCTTCCAATTGATCTTTCACGATGGCACGCTCCGCTCAAGAACTTACGGTGTGAGGGTCTGGCTTGCTAATCCAGTTCGCGCCCGGCCAGGATGCGATAGGCCTCCCGGTACTTGGCGCGAGTGGCTTCGACAACCTCGGGAGGCAGTTCCGGGCCGGGCGGGGCTTTCGGCCACTGCATTCGTTCGAGGTAGTCGCGAACAAACTGTTTGTCAAAAGAGGCCTGGGGGCCGCCGGGGCTGTAATGCGCGGCGGGCCAGAAGCGGGAGGAATCAGGCGTGAGGGCTTCGTCGATCCAGATCAATTCATTGCTAAGGAGGCCAAATTCGAATTTTGTATCGGCAAGGATGATCCCGCGCGGTTCAGCGTAAGCGGCGGCGCGGTGGTAGATCTCCAGGCTGACGGCTCGGACTCTTTCGGCAAGCGCCTTGCCGATGAGCGTCGCGGCACGATCGAAAGAGATGTTTTCGTCGTGGCCGGAGATTGCTTTTGTTGCGGGCGTAAAAATGGGCTCGGGCAAACGGTCAGATTCGCACAAGCCCACAGGCAGCGGAATGCCACAGATCTTTCCAGTGGTTCGGTAATCCTTCCAACCTGAGCCGGACACATACCCGCGCACGACACATTCGATGGCCAACGGCTGGGTCTTTCGCACGACCATGGAGCGGCCCGCGAGTTCGTCCTTGAACTTGTCGAAGGGAGGGGGAAAATCCGTGGCACTGAGGACGTGGTTGGGAATTACATCCTGCAACAGACGGAACCAGAAAAGCGAAAGCTGAGTCAGGACGCGGCCCTTGTCGGGAATCGGCGTGGGAAGGATGACGTCGAAAGCTGAGAGCCGGTCCGTGGCGACGATCAGCAGCTTGTCGCCGAGATCGTAGATGTCGCGGACCTTGCCTCGCGCGGCGGGCGTCAAGCCGGCGAATTGCGTTTCCCTCAAAACTTTCATGGCAGGAGCAGGTGGCACGGAGAAAGTTCCCCCGACAAAGTGAGAAGCATTCTAGCGCAGCGCAACGCGAAGTCAAAGGCGAAGGCAGTGGAAATTTTTGCGGAACAGCATAAGAAAAAACTATGCGGCCGGCGAAGAGTACTACACGGCTTTCTTGGAAGGTCAGTGCGGCCCACTTGGATAAACGGCGAATGAATTTACGCAGCGGAGGCGGCAGCCGCTCGCTGTTTTGGATCGGAAGCTTCCGAATCTTCCCAACGCACGCTGACGAGCTTGGAAACGCCGGGCTCCTGCATGGTCACGCCGTAAAGCACGCTGCCCATTTCCATAGTCTTGCGGTTGTGGGTAACGATGATGAACTGCGTCTGACCGCTCATTTCGCCAATCAGACGCGTGAAGCGCCCGACGTTGGCTTCATCGAGCGGCGCGTCGACTTCGTCCAGAATGCAGAAGGGGCTTGGCTGGTAGCGGAAGATAGCGATGAGCAACGCCAGCGCGGTCATGGCCTTCTCTCCGCCGGAAAGCAGCAGCACGTTTTGCAGGCGCTTCCCTGGAGGCGAAGCGACGATGTCGATGCCCGCATCGCCGGAGCTGTCCGGCTCGGTCAAGCGCATCTCCGCCATGCCACCGCCGAAAATGGTGTGGAAGGCGTCTGAGAAGCTCTTGTTGATGGCGTGGAAAGCGTGCTCAAACTTCTCCTTGGTGGCGAGGTCGAGCTCGGCGATGGCTTGCTGGGTGTCTGCAATGGACTGCAAGAGGTCGTCGCGCTCGCGGGTCAGGAACGTGAAGCGTTGCTCGCACTCGTTGAACTCTTCTAGCGCCATCATGTTGACGGGTCCCATGGATTCGATGCGCTGCTTCATTTCGCGATAGTTCGCCTCAGCGATGGCCAGTTCTTCGCCGGACATGAAAGCGGGTTCGGTGGCGATCAGATCCTCTGGCTGCGCGTTCACTTCGCTCATGCACGTTTCGCGCAGGTGCTGGCGGTCAGAGTCATTCTTGGCGCGATCGACTTCCGCATGGCTGCGCTGTTCGCGAAGTTCCTGCAACGACTGGCGGCCCATGCGCAGATGATCTTCCATCTGGGTGACGCGCGTGCGGGCGGCATCCCATTCCTGCTCGAGTTCTCGCTGGCGGACTTCCAGGCGCAACTTTTCGCCGCGCAGGCCTTCCAGCTGGAGAGCGAGTTCTTCGCTTTGCTTTGCGAGAGCACTAGTCTCGTCGAGAATAGATGCCACTTGCTGCTGAAGGGCGGCTTCGCGACGTCCGAGCTCGGCGCGCTCTTCGTTCAAACGGATGGAGAGTGCTTCGGCGGCCGTCAGCCGTTCGTTCATCGCGGCAAATTTGGCGCGGCCGGCGGCGAGCTCATTCTGTTCCGATTGAATGGATTCGCGAAGCTGAACGAGCGTTTCCCCAAGCCGCACGCTTTCCGCGTCGGCCTCGGCGCGGCTCAGCGCAGCGGCGGCATGCTGGTTCTTGGCGCGCTCGGCACGCTGCCGCGCGCTTTCCGCTTCCTTGCGGACGCGCGCGAGATCGTTCTGGCAGACGGTGAGTTCCAGCCCGAGGCGCGCCAGTTCGCTTTGCATCTGGCCATGGCGATGCATGGCGGAGATCGCTTCGCGTTCCGCTTCACGCTGCTTCTCGTCGATTTCGGTGAGCGCCTGTTCCGCGGAACGTAACTCGCCGGCAATGGTTTCAAGCGCGGCCTGTTTTTGATCCATTTCATGCTTGAGCTGCATCACTTCGGCGTCCAATGCCCGCAATTCGCGCTTCATACCCAGCGGACCAACTTCGTCGGGGCGGCCACCGGTGACCATGCGTCCTTGGTAGCAGGTGCCATCGGGCGCAACAAAAGCGTATTGCGAGTTCTCCCGAGCTAACTTTTCCGCCGCCACCGTGCTCTCCGTCAAATACGCGGAGCGGAGCCGCGGCAGGAACTGTTTCGCCGCTGCGCCAAGCGGGTCGCGGAACTCCACCAATTTGTCCATCCGCGAGACGACGCCATCTTCCGCGCGGAAATTGGCAATCGGTTCGTATTCGGAGGAAAGACGGAGGTTCCGAAGCGAATCCACAAAGAAGGTGGCCCGGCCGCCCACTTCATCGCGCAGCATGGAAACTCCGGCGCGGGCGTGGTCGTAAGTTTCGACTACAACGTACTCCAATTCGTCGCGCAGGTACTGTTCGACGGCAGCTTCGTGCCGCTCTTCGACCTCCGCGTAATCGGCCAGCACGCCGACGGCGCGAAAATCCTTTCTCCCGCCGCGCTCATTGGCGGCAAAAAGTTTCTGCACGGCGTCCGCCGTGTAGGAGCGGTCGTTCAGGATTTGCGTAAGCGTCGTATGCCGCGCGCGAACTCCCGCCAGCGAATCACGAAGCGTGTCCGCTTCTTTTGACAGGGCGTCACGCTGCTCGCGGAATCCCGCGATCCTGGCCTGAAGCTCCGCGGCGCTCTGTTTCAGCGCATTGAGTTTGCCAGCGGCCGATTCATGGTCGAAAGCGGCGCGCTCGGCATCATCGCGCGCGCGCATCGAAGTCTCCAGCAAGTCGTGCTCGCTTGTTTCGAGCCTCCGCAGCGCTTCGCTCTGGTGGACGAGCGCCTCTTCGGCTTGCTTCTGCTCGCCATGTAGGCGCAGCAGGCTTTCGCCGGCTTCCGAGGAAGAGCGGCGCAGCGCGTCAATCCGCGCTTCGGATTCGGCAATCTGAGCCGCCCGGGACTCGGCTCGCTTCGCCAGTTCCTCCACGTGCGCGGTCAAAGCGCCGGATTCCTCGCGCAGTAGGGTAACCGCCTGAATCTGAAGAGCGCTCCGCGACTCCCATTCCGTGGCCTGGGCAGTGGCCTGCGTCAGTTCGGCATTAACTTGTGCATGACGCCCGGCGAGCTCTTCGCCGCGTTGGCGGTTGAAGGCGATGCGATTCTCGTTGCGGTCGACTTCCAGCGCCGTAAGATTCAAAACATTCTGGTTCTGTCGGATTTCCGCATCGAGCTCATAAATTCGCTGGTTCAGCCGGTCTTGTTCGCCTTCCTGCTGTTGGATGGCGGTGGCGCGCTGCAATTCCGCGGCGTTCAGTTCTTCAAGCCGTTTGGCGGTGCGCTCGGCTTCGGCGTCCAGTTCGCGCGCCTTGCCGGCCAGCATCTGGCGCACGATCCCGCGCATCTGGTCGCGGATTTCGGAGTAGCGGCGCGCCTTGGCGGCCTGGCGTTTCAGCGAGCCAAGCTGCTTTTCGACTTCCACAACAATATCGTTCACGCGAGAGAGATTGACTTTCGAGGATTCCAGCTTGGCTTCCGCGAGGCGCTTCTTGGTCTTGAATTTTGTGACGCCGGCGGCTTCCTCGATAATGGCGCGGCGCTCCATGGGCTTGGTGGAGAGGATCAGGCCGATGCGGCCCTGCTCGATGATGGCGTAGGAATCCGGGCCGAGGCCGACGCCCATAAACATTTCCTGGATGTCGCGGAGCCTTCCGACGCGGCCGTTGATTAGGTACTCGCTTTGGCCGGAACGATACAAGCGGCGGCTGACAACAACTTCGCCCGGCTTCGTGGCCAGAACCGGTTTGTCCGCCTGCTTTTTCTTTCGTTTGAACTTGCCACCGGGCTCAGCCGCTGATGGAGCAGAACCATCGGCGGCCGCCTCTTGCATTTCAGGGGGCTGCGCGGGGTCAAGCGAGAGAGTCTCGGTCGCAGTATCGGTCAAGCTGGACGTCTCGTTGTTTTCTGTGGCCAGGGATGCGGAATCCACCGCGCAGTCTGACGTCGCGCTTTCCATCACGAAGCGTGCAGCTTCAGCCAGCTCGGGGTCTTCCATAGTGATGGTGACTTCGGCGAGTCCCAGCGGCGGGCGCTTGGTGGTGCCATTAAAAATGCAATCGGCCATGCGCTCGGCGCGGAGCGATTTGTGGCTCTGCTCGCCGAGAACCCAGGAAATGGCGTCAACGACGTTGGATTTGCCGCACCCGTTTGGCCCGACAATACACGTCGTCCCGGACCCGCTGAACGTCACCACCGTGCGTTCGCAGAACGACTTAAAGCCAACGATTTCGACTTTTCGCAGCTTCAGCAAGATGTCCCCTTTGTCCCTCAAATCGCGCTAAATCAAGTTTGATGCCAACAGCAGTTGCTCTGTCCATCAAGGGGCCTTGGCAATCGAACGCGAGGAGAGACGACGTTGTATTCCTCGGGGGAGGGACTTTCGAGCGTCGAGCTGATCCCGCGCGAACGGAGATCGCCCGAAAAACGTTTGGCAGGTTCTCGGTCAGAGGCCCAGCCGCCTGGCGCAAGGATGGCGGTACGGGAAAAAACAGTAACACGATGCGCAGCGCGTGTAAAGCCTTGCGCTACCACCCGGGGCGACATTGCTAATGCCACTAAGCGAATTCTTTAATGGGCCTACTTGGTAGTTGGCGAGCCTTCCTTCAAGTGCTTGTCATACCAGCCGAGGATGCGGTTCAGGCGATCCAAGAGATGTTTTTCTTCCTGGAAGCCGTGGGGCTCGCGCGGGTACGTAACGAGTTCAGTCTCGACGCCGTAGCGCTTGAGGCCGCGGTAAAGTTCCTGGCTCTGGCCGGGAGGGTCGACCGCGTCGGCATCGCCTTGAAGAATCAAAGTCGGCGTTTTCACATTCTTCAGATGCACGAAGGGGGAACTGTTCAGGAATCCAGCGATCTTTTCCGGCTCGTACGGGAGGCCGTAGAACCACTCGTCGTAGGAAGGGCCTTGCTCGGTGCCGTATTCGGAGATGAGATTGGACAGTCCCGCGCCGGAGACAGCCGCCTTGAACATATCGGTCTGCGTGATCGCCCACTCGGACATATATCCGCCGTAAGACCAGCCGCCGATACCGAGGCGCTTGGGGTCGGCGATGCCACGATCGACCAAGTCTTTCACGCCCGCGATCACGTCCTGATAATCGCCGCCACCCCAATCGCCACGATTCATCTCAATGAATTTCTGGCCGTAGCCGGTCGAGCCGCGAATATTGGGATAAAAAACCGCATAGCCGCGCGCGGCAAGAAGCTGCCCCCACGTTTCGATGGAGTCTTGCCAGGCGCCCGTGGGGCCGCCGTGCATCAGCGCGATGAGCGGCAGCTTTGATTTGCCGTCGTAGCCAACCGGTTTCAAAAGAGCGGCTTCGATTTCGAGGCCGTCAGGCGATTTGTATTTGTAAAACTCGGGGGCGCTCAGCGCGTGTTGCTTCCACGAATCGTTCAGGTGAGAGACTTGCCTCGGCTCGCCCTTCTGGTCCCATAGCCACAATTCCTGGGGAGTCGTTGCGGTTTGACCGGCAAAAGCGACCTCGCCGGAATCGGAAACGCTGAAAGCATTTGGATTCGCCGGCATCGCCGGGACATCTTTGAGAGCGCCTTCGGCGGTGAAGGATACAAATCTCGTGTGAAAGCCATCCTCCACCAGGGCGAGCAGCCCGCCGTCCTTGGTCCAGCGAAAGTCAAAGACGGGCCGGTCCACGCTGGCGCCGCTCAGATTCTGAGTTGCCTTTTCGCCATTCCGGGCGAGGATGAGGTCATGCGGCGTTGGACCGTCTTCACGGCAGCCGACGAACGCCATCCTTTTGCCGTCCGCCGCGAGCCGGATATTGTGAAAGGGACCACGAGGGGAGAGAGTCTGCGTCATGGGGTCGGCTGTCTTGCGGTTGTCAACGGAGGTATCCGAGAGACGAAAGTAAAAAATGCGCTCGGTGTTCTGATCCGATTCAGGGTGATCCGTGGCGTTGAGCAGCAGACCCTTTCCGGAAGGATTCCATACGGCTTCGCGTATGTCCCATTTTGGTTCGGTGAGCGCTTTAACTTCTCCGGAGTCGATAGTAAGCAGCCATAGGCGAGCATGTTTATCCTCTTTGTCCACCACGTGGGCGTCGTCCTTGTCTTTCTCTTTCTTTTCTTCCGCTTCCGTTTTCGTGTCGGGAGCGAGGAACGCGATCTGCTTGCCATCGGGAGACCAGGCAAAATTCTTCACCCCGCGCTTTCCTTTGGTCAGGGCGCTGGCTTCGCCGCCGTCCGAGCGCATGGCGTAAACCTGCTGCTGTTCGTCGCGATCGGAAAGGAAAGCCAGTTGTTTGCCGTCTGGGGACCAGCGCGGTAAGAAATCAGACTTCGCGGAAAATGTGAACTGCCTGACTGCGCCGGATTGTTTCTCATAAATCCAAATGTGGCGCGCGCGCCGTTCTCCCTTCGCGGGCTCGGTGACCACAAATGCCAAGCGGTTGCCGTCCGGAGAGAATTGCAGGTCGGAAATATTCCGCAGATTCAGGGAAGCTTCGGGAGTCAACAATTTGGGCGTATTGGCCCTGGTCGGCTCCTGAGCAACGACAGGCACGACCATGGCGATGAGAGCGAGCAAAGCGCCCGTCGAAAGAAAGCGATTCATCTATGACTCCTTCGCAAGAAGAGGACTGTAACCGCGTGGGCAGCCAGCGTCAATTAGGACCAAACAGGTCGTATTGACATCTGGTCTGCTCAACGGCGCTCCGCTTCGACATTGCTACGTTTCAAACCGCTCGGCTACAATCGAACGCTTATTCCTAGCGGAGAGACCATCTACAGCCCATGGCCGATATTCAGCTCCACAACACGCTGAGCGGGAAAATCGAGAATTTCGTTCCGCAAAAGGCGGGCGAAGTGCGCATGTATACCTGCGGGCCGACGGTCTACGACTACGCGCATATTGGGAATTACCGAACGTTCGTGTTTCAGGATATTTTGCGGAGGTTCCTAAAGCTGCGCGGATTCAAGCTGAACCACGTGATGAACCTCACCGACGTGGACGACCGCATCATCGCCAATGCCGCTGCCGCGGGCGTGGGCATCCGCGAGTACACCGCCAAATTTGTGCAGGCGTTTTTCGACGATTGCAAGACGCTCAGTAACGAGGCGCCGGAGCATTGGATCCGCGCGACGGACCACATCGACGACATGGTGAAACTGATACAGAGATTGCAGCAAAAAACATTCACCTATCCGGGAGATGGTTCTATTTACTACCGCATCGCGAAATTTCCCGCGTACGGAAAGCTCTCGAAAATCGATCTGACCGGCATTCAAGCCGGCGCTCGCGTGGATAACGATCGCTATGAAAAAGAGAGCGCGCGTGATTTTGCTTTGTGGAAAGCGCCGAAACCGGGAGAGCATTTCTGGGAAACTCCGCTTGGGCCGGGCCGCCCTGGATGGCACATTGAGTGTTCCGCGATGGCTATGAAGTACCTTGGGGAGACACTGGATATTCATACCGGCGGAATCGACCTGGCATTTCCACATCACGAAAACGAAATCGCGCAGAGCGAAGGCGCGACCGGCAAGCCTTTCGTGCGCTACTGGCTGCATGCCGAGCATTTGCTTGTCGAAGGCGAGAAAATGTCCAAGTCACAGGGAAATTTTTTCACGCTCCGCGATTTATTCGCGAAGGGTTACAAGCCTTCGGCGCTGCGGTTTGCCCTGGCCAGTGTTCCTTACCGCAAGCAGCTCAACTTCACGTTCGATGGCCTGCAGCAAGCGGCCAGCTCGGTCGAACGCTTGCGAAATTTTGCCGATCGGCTGAAACGCGGGAAGTTTCCCGCCGGCAAGCAAGAAGGCATGGCGGCGCGCATTGCAAAGGCGGCGGAGGAGTTTGACGCCGGACTTTCGGATGACTTGAATACCGCGCGGGCGCTGGCGGCGGTGTTCGATCTGGTGCGTGAAGCGAATATTGCCATCGATAAAGGCGATTTCCGCCAGGGCGACGTCCAAGCCGTGCTGGACTTTTTGGCCGCGTTCGACAAAGTCTTCGCCGTCGTGGAAGACAACGACGCCGAGAAACTTCGCGCG
>Ga0307471_100000580_pt1 | contig 18880 bp, 14 predicted proteins | sample atmos_gasesAM3C__2_FD_204566 | JGI IMG/M metagenome (GOLD analysis project Ga0307471, IMG submission 204566) | Hardwood forest soil microbial communities from Morgan-Monroe State Forest, Indiana, United States - atmos_gasesAM3C_515 | ecosystem: Environmental > Terrestrial > Soil > Temperate...
CAGCAGCAGCGTCCAGAAGCACTCCCAGCTCTTGCCGACCACCACGCGCACGCACCAGCCGTGGTCCGTGCCGAGCTGGGTCTTGTTGCTCGCATCGAACACCGGGTTGGCGAAGGTCAGCAGGTCGCCCACCGAGTCGCCCTTGGCGCCGGGAGCGACGTGGGTCGTGGTTTCGTTGACGGCATGCTCGATGAGGTGGAGCGACTCGGCCGCGCTCCCAGCCACGGGCATGAGCAGAGCGAGCGCCGTCGCGGGATGTCGTACACGGAGATGCATGATCACCTCCCACTCAAAAGTTGTACCGTACCTCAAACGTGACCCAACGTGGCGGGGCGAGGCTCCGTTCCGAATATCCTCCACTCGACACAACGTCGAACCTGTCGACCGTGATGGCCTTGTCACCCACGTTCCTCACCGACAGGATGGAGTTCCATTTCCCGTTGGGGCTGGTATAGCCTGCGCTCAGATTACCTTCGACATAACTCGGCCCGAGGAGCTCCGGTTGGTTGACCGAACCGTAGTAGCGTGAGCCGACGTACACCACATTCGCTGCGGCGAACAAAGTACCGAATGACTCGTGCCATTCCTTGCGCAGGTCGGCCGTCGCCGAAAGATTCGGCGAAAGTGGCTGCACCTGGTCCGCGAGGCTTCCATCCGGCAATGATACGTCCATCACCTTGGTGTGAAGGTAAGCGACGCCGACTTCCGCGGTGAGAGTCGGCGTCAGCAACATGGAGGCGCTCAGCTCGGCGCCGTAGTCGCGCGCCGGGGCGTTGAACAGAATGCTCGTGAAATGTACGAACTCGAATGCCTGATAGTTTTGATAGTGATAGTAGAACACATCGCCATTCAGTCTCAGGCGATGATCGAACAGCTCTGACTTGAAGCCGACTTCCGTGTCCGTCAGTATTTCAGGCTTCACGTAAATAGAAGCGAACGTAATTCCGGGCGCAGGGTAAGTCGTCGCCGAAAACGCTGCGCCTTTGGTGCCACGGCGAATCCCGCCGTAGAACATCAGATCGGGGGATGGCTGATACTTGAGCTGCAGGTTACCCGACCATTCGGTATCGCTGACGTCCCCCGTCACGAACTCGCTGGTGGGGACAAGGAAATAAGCGGTGCACAGAGCCGGACTGGCGATAGTGCAGAATGTCGTGAGGTCGATCCCCTTTTTGTCCCTCTCTACGCGCCCTCCCAGGGTGATGCTCCACAGGCTGCTGAGTGCGTAGTCGACCTGACCGTACAAGGCATACGTTCTAACGTTCTGAGTGTATTGACTGCCCGTAAGAAGGATCGGATTGTGGATATCGATATAGATGCTGTCGTTGTCGTAATCGCCGTGAATGTTGAGAAAATATAGTCCGCCGACCCAATGCGCCGCCTGGGTCTGACCGTTAAATTGAAACTCTTGGGAGACCTGATAGGCGTCGGCATCATTCCGGTATCCGACTATCGCGATAGGGTTATCGCTGTCGTCCTCGAGGTAGTGCTTGCCATAGCTGGTGTAGTTCGTGATAGAGGCGAGCTTTCCCCACGACATTTCATGGGTGAACGTGTTGGTGACGCCCCAGATTGAACGCGCAAAGTTTCCCGGGCGCGGGTTCTCGATCTGAAATGGATCATTGCTCGTCGGCCGATAACCCTGGCAGTTGGTCGCTCCGGGCGAGACGATGTACCCGAGAGTTGCGCAGTAGTTCACGAACAGTGTGCCGCTGTTGTCCTCGGCCAGACCGTGATTTGCCGGATTTGGAGCCGCCGGTGACGGGATATACGTTCCGGCCGCGATGGGGAAGGATCGGGAGACGAAACCTTCCAGCAGATTCTGCGTGCTGTCACTGAACCTGTACAGCAGCTGCAAGCGCCCGCTCGCCGTGTTGTCGGCTCCGAGTGAAGGACCGAGAGTGTTGTGCCACCAGGGAGAGTTCTTGTCGTAGAGGAACGAGAAGCGCACATCCAGGTTATCGCCCACTGGGCCGTTGATTGCGCCCTCGGTCGTGAACTGGCCGTAGCTGCCGATCGCTTGCCGCAGATAGCCGTCGAACTTGTCGGTTGGCTTGTTGGTTGTAATCTGGACCACACCGCCGTTTGCGTTGCGCCCGAACAGGGTGCCCTGCGGGCCGCGCAGTATGGAAAGTTGCTGCAGGTCGTACAGCCCGAGTTGGGCGGCTCCCTGGAAGCTGACGTACGTGCCGTCGATGTAGAGTGCAACCGGCGACTCCTGGTGCTCGGCGAAGTCCAGCTGGCCGATGCCGCGTATGTAGATAGCCATTGCGTTCGGGGCCGTCCCGAATTGAGTGATCAGCACACCCGGGCTGGCTGACGCCAGGTCCTGGGTGCCCAGGACGCCGCGACTGGCAAGCTCATCTCCGGAGAGAGCGGTGATGGCGATAGGCACTTGCTGGAGGTTCTCGGACCGCTTCTGGGCCGTGACGAGTATTTCCTGAAGCTCGCTCGCTTCGGCCTTCCCGCCGGAGGCCGGCGCCGGCGGGCCCGCGGCGTCGTCGGCGAATGCCGGCGCTGCGCCCAGCGCCAGTGCGATCAATGTGGCCAGGACGAGTGTCGAGACTCTCCCTGAGATCGATGTCGGCCTTCCCTGGTCGGCTTCGCGTGCAGTCCAGCTGACCATTATTCTTCCCCGACGAGAAAGCGAATGCACAATGCCTGCTGCCGTCCCCGCCACAGCAGGTTAGCGCCGACCGGTGTCAGCACGCGCAGCCTAGGGGTATCGGAGACCTAATACTTTGGTTCAGATGCGCTCGGCGCGCCCCCATGGATTCCCAGAGCGTCGTCGTTGACGAAAGCGGGCGGCGGTTCTTCCAGGCGGCTTCACGCCCTGAGGCGGTCAGTCAAGCGTTTAGTGGGTCTGGAACCAGGTTGTTCAGCAGCGAAGAGCGCCGTTTCTTCAGGGCCTTGAGGTATTTGGTTTCGTCATACGGAGTCCGGCTCTTCCAGCAGCGATAAAGGATGCGGATCCACTTGAAGGCCAGCGCACGCACGGCGGCTTGATAAGTACTGCCCTTGGCGCGTTGTTGGTAATAGTAGGCCCCAGCCCAGAACGATTCATTGATCGTCTGGCCAGCCCATTCGACGAAGGTCTGCCGTAGGAAGGTCGGACACTGCCAGCGCCAATGGACCCAGCTCTTTTTTCCGCTGCGCTCGGTAACAGGGGCGATACCAGAGTATTTTTGTAACTCCTCGGCCCGCTGGAAGCGCTCGCGATCTTCCCCGAAGGCCACCAGCAGCCGAGGCGCCAGGTGCGGCCCCGCTCCGGGTAGCCCTTCAAACAGCTTGTAGTCGGGCAGCGTCGGGACGAGGTGATCGAGCGTAACGTGCTGCTGCGGTTCAAGCAGTACGAACGCTCAAAGTCGAGCCCGGGACGTCGGGTGAACCGTGCGGCTTTTACCGAGGACGAAGTACAGCGGCTGCTGGCGACCGCGCGTCAACACGAGCGGGCTCTTATCGGTCTCCTTTGTTTCACAGGAATGCGCCCCGGCGAAGCCTATGCGCTCCGATGGCAGGACGTCGACTTGACTGCGGGCGCGGCGACTATCGCGCGAACATGGGACTGGCGTGGAAAGCAGTTCACGCCGGCAAAGACCGCAGCCGGGTGCCGCACTGTCGCCCTGTCAGGATGGGTCGTGGAGGAGTTGGAGAGGCACAGGGAGCGCACCGGTGCCGATTCTGCGGGCCTCATTTTCGCGACTCGCACAGGACAACCTCTGAACCCCTCGAACGTGCGGCGGGACGTCTGGACCAAGCTCGTGAAGCGCGCGGGAGTGCGGACGCTCGACATGTACAGCCTGCGACACACGTTCGCGAGCCTGGGTCGCGTCGCAGGTGAGTCAGCGTTCAACGTCGCTCGGGCGATGGGTCACTCGCGCTCGGTGCTGGTCGACCAGCTGTACGCGCACAGCCTCCAGTCAGGGATGGCTAGCGTCGCGGAACGCGTCACCGCCCGGGCTCTCGGCGAGCAGCCGAAGCTGCGTGTGATCGAGGGCGGACAGCGGGACGTTAGACAGCCGTTAGATGAAAGCCCCGCAGAGGGCTCCGAGAATCGCGCAACTGCTTGACGTAGTTGGCGCCCCCGGCCGGAGTTGAACCGACGACCTACCGCTTAGGAGGCGGTCGCTCTATCCACTGAGCTACGGGGGCGGATGGGGATAGGAGTGTACCGGCGTGACCTGCGGAGCCACCATCCCCCGCGCCGCAAGGCAGGCGTACACTGTAAGGGATCAACTGCGCGCGCCGCCGCGTTGCGGCGAGGAGGACGTTCCATGACCACGTCCGTCGGTGTCGGCAGGCTCGAAGCTCTGCACGTCGAGATTCGCCAGGTTCCTGCGGGGCGGGCCTTCGAGTGGCTGAGTCGCGGCTGGGATGATCTGAAACAGATCGGTTGGCCCGGGCTCGCGCACGGCGCCCTGATCGCTATTCTCGGCGGGGTGCTGCTGGCACTCGGCAGCACGCACATGTATCTGACGGCCGCTGCCATCACGGGCTACCTGCTGGTTGGCCCGGTAATGACCACCGGGCTGTGCGAACTCGCGCGACGGCGCGAGGCTCGCGAGCCGCTCGGGTTCGATGAATCGCTGCAAGCGCTGCCACGAAATCCCGATGGTCTGCTGCATTTTGGGGGCATCCTGGGGTTGATCGGGCTGGTGTGGATCGTTCTGTCGACGATCCTGCTGGAGTCGGTGCTGAGTGCTTCGGTGCCGAGCCTCGCGGTGACCTTGTGGGGCGGAGCGAGCATGCTGACTCCCTCGCAGTTGCTCAGCTACGTTGCCTGTGGCGCCGTGCTGGCCGCGATCGTATTCGGCGTCTCGGTCGTGTCGGTGCCACTCATCATCGACCGCCACGCGAGCGCCTCGGCGGCGATGCGCACGAGCTTGCGTGTCGTCGCGGCCAATTTTCCGGCGATGGTGGTGTGGGCGGCGCTCATCATACTCGTGACGGCGATCGGTTTCCTCACGCTGCTGGCCGGTATGGTGGTCGTCGCGCCGCTGCTGGGCTACGCCACCTGGCACGCTTACCGCGACCTGATTGCCTAGCGCGATGCAAGGTGTCTGCATCGCGTGGCGATGTAGACACTTGCATCACGAGCCGGAGAGCGCGCTCGAGGTGAGCGCTAAGGGTTGGACCTGTCCGGGACCTGTGCCGTAGCTGCCGTCGGCATTAATGGAAACCGCTCGCGTCTCCGTAGAATTCGCGAATCGCCCTGACGAACTCACGCCAATGACGGTCTTTGGCCGCGCGCTTGGTCGCTTTCGGATATCGCATCTCAAACCACGCCCACACGCTCTCGTCGTCTCCATGAGCGAGACGCTCGGCGAGATCGTGAGCTTCTTCGTCGAGTCCGGCAAAAAACGCGCGGATCGCCGGTTGGTTAGCGTCAGGCACGACATCAACGATGGCCCGCAGGAGGTCAACAAGCAAGCGTGGCCGTGCCTATCAAACTCGAGGCAAGGGGCTATTCGAGTCGGCTCGTGTTGACAGTTTACGGGACCGCTCTTTGAGGCGGAGCTCACGTCGGCGCTCGGCTCAGCGACGGCGTGTCGGTACACGTGTAGGCAGCGCGCCGCGCCGTAAACCAATGCCGCAACGGCAGGTCTCAGAAGAATGGCTACCTTGCTCGACAAGACACTCAAACGGGAAGTGCGCATCGGAAACCGCTCCTACATCGTGGCCATCTCGCCCCTCACACTCAAGCTGACGCCGAAGGGCAAGCGCAAAGGTCTGGAGCTCGACTGGGAGTCGCTCGTGAGCGGCGATGCCGCACTGGCGGCAGCTCTCAACGCTTCGCTCGGCAGGCTTACTGCAGACGCGCCGGCCGACGCGGTCCAGCCGGCGCGGGAGCCCAACCAGCAGTTGACTCGCGGCACGAGGCGAGTCAGCCAGTCGCGCAATCGCTGATGCGCGCTCAGTGCAGTGCGGCCTTGCTCCATGCCGCAGCACGCTTGAGAGCTGTCAGCAGCGGCTTCTCGGACTGGCTGTAGTCATTCCAGGCGTCCGATCTCGCAAGCAGCGTCGGCGCGCTGCGCAGCGTGTAGCGCAGCGGATCGAGTCCCCTGCGCACCTGTGACCAGTTCAGCGGCATGGAGACTGGAGCTCCCGCACGGGAGCGCGGCGAGAGCGGCGCCACCGCCGTCGCCATGCGGTCGTTGCGCAGGTAATCGAGGAAGATGCGGCCGGCGCGCTCGTTTTTTGCCATGGTCACCAGGTATTTCTTGGGGCTGTCCGCCGCCATCCGCACGCAGATCTCCCGCGCCAGAGCCTTGGCCTCCGGCCACTGTAGCTTGTCGCTTCCCGACAGCGCTAACGGTGTCACGACGTGCAGGCCTTTCCCGCCGGTCGTCTTGCAGAAGGCGACGAGGCCGAGCTTCTCGAGACGCTCGCGCAGCTCGATCGCGGCCTCGACGACCCGATCGAACGAGACATCTGGCGCCGGATCGAGATCGAACACGAAGCGGCCTGGAATTTCCGGATGACCCGGCGCGCAGTTCCATGGGTGAAGTTCCAGTGCCGCCACTTGCGCGATCGCCGCCAGACCTTCGATGCGGTCGATCTGCAGATAGGGCTTGCGATCCCCCGGGACCTTCACCAGCTCGATGAGGCTCGAGGTGCCGGGCATCGCATGCCGCTGAAAGAAGCGCTCACCACCGATCCCATCGGGCGCACGGATGATCGAGCATGGCCGGCCCCGGATATGCTCCATCATCCAGGGGCCGACGGTCTCGTAGTATCGCGCGAGCTCCAGCTTGGTGATGGCCTCACTGCCCTTGGTCGCGGGCCAGAGCGGCTTGTCCGGATTCGATATCCTGACTCCCATGACGGCCGGTGAATCAGTCTTCCCGGCACTGCTGCGGCGCTTGTCGCTGCGCCTGGCCGAGTCAGCGGCTCGCGGCCGAGGCGCCGCCGAAACGGGAGTAGCGCCCTCGCTGCGGTTGGAGTTCCACACCGCGTCCGATCGGTATTGAGCACCCTTGAGCATGAAAGGTCGGGGACGACGTCCCCTGCCAGCGGCGATATCTGCCATGGTGCGCGCGGAAGCCACCGAGCGTACCTCAGCGACATCGCCGTTTCCGTTGCCCGCGTGCTCGAAGGCGTCGTGGTGTTTTATGAGTAGCCAGTTCTGCCGGGTGCGGGAGCGCTCGTTGCGCATGCGGACCAGCACCCATCCACCGTGGAGTCGCTGGCCGTCGAGCTCGAACCTCAGACTTCCATTCCTCAGCATCTCTTCGGCGGATCGCGAACCCCCAGGCTTCCAGTAGCCACGATCCCATACCTGCACGGTGCCACCCCCATATTGCCCCCCGGGGATCGTGCCTTCGAAATCGCCATAATCGAGTGGGTGGTCCTCCACCTCGACCGCGAGTCGCTTGACCTTCGGATCGAGCGAAGGCTCCTTCGTCACGGCCCAGGACTTGAAGACTCCATCGAGCTCAAGCCGCAGGTCGTAGTGCAGACGACGCGCTGCATGCTTCTGGATCACGAACCGCAGACGATCCGACGGCGCGACCGCCAGCTGGCCGCTCGGCTCGGTGGTCTTGCTGAAATCCCTTTTGGCGCGATAGGTCGCGAGCTTTCGGGTCGCCATGGGCTCCTGCCTCCAGCGAGATCGCCATTGACACACACCATTTTTGTTTGAAACCAACTGCAGTCAAGTGCTGCGAGCTTGATCCCAGGCGCGCCGGTCGGACTCACAACGATGACGGCGTCGCAGGCAAAGTCAACGTCCACAACGAGCCTGACCGGGACGTGAGCAGCGACGATGTTTTATGACAAGACCCGGCCGCTGCCTAGGGTTCCTGCGCCCCTTACCAGATCCCGCCGAGTGCCACCGTGATCGCCTCACCATTGATGCCGCCGGCCGCATCGCTGCACAGGAATGCAATAACCTGGGCAACTTCGCGCGGCTCCAATACGCGGTTTTGCGGATAGATCGCGGCTCGCTCGCGCCACACCTGCTCGACCGTGACTCCGCGCCGCTGAGCTTCGGTCATGGCGGAGCGCTCGGCCATTGCCGTGCGCACCCAGCCGGGCAACACCGCGTTGGAGGTTACTCCGAAGGGCCCGGCATCCTGCGCGACGGCGCGCGCGAGACCGATGAGTCCAGACTTCGAGGCGGTGTAGGCACTTCCGGAGCGCTCGGCTTTCTCACCTGCTGTCGAGCTCGTGAAAACGACCCTGCCGAACCCACGCTGGCACATGCCTCCTACTGTCAGACGCGTGAGCTCGAACGGACCGTCGAGATTGATGCGCATCGTCTCACGCCAAACTTCCGGATCCTGTTCCCAGACCAGCCGCTCGTGAGCCGAGCCGATGCCGTGATTCAGCACCAGAAGGTCGATCGGCCCGAGTCGTCGCTCGGTTTCGGCCACGGCGAACGCGCAACCTGCGCGTGTGCCGAGGTCGGCGGCGACATATTCCAGGCCCACGGTCGCGAGCTCAGCCGCGGTGCGGGCAACGACCATGACGCGTGCCCCGGCCTGCGCCAGCAGCAATGCTGCCTCGCGGCCGATGCCGCGCCCTCCTCCGGTGACCAGTGCCACGCGCCCGTTCATGCTTCTTCCCGAGCGTATCGCTGACTATCCAGACGTCACCCTACGTGAGCTTGGCTGTCGGCCCAGGTGCCGCTGCGTGGGCATCGGCGAGCCGCACTCGCCGGACTGAAAGTTAGATCAGCGCCGGCTTGTTGGCACGTGTAAGTGGTGGAGCGGAAGGGGATCGAACCCTCGACCTTCGCATTGCGAACGCGACGCTCTCCCAGCTGAGCTACCGCCCCATCGAGACCACAGCGAGGACCACCCCGGCAGCGGCGCGCGATTCTAGCATCGCGGTACCCCCCGTCCAATCCGATTGTAACCGCACCACCCGATGCGGATATGATCACCGTGCAGGGAACGACGCACTCTCAATGGCGGGAGAATCAGCATGCTGCCCCTTGGCGGGCGAGCGCCGGAATTCACCTTACCGGACCAGGACGAGCAGAACGTATCGCTCAGCAACCTGCTGCGGCGCGGATCGTTAGTTCTGTATTTCTATCCGGCGGACTTCACGCCCGGGTGTACCCGCGAAGCCTGCGTCATGCGCGATCTGCACGCCGAGATCGAGCAGGCCGGGCTCAACGTAGCGGGCGTGAGTCCGCAGACGCCGGCAAGTCATCGCCGCTTCCGCGACAAGTACCAGCTCCCCTTCACTCTGCTCTCCGACGTCGACAGGACCGTCATATCCATGTACGACGTGCGCGGCCCATTCGGTTTCGGCGTGCGTCGTGGCACCTACCTGATCGACCAGGCCCGCTACATTCGCGCGGCGGTGCTGGCCAACTTCCGCATCAGTGAGCACGAGGCGTTCGTGCGCCGCGCGGTGGCCTTGAGTGCTAATCGCACCTACCGCGAGCCCACCGTGAGCTGATCGCGCCACCGCCTACAGCCGAAAGCGTGCCACGTGGGGGCGGCCGATGCTCGGCACGCTGACCACATAAACGGAGTCCGCATCATCGGCTGCGGGAGCCGCGGTAATGCCGGCGAGCTCCTGCACCATCTCCGCCACGGCGGCGCCGCTCGCAATGACCAACACCGTGCCCCCCGGATGCTCGTGCACCACGCGAGCGGCCGTGATGCGCGAGTCTGCGAGCCGGAATACCACCGGCGCCCGGTGCAGCCGTTCGATGAGCGGCGCGGCCGTCTGTTGCGCTCGCCGGTCGTCGCTTTCGTAGACACCATCGAGCCGCGCCCCGCCGCGCGGCTCATCACCGAACATGTGAGCCAGGCGCTCGGCACGTGCCTCGCCTTCCGGCGAGACGGGAGGATCATCAATGGAGCCCGGGGCCTTCTCCACCGGGCGCACCAGAAACACCACGGTCGTATTCGCCTGGCTGTAGAACACCCAGCCGAGTGCGAACAGCACCCCGGCCACGAGCACACTCAGGTACAACGGCGCGAGGAAAGGCCGGCGATGACGCGTGATGCCAGGCGGCTCCATGAGGCAATGATAGCCTCGCACGCGCAGGGCGGGAGAGTGCACTGCTGCTGCGCACCAATGCGGGCGCCCGCGCTTTTTTTCGCGCGTCTCGGTAATCTGCGCCGAGCCGAATTCACGAGTACTCAGCGGGGGACCCGTGCCAACCGGCGGGCACACGACCGTCATTCAACGCATCCTCGAGCGGCGCGCTCAGCAGCCGCTGGCGAATCACGAGGAAACCACCGCCAGCATCGGAGTGATGCTGCGGGTGGTGCCGCCGCCGAAGGTGCTGCTCGCGTGCAAGGATGCGGCACTCCGCGGTCAGCTCGAGCGGCGCATCGCGGCGGGCATGCTCGAGTGCGAGTCGGTCGCCGACGAGCACGAGGCACTGCAGCGCTGCACCGCCGAGTATCACGCGGTGGTCGTCACCGACAGCCTGCATTTCATCCGGCGTCTGCGAGCGCGTGCCACGCACCGCCCGCCCTTCTTGCTGTATGTGTCAGAGCTCGATGAGGCGGCCGAGCGCGCCGCGGGTCTCGCCGCCGGAGCCGACGATTGCCTGGGGCGTCGCGTCACCGAGCGGGAGCTGGATGCGCGCCTCGCATCGGCGCGACGCATCGCCGAGCTGGAAACGGTGCTGCGCGTCACGCTCGCCGAGAACCGCAAGCTCTCGGCCACCGACGACCTCACGCGTGTCGCCAGCCGCCGCTTCTTCAGCAAGCATTTTCCCCGCGAGGTCGAGCGTGCGGCCCGCTACGGTAGATCCCTGTCCTTGATCCTGTGCGACATCGATCTGTTCAAGAGCATCAACGACTCGCTTGGACACGCTGCGGGCGATCAGATCCTGAGACAGTTCGGCGCACGGCTGCAGAAGCAGCTGCGGCGCGGAATCGATTGGGTGGCCCGCATCGGCGGGGAAGAGTTCGCCATCGTTCTACCCGAGACCGGCTACGACGCAGCGCTCGAAGTCGCACGCAAACTGCGTGCGGCGATCGCGCAGGCTCGCTTCGTCAGCGAGAAGAAGGGCGTGGTCGTGACCGCGAGCTTCGGATTGTGCGGACTCGACCGCGTGCCAGCGGGCGAGCGGCGCCTGGCCGAGCGCGTGTTGAAAATTGCCGACGCCGCGCTCTACCGCAGCAAGCACTCGGGACGCAATCGCGTGACGGCGACCATGTTCAACGCCGGCAGCGAGTGAGATTGGCGCGCTGCGCCGCATGCGCTGGCAGCGTGCTGGCGAAAAGACGCTCACCGTGACGCAAGCCCTTGCGGCGCATCACCCTTTGCGTCCAGGTGGCTCGGCTGTCCACATGGTTATGCACAAATTCTGTGGATAACTGCCCGGGCTGGAAACACGCGGGGGCTTGTGTGAGACTGCGCCTCTTTCGCTTCGCGGGCGCCGCATGAAAAAGACAGGCAGCGCACAGAATTCTGCCGCTGAGCCGCTCGAGCGGGTCCGGCTGCAGGCCGATGTCGCTAAGCAGCGCGTGCGCATTGCAAAAGACGAGTTGAAGCGCGCCCGCAAGCGCCTGAAAGAGGCCAAGCGCGAAGCCAAGCGCGCCCGCAAGCTGGCAGCCATTGCCCGCAAAGCCTGGAAGCGCGCCCGGCGCGCGCAGAAAGACGGCTCGGACAAGGCTTCCGCCCCCGCAACGCGTGCTGCGCCTCGAACCGGAGCGTCGCGCAAGGTTTCGGCCGCCTCGCGGCCGAAGGCAAGCCACCAAAGTTCAACCCGCGCACCTCGACGCGAGGAAAAGCGCAACCGCAGGATCGTCGCCCGGCAGACGGCCGGCAGGGCTTCTACCGCGGCAAAAAGGCGGCGGCGTGTCCGTCGCGCACGGATCAAGCTGCGGATCGCCGCGACGGCGGCTGCCAGACCCGAGCGTCCGGTGGCACGACGTCGCTCGCCGGCGCCGGCACTTTCCGCCCGTGCAAGAGCCAAGGCCTCGCCGGCGGCGGCTCCCGCTCCGCCGCCCCCGGCTGAAGTGCCGGTCGTGCCCGGAGTCGACAACGTTACGGTTACCGCGACGCCGCCGGACCAGGCGCCCTGAGTACATCGCGCGCGCGCCGAGTGACGCGGCGCGCGGTGCAACCCGCAGTGGATGCGGTCAATAACATGAGGGGATTCGATTCATGCAGGACGAGCGAACCGAAGAGACTGGCCGACGGGCACCAGCCGCACCGACCGTACCGGGCTCCACGGGCAGCCATCGCAGTGCGGGCGCGCCTTCCAGTTCACGGATGTTCGCGGCGTATCTCGGCGACGTCGAGCAACTGCTCGATGCGCAGCGCCGCGAACCGGCATTGCGCGAGGCGCTCGATCTGCCGCGTATCGCCGTCGCGCTGGCCGATCCAAAGCTGCGGTCCAGTCAGGAGCGCGTAAGCCGGTGGTGTGAGGAGTGGATTCGTCCGCCCGGCGCCGAGCGCGATGCACAGGGTCTCGACTACGAGCGCCTCTCGCGCAGCATCATCGAGCGTCTCGGGCAAGCTTCGGACCGGGACGGAGTGCCGATGCGCGCCCTGCGACGCCTGCAGCTGCGTCGGCATGCGCGAACCATGCCCCGCGGCTTCCTCGCCCACCGGTCGGCGGATCTTCCCGCACGCGAAAACGAAGCTTTCGATACGTCCAGGGCGCTCATCGAGGCCGCGAGGCGCTGGTACGCGCGTAACGCGTGTCACGACCCCATCGTGCAGGCGAACCTCGCGCGCCTGGCGGTGCTGCGCTGAGTCGAGCGTGCTCGCATAACCTGCGCGGCGGCAGCCGCTCGCGCGTCTAAATGCGGGATCATCGCGTCTGAACGGGCATTCAAGTCCACGGCCACGTTCGATGTTCGCACGCATTCCGCCGTAGACCCCTGTTATTTCAGGACTTTTGCCGCGGATGGCGCGATTCCTTGCACGCGGTGCGCGCTTTGTGGAATATACCGCCGCGGGGAGCAGCCACAACATTGAGTGCGCGTTCAATGCCACACTCAAGCACCATGCAAAGGATTCCTCTGATGGACCGCGGGTCGCGGCCTCCATTACGCGTCGGCATCGTCCTCGCCCACCATTTCACGCTCTCGGCCTTCGCCGTGTTCGTCGATCATCTGCGCTTGGCTGCCGATGAGGGCGACCGCAGCCGTCCTCTTCACGTGCAGTGGTCGATCATGGCAAGCCGCCTCGAACCGGTGGCGGCGAGCTGCGGAGTCATGTTGCAGCCTACCCACGTGCTGCTGCCCCCGGAGACGCTCGACTATGTAGTCGTAATCGGCGGCCTGCTGCACGCGGGTCCGCAGATCGATGAGATCACGACACGTTATCTGCGCGAGGTAGGCGCGACGCACGTGCCGCTGATCGGCATCTGCACGGGCAGCTTCATTCTCTGTCGCGCCGGCCTCATGCGAGGGCGCCGCTCCTGCGTGAGCTGGTACCACTACCAGGACTTCCTCGAGGCCTTTCCGAGCCAGGAAGTCATTGCCGATCGACTGTTCCTCGCCGACGGTCCCCGCATCACCTGCGCCGGTGGTGCGGGCGCCGCGGCGCTCGCGACTTATCTCATCGAGCAGCATCTCGGCCGTGCGGTCGCACAGAAGGCGAGTCAGGTGCTGCTGTTCGATCGCACGCGCGAAGGTAACGAAGCCCAGCCGCACCCACCCCTCTCGGAGAGCGTCGCCGAGCCGCGCGTGCGCCGCGCGCTGCTGCTGATGGAGCAGAATCTCGCACGCCCGATCGCCGTCGCCGCGGTCGCCGCCGAACTCGGTCTCTCGGCGCGGCAGCTCGAGCGGCTGTGCCGACAACATGTGGGCATGGGTCCGGCCTCGCTCTATCGTCAGCTGCGCATGCGCTTCGCCAACTGGCTGATCGAGAATACCGACCGCTCGGTAACCGACATTGCCAACGAAGCGGGATTCGCCGACTGCGCGCACTTCTCACGCCAGTTCAAGGACGCTTATGGACTCTCGCCGACCAGCCGTCGGCTGCAGCCGCAGCGCGCCGCCAACGGCGATCATGCGCGTGCCCGGGTCTTCGAGTAGCCGCCAAGCAGCGTGCAGCCGCAGCACCCCGAGGGTAACCTGCGGTCGTATAAAAACAACACATCCAGCGGGGACGCGCGCGTTCCAGCTACCTGACGTGTATATTCAATCGCAACGTCGGGGCGTCATATCCAATCGCTCGGGGGCGGGCATCTCGGCACGGTCGCGATGCCGGGTTTGGGGGGACAGACAATGAAATCGAAGATCTCGTACGCCGTTGCGGCCATCCTTGGAGGAACCTCAGTTGCAGCTTCGGCGCAGGAGCAGTCGACCAGCACTGAAACGACCACCAGCGAGGGCATCACCGAAGTGATCGTCACCGCTCAGCGCCGCAGCGAGAAGATGCAGGACGTGCCGATCTCCATGCAGGCACTCACCGGGCAGGCCCTGCAGCAGCTCAACATCAAGACCTTCGACGACTACCTGAAATACCTACCGAACGTGACCTCGGCCAGTAACGGACCCGGACAGAACGAAGTCTTCATGCGCGGACTCAGCGCGGGTTCGCAGGCAAGCCAGGGCAGCGGCTCCACGGGCCTGTGGCCGAACGTGGCCATCTACCTCGATAACCAGTCCGGGCAGTTGCCAAACCGTAACCTCGATATCTACGCCGCTGACATCGACCGTATCGAGGTGCTGGCAGGTCCCCAGGGCACCTTGTTCGGCGCCGGCGCCCAGGCCGGCGTGATCCGCTACATCACCAACGCGCCGAAGCTCGATCGCACCGAAGGGAACGTCACGGCCAGCTATGGCACGACTGCCGGCGGTGATCCAAACACAGCGGTCACGGCGGTTCTCAACCTGCCGCTGATCGAAGGCAAGATGGCCGCGCGCGGGGTGATCTACAGCGACCGGCGCGGCGGGTACATCGACAACGTGCCGGCGACTTTCACACGCAAGAACACCGACCTCGGCATGGTGTTCGCCTATTATCCGGCCAATGGCCTGGGCCAGTGCCCGGATGGCCTGCCGAACAACGGCTATTGCGTGCCACCCGGCAGCCCGACGCTCAATAACAACCTCATCGCTCGCGACAACATCAATCCGGTCACTTACCAGGGGGTACGCGCCGAGCTGCTCTACAAGTTCAGCGACGACTGGGATCTGCTCATCTCGCAGTCCTACCAGGACATGCACTCGCAGGGAGTGTTCTACCAGCAGCCCTTTGGCTCGGACGGCCAGCCGCTGCAGCCGCTGCAAGTCACGCTATTCAACACCGGCTACAACAAGGACAAGTTCGAGAGCACCGCCTGGACCGTGAACGGCAAGTTCGGCGACATACGGGCCGTGTACACCGGTGGCTACCTGGTTCGCCACGTCGATCAGACCGGTGACTACACCAATTACGCGCGCGGCGTCTACGCCGACTACTATCAGTGCTACGGTCCGAGCTCTTACAGCACCGTGCCGCTAACGACGTCCAAGTGTTACTCGCCGAGTGCTTCCTGGCACTCGGTCGAGCAAAACCAGCATTTCCAGCATGAGCTGCGTTTCAGTACGCCGGACACATGGCGGCTGCGCGGGATACTCGGTGCTTTCTGGGAGAAGAACACGCTCTTTGACCAGACGGCCTGGATGTACAAGGAGTTGCCGCCGTGCACCTCGAGCGGTACCGGTGGCTCCGACCCGGGCAATACGGGGTGTCTCTCGAACGTCGGCACGATCCCCGGCACGACGGTCAAGAATCCCGGCGTGCAGGGCGACCACACCTCCTTCTACCAGGACCAGTTGCGCGAGGTGAAACAGCTCGCCTTCTTCGCTTCGGTCGATTTCGACATCATTCCAAAGAAGCTGACGGTCACCGCCGGCACGCGTTATTTCCGCTTCGACAACTCCATGGCAGGCAGTGTGCTCTCCAGTTTCGGTTGTTTCCAGCAGGGCTTGAACGGAGCCCTTGTCCCGGGCACCGCAGGGGTTGGCTGCTACGTAGCCAACTCCCCCAACCCCTACCCCCTGCCCTCTTTTGGCGCTTTGTATTACAGCTACAACCTCAACTACGACAATCTGAAGGACACCGAGACGGGTACCCGGAGCCGTGCGAACCTCACCTGGCACCTCATGCCGGATGTGATGCTCTACTACACCTTCTCGCAGGGCTTCAGACCGGGCGGGTTCAACCAGAACGGCGGTTCGCCGCATGCCTACACGCAACTGCCACCGCCGAACCCAGGCCCGGGGTCGCCCAATGTGGCGCAGTATCTCATTCCCCGCTCGTACACCTCGGACAATCTGACCAACAACGAGATCGGGTGGAAAACGGAGTTCTTCAACCATCGCCTGTTGTGGAACGGCGCCGTATACAAGGAGAACTGGAACAATGTGCAGATCGAGTTCTTCAACCCCGGCGTGGTCGGCAATCTCTTCTACGATACCAACGGTCAGGACTTCGAGATCAAGGGTGTCGAGACGCAGCTGGTTGCGCAAATAACGGACGGGTTCACGCTGCAGGGCGCGGCCGCCTGGAACAGCAGCGAGCAGAAGAACTCCCCGGCACTGCTCGTTAACAATCCGGCGGCCCCCGGCTACGGCCAGCCGATCACGCACGCCTGCAACCTCTTCCTGCTCATCAGCCCTTGCCCGGCCGTCCAGAATCCGTTCGGTACAGTCGGCTCCCCGAGTGCCGATGCGCCGCCGGTGCAGTTCAGCTTGCACGCCCGCTACGAGTGGCACATCGCCGGTTACGTTCCTTTCATTCAGGCCGGTGCTTTCCACACTGCGCATTCCTTCACGCAGGCAGGCGCGAATCCGACCTTTCACCTGGGTGGAACGGTGAGTACCTCCAGGGGCCGCTTCGAGAACCCGGCGTACACCACTTACGATGCGGCGATCGGCGTGTCGAAGGATGCCTGGCGATTCACCGTGTCCTGTGAGAACCTGAGCAACTCGAACGCCAGCACGTTCATCAGCTCGCAGCAGTTCATCACCGCGCAGACGCCGCTGCGGCCGCGGACAATCACGGGTACCTTCGGATATAGCTTCTGAGCCATGGCAGGGCCGTGCTGCTGACGTAGGCGCCGCCGCCCGGGCGCGCTATCTTGGCGCGCCTGAGGATAGCTGACGTCATGGCTGCAGCGCCGGAAACCGAGATTGGGCCGATTCGCGAGCTGGTGAAGGAGCAGCGGTTCGCGGACGCTTTGCGGGCGCTCGATCTGCTGTTGCCCGCTCACCCTGAGCACAGCGAGCTCCTGTACCTGCGAGCCGTCTCGCAACGCATGCGCGGCGATACCGCATCGGCGCTCGCGACCCTTGCCACGCTCGAGCGACTCCACCCGCGCTTCAGCCGCCTCTACCAGGAGCGCGGTTACTGTTACGTCGCGCTGAAACACGCGCCGCAGTCGATCGAGGCCTTCCTGCGCGGGGTAAGCGTCAATCCGGCACTGCCGGCGAGCTGGCACATGCTCGAGGGCCTCTATCGCATGACCGGCCAGACTGCGGAAGCTGCCAGGGCCGCTGCGCACGCCGCAACGCTGAAGAAGCTGCCCGCCGCGGTGGTGACCGCGACGGCGCTCTTCTACGACGGGGAGCTCGCCGAGGCCGAGCAGATCGTACGCGATTTCCTGCTCAGGGAGGGTCACCACGTCGAGGCCATGCGGCTGCTCGCGCGCATCGGCCTCGAGCACGACGTGCTGGATGATCCTCAACTGCTGCTCGAGGCGGTGCTCGACCTCGAGCCCGATTATCATGCGGCGCGGTTCGAATATGCGCAGACGCTCTGCCGGCGCCACCTGTACCTCGAGGCACAGGCGCAGGTCGAGAAGCTCCTCGCGGTCGATCGTTCCAACCGGGATTACCGCACATTGCACGCCATGACCTGCGTCGGTCTCGGGCAACACGAACGTGCCATGGAGCTCTACCGGGCGCTGCTGCCGGGCGCCCTGAACCCCGCCGAGCTGCATCTGTCCATCGCACACTCGCTGAAGACTCTCGGCCGGCAGGCGCCCGCGATCGCCGAATATCACACCGCCGCTGCAGCGCGCGAGGGCTTCGGCGATGCCTGGTGGAGTCTCGCCAACCTCAAGACCTACCGCTTCAGCGATGCGGAGCTCGAGGAGATGCGTGCCGCGGAAGCGGCCCCGAGCACCACAGCGGTCGACCGCTACCACCTGTGCTTCGCGCTCGGCAAGGCGCTCGAGGACGGCGGGCAATTCGCGCCGTCCTTCGAGTACTACGCCCGCGGTAATGCGCTCAAGCGCGCCGCGGGCCGCTATCGCCCGGAAGTCATCGAGGTCAACACGCGGTTGCAGATCGAGGTCTGCACGCCGGAGCTCTTCGCGCGTCACCAGGGCAGCGGAGCGCCAGCGGCGGATCCGATATTCATCGTGGGCCTGCCGCGCTCCGGATCGACGCTGATCGAGCAGATTCTCGCCTCGCACACCAAAGTGGAGGGCACCCACGAGCTCGCCGACATACTCCGCATGGTGGTCGAGCTCCAGGGTCGCGATTGGCAGCTGGACAACCCCCGCTACCCTGGCGTGCTCGCGCACATGAGCGCTGCGGACTTCCGCCGCCTCGGCGAGAAGTACCTCCACGACACGCGCAGCTACCGCAGCGGCAAGGCGTATTTCATCGACAAGATGCCGAACAACTTCCGGCACATAGGGCTCATCCACCTCATGCTGCCGAACGCGAAGATCATCGACGCACGGCGCGAGCCGATGGCCTGCTGCTTCGGCAACCTGAAGCAGCTCTTTGCGCACGGGCAGGAGTTTGCCTACGACGTGGAGGACGTTGCGCGCTACTACCGAACCTACCTCGACCTCATGCGGCATTGGGATGCGGCGCTGCCGGGGCGGGTGCTGCGCGTCCACTACGAAGACCTGGTGGCCGACCTCGAAGGGAATGTCCGGCGGCTGCTCGATTACTGCGGGCTGACGTTCGAGCCCTCGTGCGTCGAGTTCTACAAGACCGAG